>ODAI014783611.1_pt1 | contig 24681 bp, 20 predicted proteins | sample 1539321 | NCBI WGS metagenome assembly ODAI01 (sample SAMN02144231, study PRJEB22623) | gut metagenome | biome: sheep rumen | host: Ovis aries | place: New Zealand
CCTCAGGAGACTCAGAGCGGTAATAAGCCGGCGGATATTCCTGAAATGTCTGAGCTTTCGGATATGAGCGAGACGGAAATGGCAGAGGCTATGGATGGAATGCTTGACGGGCCGTATGACGAGCTGCTGCTCTCTGTATATGATATGTACATTTCAAGCGGAGATTACGATGAGACTCTCTCTGCAATTGGTGTTGTAAGTCTGGATGCTCCTTCATCTATCGACATCTATGCTGACAGCTTCGAGTCAAAGGACAGGATCGCTGACTGCATATCCGATTACAACAGCAAGGCCAGTGAAGAGGATCAGATAACATATACGGACTATGTCGGACTTATTATGTCATCGGTAACGACAATAGTCAATGTCATAACCTATGTTCTTGTGGCATTTGTAGCAGTATCGCTGATAGTATCTTCGATAATGATAGGAATAATCACCTATATCTCCGTACTTGAAAGAACAAAGGAGATAGGCATTCTTCGTGCGATAGGCGCCTCAAAGAAGAATATCTCACAGGTGTTCAATGCCGAGACATTCATCATAGGACTTTTTGCAGGACTTATCGGAATAGGAATAACGCTCCTGCTGCTGATACCATGCAATGCGGTCATCCACAGAGTAGCTGAAACAACAGATGTAAATGCATCGCTGCCTGTATTCAGTGCTTTAGTACTTATAATGCTGAGTATCCTGCTGACGCTGATAGGCGGATTCATCCCCTCTAAGAAAGCGGCAAAGAAGGATCCGGTAACTGCACTCAGGACTGAATGAGCCATATAGCTCAGATATAAAAATGCCCCTTGAAAGGCAAATTGAGTTTTTTCTCAGGCCTTTCAAGGGGCTTTGTATTATATTTTGCTTATAAGGGGATCATTCCGTTCTGAGAGCTACTACAGGATCCTTCTTTGCAGCGCTTCTTGAAGGAATAAGTCCGGAGATAAGTGTCAGGAACATACTTATGAGTATAAGCACGATAGCTGCTGTTATCGGGAGAGTAGCCCTGAGGTTTGTAATGCCGGTAAGGTGCCTGATGACGGCATTTATGGGGATAGTCATCAGCCATGATACCACAACTCCGAGCAGTCCGGAACTGAATCCGATTATAAGTGTTTCCGCATTGAACATATTGCTTACATTTCGCTTGGAAGCACCTATAGCACGGAGGATACCTATTTCCTTGGTACGCTCCTGAACAGATATGAGTGTAATTACACCTATCATGATAGAGGAAACGATAAGTGATATACTTACGAAAGCGATGAGTACATAGGTGATAGCGTTTATGATAGTGGTTATGCTGCTCATCATAAGCCCTACATAGTCAGTGTATTTTATCTGCTGAAGCTCATCCTTGCCGTCGTTGTAATCTGAGATAACATCCTCAATAACATCCTTATTCTCAAATGAGGAAGCGTAGAGATTTATGCTTGAGGGCTTGTCGAGACTGAGATATCCCATATTCCTCAGGTTATCTTCATAAGTGGAATTTGAGAACTGGATTATCTCGTCATAGTATGCCGCAGCCTGTGCGGAGTTCATTTCTTTAAGGAGCTTATCAAGTGCAGCCAGCATTTCCTCCGGCTTCATTGATGATATCTGCCCCAGGACATTCTGGGCGTATTCTTCCTTTATCTGAGTCTGAACAGCATTTGTATACATGGCTGACAGCTCTTCATCTGACATCTTTGCAAGATATCCGCTGATATCGTTTTCGCTCATATTCATCTGCTGAGACATTGCCTGGGACATGGCCTTTTCCATATCCTCACGCTTAACGCCCTTCATGGCATCCGCAGTCATCTTTTCAAGCTCATCCTTTGATGGGAGAGAAGCCATTTCCATATATACTGCCATTTTTTCGTTGTCATTCATGGAGTCTATATACTGGCGGAGTATCTCTTCCTTGTCGCTGTCATCAAGGCTGTTCTTTTCTGATTTAAAGGGAAGGCCGGTTATCACATCCTTGTTCGGAGAATCCAGCTGAGCCTTTATAACGTCAGCTTCTGATGAATTGTTGATAATGTACTCAGTGAGAGTGTTGAGGTAGCCGATAGAGCCTGTAAGCATTGTAGCAGTGGCATCCTCGCTGGGACGGATTATACCTGTGACTTTAAGCTTCAGAGCGTTGTCATAGAGGTACTGGAGACCGGCTTCTGTCTCTCTGAGGTCTGTAAAGAGACCTGTATTTTCATCGTAGCTGTAGCAGTCGGAGTTGAGGACTACACGGTATTCCGAATTGCATATATCAGCGTAGCTCCAGCTTTTATCCTCGCCCTTTTCAAGGACAGTGCCGTTCATAGCAGCATCCATTATTTTGCTTATCTCTTCCTTTGATTCAAGTCCGAGAGCGTAAAGTGCAATATCGTTGAGCTCGTTGTTCTTATCGAGGACGAGGACTACCTCATCATAGCTGTTTGGCCAGGAACCGTATACCACATCGTACTGTTTTTCAAGCAGGGGAGAGATAGGCTTGCCGTCGTCCCCTGAGAGCATTTCCTGCCACAGGCCTGTAGACATACTGCCGCTCATAAGTCCGCCGCCCATCATTGGGGAGTTGTTCATGCTTGACATGGCTGACATATCTATGTGCATTGTCTCAGCAATAAGGTCCTGAAGGAGCTTTTCTGTATCTGAGAGAATGATATTTCCGTCAGTATTCTTAGTGTAGACCAGCATATCGTAATCGTAGGTGTACTGTATGCCGTTTAGGGCCTTGTGAAGGTCTGAATCCTCATCGGCATTTTCCTTATCGAGGAAAGCCTTGAAGCTTACGAGGTCATTTTCCTGACCTTCAGTATTATTGAAGGCATTGATTATCTCATATATAGCAGAACGCTTATATACAGCGTCTTTTTCATGGTCTGCATTACCCTTGTCCAGATTCATGAAGGTCTCCATGATAGCGGAGAGGTCAGTGTTTGTCTCCTCAATGGTAAGAGGATAGGAGGACAGTGTTTCTTCCTGTATATCGTCGATATAGTTCTGGAATCCCTGAGAAACCGCATATATCAGGGCGATACCTATGATTCCTATGCTTCCTGCAAAGGAAGTGAGGATAGTTCTTCCCTTTTTGGTAAAGAGGTTTTTAAGTGAGAGCCCGAAGCTGGTGAAAACAGACATTGAAGGCTTCTTCTTTTTTATCTTTGCCTCATCCTGTACGGTTTTGTCACGGACCTCCTCCATCTGTATCTCCTTTTCGGTAAGAGGTCTGGTATCCTCCTGTATAACACCGTCGAGCATCCTTACTATTCTCGTGGAGTACTCCTCAGCGAGCTCCGGGTTATGAGTTACCATAATTACAAGGCGGTCCTTGGAGATTTCCTTGAGTATCTCCATGACCTGAACGCTGGTCTTTGTATCAAGAGCACCGGTGGGTTCGTCGGCAAGGATGATGTCGGGATCATTGACGATAGCACGGGCAATAGCTACTCTCTGCATCTGTCCGCCTGACATTTCAGAAGGCTTTTTGTGGAACTGATTGCCCAGTCCGACCTGTTCAAGAGCTTTCTTTGCACGTTCTCTTCTTTCGGATTTTGATACACCTGATAGAGTCAGAGCCAGCTCAACATTCTGGAGAACTGTCTGGTGAGGGATAAGGTTGTAGCTCTGGAAAACGAATCCTACAGAGTAATTGCGGTATGCATCCCAGTCACGGTCCTTGAAATCCTTGGTGGAGCGGCCGTTTATGAGAAGATCACCATCTGTATACTGATCCAGACCGCCTATGATATTCAGCATAGTGGTTTTTCCGCAGCCTGACGGTCCGAGTATAGAGACAAATTCAGACTTGCGGAATTTCAGGTCTATTCCTTTCAGGGCGTTGACAGTGTTCTCGCCTGCAAGGTAGTCCTTTTTTATGCCTTTAAGTTCGAGCATTGTAAATTCCTCCTTTGGGTTATGAGGATAATATACACCATGATCCTCAACTGAATCTCAAATCAATCTCAATTTTTGTTGAGATTCAGGGCTGTTCTTGAATTTAAAGCCGTATTGTGCTATAATTTCTGTATATTCAGAAACGAGGTGCTTTATGTTTCAGATACTTGTATTAGAGGACGACAGCTCCCTGAGAGAGCTCTTTTCCCGTACTCTTGCAAAAAACAATTATGTGCCCGTACCGGCTGAAAATGCAGATGAAGCTCTTGAGATACTTGATAGGGAGTACATTGATCTCATCATATCCGATGTGATGATGCCCGGCAAGGACGGATTTGAATTCGTCAGGGAGCTTCGTGAAAGCAATATAGATATCCCTGTACTGATAATCACTGCTAAGGGTGATATCAGGGATAAGGAGACCGGATTTTACTGCGGCGCCGATGACTATATGGTAAAGCCGATAGATATAAAAGAAATGATATTCAGAGTTGCGGCACTGCTGAGGAGAGCCAGAAGCGTCAGCGAAAAGAAGCTCACCTTCGGGGGAACTGTTCTTGAATACGGAAACTGGACCGTTGAGGATGTCAATGGGCGGCAGATACTTCCGCAGAAGGAATTTATGCTGCTCTATAAGCTTCTTTCCTATCCCGGGCAGATATTTCCCCGCCAGCAGCTCCTTGACGATATATGGGGCTTTGACGATGTTACGGATTCCCATACTCTCGATGTGCACATCAGCCGCCTCAGAGAAAGACTGAAAAAGAATCCTGATCTGAAAATAGTTACGATCAGGGGACTTGGATACAGGGCAGTGAAAAATGAAGATTAGAATGAAAAGGTCGGAAGTCCGGCACTATAAAAAAATGGTGATAAGACTTACTCTGTCACTTATCACTACAACTGTTATAATAGTATCAGCGCTCAGCCTTATCACCCTGATACTAAAAAGACTGGGCTTCAATGCAGTATCAAAAGCCAGTTCAGTCATAGTGCTCATACTGTTTTACCTGATATGTGCGGCAATTGCATCGTGTATCTCCTATTTTGCAATGTGGAACATTTTCAGGCCGCTTAAAGACCTGAGCTCAGCTTCAAAGAAGATAGCCGACGGGGATTACAGTATACGGCTGAAATATGACGGGCGGCTTGAGGAACTTGCAAATGCCTTTGATAACTTCAACTATATGGCTCAGGAGCTGGATTCTGTGGAGATGATGCGGAATGATTTTGTTGCCAATGTGTCCCATGAGTTCAAGACACCGCTGTCTGCTCTGGGAGGATATCTCACCCTGCTTCAGGATGATTCCCTGACTTCGGAGGAGAGGGACGAGTTTATCACACGTTCATTTTTCAGCATTGAAAAACTCAACGATCTTACGGACAATATTCTCCGCATATCCAAGCTTGAACACCAGTCTGCCCTGGATGAGCCTGAGACATACAGACTTGATGAACAGCTCCGGGAGGCAGTGGTTATGATGGAGCCGAAATGGAGCAGAAAGAATATCTCGTTTGATATTGAGCTTCCGGAAATTAATTATACCGGTCAGCGGTCTATGCTGTTTCAGGTCTGGACAAATCTTATAAGCAACGCTATAAAGTTTTCAGATGAAGGCGGCATTGTTACTTTGAGGTTAGAGCAGTCCGAGCACCATGTGAAGGTCTATGTCGGAGACGAAGGTGCAGGCATGACTGAGGAAGAGCAGAGGCATATCTTTGAGAAATTCTATCAGGCTGACACTTCAAGACAGTCTCAGGGAAACGGCCTTGGTCTGGCGATATGCAAGGAGATAGTAACGAAATGCAGCGGAAAGATATATGTTACCAGCTCTCCGGGAAACGGCTCCGTTTTCCTTGTCAGCCTCAGGAAATGATGCTATTGAAATTTTATGGGAGATATGTTATAATATTCATATAGTATTGCAGTGCTGAAAAGGAGCGTTGCAGCTTGGAATTATTTTTGAAAGAAGGTATTTCTCTATGGGCATCAAAGCAAAAGTAAGATCAGCAGTCAAAGCTGTTGAAAAGAAAACAGGCATCGATCTTCCCGACGAACAGATAGGCAGTGCAGTTTCAAAAGCTGCTTCCAAGGGGAATATCGAAAAGGCAAAGGTAGTTGTACACAAGGTCGCTAATAAGGAGAATCTTGAGAAAGCTGCCGGAGCTGTCAAGAAGGTAGCAACCAAGGAAAATCTCGACAAAGCTGCCGGAGTTGTAAAAAAGGTGGCGACTAAAGAGAATATCGACAGAGCTGCCGGAGTAGTCAAAAAAGTAGCAACTAAGGAGAATCTGGACAGAGCAGTAGTTGTAGTTAAAAAAGTGGCCAATAAGGAGAATCTTGAAAAGGTCACCGGAACAGTCAGGAAGATAGCAACAAAGGAAAACCTCGAAAAAGCTCAGGATGCTGTTGAGGAGACTATTGAGACTATCAAGGACTGACATTGGATATAAGTTGATTTATCACTGAACAAAAGCGCCTTACATGGAGTAAGGCGCTTTTTTCATGTTATTCTATTGTATTCAGGTCATTCTGGTCTATGTAACCGTTCTTGTCGATATCGGCATTGAAAGCTCCCTCCGGAGAGAGACCGTTTGTATTTTTCATATATCCTGCAAGACATTCGTAGTCTGAGGGGCCTGTTTCTCTGTCGAGATCCACATCTCCTGCAAGATGGGAAATATTTGCTTCGCCAAGCTCGCTGTAGTTGGTCTTTTCGTAAATGAATCCGGCAAATTCATCTGCGCCGACGAAATCGCTTATAAATGTGCTGAATCTGTAATTATCGATACCGGCATTCTGACACAGGTAGTACATACTGTTGACGAAACGGTAGGTATCGGCACTCAGAAACAGCATAGGAGTATGGATACCGTCGTCGAAGCCGTATCTGTAGTTCTCGCTCATATTGATGCCGTCGAGAGCACCGTAAACTACATCATTAGTGAGATATGGCGATTCATATTCGCCGCTGAACAGATTTTCGAGGATCTCCCAGCCTCCGGGGATCTTTGCGGCATATTTACCGTATACGTTGATTATATCGTAAAAACCTTTTTCAGCATCACATTCAGGCTGTGCATTTATCATAGCCTCTTCATAGCAGCCGAGATAGACTCCGTTTTTTACGATAGCGGTATCTCTTAGCTGCTGACAGTTCTGCATTGCTGTTATGGCACGGACATTAGTGTGAACATCGTCAAGGCTGAAATTATAGGCTTTTGCGAATTCGTTTTCATATCCGGTAAAGGCATAGCAATGGGAGATCTCATGCATGAGGCCCCAGTCCAGACGACCGTCCCGGACTGTCTGCATGAAAGAATCGGCATTGTAGTTTACAGGCATCATTACGACTGCTGTGGTATAATCCGGAGAGATTATAGCATGATCGCAGCAGGCGCAGTCAACATATCTCTCATCGAACATGACATAGATATCCTTGTGATGAATATTAGTGAGTTCTGAGAGGCTGTTGATGTAGCGGCAGAGCATACGCATATAGTCCTCAATAACCTCTTTGGGGATATCCTGGGTGTCGATATTCATGTGGATAGTCTCACCGCCGGGCATTTCAGCACTGCAAAGTGAGCAGCCATAGTCGTAATCTGACATAGCCAGGCCGGATACTGTGACCTTTTCGTTTATGAGGGTATTTTCATTGCCGGATCTGAATTCTATCCCGGCCTTGAAGCTGTCGCCGTATACTGAAATAGGAAGACTGATATTGTAGGTGAGTGTATGATAATTTGAAAGAGCAGGATCCAGTGAAATATTGAAGCGGCTGTTATTGAGAACAGTTCCGCCGTCTGAATGTCCCTCCTTGCGGTAGGTGACACGGATAGAAAAGGAATTACGGATCTTGTCTATAGTATTCGTATTTTCATTGTTGGGGACACTTATATTGAATGACAGACGGCTTTTTCTGAGTATGAGGGAATGGGAGCTGCTTATCCATGGAAGTTCTATGGAAGGCTTTATTCCTCGCTTATAATAGGTAATAGAGCTGCCATTTTTGTTCGGGGTCCATTCATTGCTTGTAAAAGAAATAGCCCCGCCGTGTGCGGAATTGATCTTATTGATCTTTACATTGATACTACTGTCGGGGATGGACATTGCTTTTGAGGTTCCGGCAGTTACCGGAACGGCATTTGCTTTCAGAGCGGTGGTGGTGCGTATGGATGATGCTGGGACTAAGCATACAGCTGCCGAGCAGACTGCTGCAATGATCTGTGGTATTTTTTTCATAGTTTTTCCTCCGTTAAGCTTATCTGCCCGGAGAGCTCTAATGAAACTATTGCCGGGCAAAATAACGTCTGGATCTCTATTTGTCCGTAGTAAACTGTAAATGGTATGCAGCAGACCGCAGGTCGGGAAATTGCGTTTTGCTGACGTGTATGAAGCGGGCGAGGTGATGGTAAGTGCGAGGGAGTTAAGATCATTTCTTAAAGCTGCCTAAGATATTTTGTTAGCCGGCTTTAATAGATCATCAATTGTATTATAACGTTATTGCTATGAAATGTCAACCTTATTATAAAAGAATTATTATTTATCCAATTAATAATTTTATTTGTTTACAAATAAACAAGGCTTAAAATAGACTGAAATTTACTCACAGCATATTTTATCTATTGTTTATTTGTTAAAATATTACAAATAGTTATATATTGTGCAAATTATCCAAACTTTATGAAATAATAAAAACCCCGGACAAAAGTCCGGGGTAAACGAGGTATTGTAAAGTCTCCTGAGGGGGAGACGGTTTACTGTTTATGCCAGTCTGCTGCGAATATCGTAGCGGCTGAGGAGTTCTGATGAGCCGTATGAAGTGTCAGCAGAGAGATATGCGAAATCTGAAGCAGCAAATTCGTTCCAGACATCATCAATGCTTCTTCCTTCAAGCGCTGAGCCTGAAAAGATCTCCTGCCATGCTTCGTCCCACTGGAATGAGGGGTATTTTTCCTCATAGCATACTCTGAAGAAATCAAGCATGATGTCCTTGGAAGGAGTGGAGTAGGTGTAATCCAGCCAGACATAAAACCTGTTGGATGAGTCGATGCTGTTTTCGTAGTCTGCTGACCACAAGGTCCAGCATGAGTCATTGTAAAGGCCGCTTCTGAAAGCATATTCATATCTGCAAAAGTCAGCAAAGCGCTCGATGAAATCGCTTGATCCGCAGAAATCTCCGTCCCATCCGTTCTGGATAACGTGTGCAAATTCGTGGGTGAGGCAGTCGAAATCATTGGGATTATCCCTGAGCCAGCTGTCGTGGATATGAACGAACTCTCCGCTGGTTTCTGCCGGGGCATATCCCTCGTTCTCGATCGCAAGGATAACATCTCTCGGTGCAGCTGAGACAGTACCAAAGCGGGCGTACATACGGGGATAGCACTCCCAGAACAGCTGTGAGGCTGTGACTATCTGGTCGGGGGATGTGTTTCCTGCCCATTTGCTGAGATCGATAGTGAGACTGAACTGGTATCCTTTAACAGTTCCGGACTGATAGATATTCTTGCTGTCCGAGGTTATTGAAATGCCGGGAAGAGCTGAAGAGAAGCGGGAGATATCCACTCCGTCAGGAGCGCTTGCGGCCTTAGGTGCGGGATCTCCGGATACTGGTGTATTGACTGTGGGTGAAGGCTTGCTGTTCTGTGATGCCGGAGCTGGGGTATTTGCCTGTGGGATCGCAGTGTATCCGGAGTTTGTTCTTTTATCGGAGCTTTCTTTTTTTTCTGCACTTGTGCTCGTTTCTGAGCTTTCTTTCTTTTCTGAAGCTGTATATGTGGCAGTAGTTCTGGTGGTCCTGCCTGGGCGGGACAAAGTCGTAGACGAGGAGCTTTCTTCTGATCCAGAGTCCATTACAGCTGATGTGACACGGATCTCATAAGTAGATGAATAGCTGCTGACTGTTTTTTTACCTGAGCATGAGCTGAGCAGTGCAGCTGTCATAATGGCAGAAAGAATAATACTTTTTCTCATTTATAATTTCCTTTCATTCAAGATCTTACCGTATAAAAGTCTATTTAGATAAGTCAGTCTGCTTTCACGGTATGATCTGAGTTCCTGGTCTGTGACCGTTCCATTATGTACTCTCGCAGTAAAAAAACATTTTCGGACAAAAAACTGAAGAAATTTCATAATTTCTTTCAGAAAAGAAAAAGCCTCTGTAACAGAGGCTTTTGTGTCATATTATTTTAGTGGACCATTCTTCGATATTCCAGATCTTATCAGCCACATCCATGTAGAATTCGGGTTCATGGCTTACAATGAGGACGGTGCCCTTGTAATCGTTTATAGCTTTTTTCAGAGCATCCTTTGCGTCAACATCAAGGTGGTTTGTAGGCTCATCGAGTACCAGCAGATTTATCTCTTTCAGCATGATCCTGCATAGGCGGACTTTGGCATTTTCACCGCCTGAGAGCACTCTCATCTGTGAGGTGATATGCTCCGTGTTCAGTCCGCACTGAGCCAGCGCTGCACGGACCTCTGCGTTTGTCATTGATGGATATTCGTTCCAGATGACTTCGAGTGCGGTCTGGGAGGTGCTTTCTTCCTCCTGTTCAAAGTATCCCGGTTCAACGAACTGGTCATGTTCAACAGTTCCGGAAAGGGGAGGTATTATCTTCAGAAGGGTTTTCAGCAGAGTGGATTTACCAATGCCGTTAACACCTTTTATAGCGATCTTTTCGCCGTTCTCCACCTGTACTGATACCGGCTTTGTGAGAGGCTCATCGTATCCGAGGACTATATCCTTGCAGTCAATGACTACACGTCCGGGAGTTCTTGCCTTCCTGAATGAGAATACCGGCTTGGGCTTTTCACGCATAAGGGTGATCTTGTCCATTTTGTCCAGCTTTTTCTGTCTGGACTTAGCCATATTGGTAGTGGCAACTCTTGCCTTATTGCGGGCAATGAAGTCCTCAAGATCAGCGATCTCCTTCTGCTGCTTTTCATATGCCTGTTCGATCTGTTTCTTTTTCAGTTCGTACATTCTTACGAAGTTGTCGTAATCTCCGGTATATCTGGTCATTACAGCGTTCTCCACATGGTAGACCACGTTTATTACGCTGTTCATGAAGGGGATATCATGGGATACAAGGATGAAAGCATTCTCATAATTCTGAAGGAAATTTGTCAGCCAGGCGATGTGGTTCTCATCGAGGAAGTTGGTAGGCTCATCGAGAATGAGGATCATAGGATTCTCCAGCAATACCTTAGCCAGAAGTACTTTTGCTCTCTGACCGCCGGAAAGCTCCGCAACATCCCTGTCAAGACCTATCTCGTTAAGGCCGAGACCGTTGGCATATTCTGAGATCTTTGCATCTATAGTATAGTATCCGCTGTAGTCAAGTATGCTCTGTATCTCGCCGACTTCCTCCATAAGTTCATTCATCTCATCCTCGGAGCAGTCGGACATTTTGTCGTAAAGTCCCAGCATTTCTGCTTCAAGTTCTGAGAGATGTATAAAAGCGTCACGGAGGACATCACGGATAGAGCGTCCCTTTTCAAGGGTGCTGTACTGATCCAGATAGCCGGTGGTTATATGTCTGCACCACTCAACTTTTCCCTCATCAGGCTGAAGCTTTCCCATAATGATATTGAGAAAGGTGGATTTTCCTTCGCCGTTTGCACCTACAAGTCCGACGTGTTCTCCGCTTAAAAGACGGAAGGAGGCGTCGTTAAGGATCTGTCTTGCGCCGAAGCCGTGGGTAACGTGTTCAACATTAAGTATACTCATTTATCATTCTCCGTATCGATCAATATGATATGACATTTTCATTCTTTGAGCTGAATTGGTGTCAAATCCCAGTTTTTCATAAAAAGGCATTTTGTCAGGTACTGCTGCAAGCTCGACGAATACATCGGTACCGTTTATGCCATGGGCTTTTACAAAGCTGAGGAGCTCAGTGATGAGCAGTCTGCCGAGACCTTTTCCCTGATAGTCGGGGTGGACTATGACATCTTTGATGTAGCAGCAAAGCCCCATATCTCCGATCATTCTTGCCATTGCGACTGTACGCTGACCGTCGTGGAGAGAAACGCAGAAAAGGCTGTGTTTAAGGGCGAGCCCGACCTGTTCCTTTGTCGGAGCACCTCCCCAGACTGATCCCCACAGCATTATGAAATCATCAGCCGTCAGCTGATCGTGTTTAACTGTTATTCCATCCATGTCAGATCTCCTTTATACACTTTATGACCAGACATTCACCGCTTTTTCTGAAACCGAGTTTTGCGGCTGTTCTGGCAGAGGCAATATTATTCCTGTGGCAGGCCCATACCGGTGCTTTGCCATTCTGTATCGCATATCGTACCATTTCCTGTGCGGCAGCTATTGAAAGGCCCCTGCACTGGTGGGCAGGAAGTGTCTCAACTCCGATATCTATTTCCTCCGAACTTACGGCAGCAGAAAAAGCCCATGCAGCCGGTTCATCACCGTAAGTTACGCAGAAGCCTGCGCCGTGGCTGAGAAAATCTGTAACTGATGTCCATGAAAATGCCGGAGTTATGCGGCCTCTGATCTTTGGAATGAGGCCTTCATCTATCCTGCACATTCTGTATCCCTCCGGCAGAGGCATTATTTTTTCAGCTTCGCCGCTGTACGAATAGAAATCCCGGTATTCTGCCGAGATATCCTTCCTGCTTCTGAAGAAGCTGTTTACAGGTTCATTTTCACTGAACAGCACGATCCTCCTTGCTGAGACTTTCATGAGCTGAAAGATATCTTCGAGAAAAGAGTTGCTTAAATCTCCAGATGTAAAAGCAAATCCGCAGGTGTGATGAAACAGGCAGGCATTTCCGTCGGTGAAAATATCGCCTTTCTGTATGCCCTCTGCTATAGAGAGTGGATATATCCTTCCGCAGTTAACAGATAATGCACTGCTTATAAACAGACCATAGTCTTCAGGTGATATCTTCTCCATTCTATCACTTCCTATAAAAATGTCAATCCATATTATAACAGTTCAGGCGCTCAAAGTCAAGAGCAAAGCTGATATGACCCGGAGAAACAGCATTTGCTTTCTATTAAGATGAGCGAAAGCAGAGTAACCGCCTCGAACAGAGCATCAGCGTGAAAAGGGATGCAAGGGATGTTATCCCTTGCCAGAGTCCAGAGGCAGCGCCTCTGGTCGCTGTTTTCAGCTTTAAAGACGGCGAAATAATACGGAGGCGCTTCGCAAAGGGTGAATCCCCAAACAGTCCGGTGGACTGTTTGGGGAGAGGGAACGCCTTGCAAGTGAAGGTGTTCCCTTGTTACAGCGCACAATTTATATGCCTGCGGAGTTACCTCCGCACATAAAAAGTAAATGCTGCTGACGTGTGATATGATCGGTACTATAACGTCTGAACGAGCTGTAAGTATCCATAGATTTTTCCTGCCTGAGGAATTTAAGAAAATTTTAAGACTTGGATTAAGTGTTTTTTTAGGATCGTTCGTTATAATTGATTTGTAATCAATTAACACCGCAAGGAATTTATTAAGTACAGATCAATCATAAAAAGTTCTTAAGGATTTCTTAATATTTCCTGTGTTATCATTAAACAAGCAAAAGAGCTAAAATTTTAAAGGAGGATTTTGTTTTGAGGGTTTTTTTACGCTACATAACAAAAAGTATGCTTGAAAAGAAGGGCAGGTTTTTCCTTCTCATCTTTTCTATCATGATAAGTACCGCACTTCTTGTATTCAGTCTCGGAACAGTCAATGTAATTATTGACGGATATACTGATACACTCAAGAGCTCAGCGGACGGAAAGGATGTTGGTATTTTCTCGAATACCGAAGAAGTATTTTTCGACGAGAACGATTTCGATGCGGCCGGATTGAAAAATATTGAAGGTCAGCTCTCTACTACCGGTGTAATGGTAGAAGACGAAGAGATCACCTATATCGATATCGTAGGCCGTAAGGACTGTAACAAGTACCTCACAGAGGGAAATATCCCCGAGGGATCAAACGAACCTATATGTGTCATTTCCGACAGAATCGCTGATGAGCGTGACCTTAAAGTGGGAAGCACTATTGAGATGAAGGTCAACGGAGAGCCTCAGACTTTTACAGTTAAGGCGATCAGTGCTCCAAAGGGATTTTTCTATGAAGACAATAAGATGTATTTTGGCATACTTGTTCCATATGAATTCATGAATGAATTCATGGAAGCCGGCGGCAAATACACCTTCATGAGAGCAGAGTGTGACGGAGATTCTGTCAAGGCTTCAGACAAATTCAACGATGCAAACGAGAATATCAAGTCTCAGAGCCTTACTGACCTCTCTGCATATAAGACAATGATGTCCTCTATAGAGAGCGTTGTATACCTGATGTTCGGTATAGTCTGCGTAGTATGCTGTATCATCATTCACGGAGCATTCAAGCTCATAATCACAGAGCGTATGACGATTATCGGTACGTTCATGAGCCAGGGAGCTACAAGAAAGAAGATATCTCATATACTTCTCATGGAGAGCTTCCTCTACGGACTTATCGGTTCACTTTTCGGTGTAGTTATCGGTGAGTTTATACTTTACGGCATCACAAGATACACTTCACCTATGGCTGAATACGGTATTTATATGCCGTTCCATATCAGACCTTCACTTATAATCATAGGTATCATTTTTGCTATAGCAATGTGCGTAATATCCGCATGGATGCCGATAAGAAGTGTAAGGAAGCTTCCTGTAAAGGATGTTATCCTCAACAGACTTGAGACCAAGCATAAGAAGGGCAATATCCGCTTCATTATCGGATGCTTGCTCCTTGCTGTAGCAGTTATGGGAGCTTACATCGATGCTGAATGGACTGAACGCATCAGTGTTCTTCTCCTGTTTGCAGCTATCATAGGTGTGGGAATGCTTCTTAGAAAGCTCCTGAAATATGTTGCCGGAGCACTTTCAAATGTATTCAGAAAGCAGACCTCCGTTTTCCTTGCACTTCATAACATCAAGAGCACAAAGCTTCTCAGAAGCAATATCACTCTTATGGTAATAACATTTGCATCCATACTCTCAATAGCATCAGCCGGAACAAGTCTTACGAAGGTAGTTTCCGGTGCTTATGATGAGCTTTCATTCGATTATCAGATCTATAATATCATTGATAACCATTCAGAAAAGCCGACAACTGATATAATCATTGAAAAGCTTTCAGCAATAGACAGCATAGACAAGGAAAGCATAACTCCTATTTATTACTCAAGTACTACTATAGAAAAGAACCTTGTCAGCATCGAAGCTGCTGATCCTGAAAAATATGCTGAATTCAATGGATATGTGAAGTTAAAGTCTTCCGAAAACATAGATATGCTCCGAGAGTTTGAAGCAGCTGATGAATTTAGCATTCTCATGTCAAAGCATACAGCAAAGCTTGCTGATAAGGAAGCAGGCGACGATATAACCTGTGAAGTGGATGGCAAGGACTACACATTCCACATCATAGGCTTGTTCGATGCAAAGCTCTACAATAACGGTGATCTTATCGTTGCAAAGCCTGAGCTTATGAAGGAGCAGTTCCATATAAGAGATGCTGCAGGAATCACCTTCAAGGTCAATGGAGACAAGGAAGCTGCTGAAAAGGAGTTCAAGGGCGACCTTGCTGATTTAGGAGCAACTTATATGTCATGGGAAGAAATAAGAGATGATAATATCGAAGGAAACAAGCAGATCATCACTATTCTTTCGATCTTCGGATACCTTGCAATGATAGTTGCAGCTATAGGAATATTCAATAATATCTCTATTTCCTTCCAGCAGAGAAGAAAAGAATTTGCAGTTATGTCTTCTGTCGGACTCAATGCCAAGAAGCGTAAGAGACTGGTATTCACAGAGAATATGTTCTGTGTTCTGATGAGTATCATAATAGCTGTTCCGTACACAATAGTTCTTTGCCGGCTCTTCAGCAAGATCATGAGATTACTGAATATGCCGTTCGATATCACTTTTGACTGGACAGCCCTTCCTGGATACGCTATCGTTCTTACACTTGTTATCTTCATCGCTTCACTTTCAACAATGAAGAAGAGCAAGAAGATAAAGGTAGTACAGGAACTCAAATACGAATGATAAGTTTTACCGGAGGTTATTAATTATGAATGTTATAGAAGTTACTAATGTGAACAGATCATTTGAGAACGGCAAGGAGATAGCTCACGTTCTCAAGGACATAAATCTCACTGTTGAAGAAGGCGAGTTCGTTTCAATAATGGGCCAGTCCGGCGGCGGAAAGTCAACACTTCTTTACCTGCTTGGCGGTCTGGATATGCCTACTTCAGGTACAGTAAAGGTCAACAACGTTGATCTCAGAACACTTGATGATAAGGGACTCTGCAAGATGAGAAATGAGGATGTTGGATTTGTGTTCCAGTTCTACAATCTCGTACCCAACCTCAATGTTGAGGATAATATCTGCCTGCCTCTTATGATAGCCGGCAAATCCAAGTCTGAGTATAAGGATAAGCTGGATGAGTGCCTCAGAGTTATTGGCATGGAGGATAAGAGAAAGCTGACTCCCAGAGAGCTTTCCGGCGGTCAGCAGCAGAGAGTTGCAATTGCAAGATCTCTTGTATTCGATCCCAAGATCATCTTCCTTGATGAACCTATCGGAAACCTTGATACAAAGACAGGTACAAGGATCATGGAGCTTTTCAGAGATATCAACCAGAAGTACAACAAGACTATTGTACAGGTAACACACTCTGAGAGTGCTGCACAGTATGGAACAAAGCTTGTTAAGCTCGTTGACGGACAGATACAGTCTGTAGAGCCTATCGTTCCTACTTTATAATCAATGAAAACTTTTCTCTCCTTATAAGACCCACCATAGCGGGCTTTGAGTCCGTACAAAAACCGGGAACGGCAAAAGCTGTTCCCGGTTTTTGCTGTATATTCTTTCTGTCAGCAATAAATAGCTTGAAATACTCCATGATATATGGTATAATGTATTAAAGCATTGATCATATATTGCATGAAATACACTGCAGATAAAAGCTGAAGGTGATGTTCCTGCATATGGCGCTCATAGCGTAATGATAATGCTTATTTTGATATGATTGAAAAACACCGGAGGTGCGGAAATGTTAGCAGACAGACAATTTTTTGCAAAAGTTGAAATGAAGCTCAATGAAGATGGCATGATAAAGCGTTTTGAAGAAGAAGGCGGAAAAATTACCGGAAGAATGATGATAACAAGCGTCGATGTCCCGGACAATCTGAAGGACAATATCAGCCTTGGTACTGACGATCATGCCTTTGAGGCAACATTCGATTTCCTCGATGTGGCTATCGGTATAGTTCTTGATCTTAACAGAGTAAAGACAAGCTCAGGGTTCTGGCTCAGGGCTCAGATAGAGAATCCTATGGAGCCTCAGAAAGAGTGGGCAGAGTATTTCATCAATACTCTTGTAAAGCATATAAGACAGGATGGTACATTTGATGATCCTATCCTCACCTTCATAACTGAGAAAAGAGATTACACTATCGTTCCTACAAGAGAATAAAACAAAGTCCGGTCATAAGCTTTCCCGCTATGACCGGACTTTTTAACAGGCAGGCGGTATAAGATATCGCCTGTATTTTTTATGTGTCTGAATTATTGCCGTTTGCGAAGTCTTCAGCGATTTTTCTTACCTCGTCCTCAGCACTGAGGAAGGCTTCTGCGACCTTTGGGTCAAAATGGACGCCTGCATCGGTGCGGATAATGTCTATAGCCTTTTCAAATGAGAAAGGCTGCTTGTAGCTCCTGCGTGATACAAGGGCATCGAAAACGTCAGCTACAGCCATGATTCTTGCAGACAGAGGGATATCTTCTCCGCTTATTCCGTGAGGATAGCCTTTGCCGTTCCATTTTTCGTGGTGATATTCGGAAAGATTTCTGGCTTCTTTGAGGTATCCGGAATCCGGTACCATATTTATCGCACGGTCGATTATATCGCTGCCGATAGTGGTATGGCTTTTCATTATCTGGAACTCCTCATCTGTCAGTTTTGAGGGCTTGTTGAGAATAACATCTGATATATGTATCTTGCCGATATCATGCAGCGGGGCAGCGTTCTTTACGTCATTGATGAATTCATCTGTAAGCTGTTCAGGATAGATATTCTGCTCCTTCATCTTTTCCATAATAAGCTTGACGTAAGCCGAGGTCTTGCGAACATGGTCTCCGGTACACTTATCACGGCTCTCTACCATATCTGCAAGTACCCAGATAAGACCGTTCTGCATTTTGGATATGGTATTAGTTTTTGTTCTGATATCCGAGACATAGTTCATACTGTCACCGATAGTTTTTACGAAGGCAAGATAGAGATTTTCGATCTCGTCTCCTGTCCTTATGTCGAGCCCCTTCATACGCTCAACGCTCTTTTCAATGGTCTCGCTGTTATCGAAAGCGAATTTGTCAGCGCAGTAGGCCATTGAGTTGACCGGTATAAGAACATTATGCTTGACTATCCACATACTTACAGCGATGATGAGTATGAAGAATCCCAGCAGCAGTGATATCAGCTTGACCATGAAGCGGCGGCTGTAGATCGAGATATCATCCATAGACAGGTCAACTGCGGCATAGCACATACACTTACCCTGTGAGTTGTAGACCGGCTTATAGACTGTAAGCAGCCAGCCGAAGGAATCATCAGATATGATAGGATCGATCTCTTTTCCGGCAATAAGGTCAGGTATAATATCGTTGAAGGATTCGTCAAATTCCTGGATATCTCCGGCAGATGCACCTTCCAATTCATCGGTGTCGAGATCGAAAACCACATGGCATCCGTCAGGCCTTATCTGATAAACATACAGATATTCTATATCGGGATAGGTGTCCTTCAGATTGTAAAGCATTTCCCTGGTGTGGACATAGTCTTCCGAATCCTCACCTTCTTCGATAAAAGTATCGACCATATCCGGGTCAATATAGCTTGCAGCAAGAGATGCAATACCGTCAGCAAGCTTTCTCTTGTCAGCGGTGTTGGAGGTGTTGAACAGGAATGAGCTGATAGTAGTAGCAGTACCGGCGATAAGGAGTGAGGCAGCAGTCAGTATCATTACTATCTTCACACGGAGTGAAACTGAACGGCTGTGATTTTTTCTTATAGCCTTACGCATATCTCCTGACAGGGGAGCCTGCCACAGACTGTTGGGCTTGATTTTTTTCCTGACTTTATGAGGCAGAAGTCTCAGTATGATAACTGCGACTACAAGGGAAATGGATTTATCGGCAAACTCGGTAAGTATCTCCAGGGACATTTTAGCCGGAAAAGGCTGCATCCCCATTTCGTTTCTGAAAAATTTCTCTATACTGCCGCACTGATCGGCGGTATCATTTGTGTAAAGGAACCATGTAATGACGGTATCCGGTATGCCTGCAACTACCGCATATGCAGGAGCGGTCAGCAGAGGCAGGAATTTTTTATGGAAAAAGCCCTTCCTGGCGAAAAAGGCGCATACAACTGCCATAAGCATACCGACCACATTGTAATACATTGCTTCAGGGTCAGTAATAGATTTCAGCAGAGTAGTCAGGAAAGCGACTATAACTCCCGGGACATAACCTCCGCAGGCTGCCGAAAGAAAGGTCCCGGCGGTATCGAGATACAAAGGGATCCCGGTATATGCAGCAATTACAGAGCCCAGCATATTCAGGGCAGTGCAGGCAGCACAGAAAAATGTCATGAAAGAAATATCCTGACGATTATTATGATTTACAGCAGAAGTGCTCATTTCCGACCTCCTTTTTATGGCGATCTGTATTATTGATGTGCCAATTAAATCCTGGATCTGATACATGACAAAAATGAAATTTTTATGCGTTGCAAAAGCTTGCAATACGGCAGTATTCCTGCGCTTTTGCGCCTTGATAAATTCCATTTTTGCCTTCGTCTGAACTTCAAGATTTAATTGCTCCATCAATATAAAAGCTATTATTTTCATATAAACGTTAAAATATAAATATCAGTTACGAACATTATATCATAATTTTTATAAACATTCATGTATATTTTTTGAATAAATTGCCGCTTTATGATGATCGTTAAACAAAAGTGAAAAAAATAAAAACTTATTGGAAAATGAAAATTATCCGCCCATGATCAGGAGATGACAGGACATTTTTGCTGTGCCTATTGATATTTTTTGTCATTTATGGTATAATTATTAAACTGGAAAGGAGGTTTTTCTCATGATACATTCTGGTACGTTCGATATCGGTACGGAAAGGCTTTTGCTCAGGAAATTCCGTATGTCCGATGTGGAGGATATGCTCCGCAACTGGATCGCAGATCCGCAGATACAGCATGAGTACGGTGAACCTGTATATTCTACCCCGCAGGAAGCCGGAGAATTGCTGAGAAAATGGATAAGCGCCTACGGATCCCCAGATTTTTACCGCTGGGCAGTTATTGAAAAGGAAAGCGGTGAAAATATCGGACAGATAGCCTTTTGCCGTGTATATGACGACTGCCTTACTGCGGAGATAGAGTACTGCATCAGCAGCCGTTACTGGGGGAAGGGCTATGCCGGAGAAGCACTTTCTGCTGTTATCAGAGAGACCTTCAGAAAAACCGGCTTCCGTAAGCTTGAGGCCTATCACCGGAAAGAGAATATAAAGTCCGGCAGGGTCCTTGAAAAATCAGATATGCATATCACTAACAGTGTTGAAAGATTCAAACGTGCAGGCGAAACTCCTGAGGGAGAGGTCTGCTACTGTATCGAGAGGAGGAATTGCTGTGAAACTTAATTTCAAACGTGTAAAGACAGGCAGTTCGGAGGCAAGAATGTCGAAGGCATTGTATTCGAGGGCCTTCCCTGATGACGAAAGAGCTCCGTTTCTTATGCTGCTGCTCAAATCAAGAAGGAAGAGCGTTGATTTCTGGTCTGTAAGCTGTGAGGGACAGTGGGCAGGATTCATTTATGTTGTCAACAGTGCCGACCTCTCTTATGTGTTCTATCTTGCAGTTACAGAGGAACAGCGTGGAAAGGGGATCGGCAGCGGTATACTGAAGTCTGTTCAGCAGCTTTATAGGGGCCGCCGGCTTTTCCTGGCTATCGAACAGATAGATGAGGATTCAGAGAATTATCAGGAGCGTGTAAACAGAAAGAATTTTTATCTGCGCTGCGGTTTCAAGGAGCTCCACCGAAAGCTTTGTGAGGGTGTGGTTACTTACGATATCCTTGGCATAGGAGGAGATGTTACTGCAAAAGAGTACAAAAAGCTTATGACCGATTATGCCGGAAAAGTCCTTTCGAGGGTGTTCACAATGGAGTTTGTGGATACGGAATGATAGCGAAAAAACAATATTGATATAAATATAAAATGCCTCCGCACTTTGAGTACGGAGGCATTTATCATCTGCCGAATATTATCAGTAGCACTGCAAGGAATATAACAGGCAGAAGGAAGAGTATTCCCCATATTATCGCCTGCTTCTTATCCTTGCGGCCTATGCTTCTTATGCACATATATATCGATACCAGCATCAGCAGAGTGATAAACTGGCTGATGAGCCTGGCTACCATTATCAGCCTCTGAGCTCAGCACCGATAGCGTTCAGAGCCTTGAGTACACGCTTCATAGCGCCGTCAGCCTGCTCATCAGTGAGGGTGCCCTCATGTGAGCGCATTGAGATAGAGTAAGCAACGCTCTTCTTGCCGCTCTCTATCATTTCCTTGCTGCGGTAGATATCGAACAGAGTTACCTTTTCAAGTATCTTTCCTACAGCGCCCTTGATAGCCTTTTCAAGCTCAGCTACAGGAGTCTCGTTGTCAACAAGTAGACTGAGGTCTCTTGTAGTTGCAGGGAACTTGGGAAGAGGACTGTATGTTATCTTTTCAGCAGCCAGCTGCATCATCTCAGGGATACAGAGCTTTGCAACATAGGTCTTTACACCTATCTCGTAGGTCTCCTGTACCTCAGGGTGAACCTCACCCATGATACCTATATGAACGCCGTCCTTGATGATAACTGCGCTTCTTCCGGGGTGGAGAGCACACTTTTCATCGAATATCTGGCAGTCCTCAGCTCTTACATACTCAACATCACTGATGTTCATTTCATCGAGTATCTGCTCTACCATGCCCTTGAGAGTATAGAAGTCAGCCTCGCCGCCGTACATACCGATAGTCAGTCTCTGGGGCTCATCTGGGAGGGAGTACTGATACTTATGCTTTTCATTTCCGCTGTTGGCAAGTATATTTCCGTTGATGAAGGGCTTTTCCTCACTTGCAGGGATGTATTCCTTGGATATCTCAAAGAGGCAGGCCTTTTCGTTGCGGTTATTGTAATTGAAGGAGAGAACATCAAGCATTGAAGGGATAGTTGAAGTTCTCATAACGCTTGTATCCTCACCGAGAGGATTGACTATGCGAACAACATTGCGGAGCTTGCTGTCCTGAGGGAGACGTATCTTGTCGAAATATTTGGGAGATACGAAGGAGTAGGTAGCTATCTCATAGCCGCCGAGAGCAACTGCTGTATTTCTGAGTGTGCGGACGAATTTCTGCTCCTCAGTAAACTCAGCTCTTGCAACTCCTCTGAAATCAGTGGAGGGGATGTTGTTGTAGCCGTAGATACGGGCAACTTCCTCAGCTATATCAGCCTTGCAGCCGATGTCAATACGGAAGGCAGGAGCAACCACCTTGCCATCCTTGAAGGTGAATTCAAGGCGTCCCAGGTATTCCTTCATCTTGTCCTCGGAGATATCTGTACCGAGGAAATTATTTATCCATGCCGGATCAAATACTACCTCAGAGGGCTTGAAATCGGACTTATTGCAGTCAATAACAGTATTTACGACTTCGCCTGCGCCGAGGAGCTCTACCAGCTCAAATGCTCTCTTGAGGCAGGTCATGGAAATTGTCGGGTCAACACCTTTTTCGTAGCGGGCAGAAGCATCGGACTTCAGCTTAAGCTTCTTTGAGGTCTGACGTACCTGTGAAGGCTCGAAGTAAGCAGATTCGAATACAACAGTATTTGTATCCTCCATGATACCGCTGTACTCTCCGCCCATAACTCCGGCGACTGCAACAGGCTTCTTCTCATCAGCGATGACCAGCATTTCGGATGTGAGCTCACGCTCCACACCGTCCAGTGTCATTATCTTTTCGCCGTCCTGTGCTCTGCGGACGTTGATATGAGCGCCCTCAACATAGCGGAGGTCAAAAGCGTGCATAGGCTGGCCGTATTCCAGCATTACATAGTTTGTGATGTCGACGAAGTTGTTGATAGGACGAACACCGCTTGCACGGAGTCTCTCTCTCATCCAGCGGGGGGAGGGACCTATCTTAACGTTCTTTACGATACCTGCACAGTATCTCGGGCAGGCCTGAGCATCGTGGATATCTACCTTAAGGTAGCTGTTTACATCGCCGTCAACTCCCTTGAATTCCGGAGCCTTTACTGTAAGGGGAAGGTCATATGTAGCGGCAGTCTCTCTTGCAAGACCGATAACGCTGAGGCAGTCAGGGCGGTTAGAGGTTATCTCAAACTCAACAGAGGTATCGTCAAGGCCGATAGCGGAGTGAATATCCTGACCGAGGCTGCACTCCTCCTCGATAACGAAAACTCCCTCAGGGTCAGCATAGGGGAAGTCATGAGCAGTAAGTCCGAGGGTCTCAAGGCCGCAGAACATACCGAAGCTTTCAACTCCACGCATCTTGCACTTCTTTATCTTTCCTTCAGGAAGGACTGCACCGTCAAGAGCAACAGGCACAAGGTCGCCCTCCTTGACGTTTTTAGCGTTTGTAACTATCTGGATAGGGGCATCTGCTCCGATGTCCACCTGGCAAACGAAGAGAGCGTCAGCATTTTCGTGAGGTCCCTTTGAGAGTATCTTTCCGACTACTACCTTAGAGATGTTTTTTCCCTCCTCCTCGTAGCATTCTACCTTTGAACCGCTCATTGTAAGAGCGTGACAGAAATCCTTTATAGGCATATCGGCTTTAACATAGTCGCCGAGCCATTTCATAGATAAATTCATATCTTTAATTCCTTTCGTTTATTTCATTGCGAGCCGCACTGCTTTTTATACATCAGGAAACTATGCTCGTATAATCAGTATTTTTCGCCGTATTAGCAGCTTTTGAGATAAGTATATAAGCAAACTCCCTATCTAATGAGTTAAACCCGAAATTAAGCTTACCTTTTTTGCCGTTTGAAAGCTCTATTTTTATGAAGTAACGGTAACAACGGAGCTGGCGGTACTTGATTTTCGGACCTTTCTTATTATAGCACTCTGCATTTTTGATGTCAGCAAGCCGGTATAATCTGGCAGGAGGAAGATCTATTAAATAATCGTCGTTTATAAACTTGTACTCATTGAGCCTGCGGCTCTTTCCAAGATAATAATTCAGCTCATCATCATTGCATAAGCCTAAGTCCTGCTTAATTTTCTCATAACGTTTGTTTTTTATCATACATAAAAAAAGCAAAAGCACGGCAAAGATTATGATTGACAATAATGTTATCAGAATTGTCAAATGATTTTCGTTTCCAGACAGCAATACACCTAAACAGAGAAGCAATGGACTAAATGTTAGCGGTATCAATATTGCCGATCTTTTTTGAGCTTTTTTTAATTTCATGATTATATCAGTTTTTTTTTCAGCCATTAAGTTAGCTCCTGTAATGATATCGTCTATCTTAAAACTGCTCCAGGAATCTCACGTCGTTCTCATAGAGAAGACGGAGGTCATTGATGTCATAGCGTCCCATTACCATACGCTCAAGGCCGAGACCAAATGCGAATCCGGAGTACTTCTCAGGGTCGATACCGCAGTTCTCAAGAACCTTGGGGTGAACCATTCCGGCACCGAGG
>ODAI012412405.1_pt1 | contig 24677 bp, 28 predicted proteins | sample 1539321 | NCBI WGS metagenome assembly ODAI01 (sample SAMN02144231, study PRJEB22623) | gut metagenome | biome: sheep rumen | host: Ovis aries | place: New Zealand
AACATTAATTATCATATTGCACCTCGCGTCTATATTTGGGTTAAAACACCCGTTCACCCCTATATTTAGAGGCTTCTAAGTTAAATTTTTCTGTTTTCACCATATAAGATTCGCTCCTATAACTTTTTACCAATAACTTCATTAGTGTGTATAATTTGCCGAGGATAACCCCCAGAGACAGCTCTCAGGCGCTAGAATAAATATTTCATCTCTCCTGATGTCATCTTAAATATCCCTGCTTGATACACGCAGTAAGAAACAGTTCCGCCTTCATTCATCACAATTTTTCTATTGTGATTATGCCCATAAAAATGAAATGCGGGTTTGTAATGGTCAACATACCAGCTCACGCCTTTCAATCCACTGTGTACATCTAAAGGATCGCCCGGGACTTTACAGGAAGCATGAGATATGAATATGTCGGCTTTGGGCAGTGATCGAGCGAAATTTAGAGATTCTTCATCGGACATCATGCAGACCTCCGGATCCTCTCTATACCTCACGCAGCCTCCCATGCCGGCAACGGTTAATCCTTTGATATTACAAGAAGAACCGTGAAGGTTAGTAATTCCAGTCTCTTCTATATGTGAAATTGGTTCGTGATTACCATGTATCGCAAAAACGGGAACATTCTTTTCGTCAAATATCTTTTTTATCCGGATCAGCTCCATGCGATATATGTCGCCAAGAAGAAATACCGCGGATGGGAATTGTTCTGATAAAATATCATATTTCTGCCCATAATAATCTGGCCCATAGTTCAAGGCCCCGTGTGTATCAGAGATGAAAAGAAAAGAAACACTGCTATCAGGTATCTTCATTTCACTATCTTTATGTATATTTCTAACAGTTTTACTACATATCCCGGAGGTGTCCGACGCCCTGTTTCCCATTCCTGTAGCGTCCTATATGGGATACCCAATCTTTCGCATAAGCCTCTACGAGTTAGCCCCGCATTTTCTCTTAATTGTCTAATCTTATTTCTGACTTCCGGTTTGTCCTTGTGCGTCCTCGTTGTTACAAATGATTCCATATACATGATATTTCTCCTCAAATTCCCGTTGTCCTATGGTGTGAAATTCAGAATGATGCTCTCTACATAACGCCATTTTCCTCTTTTTCGAGTCATCTACCTTTCTTCTGTTATTACCCATTCCAATAGCATCGACATGATGGATATCTGCAGGCTTTCCACAAACGCAGCATTTCCTGTGAATGATACACAGTTTGAAAAACTGATGAATATTGAAATCCCGCACAATCGAAGCATCTTCTATCGGGATGTTTTCTCTAAAGCAGAAGTCAATAAGAAAATCCATGAAGTCGCTGGCTGTTTTTAAAGAACAGTTAGATAATGAAAACCTCTCAAGGCCTTCTTCCTCCACGAACATATCTTTAAATTCATTTTTAATCTCATCTACGGTATGTCCGGAGTACTTTGATATCGCACGGCAAAGAGCATATATTTTATTTCGCTGAAGACCGGTTATGGTCCGATTGTCTGTCAGCCATATGCCGATATCTGTTCCATTCTTATCCAGTTCCTTCATATTTATTCCCGGAACACGGATCTTTATAACAACGGAGTCGTCAGACTCTTCTTTTTCGCAAATTACACCTTTTGTATACATAAATTTCACCTTTTATCATAAAAATGGGAATATTTTTTATTCCGAATTTAACCTGTTTTCGAAATATATGTGTGAGCAGGTATGCGGGCTTTGTTTGAAAAATACTTTCTTCTGACCCAGGATACAAATTGTTTTGAAACTCCAAACTTATTTCCTATCTCCTGAAGCGTAAGCTCGGGATGCTGCTCTGTATATTCTATGATCTTACGGCTCTTGCATGTTGGGCCTTTTAATAATGCAGATCTTGCTCGTTTTTTGCCGGTTTTATCCTTTATAGCATCGCTAAGACACATTCTTGATATTTTGTATATAGAAGCTATCTGAGATATAGTGACCTCAGGGTGCTGCTCCGCATACACAACAGCTTCTGCTGCCCTAACGCATGGTGATATCTTGCCTTCTTTTACACATCTTTTTGTGTATCGGATATTGGCCTCTTTTTCATGGTATTTTTCTGCGAGTGCAGATATGGATATTTCAGGATTATTTTTAATCTCTTGGATTATGGATATTCGCACTTCCTTATTCATAAGGCCCTCCTTTGTCATCATTTATAGTATATGTTATACCATAATATTAGTAAAGAGCTACTAACCGAAAATTTTTTAAAAATTTTTACATATCGGTATTGACATACATAGTAAAGTATAGTAATATATAGAAAACGAAGGAAGTAAATGCTTCCACATAAGGAGGATATATATAAATGGAAAATAGAATAAATGAGATTATGAAGAGACAGGAAGAAATCGAGAAGGTTATAAGCCCTTCAATGGATGCGGAGGAATTTAAGAGACTTTCCGCAGAATATAACAAGCTGGATAAAGAACTCCACGAGCTCAGGATGGCAAATGATCCTGAATATAAAGCTGAATATGAGGCATGGCAGGCTGAAGGAGAAAAGATCGATGAGGAGAATAAGGAACTCTTTGAAAAGATGGATGCAGAATCCGATGAAGAGTGGCAGAAGCTAGTTTCGGAAAACAAGAAGTTTGCTGCCGCAGATAAGCTTCTTGAAAAAGGAGATCTCTGGGGTGCAATCGCAGCAATGTCGTAAGCAATAAAAAAAACAACTCCGGGCGGCTCCGAAGTTGTTTTTCTATGTTTACGGGCGAAGGTCAGGGAAGAGGCTGAGGACAAACTTGAGTTTGTCAACATCTTTCTCGAACCTTGGAAACAATGACATCTTGCCATAAGCCCTTGCGAGCTTATAAGAGCTCCAAAATAGCTCTTCGGCAGCCTTATCAATGTCACTGTCAATGGCGTATACCTTAGAAGGGTCTGCGTTGTATACACTTCCCTCTTCATAAGATGCCTTCTTTGACAGAAGGTCAGCCAGTTTCCCGTAGTTGGTCGCAAATCTGCGTCCGTATTTTGCCTCACAGCCCTGAGCTGCAAGAATATATTTCTTAAGCGAATCCATAGTCGCTCCTTTCTCCCACTATTTCCGCGGGGCTACTTATTATGCTCACTCAGTGCGAGCAGTTACATATATCGTATCGTAGGCTTCGATACGTTTAAACTTTGGAGCCGGGAATGATTGCCTATCCCTTCTCTATCATAAAAAGACCTATCTCGCGAGGTCTTGTAAGCGCGCCATCCAAGTGATGGAAAGTGCCATCTTTATCCTTTATTAGGGATAAAAAAATAGAGAGTACCCGCACGGTATTCTCTATATAACGGCTGAATTTTACATATTTAACTATAAACAGTATAGTATATACAACATTAAAATGCAAGGAGAAATTATATGAATTATGAAGAATATGTCAAAGAATATGCTAAAACGGTGAGAAAAGCAAAGCAGATGTCTCAAAACCTCATTCTTTACAGAGAGACCGGGGATGAATCTTATCTTAAGCTTGACAATAAAATCTACTACACCACGAAGGAATTTGCTGATATTGTAGGTGTATCTTTAAAGACGGTTCAGACATGGGATAATAAAGGACTTGTTAAATGTCACCATCGTACCCCTTCCGGAGGAAGGATGTATTCTGACGATGAAGTTCGACAGGTTTTAGAGGGAAAAACAAGAAGAACTATGTAGCATAATTTAGCCATTAAAAAAAGGAGCTGGCAACTTTTAAGCCAACTCCTTGATTTTTATACGGTTTCGGGAATTTTATATCCTGCTTTGGTTATTACCTGTTCAGTAATCTGTCTTATGAGGTATGTAAAACCTTTTCAATCAACGAACGATCGTTTTCAACCTCTTTGAATCGTCTGATTCTTGCGGCTTCAGCTTCTTCTCTTGTCAGAAAATCATTCATATCATGAGAGTGAATGCTGCACGCAAGCGGTTCGATTCGCTCCTGCAGCCTGATTGGTCCTATGTCAATAAATAGCGCAAATTAAAATGAGAGATTTGCCCACTAAGCAGCAGGCAAATTCTTCACCCTCTCATACAATTTTTCAAACTCGTCCGGAGACATATAGTCACAATGACTGTGAATCCTGACGGTATTATAAAAAGCTTCGATATACTCGAAAACAAGCTTATAAGCATGGTCATAGTTGTATATGGTGAATCTGTTAAGCCATTCGCGTTTTATAAGGGAATGGAAGGATTCTATACATGCATTATCATAAGGATATCCGCTGTGAGAATAGCTCCGCTGCATTTTTTCGGTAGCTTCCTTCCAGGCATTTGAAACATATTGGCTACCACGGTCGGAATGGATAATAAGCGGAAGATCTGTTTCGCGGCATGCTTTGGCTTTGTTGATAGTTTCGATGACAGTGGATACTTCCATTGTATCTGCAAGAGTCCAGGCGATTATTTTCCTGGCAAATAAGTCCATAACGCAATTAAGGTACACAAAGCCATTCTGAGTCCAGATATAGGTTATATCAGTGCACCAGACGGCGTTGGGACGATCTGGATTGAACTGCTCGTTAAGGATGTTATGAAGTTCATTACTGAGATCGGAATCTCTGGTCGTGGTAGTCCAAGGCTTAATCCATTGAGCTTTTATACCCATTTCACGCATATACTTTCCAACGGTGCGTGTGGAGACGATCTCACCGGATTTACGAAGTTCCTGAGCTATTTTAGGAGCACCGTAATTCTGTTTTGAATCATCATATATCTGCTGGATTTCCTTCTTCATGGTTTCCTTTCTTCGCTTTGAAGGGGATACCTTACGATTAAGGAAAGCTCTGTAGCCTGAACGAGACACGCCTAAAAAATCCAGCATTCCGGAAGCAGAGACACGGCGTTTGGTAACTTTTGATGCCTCTACTTTAGCAGCGACTTCAGTGTAGATAGCTTCTGTCAGTCGTTTCCCAGAATGCCGATGGCTTTTTTTAACACATCAAGCGCATCCTGCGCATCCCGTAATTCACGCTTAAGACGAGCGATTTCCTTGGCTTCGTCTGAAGAGTAATTACCGGAACCTCTAACGGGAATGTCTCCGGAGTTATCTCGGAACTGTGTTTCCCACCTTGATAAGGTGCTAACACCAATACCGAGGTTTTTGGCGCATTCGACCTGTGTGAGGTCAGGATGCTCCTTGCGATAGTTGACAGCATCCAACTTGAACTGCTTTGTGTGTTGCTTTGATTTACGTGGCATAATGAGTTCCTCCTTCTGTATTATATAACAACCAAGGGATTAACTCATTTTAAATTGTACTATTTAGATGCTAACACTAGATTGGTACATCTATGCCTTGGAGAATTACACATAAATAGCCCGAATCATCAACACACAATTCATCGGTTATTACACTCTCGTGAACTATATACCGCTCGTGTGCTGTACCAAGAGAGAATATATGTGTTCCTACTTTTAAGGCTTGATTGAGAACTACTGAATATCCGACTTCGTGGATTGATTTAGCATTCTTGTTATATTCCATAGCTATTCTTTTCCTTTACTTATTTTATCTCATTTTAATTTCTTATTTTCATTTTCCAACCTATTTCATAAAAAGTTGAAATGTTTCAGAAAAAGTTGGAAATTTACATCACATATTTTGAAGCAATACAAAAATTTCGAGCGGATTCATGAAAAAACAACTAAAAAAGAGGACACGCTTGTGTCCTCTTTTCTGTATACATTAGAGTTGGAAGTTTGTATTTTGTAAAAATTCACTTTGTATACGTTAGAGTTGGAATTTTACATTTAACTTATAGTTGAAACTAAAATCAACAAAAAAAAGAGGATACACTTTCATGCATCCTCTTTTTATCTCATTTTAAATTGTACACTCTTGAATTTATAAAAACATTTCTATCTCTTCATAAAATGTCTTGTCTCTGATTAAAATGTACAAAAACATCACATTGAGATTCTGTCTCTTATCTCCGCCATTTTCCCGGCATTGAGCCTTGTGTCTCCGTGAACGCGGGAGTATGCAAGGTAGCCGTTCATCCTGTCAATCTTTGTAAGATTCTTTGATCCGCAGATAGGACAAACATCCATTTCCATCTCTTCATGTCCACAGTCATCACAATACGCCAGGGACATGTTTACGCCCTCGTAGAATCCCATCTTCATAGCTCTACGCACGAGTGTACGGATGGCTTCGATGTTGTATCCCAGGTTGTAACGACAATACTGGATCTTTCCACCATTGAACTGATCCCAGTATCTCTTTTCCTTGTCCTGCTTCTCAATCGGAGTAATCTTCTCAGATACATGACAATGGAATGAATTGGATACATACAAGCGATCTGAAACATTGGTAATAACTCCATATTTCTTGCGGAACTGAATTACCTGGCGTGAACAGAGTGATTCGGCCGGTGTGCCGTAGATCGCATAGAGCCTGTGATCCGCCTCCTTAAACTCATTAATCTTCCGATTAATATATTCCATTACCTCATGTGCAAATGCACCATCCTCTACGATGGATTTTCCGTTGTAGAGTTCCTGGAGCTCGTTTAAGGCAGTGATACCAAATGATGCTGTAGCAGAGTCGAGAACCGGCGCTATCTTGTCATTAAGTCCAAGATGTCCACCGTAGAATCCACCCTGACAAAAGCCAAGAGGATTTAAAGATGCCTTCATGTTTCCAAGATAATCATATGTTCTCAAGTGAAGCTTTCTGATCATCTCAAGATAGAAATCAAGCACCTCGTAGAAATCCCTATCTTCATGTCTGGCCTTTGCAAGGATCATCGGAAGGTTAAGTGATACTACTCCAATGTTAAAACGGCCCTCAAACACGGGAGAATCGTTCTCAGAAGCCTTTTCTATTCCACCTTCTCTATAGTATGGAGAAAGAAAAGCTCTGCAGCCCATAGGACTTACAACCTCTCCGTATTTCTTATACATCTCTGCCACATAACCCTCTCCTGTTAATGACAGCCAGTCCGGATACATGGTCTTAGATGAGCATTCAATTCCCGCTTCAAATACGTCTTCCATCTCGCATCCTTTACCATGCAAATTTTCATCATAGAGAAATACGAGCTTAGGGAAGAGAACAGGTTTCTTGAATCCTTCCTTGCCCTGTCCATTCTTTCTAACTCTCAAGATTGCTTTGCAGCACTCCTTACCCCAACGGGTATTCTGAAGTCCGAATGTGACAGTAATGAAGGGGTAATCGCCTCTGGAAGAAGCCACTGTGTTGAACTTGTATTCCCATCCCTGGAAGCCCTGCTCAAAGTCTTTGATGACTTTCTTCTCGGCGTACTCATCGGCGCCTTCAGTCTTTCCTGCGATTTCTTCATATTCCTGCTTATAGCGATTGTATGAATATTCCGCATAGGAATCAAGAATATGATCTACTCTTGGAATGGTAAAACCACCGTACTGCTGTGATGCTGCAGAAAGCGTGATATCTCCAATGACATCAAATGCAGTAGAAAGCCTCTTAGGCTCGTTATACCACATGTTTCCCATCTCGAAACCACCTTTTAAAACCGCATCGATATCAAACAAACAGCAGTTCATCGTAAGCTCTCTGAGGTTTTTGTCATGGATATAAATATATCCATCAGCAGCGGCCTCTTTCTCCTTTGCGTTGAGGAAATACTCCTCATATTGTGCTGTGAGAAGATAATCTCTCATCTTTGCACCTTTAGTGGAGCACAGAGAAGCATCTGCATTTGCATTTGATACAGCATCATCGTTTGAAGAGTCTCCGCGATTTAATATCGCCTGGGAATCCTCATATATCTTTTTCATCTGCTCTGCATTTCTTTTTACCCAATTGCGGTAATCCTTATAAGATCTTGCAATGTCGGGCCTGATCTCATCCAGGGCACCCTCAACGATTGAGTGTACTATCTCAACAGGGATTATGTCGTCTTCAAAACTTTCAAGAGCTACTCTTCCCTCTACGGTTTCGATCAAAAGTTCTTTCTCGGAATCTGTAAGCTTCGTACAGATCCTGTCCGCAGATTTTTTTACCGCATTTATGATCTTATCCGGGTCCCAGTCCTGAAGATTTCCGGATTTTTTTCTCACCTTTGTTATTAACATATAATGTCTCCTTTCTAAAACATAAAAAATCCCGAAGGATTTCTCCACGGGATTTAACAGCAAATTTTAATAATATATATATTTAGTATATTATACGATTGTATAAAATACAAGGGATTTCTCAAAAAGTAAATGAAAATGCTCTTGATAAGAATTTGCAAAGAGCAAGTATTGGCCAATATGAACCCACAATGAATGGTATCAAAGCCTTCTCTTCTTTCAATTTCAGATTTTTCCCTATATTTTTCCTAGCAGCTTGCGTAATAACAAACGAGCAAAATGAAGTGAACATACAGAAAACCATTGTCCACTCCGTGGCATATATCACGGTTCCAATACAAGCCAGTGATGAATATGCGAATACGTCGGACATTCCATAGCATCTTGATAATATTAAAAACTGGAACAATATGAATATCGCTATTCCTATATAATCACCTAAACAACCCGGCATATCCGACCTTCGAATATACAATCCATATCCAAGGCAGATTATTGTTGGTGGAATGTATAGAATATCAAAGATCTGCGTCGTCCTGTTGTCGCATATCGCAGCACAACAGAGAAAAGCGGTGGATATACCCAGGATCAAACCTGTGACATACCGGCTAACGTCCATTGAAAACCATGTGTCAGACAAACTGCCAACAGCACCAGATTGCGTTCCTATCGTTGTAAAAACAATAAATCCTATGATAGAAAGGATCACCGGCAAGATGTCCGTCTTTTTTCTGTAAGCATAACTCTTATCTTTACTTTCTATAAACCACATTATCGGGATATATGTCATTATACCCGGAATAAACAATACCATATATGATCTTCTCCTTGTATACTATACTATAATATATATAATATGTTTTTTCAACCCGTGCTCCGGCCGCACGGGCCAGATAGCTTCGCATCCAACAAATATCCACTGCGTGGTGCCTGATATATCGTAAAATGTGATATTCCAAAAAAATAAAAAAATTTTTTTAAAATGCATTCATCAGGTTTGGAGATTCAAAGTATATATGCTATCATATAATCAAAGAGAGGGGAACATATAAAATACACTGGCAAATAGCCTGAAAGGATAAAAATGAATAGAATAGATGAACTGAAGAAAAACTTAATAGATGTAATGCACGAGGATGATGAGAAAACCTGGAAGATATTCGACGAGCTCCTCAAGGAAAAGAACCTTGAAGAGCAGAAAGAAACAGAGATCAGGAATCTTAAAGCAAGAGCTGACGAGCTGAAGAAAGAATCCAAAGATGCAGCTCGAAACGAAGACTTCGGAACCGCCATGGCTCTTGCAAAAGAAGCAAATCAGAAGAGAACCGAGGCTCTCTACGCTGCATACACAGCATAACAATCACATACAGGCACAAAAAAATCCCGCAAGGCAAATAAGCTCTGCGGGATTTTTTTTTAATAATTTAGAAGACATTGTAAAGAGAAAGAACCTCTTTTCCCAGCTTTCTGGCCTCTTCACTACTCTTCTCATTGAAGTAGTTTAAGAAACCATAGCGGTTTTTTCTTTTGTTAGCCTGGGAGAGCTTGTATACGTTATATCCAAGCTGTTCAGTTTTTCTCTCAATAGCTGCTGGAAGAGCACTTTTCTGACCATTAACCCATGAAGGATCGAGTTCTGAGAGACGACCTCCTGATACAATGGATTCATACTGATCCTTCATATCGAGGATCGTACATATTTGGTCGAAACAGGATTCCCCGTTTCCTTCCTTGTACTCTCTGTTAATAGCTGCCATGGCAACCTCTTCGTTTCTAATCTTCTTGAAATCCATAATATTGTCCTCCTTATAGACAATCAGCATCCGCCCTTTCCGGATGCTTTAATAATAGTAGCACCCAGTATGGGCAAGAGTCTGGTCTTAAGGGAGACTCTATTTTTTTTAATCTTCAAGAATATTCCCACTCTTAAGGATGAGAATTAATTAAAAGGGAGATCCTCTACCACTCCGTCAGGAATATTCATAAAATCCTGAGAAGGCGTCTGAGGACTCGCCTGTGTCTGTGCGTTCTGAGATGATTTGCTCTCCGCAAATTCGATCTCGTCAACCATGATCTGCACGGAATAAACCTGCTGACCATCTTTGTTGGTATAATTGTTGTTCTGGAGACTTCCGGAAACAACAACCTTAGTTCCTTTGTGAAGGTATTTCTCGACAAACTCCGCCTGCTTGCCAAAAGTGATGCAATTGAAGAAATCAGCCTCAGGCTGCCCTTCTCTCTTAAATCTACGGTCAACTGCGATTGAAAAACTTCCAATAGTAGTCTGTCTCTCCCCGGTAGATACTCTTATTTCCGGGTCGCGGGTAAGTCTACCCATAAGAATTATTTTGTTCATATTCCTCCTTTTTCTCCGGAGATATTCATATCCCCGGAGTCATCATTTTTTTTCTTACTTAATTCCCATAGCTGCGAGCAGATCATCAACATTCTGAGTCTGCGCTGCCTGCTGTGGAGCGGTCTGCTGTGGAGCGGTCTGCTGTGGAGCGGTCTGCTGGGGAGCTGCCTGCTGGGGAGCTGCCTGAGGTGCGGGCTGAGTGTTCTGCACGGGAGGCTGTGTGGGCTGCTGAGACGAACCGGTCTGATTTTCAGACTTTTTCTCAACGATATGAGCCTTGGTCACGCCGATGACAAACTCGCCCTTTACAGTTCCATCTTCCTTGGTGTACTCATCACCATCTATGAATCCCTCGTCAATAGCAACAAGAACCTTTGGTGCGAGTTTATCTCCGATTGCGGAGACAACCTCTTCTCCAACAATCTTGATCTTAGGGCAATTGACGATTGCCGGATATGAACCGTCATCGTTCTTCCTTCTTGATAACATTGCTCCGTTGATTACGATCATTTTACTTGAAATCTTTTTAAGCCCCCAACTCTGAGAGTTTATTACAAATGAAAACCCCGATAATGCCTTGTTATTATCTGCCATTTTTAAATTTCTCCTTTCGATATACAATATTAAAGCCGAGAACCAAAGGCTCTCGGCTATTAACGGCAAATTGTTATTTATGATACAAATAAAGTATAATGTATACACTTAAAAATTGCAAGAATATTTTATTTGTAATATTGATTTTTAATTATTCGTATATGAGTGTTTTGCTCGGAGCATGCAGAAAAGCAGCTCGGTCATGCTTCGTGTTCTGGATGTCGGCCTACAAGGAAGGATTTTGTATAATTTCCAACTGTAGGAACTGTTTAGAGGTGTAGGATTCTCGTACTCCTTATATATCTCGTCGCTGCTCTTTACATCAACACTCTCCGGAACTAACACCATCACTCCATAGTCCAGGCTGCTTTCCGGGTAGTTATCTTCTATGTACTTATGGAGCTTTCCTTCTCTGATATCACCCTGTATGTCCTTGTAACAGGCCATCGTGGTTACTATATAGTTTTCTTCCCCGTAAAATCTGAGTCCATTTCCTGAATACACATCTTCCCTGCAAGATTTTATCTCATAGCAGGCAAATGTGCCCTTTTCAATGTCGCTCGCATATACAACTCCTCCGGGTTTAAACTCCATCACATCCACACGCTTTGGATGGGCCGTCCCATAGTCGAGGGTTACCTCTCTTGCATAGTATTTTCTATCCGAAAGCCGTGTGCTTATGAGAGTGTTTGTCAGAAGAGATGTTATTTCTTTTCTATTCATATCCTTATCCTTTCGTTCTAATAATTAAAGATTGTAAGGTTTTATTTCTTCCACAACACCATTCTTACAGTAGACGACGAGTTTCTCAATTCCGAAGTATTCTCTCATTGAAAAACCTTTGTAAGAATAACCTGAGCTTATCCCATTTGAGATGCGCCACTCATATTTCACTCTGTCGTTTTTAAGAAGGCTTTTATTATGTTTGCCTCCATAGAATGTTCTATCTATTATTTCCAGCATTTCATGCTCAGACATCCCGAGATATAGCAAATCGAGGGCATAGCTAAGAGGTAAATACTTAGGGTTTGTTTTCTTAACCTTTACAAATAAAAATACTATTCCTACAATAAAAGCGGCTATAACTATAATTGTTATTATTTTCTCTATCATTTCTTTAACATCCTTTGCAACGAGCATACCCTTTCTTGTATAAGGTCTATTGATATCTACAACCCAATTTGATTCACCAGGTTATCTATCCAGTCAATTATCTTTTCTCTATACAAAAACATCGGTACAATCATAATTAAAACAGTCAGAAGTGTTGGGCAGAATAATCCTCCGTACCCCATGTTAAAGGCACGCGCCGGATTCTTTGCTGTAAGTGTTACTCCCATTTATTCTTCTCCTTTTGAGATATTTACAAACTCATCGAAGACATACTTTACCACCGGGAAATATTTCTCTATCTTTTTAACAAAAGACCCCTGAGAAAAGTCCAGTTCCTCTATGGGGACGAGGCTTCTCATGTTCTTACAAAGGTAGTACATGGGTTTTCCCTCTGACTTGCACTTTACGTAATAGCCGTATCCGGTACTGTAAACATCCACATAGTAGAACTGACCGCTATGGAAGCTGTCCGTATGCCTGAAAGTCTGTGTCTCTACATATCGCAGGTTACATCCTCTGCTCTTTAAAAATTTCTCTATCTTACTCACTCCGTTAGAACTCATACTGAATCCTTCTTTTACATCGCTTTATCAGATACTGCAAATGGCGCTCCGCAATTAGGGCACCTGTCGTACTCTTTTAACATCTTTTTGGTGTACATAGTTCCACAGTAGGGGCAAGAAAGGGATTTATCTTTTGGAAGTGATTTATTCGGCTCATAAGGTATCTCCTCGAAAAGAGCCTTGTTAGATTCGTAAGACATGTCTTCCTTAATGACTTCTTTAAAGATTTTTATATCTCTTTTTATGTTTTCTACGACGCACTCATTGTTTATATCTTCAATTAACATTTTTATAGTGGGACCTATAAATATCAAACTAAGAATCCCTGCTATATACATAAGTACTATGCCCCATGTAGGTGTTGATTCATCTTTGCTGATAATAGTTAATATCCACAAAGCTATAAAAACAATATCTAGTATTATAAGAGAAATATCTCTTAAAATTGGATGTTCTTCGTACATATTTCTTACCCTCTATCTTCCTATTAAATCCACCAGATATCTAATACCGAAGATTATCTTATCCTTAAATATCATCAGCGGAACAATCATGAGCAGAATAGTTAGCAGAGTTGGACGGAATGATTCTCCGGGACCCCATGAAAAGAAAAGATCCGGTATTCCCCTCAAAATTTTCCCAATCACGATTTTAAATGAGTGATCACCAGTATGATCTTCATTCTCCTGCATAAGATTTTCCCTCCCCACTTGTCCAATTTTCGCTTTCCGGAATATTCCAGTTTATTTCTTTTCCGTCCGAATAACTGATTATTATTCCCTGGTCGTCCGTTCTGAACATTTTTACACCCATATTCATTAATGTATTAAGAGTCGCAGCATGTGGGTGACCGTAATCATTGTTTTCCCCACAGCTTACAACCGCATATTTCGGATCAACTTTACTCATAAATTCTTCGGAACTGGATGATTTGGAACCATGATGCCCTATTTTTATAACGTCTGCTTCAATATTTTCCTCAGATAATAAGATTTCCCTTTCCTCTTCTTCTTCAGCATCTCCCATAAATAAATATGTGTTATCTCCGTGAGACATTCTGATCACGATACTATTATCATTGACATCCTCGTGAGTCTTTGAAGGAGCAATTATTTCAAATTCTGCACTTCCTAATACATATTCAGATCCTACCGAGGGCTGAGTGTATGTGTATCCCTTGTCCAGCATGGCGCTTGTCCATGCATTGTATGCTGCCGTATCTCTCTCATATACGGGGGCAAATATATTATCGATTTGGAAATCTCGCACAATCTCCCCTGCGCAACCTATATGGTCACTGTCGGGGTGTGTAAGGATCAGATAATCGATTTTATCAATATCCTGTTTTTGCAGATATTGCATCGTTTCATTCTTTCTCTCATAGCCCCCGGTGTCTATTAACATGACATCATCTCCGCAGGTTATATAAATACAGTCTCCTTGGCCAACATCTAAAAACTGGACCTCCAGATCTGAGATATCATTTTCTTCAGGATCTTCTTTCGGCTGGTCTTCGGTGTTTACATCTTCATATATTTCATCTTTTACCTCGTTGTAAACGCCGGAACCGAAATCAAGAATGCTGTTTAAAATGTCGGACCCAGTCTTTTCTTTTACTTCATTCCAATTCTCTTCTACCTTATCGATGATATCCGGGTCTTTTCTTTCTACTTCTTCTCCCGTCGTATATTTGAGAATCCAATTCTCGATACGTGTTAAGAGAGAATCACCGGTCCATTCCATACTGTCTACGACATCTCCAACGGTGACCTCGTTTCCGGTATCTTCTCTCACGATCTTAATCTGACTGCCACAGCCGGTAAGATTTGACAGAATAACTGCAGTTACAAGTCCTAAAACAAGTCTTTTTTTCATAGAAAGCCTCCTCCGATATACTATCTGTAATACTATATACTATTATAGTATACTATGTACTTTTTGAGAATATCCAGTAAAGAAAAAGGAGCATGATTTCTCACGCTCCTCGATTTCTTTTACAATCCCGGCCATTTAAGTTCTTTGCCGGATTCTTTGTCATCCTCGTCAGGTTTTACGACATCCTGATTTGTGCTAGGTTTCTGCTTGCTATCCGCAGGATCATCATCTTCCTTTGATTCTGTCTGTTCTGATGGTTCTTCATTCAAAACATCTTCCTGGACAGTTTCAGTCAGCTTTTCATTGCTGCTTTCTTCGGAGGGCTGGACTCCTTCATCTGTTTCATCCTCTCTGCCAGAATCTTTCTTTTCCAAAGACTCTTCCTCCGAGGATTCCTCAGGAGCCTTCTCAACTCCGTGATTTCTTTCGCTAATGTAATCCAGTATGGTACTGTTTACTTCACATTCAACATAATCGGCAGATACAACCTTTTTATAGAGAACAGAGATATCTGAACTGTCTATATAATCTTCTCCGTTCTTTTCTATCTCTTCCTCAGGGATATAATACCATGCGGTTGAGTGGTATCCGTAAGCCTCTCCTACTCCTTCGTATGTCACTGTCTTTCTTATGGTCTTGCAGGTATATTTAAACGTACCCACTCTCATTGAAAGACCTGACGTCGGATCTGTGTAAACGGGAGTAGTCCATGTTCCGTCAAGGATCTCATATTTCTCAGGATCAAGGCTGAGGGATTTTACAAATGTCTCTTTGCATCCGTCATATGCCGGGGATTCGGAATTAATATTGGCATTTACATTGCCGTAATTATGGAGTTCATAGACTCCCAATCCGGTATCTTCCGTTTTAAATACTGCCGTCACCTCTCCTTCAAGGAGAGCGTCGGTGCGATAGGTAGATGTGAGGACTCCGCTTGCCTTTACATCAGCTTCCAGGATATCATCATAATATGTAATATCCATGGTCTGAGGGAAGTTTTCTTCTCCGTTCTCAAGAGCCTTTGTGTAGCTTGCATATACTTTTACCGGAATAACCGTAAGTTCAGACCTCTGATCGTCATAAAGACTAAGGTTATAACTCTTTCCTGTTGTAGGAGACTTGTAGGTATATGTCGCCGGAGTCTCATCGTCCTTTCTTATATCGGATTTAACAGACTGGATCACGGTCTTTAACTGCATCTCATCGCGATATTTACTATCTCCGGTAAACATATAATAAATACCGTCCTGTTCGATATAGGTAGGAATATCAAAGGTTTGCTCGTAGGAGTCAGTCAGATAACTGTAATCTACGATGATATGCTTTAATTCCTTTTCCTTTATCTCCTGAGCCTCTTCTTCTGTTATCACAACATCGGGAAGCGGATCATCGATCTGGTTTTCGGGCTCCTGGGTAATCTCAGCAACAGATCCATTTATCTGTTTTACTACTTTGTTTCTGACAAAGTAGAATCCTCCACCGGTAAGAGCACCGATTACAAGAGCAACTGTCACGATCATCGCGATTATGCCTGCCATCTTACCTCTTAATATCCTCTTTCTGTTTATAAGGAATATTACAAGGAGAGCAATGGCCGCAGCTATGATAAAGCATATTCCTGCTACTTCGAATATCTTTTTCCCTCCTCCGGTCACAGCAGAACCAACAGAGAAAAGAATGGAATAGCCGGGGATACCATTGTCTTCAGTGCGGTAATTGGACTTTTTGTCTACCAATTCTCCCTTGGTAAGCTCGATAAAACCGGTTCTCAGGTCTGGATTTCTGAATACGACAGTCTGATCGTGATCGTTTACATCTGCATGGATACCGATCTGCATTTTGTCATCGTACAGCTCCTCGAAAACAACAATGGATTTTCCTTCCAATCCCGTTGCGTCAACACTAAACTTCATGACAACCTGACCTTCAGATTTTTCGGGAGTGAACGACATCGTACCAGTTACGACCTTATCCTCTTTCAGTAAAACCTTGCAGGGCTCTCCGGAACTGTCGATGTAAGTTTTGTTTTCTTCAACATATCCAATATTATATCCTGTAAGTTTTTCCACCGAAGGCTCGTTCTTGAGTACAACATATCCGGTTATCGAATATTCTCTTCCCGGAATGAGATTCTGATAAGATATAGTATCGGATACCGTTATATCGCTGCTTACATTTACAACTTTTTCTTCTCCGACGAGAGCCGTTGTTTTTAAAACAGGAGCTTTAATTGCAATTGTCTGATCCTTGTCATCCTTATCAGTATGTACTGCCCAGACTTTTACCTGGCTTACATCATCTCCGTAAATATCAAGATATGGAATCTCGTCTACCGTTTCATAAACGGGTGTACTATCATAATCAAAATCATCATACAGATACTCATAGGCGATTATGTCTGCGTATTCATTGTCCTTTATGATCTCATCCAGTAAAACAGCATTAAAGTCAAATACTACATCCGTGGTTCCTTCAATACCTTCTGCGGTAAATCTTGATTTCGAAGTAATCTCGTTTCCGTCTTTATCCTTCAATACTTCTCCGGTAATGGAGTTTATAAGCTTACCCACGAGCACATAGTCGTTTCCAACCGGAATATCCGCATACTTTACGGTATCTATAAGACGGACATTTTCGTCATAAGGACTTACAAATGCCGTTTCGTTATTATTGCGGATCTGGGTTCCGATATTAGGAAACTTAACGGTCTGCGCCTCGTCTTCAATATCCGCATGTGTACACATCTCAATGTCATTATGAGATAATGTCTCGAATGCGACCAGCGTATACGCACCGGTTCTTGATGCAGACTGAGGGTTAAAAGTGAATGTCACGTCTACAGAACCATCTGTTGAATCCGCGGTAAATGTCTTCGTAGCCGTTACAACATTTCCTCTGTCATCCGTGAGTTCCTTTTCGCTTCCATTTTTGTCAATGTAGTGAAGCGTTCCGGTGAGGGTGTATTCTTTGCCCGGCGCAAGAGACTTGTACTCCACCGTGTCCTTAAGGTGGATCTCACCGAATAACGGAATGTATTTTTCTCCCATATCATCTGTGAAAGTCGTTTTTATGGAAGGGAAATACATTGTTTCTCTTGTCTGCGTAATGTCAGTTGAGACGATGTCCCTGTAAGCCTGGTTATTCCAGTATATCTGCTGGTATACAACAACCGATTTTCCCTCAAATACTGTAGAATCAAATGCGGGGAAATCAACAAACAGTGTCATCTCGCCAGAAGCATTGGGAGCAAACAAAACATCGTGAGTGACGACTCTCAGAGGCTCTCCGTTTAAATCATTTACAACCTCTTCCGTTTCAGGATCTATAACAGTTGATACTATCTTATATTCGTTGCCTGAAATAAGATTTTTAAGTATCACTTTGTCCTTTAAAACAAAGTCTTTTGCCACTTTAGCAACATTATCGGTAGTACTGCTCGAAAATACATCTGTCTCCAGCCCTGCGATATTTACATATTCGTTTACATCATCAATGATTTCGGCCTTTATATAGACATAATTATGGTCTTCAACTTCCATCTTTAAAATATGGCTGGCATCAAGATCAATATGTCCATCATCTCCGATCACAATAGAGGTATCGCTACCACGGGTTAAATATGTATACCACACACCTCTTACATTACCCAGAGACTCTCCGCTGAAAGAAGCTGTAATATCTTCACTTCCCCTCGCTTCATATGTGTAATGTCCTGTGGTTGCAGGTGTTGTAAATGTGGTGTATGCGGTTATATATTCTCCGTCATCATCCTTTATAGCCTCGCCGGCGTGATATTCTATACCTGCATCGGTGGTAAAATCCTCTCTGGCTACAAGAATATTCTTTACAGTGTAAGTTGTATCAAACTTTAACTTGTCATAATAGATCTTGTCTGTAATAGACATGGTCTTTGAAGGACAACTGTAAGAATTTCCAAGGATATCATCCTTACTGTTTGACATCAGCGTAGGGATATCGGAGTCATAAGGATATACGGTGAGATATTGCTCGTTTGCAAACACCGTAAACAGCTTATCTCCTCTTTCAATCCTCTGTCTTCCGGCATTATTTACCGACACAGGCTCGTAAAGGTAATAGGTGTCGAAAGGCAGAGATCCTCTCTCTTCAGAAAAGTTTCTTGCTGCGTATGAAGGGTCACTCTCAAGGGTTGAATAATCGTCAACACCGTAAAACCATATTCCGGTGGGAACAAGTCTATTATTGTAAATATCGTCTTCTGAAGCGTTGTCGTTCCCGTTTGTATTATCCGCATTTTTTACTGCATAATTTCTTCCATTTACAACAAGCGTTGTTCCGGACATAGTGGTTGCATAACCATTGTCGTCTGTTACGATCAAATGTTTTTCACCACTTTTTGTAAGGTCCGGGGTACCGTCGTCGTTTAAATACGCTTTTTCTATCCAAAACGCAGTATTGGGAATAGGTTCTCCGCTAACAGTCTCTACCTTTTCAAACCTTATGTCTCCACGTTCTATCGCATCGGCGTTGATATAAGTGATCTCTTCGTTGGCCGAAGCGTCATTAATTGACATTACAGTTCTATGCGTAGGGGTATCATATGCGGACAATTCGGTCGCTTTCTCTGTTACATAACCATTTCCGTCCCATGCAATAGCTTTTTCTTCGAAGTTGTAAACGACTTTGTCTAAAGTGACAACTTCTACTCTTTCGCTGTTTTCAGGCCCTTGTATTGTTACATATCCATTCCATGAAGCGTCATCTACAAGTAGGTATCCATTGGGAGGCACTATTTCTCTTATTGTCACAGTGCCAAGAGGAAACTCTATATCTCCACGTGTGTTATAGTAATAATCTGACTGAGTGTATCCTGAAGCTTCATATGAAATATCTCCATACGTAAATTTTCCGGTCTCATCTGTAGCATAATACCATGTACGGATAGGTGTGTGTCCCGGAATATCTTCATATCCTAATATTGCATCATAGTAATCAACCTGAAATATAGCACCGCTAAGATCAGCGTCTCCTATAGATGCTTTTTTCTGTGTTTCAGAGTCGTATTTGAATATCTGGACAGACACAGGGTCAAAAAGGGGAGCTTCTTCCTGTGTATAAGTATGAATTTTATTTGTTAAATCAACAGTGAAATTATGTCTTGTCGAATTTCTTAAATATCCATTTGATGCTTCAAGTTCATATATGATGTAATATCCCACGCTTAATATAATGGGATTGTCTTCATCAAAAACAATAGTATAATTATTTCCACCATTTTCGATGACGTTCGAGTAATATCTTTTTATATCGTTTACAGATCCGGCGTAATCAAAAGTATAAGTTAACCATCCTTCGGCATTTGTTATGAAGGGATCAAGTGCTGTCGAGTATGCGATAGTACCTCTTGCAACCACAAATGGAGCATCTATATAATTTACACCCTCTAATACCTGTAAATGATATTTAGCTCCTGCCAGCGAATACATAGGATTATTTGACAAGTCTGTGCATCCTAATTGCTGTATCTTGTTAAAAGATAACCCCGTCCTATCAATAGACTCAATTGAAGTTCCGGCTGATACTACTGTTGTATTTGGGGCACTTACAGGATTCATTGTAGCTGTATATATTACATCATCGCAAACAAATCCTGCTGAGGGTTCTTTTTCTTTTACGTATACAGTCGAATATAGATAACTCGCAGGTAGAACATCTGATTCTGCATATCCGCTTGCGTCAGTGGTCATTGAAAGGATCTCAGAAGTGCAATTGCTGTCAGCATATATTCCATATACGGCGCCTTCCAAAGAATATGCTGAATTGGACCCGGTAAGCATTGGCAATTCTGACGTTTTATTTATTGATACCTTACATTTTGGCTTAGGCGCATAATTCAATGTAAAGACTGCCATATTCTGGTATGTATTACCCGAATCACCTGTTTTTTCATAAGTTGCAGCAGCAATTTTATAATTACTAATAGAAGAGCCTTCGGTATATCTACTCTCAAGTGTGTTTAATAATCCCTCTCCGGCTGCCGACAATCCTGCGTGGTCTGAGTTCCACCATAACGGGGTTCTTGAAATTGCTGCGTGAGCTACAGAGTATTGAACGGTAAAAACCATTGCAGGGTTGTTTCCGTCATAATTTTTGTCTATGTATTTTCTGAATGTATTTTCATCTGAAGGTAAACCGGCGAACTCCTCGTTTATTTCCCTCATAAAATAAAACCAGTCTTTTACAGTCTGGTTTGCACCACCATCATATGTGCCCGCCCCGGTTAACCTATATTCACTTCCATTGGGAGGTGCAGCCTTCGACGGCTGAATGCAATATACATTCGTAGGATCTGGATCTCCAAAACTTGTCGTAGTGAAATGCCCAGTGTTATACGAGCCAAGTCCAACGAGTGCATAGTTAAGGGAATCTCCCGGCTCGTAATTAACAGTTATTGTTTCGGGCCATGGATCAGGAATATCAAATGCATATGAGGGCTTTGCATCTATATTAAATAATGAAAATAATTTATTTTGAAACAATACAAAAGTGCCGGCTAACGTACCGGCTACACTTTTAAGTGTATTAAGAAAAGATACACTGCTTGTGTTGTCATATTTATCTACGATATTGTTCAGATCTTCCCATGTAGAATCATCAGGAATGTCAATGCTGTATAATCCTTCAAAATATTCAATGGATTCTCTTAGCTGTCGTTCCGGTGTGATACAGTAAGAAACATAGATCACACAATTTTCTTCGGGCATTTTAAATGATATTTCAGGTATATTTCTATCTTCATCTGTAATAATGTTAAAAACCTGATCTTCTGTGTTTAATGAAGGATCATTTGTCTCTTTTTCTAAGCTGTTATATATTACCTGCTCTTCACTGTTCAAGATCATGTGATAAAAATACATGTATCCGTCATCCGGAGCCAAGTCTAATACTATATTTTCTCCTGCATCAGCATTATAAGATTCTTTTTGCACTTCTCCTCGAACGGACGTCGAACCATGATTGCTGATAATACTAAAAGAGTATTCGTTTTCTTTATTATCAGGCATATTATCTATTTCCGAAAAAGCGTCAGATATAATCTCATGAAAAGTATTGCCTTCTTCAGCCTCATTATAATCATCAACAGTTTCAGACTCTTCAGTTATAGTGATATCTGTTGCAAGATTCCCTGAAACCTCTGTTTCGCTCGCAATACTTCCCATTTGACCGCATCCGGAAGTAAATAACATAGAGATGAGTAATGTTACACATATTAGTTTCTTCTTCATAAATAAAACCCTTTCGATTTCGTAGGTGGAAACCCACTACCCTTGGGCAGTGGGAGGAACCACTCCTGCGCTACGCAGATCTCCTTTCTGTTAAATATGATTTTCTGGGCTCCAAAAAGCTCAGTTTCTTATAGCTGACTCCTGCAGAAAGCCTAATTCCATCGAGCGTCCGTATATCGAAAGATCCGCTTGTGCGTCTGCTAAAAATAAAACACTCGATTCCTTTAAACTTTACTTTGTCAAAAAGCCTGAAGCCTTTGACTTTGTAAGGAGCCTGATTGTTTTTCCGGGTTCCGCCTTTCTGAATACTAAACTTATGTATTTGTCGGTTGTGACATCTGACTTTCTTTTGGTAGAACACTTCGCCGTTCGATACAGCATCAGGGTTACCTGATATACACCTTGCGTCGATATAGTGTTCTTTCGGTAGGCTATAATTTATCCGAGTGTATTTGGTTATATAGCCAAAGGTCATATGAACCATATCCCCGTATAAAGCCTTAAGCCTATTATAAAACTCCCACCGCATGGTAGGCATAAGCGGTTGTCCGTTCTGATCTAAAACGTATACCATACGATATTCCTTTCTATCGGTATGACCGATAAGTCAGCCGAAGCTGTAATGCAGCCTTCGCCAATGTTAAGACGGCTTTATATATCCGCAACACTATCCCTACCCATCAGGATTGTTTAATCACGGATGACAGGTCCGTAGGTTAGGCTGAACGCCCACGGGTGTCATGACCGTCTTAACGTAGTTCTCAAAGAACTTAGGCTATTCAACAAGACCACGAAGCTTCGCTCCGCAATCCCACTACTTTAGTGGTGGGTTGTTGATAAATATAACAGACTTCTCAAACTGTTTATAGTATATTATACTATCTTATTGTATGCAATAAAAAAATTGCCCCATCGAAGTTGGGAGCATTTTTTTTAATATATTATGAAACGCCATGCAATGTCATTAAGAAAATTCAATTATCGATTGAAATACTTATCAAGTAACGGTTTTTTTGATTTATTAGGCAAAAAAAAATAATGCTCTCAACCATAAAAGTTAAGAGCATTTTTGTAATTATTGAACTTTTTTTATTAATCGATTTCTTTGAGCAACAGCACACGCAAGGGCTTTTTGCATTTTAGGAGTCAATTCAGGACAATCATCATCATATACGATATCTTCATCTTCCAACTCTGATAATCTTTTTATGGTTTCTTTTGTAGGCTTCTGATCTGCTTTAATAGTTAATGTTGTCATAATAATAACTCCTTTCTAAAGAATTTGCTTTTCTCGCTGAAATTATTCTGGTTACATCTTTTCTTTCTGTAAACACTACAAATAGAACAGTTCCAACCAGTCCAATAGCAACATATCTGTCTTCATTGTCACTATGTTCAGCGTCATAAAATTCGATCCTGTTTTCGTCTTGAAATACATAAACCGCATCTTCGAAAGCTACTTTATGCTTTTTTAAATTAATGGCGGCCTTTTCATCGTCCCATTCAAACTTTAATTCCATTTTATCTTTTCCTCTCTTTTGTTTATAAATCTAAGCAAAGAAGAGAATCCTGTAAAGGACTCCCTTTGTTTTCCCAAAGGGAATCCTTCTTGGTAAGGATATTATAGCATAATCAGCGGGTTAAATAAATATCAATTCCCTTAAATTGATACTGTTTATCTGCGGTTTCTTGCGACATATCATCGAGGTATCTGAAGTATAGCTTAATTGTTTTATAATTGCATCACTTTTGAAAGTCTCTTGTCCACATCATTTGCAGAATTTCGACCTGCCCTTAACCATTCTTTTTATCCAGAAAATCAGCTTTTTCAATGGTTTCCTCCCTCGAAATCCGATTTCGTTTTCAGGTTCTGCTCCAAGTATAGCCGGTGTTCTGTCCGATAAACGCCACTTAAAAAGAGCACCTGCAAGCGCCATATTACTTTCCCAAATACTCCCCAAACATCGATATAAACTCTCTCCTTACTTCCTCCGGCCGTCTCTCTTCACACCTCACATCCGAAACAAGCTTTAGGTAAGAGTCATCTATATCCTCCGGCATCAGCTCGTGGAACTCTTTAGACAGCATCTGATCATCTATCTCAAATATAAGTTTCCGGTCATCACCATTGGGTACTCTGCCTGCAAAATGCTTCCATATCAGATTCTGCAGCCGCTCCTCCGTATCAAGATAATACAACAGATCCTTTTTTATAGGCCTGGTCACATCCGACAGATACGCTTCGCTGGCATCATGCAAAAGGCAAAACAGGATTATATCCTTTTCATATCCCCTTGCTGCGGCTTCCTTTGCGCAGGCTATGGAATGCTGGGCAACGGAATAGAAATGCTTTATATGACCGTTTGCGCGGCATATGAGCGATAACGAATGCGCTATATCGTTTATATCCAGAAGCTCCTCTTCCGGATTGATCGGATCAAAGTGTTTCCCTGTTGCAGTTGTAATATACGACATCAGCTTTTCCCTCGCACATCCTTACAAAAAACTCAGCTGCTTAGCAATTTCTTTTCTTTCTTGCTATCAAATCACTGCTCTTCAAAAATGACCCCCTGACTCCGTCCCCATGGGTCCTCACCGGGTACATTTACGATCCTGTCCGCATCAACAATAATAAACTTGGCAAGATAATTGGTCTGCGATTCCTTTTTTATCTGTTTCAGAAAATTGGAATAACCTCCACCATGCATATTGATAGGTTTCAAGACAAGCTCCACTCCCTGTCTTTTTCGCATCTTATCGGTATAATTGTATTCGGTATCGCCTTCGCAGAAAACAGCGTACCTTTTCTTAAGTACCCTCTCTTTTCTACTCAAATGCCGTACC
>ODAI010999222.1_pt1 | contig 24669 bp, 21 predicted proteins | sample 1539321 | NCBI WGS metagenome assembly ODAI01 (sample SAMN02144231, study PRJEB22623) | gut metagenome | biome: sheep rumen | host: Ovis aries | place: New Zealand
GGGCATTCAACTGTAGAAGGATATGAGTCAGACAATAATAGCATCAATCGCGGTCATCGCGGCTTTCGTTCAGATAGTCGAGATGTTCGTCGAGAAGTTCCTCCCGTCACTCTATTCTTCGCTCGGCATCTTCCTGCCCCTGATTGCCGTGAACTGCTCCATCCTTGGAGGTTCACTCTTCATGCAGCAGAGGGATTTCACGAGTTTTGGCGAAAGTGCCGTATATGCCCTCGGATCGGGTATAGGCTGGTATCTGGCAATTGTCGCCCTCGCCGCAATACGTGAGAAGATGGCCTACTGCAACGTTCCCAAGCCCCTCAAGGGCATAGGCATCACATTCATAACCGTGGGCCTCATGGGCATGGCGTTTATGATCTTTATGGGCATTCAACTGTAGAAGGATATGAGTCAGACAATTATAGCATCAATTGCGGTCATCGTCATTGTGACGCTGCTTCTGGTGGCTCTGCTCCTTTTCGTCAAGGCCAAAGTCACCCCGAAAGGGACCGTAAAAATCGATATCAACAACGGAAAGAAGACCCTGGACGTTCAGCCCGGCGGAAACCTCATGGGTACGTTGGCGGAGCAGAAGATATTCCTCCCCTCCGCTTGCGGCGGAAAAGCCAACTGCGGCCAGTGCAAGGTTCAGGTGTTCGAGGGCGGCGGAGAGATTCTCCCCACCGAAACCGGTTTCTTCAACCGTAAGCAGATCAAGGACGGCTGGCGTCTCGGCTGCCAGGTCAAGGTAAAGGACAACCTCAAGATCCAGGTTGCAGAGAGCGCGCTCAGCGTCAAGAAGCTCGAATGCGAGGTCATCTCCAACAAGAACGTGGCAACCTTCATCAAGGAATTTACCGTGAAGCTGCCGGAGGGCGAGCACCTCGAGTTCAAGAGCGGTGAATACATACAGATAGACATCCCAGCCTACCACGTGTTCTACAAAGACATCGAAGTGGAGCCCGAGTACAGGGGTGACTGGGAGAAGTATGGATTCTTCAACCTCGAGTGCACAAACCCCGAGCCCACCGTGCGTGCCTACTCCATGGCTTCCTATCCTGGAGAGAAGGGCATCATCAAGCTCAACGTGCGTATCGCCACTCCCCCGTTCGACCGCAGCGTCCCCAGGGAGCAGGGTCCCAAGCTTCTGCCTGTGAGCCCCGGTATCGCTTCTTCTTATGTGTTTACACGTAAGCCCGGCGACAAGGTCACAATCAGCGGTCCCTTCGGCGAGTTCCTCCTTCCCAAGAACGATCCCGACGACATGGAATACATCTTCGTGGGAGGCGGCGCCGGAATGGCTCCTCTGCGCAGCCATATCATGCAGCTCTTCAAGACTTTACGCACCACCCGCAAGGTTCACTTCTTCTATGGTGCACGTGCACTTGTCGAAGCTTTCTATCTTGAGGACTTTGCTGAACTTGAGAAGGAATTCCCTAACTTCAAGTTCCACTTGGCCCTGGACCGTCCTGATCCGGCAGCAGATGCAGCCGGCGTCAAGTACACCGCAGGCTTTGTGCACAATGTGATGAACGAGACCTATCTCAAGGATCACGAGGCTCCTGAAGACATTAAGTACTTCATGTGCGGCCCGCCTATGATGGTGTCGTCGGTCAATCAGCTCCTCGACTCACTTGGAGTTGCCCCTGAGAACATTCTCTACGACAACTTCGGCGCATAATACACGGCAAGCTGCGACTGAAAATGTCGCAGCTTGCTTTTTTGCCGTGGCAGCGCCCTCCCCACGGCAGACTACGGCCTTCGGCCTATCCCTCCCATCGCAGGCGATGGGCCCCTCCCACTCACGGCTGCGTGGGCGCAGACGGTCTGCCGTGGGGAGGGCACTGCCACGGCAAAACAAAAGTGACGACACAATGAAAATCTGCTGTATGATAGCATCTCTGCGCATGGGCGGGGCCGAAAGGCAGCTCGCCGGGCTTGCCACAATGCTCAAGCAGGCCGGCCACGACGTAGAGGTTCTGACATACAGGGACGGAGATTTCTACGAGGCCGGCCTGATTCAGGCCGGGGTTCCCCACCGAAGTGTGGTACAGGACGGAAGTGAAGCGAAACTTATACGCGACATAGCCGTAGGCCTCAAAAGCCGCGGCGTAGAAGTGCTCATCTCATTTCTGGCAGGAACCAACATAAAAGCGTGTCTGGTGCAGCGGCTCTATCCTGAGCTTCGCCTGATAGTGTCGGAGAGGAACGCCAATACATCATACTTGCTCCACGACCGCCTGCGCTTCGCTATTTACCGGCGCTTCGCCAGCCAGATCGTAAGCAATAATTACTCTCAGACAGAATTTATACGGCGCCACGCTCCGGCGCTTCAGGGCCGCCTTTACACGATCCCCAATTTCACCGAACTCGACCGCTTCTGCCCAGATACGGCGAAACCGCCACGCCACGACGGCCTTTTCAGATTTGTCGTCACTGCGCGTCTCTCGCCCAGGAAAAATGCCCTCGGGCTCATCAAGGCAGCGGCCCGCTGTCCCGAGATCCGCATCGACTGGTTCGGGTCTGCAAAACAAGACGCATACTATAAAAGATGCCTCCGGGCCATCTCTGCTCATGGTCTGAACGAACGATTCTTTATTCATCCTGGCAGCGACTGTCCTGAGAACTTGTACAGACAGGCGGATGCATTCTGCCTTCCCAGCTTTTATGAAGGCACGTCAAATTCGCTCGCCGAAGCCCTTGCCTGCGGACTCCCTGCAGCATGCAGCAATGTTAGCGACAACCCGCGTTACGTGACCGAGGGACGCAACGGTGTTTTATTCGACCCGTCCGACACCGATTCGATTGCCGGTGCGCTGAAACGAATGTCATCATTAAGCCCGGAAGAGCTTGCCGGCGAGGGTGAGCGGAGCCGTGAAACCGCCCTTTCATCTTTCTCCAAAGAAGCATTTATAAGCAGGTATGAGGACCTTCTGAGAGGTCCGAAAGGGGGTACAAAAAGCCATTCTTAAAAAATCAGCAAAATCTCATTGCTGATTTTTTTGATTCCATTGAGTTTCCAGAATGCCATTGTAGCTTTGCGGCACTATGAGAACGAATTGGATTCAAACAGGCCGGCGCATTACCCCTCTCTTCTACCGGCGACCGTCGGGGAGCAGTCTGCTCCACCTAATACTCTTGTTCAGCTTGCTTATACCGCTTCCGGCCTGTTTGTTCCCATCGTGCAGGAAGATTGACGACGGCTCGGGACTGGACCTGGTAGAATTGCAGCCGGACAGCTGCAAGATATGCCTGCATTTTTCTCTGGACAACAGGATATGCGACACGCTGCAAAGCGCTGGCAGCCTCGATGTACTTGTCTATCAAGAGGAAGGCCTCAAGCCCCTCAGAGACAAAAGGCACTACGATTTTATGCCGGACAGTATTATTATTTACGGTCCCAAGGAAGGCCTGGTTGCAGTGGCTCTGGCCAATTACCCGCTTGAATTGTTTTCCTGCCCTCCGCAGCGCTTTGAAGAGGCTGAAGCCTTGGTGTGTGAATTCGATTCCGACTCTCCCTCGCATCCGCTGATGAGCGCCTGCCGCAGTTTGGAGCCGGGAGAATCGGGCTCCTTGAAGCTCGTTCCTCTCATGTCCAAGGTCAAGCTTGGAGAAATCCGGAATAATCAGAAGGATTACATCCGGCTCGAAGATCCAAGGGTTTTTCTGGAAAACGCCAACTTCGGGGCTGAGATTCTGAGGGATGGAGGTTTCCGCCCGTCGGAGCTATTAAGAACTCCAAGCGTTCGGTTGCCCTACGATATAGGAGTTTTCGCCCAGTGGCCGGGCACTGAATTATTCTGCTACCCAAATGACTCGCCGGAGGCGACAATAGGCACCCCTTCCACGGTCCTTGTGTTTGAGTGTGAAATAAAGAATCAGACCCGTCAGTTCAGGGTTCCTTTACCTTCTGTGAGGCGGAATACGGTAATTTACGTAGATATAAGCGTGGACGGCCCCGATGCGTTCGAAAGCAAAGTTTATTAGACCACCGAAGAGAAGCGCTCGGGAACGTGGACACGGATCTTGAGGTTGAGCATAGCCGGCTTGTTCCAAGTGTAAGGAAGCCGCAGTGTAGACTGGAGTTTGCGGGCCTTGCGGGTCCATTCGTCCCAGTCGCGGAAAGGAACCCCCGGAAGCGAATCTATAAGACGGCGGCGCTTGAGCAGATGCCTGTTCCACCCGCGCGAAACGAGATCCTTGTCCTGCATCTTCTGCCCTATGATCGACGGATCCGCGCACCCGAAATGGAAAAGATATAATCCTTCACAAATATGGAAATCTCCCCTGCGGGTACGATGGAAACCGCTTCCCCACTGCACCGGAGCGCAAAGCACAGAAGTCTTGGTGTAGCGAGTGGAAAGGAGCGCGGAGCGACGTTGGGAAAGCAAAGATGCGGTCCTGTCGAAAGGAGCATCGCTGTCGGGATCGAAAATGATGTCGCAGCCCAGACCTGAAAGGGAATTGCGCCCTTTTCTGTCTTGTCTTGAAAGATAATCGGGCAAGCTCTCGCCAAGAGAGGGATCCACCACCAAAAACTCGTCCACATCGGTCCCTATGACCATATCATAGCTTTTCAGCAGTTCTTGGGCACGGGCGGAAAGAATATTGATGCGCTGCTTGTCCGACACCCTCACATCTCCGTCAACTCTCGGTATCACAGTCACGTTGCAGCCCTGGGCGAAGGATGGGACCGTCTGGTCCTCTCCATCGAAATAAATGAAAAGATTCTCCTTCCCAAGCAGTCGGCCATAGTAGTCGGCCCACCTGCCCAGGAAAAAATCATCATTCCTGACCATCGTCAGCGCTGCAATCTTACTCATTCAAAATAAACCTTCAAAGATACTGCTAAAAGACACAATTTCCAAATAACAAAAGTTTTGGAAATAAATAAATCTTGATTATCTTTGCAGTCCCTCCATGGGAGATTAGCTCAGCTGGTTTAGAGCACCTGCCTTACAAGCAGGGGGTCAATGGTTCGAGTCCGTTATCTCCCACGCACTTAAAAGTCTAAACATTAGCGGCTTAGCTCCATTAGCTAAGCCGCTTTTTTATTTTGCGCCTATACAGGAAAGGATTATCTCGATGGCTTCTTCTTCGCTAAGATTGTCAACATTCAGCGTAAGATCGTAATTACGTGCATCGTAGCGGCTGGTATCAGTATAACGCTTCACGTAATTGTCGCGCATCTTATCCACCTCATCTACGATAATTTCGGCTGTGGCCTGGGTCAGATGCTGCTTCTCCATAACCCTGGCGATGCGCTTATCGCGCGAGGCGGTGATGAAAATATCGAACTTGTTGGGGAAATCACTCAACACGAAGAAACCGGAACGTCCGGCAATGACGCAGGAAGACTCTGCAGCCAAGCCTCTAAGGATCTCTTTCTCCGCCTTAAAAATATCGTCAGTAGTCACCTGCTCACGGATATTCTGGAGATATGAGCTTTCCGGCTCATTCATCAGGGCCGGATTGGGCACCGAAGAAAACTTGCCGAACAAATCGGCGAGCCAGCTCTTCTTCTCGCCTTTCAACTTCTCGATTTCATAGGCCGACAAGTTGAATATCTGACGCAGTGAGTCGATCAGATATTTATCGTAATAACGGACGCCAAGGGCCTCGGCAAGCTTTGCACCGATAGTATGACCGCCGGATCCTATCTCCCGACTCACAGTAATGACAAATTGTTCTTTTATGTTCATCTGACTTAATTTGTTAAAGTTCAAAGGTAATAATTTTTCTCCAAAGTCGTATCGTTCAGTTGCCACTCCTAAACGCCGGAAGGCCGGCCCAAAGGCCAGCCTTCCGTACAGGTCAGGTAACTGACTAGTACCTGTCTTCGGAGGAAACTGTGAGTTTCTTCCTGCCGTGACTGCGGCGTGCCGCGAGGACGCGACGGCCGTTGGGAGTGCTCATGCGCTCACGGAAGCCGTGCTTGTTGACTCTCTTGCGGTTTGAGGGTTGGTATGTACGTTTCATATCTAAATTATTTTAATTAATCAGATTTGGGAGGGCAAAGGTAAGATTTTCCAATTTCAATTACAAATTTTTCTTTGAAATAATCATCATTAAGCCATTCTTCTATACTCCACAGCCTTACTCGCCCGGGATCGACACCCCATTTACGGCTCAATTCCGATATTTCCTGAAGGACCTGTCCCCCTTTCAAGCACAAAACGCTGCGGCGGAACCTCCCTTTCACCCAAGGATAAAGATCGGCCAGAGAAGCCACGGCCCGGGTGACCACCCAGTCGAAAGTCTGTCCCAGGGATTCGGCACGGGCATTTACGCAGTGCACATTTTTCAGGCCGAGCCCGTCGGCCACAGCCTGCGCCACACGGATTTTTTTGCCTATCGAATCGCAAAGTGTAAATTCGGTTTCCGGATACTCTACCGCCAACGGAATACCGGGGAAACCGCCGCCGGTGCCAAGGTCAAGCACCGACGCGCCTTCCAATACCCCGGCAGGATAGTTCAGTTCCAGATAGCGCGCTATAGCGAGGGAGTGCAGTATATGGTGCTGGTAAAGATTGTCTATGTCCTTGCGTGACACGACGTTTATGCGCTCGTTCCATTCCCTGTAGAGCTCCAGCGCAGGGGCAAAATCCGATTCCGAACTTCTCATTGGCGTTCAAGCAAAATCACAGTACTCTGATAGGGCTTGTACAGGCTGAAATTAAGGCCGAAGTTCATGAGGTAATCTCCGCCGAACTCCATTCCGTCCCCCCAGAAGGACTTGCGCACAGGCGCAACCTCAGTCACCTTGTACCTTGCTGCAGGATCGAGTCCGCCTGCCCTGAACTTGGGGCAGAGTCCCCTGCCGTTGTACTGCAGGCAGAAGGCGAACAGCACGGCCTTCGACTTGTCTTTGCTGGCATACATAAGAGCGTAATGGTCAGAGTTTTCAGGAGAACTGATACGGTACAGGTCACCGTCGAACACCACGTCACGGAACTGCTTGTACTCCTTGAGATACTGCTTGATGTACGTCTTTTCTTCATCACTCATCTGCTTGGGCTGGATTTCCATGCCGAGACGGGCGGTTGCTGCCATGTCGCAGCGGAACTTGAGAGGGATAGCGCGCCCGGTCTGGTGGTTCGGGCTGGCAGAAATATGCGATCCGAGTATCTGAACCGGGTAAATCAGGCTGGCTCCATACTGCATGAAAGCCCGGCTGTGCGCATCGGTGTTGTCGCTGGTCCAGACTTCGTTGGCCCAGTTCAGGACGCCGTAATCCATGCGTCCGCCGCCGGACGAGCAAGACTGAAGGAACACCTTGGGATACTTGGCACGTACGCGGTCCAAAACGCTGTACAGGCCCTTGATGTAATCTACCCAAAAGTTAGCCTGATTGCTCTCGTAGGTTGAACCGACATTGTACACATGGCGGTTGCAGTCCCATTTGATATAGTCGATATCCCCGAGCTGCATGGTGCGGTCGAAAACGTCGAACACGAAGTCCTGCACCTTGGGGTTGCTCAGGTCGAGAAGCAGCTGGTTACGGGCGGGATAAGCTTCGCGGCCCTTTTCGTTCACCACCCAGTCGGGATGCTTGAGGTAGAGATTGGAACGGGGGTTAACCATCTCAGGCTCAATCCATATTCCGAATTTAAGGCCCTTCGAATGGGCATAATCGGCCAGATAACCAATTCCCTCGGGAATTTTGGCTGTGTTGAGCTCCCAGTCGCCAAGGCCGGCTTTGTCGTTGTTGCGTGCAAACTCGCCGTTTCCGAACCAGCCGTCGTCGAGTACGAACATCTCGAGTCCCATGGCAGCCGCATCGTCAATCATGTCGGTGAGGGTCTTGGTGTTGAAATCAAAGTACGCCCCTTCCCAGCTGTTCAGCAACATGGGGCAATGCATCGTGGCATCGTACATGCCATAGTTGCGAGCCCAGTCATGCAGGTTGCGGCTCGCCTGTCCTGCACCGGCGGTGCTGTAGGTGAACACCATTTCGGGGGTGACGAAAGTACTGTCGCCCGCAAGGGTGTATTCGGCTCCCGTCGGATGGATTCCGGACAGAATATACAAGCGGCCGGCTTCGTCCATATGGAAACTTATCTTGTAGTTACCGCTCCAGCGGAGGGCACCGGCGATGACTTCTCCGTGAGTCTCGTCCAGGGTATCGGAATCGAGACTCAGAAGGAAAGACGGGTTGGAGCGCTGGGTCGTGCGCACGCCGTCCCGGCATTCAACCACCTTTGTACCATGTGTAAGACGCTCTGTCTCAATGCGGTTCTCGTTGGCCCAGGCACCGTTGAAATGGGTGAGGGTGTATTTCGGAGACCACAGGGGGATGCTGGCCGAATAATAATTGCGCAGCACCACGCTCTTCTTGCCCTGGTTGGATATCTCGGAATGCATGATGATTACGTCTTCCGCCCAGTAAGCATCGAACACCAAATCGACAAGCAAGGGCTGCCTGGAGTCACTCAGGTGCACCGTAGTTCGTACCACATCGGGGCCCAGGGTCTTTTGCTCCCAGCTTTGATAAACGAGTTCTGTATTCAAGCCCCCGTCTGGATAGGTGACAGCCAGGGCGGGTTCGAACACGAATTTGCCTCCGGCAGTAGGATACATAGGGATATCACCGGCAGAGTGAGAATCAGCATATGCCGAATAGTTGGTAAAATCGGCAGGATTGGAAACGGACGGTCCATAATGCCTGTAGTTCAACGGTCCACCCACCTTGCCCACCATGATGATGGAGCTTCCGGCGGTGTTGACAGAGATGTAATGATAGTCGGCGGCAAGGGCCTGCAGCGAAAGCCCGAGCATGGCAAAAACTACGATAATAAGGTTCTTCATTTTGTCTAACATTTGTTTAGCGCGTCGGATACGGGTGCGGACTGTATTCAGTTCCAGACCCGTTTCTTCTGCTATTTCTTTATATTGCATTCCTTCTATAAGGCGCCTGCGGGCTATGTCGCGGTAGAGTTCCGGGAGGCCGTCCACCAGCGACTCAGTCTCCTGGCGCGCTTCTGTTTTAATAATCTCCTCCAGGGCGTCTTCCTCTTCCCCTCCCATGGCGTCAACCGCATTCAAGGTCCTGGGGTCGTCGTCGAATGATATATAGCCGCGCTGACGGCGCTTCTCCTGGTCTATCACATCCAGGGCCGTGTTATGGGCGATACGCCCCAGCCAGGCTTCGAAAGTGCCCAGCCCGGGGTCGAAGCTGTGTATCTGCCGGAAGGCCTTTTCGAAGGTCTTGGAACACACGTCTTCGATGTAAAAATGATCCAGCTGCGTCATGGTCTTGCGCAGGTAGGAACGTACAGATGCAATGTTTGCATCCCACAGAGCGGTGAAAGCGGTGCCGTCGCCTATGATGGCCCGCCGGACCAGTTCATCAGTGTGCTTCGAGCCAGTTGGAGCCATAGTTACATTCTACAGTGAGTGGTACAGTAAGTTTAATCACGCCTTGCATGGATTCAGTGACGAGGTCCTTGACTGTCTGGATTTCGTTTTTGGGGACCTCGAGCAGCAGTTCGTCGTGGATTTGCAGCACCATGCGGGAGGCCAGTGACTGCTCTCCCAGCCTGCGGTCCACATCGACCATGGCAAGCTTGATGATATCGGCGCTGGTGCCCTGGATGGGTGCGTTTACGGCGTTCCGCTCGGCGAACGAGCGTACGGTTGCGTTACCGCTGGCGATGTCCGGAACGTAGCGCCGGCGCCCGAACAGAGTCTGCACATAGCCGTCCCGGCGCGCAGCGGCAAGGGTGGAGTCGATCCACTCCCTGATGCTGGGGAAAGATTTGAAGTAGTCTTCGATGAGTTTTGCCGCCTCGCTGCGGGAGCAGGAAAGGTTTTGGCTGAGTCCGAAGGCTGATATTCCGTACATAATGCCGAAATTGGCGGTCTTGGCTATGCGGCGCTGATCTGCGCTTACCTCCCCTACCGGCACTCGGAATATCTTGGCGGCAGTAGCCGAATGGACGTCGATTCCGTCCCTGAAAGCCGCGCAGAGGTGTTCGTCACCGCTCAGATGCGCCATGATGCGAAGCTCGATCTGGGAATAGTCGGCGCTCATTATCACTGAAGAACTATCCTGGGGCACGAAGGCCTTGCGTATCTCCCGACCCTGCTCGGTTCTGATGGGGATATTTTGCAGGTTAGGGTTTGAGCTGGACAGACGTCCTGTAGCGGTAAGTGCCTGATTGAAAGTGGTGTGTACCCTGCCGTCGCGTTCGCTCACATAAGACGGGAAAGGTTCGATATAGGTTCCCAGCAGCTTGCGAAGCCCCCTGAAGTCCAGTATGGCTCCGATGATTGGGCTGCGGTCCGCAAGTTCCTGAAGTGTCTTTTCGTCGGTGGGCCAGTTGCCTTTTTTGGGCTTGCGGGCTTTGGGGTCGAGTTTTAGCTTTTCAAACAGCACCTCTCCTATCTGCTTGGGAGAATTAACGTTTAGCGAAGGCTCGCCGGAGAGTTCGCGCACCTGGGCTTCCCGTTCGGAAGCCTGCCGACGCAAACCGTCAGCATAGGAGCGGAGCGCATCCAGATCCACTTTCACGCCTGCCAGTTCCATGCGTGCAAGTACCTTGAGCAGAGGTTCTTCTATGCTGTCGTAAAGTTCTCGGAGGCGCGGATCGGTGGCGTCCATTTCGGAAAGGAGGGCATCGGCAAGCGGCAGCAGTACAGAAGCCTCGCGGCTGTAGTCGGGGCCTGCGGGGTCGGCGTCAAAAAGTGAGCCCTGTTCCAGCGTGGCACCGGCTTCGAGCTCGACGCCCAGGAAACTCTGGGCCAGAGCGTCAAGCCTGTGGCTGCTCTCCGGATTGAGCAGATAGTGCAGGATTTCGATGTCTTCCAGGCGGCCTTGCATGTTGATGCCGAGCAGCGAGAGAGCTTCCAGCTGAGCTTTGAGGGCTATGCCGGCTTTGGTTATGGCAGGATTCTCAAGAATTGCCTTGAACTGCCCGGGAGCGCCCGAGGCAACTCCATGACTGTCGGCGACATACAGGGTCCCGTCACAGTAGTGGACCGCTACCCTGCCGTCAGTTATGGCTTCGGGGGCTACGGCTTTTGCTGCTGCCGGTGCCTCTGCTGGCTCCTGTTCGTAAGGGCCAAAGTCGCCTGCAGAGGCACCAGCAGCAAAGGCCCCGGCATGCTCGCCTGATGCGCCGATACTGCCGGATATCTTTCGCACCAGGCGGATGAGGGACGGGAACTCATAGAGTTTGAAAAGAGCCTCTACGTCGGGGGTCCACGCCAGGTCGAGGACCATGTCTTCCGCCGTGGTTTCCAGCGGAATGTCAGTCTTGATGGTCACTAGTTCGCGGGACAGGGCGATATGGTCGCGGGCGGCTTCGAAAAGACCGCGCTGACGGGGCGTCAGTTCGTCCAGATGCTTATATACGGCATCGACGGAGCCATATTTGAGCAGCAGCTTCGATGCGCCCACGGGACCGACCCCCTGTACGCCGGGCACGTTGTCGGAGCTGTCTCCGCATATCGTGAGTATGTCTATCACCTGTGAGGGGCGCTCTATACCCCATTTCTCGCATATCTGGGCCTCGCCAAGTATCTCGTTGTCGGTTCCGGACTTGCCCGGCTTGTATTGGTAGATGTGAGGTGCCACCAACTGCCCGTAGTCCTTGTCTGGCGTGACCATATACACGTCGAAGCCTTCCGAGGCACTGCGCTGCGCCATTGAGCCAATGACGTCGTCGGCCTCGAACCCTTTAATCATAAGCACCGGAATATCAAGCGCTTTCACTATGGATGTCAGGGGCTCCAGGGCGTCGATTACCAGCTGCGGCGTTTCGCTGCGGTTCGCTTTGTATTCAGGATAGAGCTGATTGCGGAAAGTGCCTCCCGGCGGGTCGAAACTCACCGCAATGTGGGAGGGCTTTTCCCTCTCTATCAATTCGAGAAGGTACTTTGTGAATCCGAAAAGAATTGATGTATCGACCCCCTTGGAATTCACCATAGGGCGTCCCAGGAAGGCGTAATACATCTTGAATACAAGCGCGTGGCCGTCTATCAGAAAAAGTTTCATATTGAAACACAAAAATAGAATTATTCAAGAAAGTTTCAAATATCTTGCGTATATTTGGACTTATGAAAAAGATTATCGTTGTTTTATTCGCGCTCGGCCTTGCAGCCTGCGCATTCGCACAGAATCAGACAATACGTGCTTTCTCTCACCGCGGGGGCCGTCTCGAAAGGGACGAGAACACTGCTAAGGCCTTCCAGGACAGCTGGGATGCAGGGTACACAGGATTTGAGACCGACATCCGCCGCACCGCCGACGGAGTGCTCTACCTCACCCACGACCACACGCTGGAGCGCACCACCAACGGCACCGGCATCTTCGAGCAGAAGACCTCTGCAGAGATTGAGCAACTGCGCACCAAGCAGGGAAACAAAATAATGAAATTCGACGAATTCATAGAATTCCTGCAAGACAAAGACAATCTTTACGTCGAGTTCGAGCTCAAGACCAAACCGGTGGAGCTTTATCCCCAGGAGCTTGTGGAAGAAGTTGCGGAAAGGGTGTACCAGGCCGCCAAGACCATCCGGACCAAGAATTCGGTGCTGCGCTTCACTTCTTCCGACATCCGCGGCCTGCGCTACCTCAAGAAGGCTCACCCGGATATGATTTCCAAGGGCCCCAAGTCCGAGTTGCTGATCATTTTCACAACCGGAGTCACCGACGAGGCCATCGAGACCTGCAAGAAGGAAGATATATGGGTAATGGGATGCAAAACCGACGGTACCACCCGCGCCATGGTCCAGAAGGCCCACAATGAAGGCATGATAGTGAGCCTGTGGCCTACGCACAAGATTGCCGACTTCATGCTGGCGGCCTACCTTGGTTCCGACGCCATGTGCACCGACATCCCCTTCACCATGAAGCCCTGGCTCGAGAAAAACGCTCCCTGGCTCCACGTGATCTACTAATGGACCAGGACGAGCTCTACATGCGCGAAGCGCTGAGAGAAGCGCAGGCGGCTTTCGACGAGGGCGAAGTGCCCATCGGAGCGGTAGTGGTTGCCCGCGGACGCATCATCGCCCGAGGACACAACATGACCGAACGCCTGCACGACCCGAGTGCCCACGCAGAGATGATAGCACTGACCGCCGCCACCGAGACGCTTGGAGGCAAGTACCTGAGCGGCTGCACATTATATGTCACGGTGGAGCCGTGCCCCATGTGCGCCGCCGCCCTTAACTGGGCCCAGGTGGGACGTATAGTCTATGGAGCCGCCGACCCCAAAAGAGGCTATAGCCTCTACTCTCCTTCCCTGCTTCATCCCAAGACGGAAATAAAATCAGGCGTCCTCACAGAAGAGTGCGGACGCCTGATGCTTCAATTCTTCAAGGATAAGCGCTAGCCTATATTGCCAACTGCATAGTTGTAATCCTCGCAGGCCACACGCACGGCGTCCTTGACAAGGGCGCGCGGCTCGAGCGCGAGTCGGCCGTCACGTACCTCCACGTACTGCAGAGGCATGTACTGATGCAGCATTCCCATAGGTATATCCACGCTGCGGATATTAGCAAAAAGCTTTTCCATCGCCGCTTCGATGCGGGGATCCGGCATATAGTAACGGCTGCGGTCGGAGTAGCTGTACGCCCTCTTGAGGGCCTGCTCCTTGGGCGTTCCGTGATAATACTTCTGCCAGTTCTTGGGATTCTCGAGCATCACCTGCTCCAGCACTGCGATATAATTGGAACGCTGTGAAGGATCGTCGATAATCTCATCCTCGATGTGGCTGAGGGCGAACAGGGCCTCGCGTGCGGCGAACGTAAGTGCCGGACCAACCTTGAGTATCCCCACTCCGTCCTCGACCATCTGCCTGAGAGCCCGGGGGCTCTGGTAGTCGGTGGAATGGCCTTCGAACATCAATTCAGGGAAATCCTTCAGGCGGGCGCAGAGAGCTGCAGCCTCGGTGCGGTTGTACATGTGCACATCGGCGTCGCCAAACTCCACTCCGGGCTGGACCACGACGGCGATTATGTACTGCCACTTGTCGGACAGGCCCTCCTGGGCGAACACTTCCTTGTAGGCCTTTACGGTAGCTGCGAATGCCTCAGGATCGGTCACTCGCATTTCTTCCTTCTCCTGGGCGCCTCCGGGAATAGGAACCTCGCTTCCTATGATGTAAACGGGGTGCACCGCAGAGGGATTCTGGCTGTGCAGCTCCTCCCATGCCTTTTCGGCCACCTTGAGCAGAGCGGCACCGCGACGGGCCACGGTGTAGTCGCTCAGGGGCTGGTTGCGGTCGTCGTCTGCCACGCGCATGCTGGTGTCGAGGTGTATCTTGGTGTAGCCTGCAGCAGCATACTGACGCACCATTTCCTTGGCGTTTTCCATGGCTTCAGCCTCAGGCTGATTCTGGAAAGGCTGGGGACCAAGATGGTCGCCAGCGAGAATAATCTTGCTGCGGTCGAAGCCTATGCGGTCGGCAATGCGCCACACGTAGTCGCGGTAATCGGCAGGCTTCATGCCTGTATAACCGCCGAACTGGTTCACCTGATTGCTGGTGGCCTCGATGAGCACCTGGCCGGGAAAACGTTTCGCCTGCTCAAGTACGCCCTCGAGCACAATCTCGTTGGCGGTACAATAAGACGGAATGCCGCGGGGTATTATTTGATTTCCCATACTCCCCCCTTTCCAAACACTTTGTCCATGAGTTCATCGTAGAAGCATCCGCGCTTGGCAAGGTCGAGAAGGTTGATGCGCCAGCGCATAAGCTGCACATAATCAGTAATCTTGCGGAGGTCTGCCCTGGTCACGCCAATCTCTTCCGGAGTGGTGGGGGCGCCGGCACGGCGGAACATATCGCGCATCTTCTCGAAAGGCCATACCTGGGCCTGGAGCTTCTTCTTGAACTCGGGCCAGGTGTCCTTGACCTTCTGGAGCTGCTTGCGCACTTCCTCCTTGGGCTGCCACTTCTTGGTGATTTCTTCATATCCGAGAGTGGGCACCGGGAAATCGGCGTAGATGCGCTTGGCCCTCTCCTGCTCCTCTTCGAGGCTGGGCCATGCTTCTACGCACTTGTCCACGTCGAGCTTGCTCAGATCCATCTCGAACAAGGCGTCGAAGAATGCGCACAGGGTAAGTTCACCTATTGCTACCTGGAAACCGTGGGAGACCGGGCGTCCGTTGTTGGTATGATGGGTCATGTCCCAATAGTGACCATAGAGGTGCTCGGCGCAGGATGCAGGACGGCTGGAGCCAGCCACCTCCATACCTATTCCGGCGAGGGTCAGACCGAGGAAAAGCTTCTCCACGGACTCCGGCTTGCCAGTCTTGATGCCGTCGGGATCGTCAAGCATTTCCTTGAGGGAATCCTGGGTGATGTGCCAGCTGGGCTTGTCGATGGGTTCGGTGCCGAAGAGGTCCGCTATCATCCACTCTGCACCGGCAGTCACCTTTGCAGCCAGGTCGGCATAGCCTGCCGCCGTGAGGAACCAAGGTGCGGAGGCCAGGACTTTGGAGTCGGCCACGATGACCAGAGGGGCGTTGGACTTGATGTTGATCTTGGCTCCGCGCTCGTCGTTGACGATTGCTGAAGAAGATGTATATCCGTCAACGGAAGCAGTGGTGGCAACGCAGATGTATTGACGGTCGTGCCTGAAAGAGCCGAGCTTGGCGAGGTCGTTGATGACGCCGGCACCGACTGCTACGAAAATGCCGTCGGGTTCCGACTCCAGAACTTTGTCAACCTGCTCTACATACTTCCAGTCAGGATGGAAGTGGTCGTCGGTGATAAGGAATGTCGTGGCAGGGACTCCGGCTTTGGCAAGTTCATAGAAGGTGCGCTCGCCGGCTACTTTCCATGTGATCTTATCGGCAAAAACGATTGCCTTTTTGCCAGGGAAAAACTTGTTGAACAGACCGGGAATCCTGTCCAGAATGTCCTCTCCGAATTCCAGGGCCTTGGTTGCCACAGAAACTTCGAGGGCTTGATCGATTACTTTTTGTGTATCCATATTGTTGCTTGAGGTAAGTTATTTTCCAAACCTTAAAATTAGCAATTATTCTCGTTTTATGCAAAATTATCGTATCTTTGTGGCCGGAATTGAGGTATGGTGTAATGGTAGCACTACAGATTTTGGTTCTGTCTGCCCAGGTTCGAATCCTGGTACCTCAACAAACTCAAAAATAATCGCTATATTTATGGCGATTATGGACAGAAGAACATTTTTCGGAATCAGTGCAGCCGGAGCATTGGCGGCGGCAAGCACCACGCTGGAGGGCAAGGTCCCCGAAGCAATAAAAGACTTCGTAAAAGACAAATCCCTGAAAATAAAGTTTATGGGCACAGGCTCCGCAGGCGGAATAGGCAAGAACGGCCTGGGCCGCAGGCACAGCAGCATCCTGGTGAACGATGACTTCATCATCGACTTCACCGACGACTCCCTGGACATGATACCGGCCGGCGTGCACCCCGAAACCATCTTCTATACCCATTCGCACAAAGACCATTTCCAGCCCTCGGCGGCACTTAAGATTGGCATCAAAAAAGTGTACCTGAGCCACAGCTGGTACGATATAGCCGTCAAGGCATTCCGCCAGGCGACAACTGAAGCCGGTGCAGCCATGCCCGAAATCATCCCAACGTATTTCGGAATGGATGTAAAAGTCGGCGATGTCACCGTCACGCCGCTTCTGGCCAACCACCCTACCGATTACATTTACGAAGAGGCTCAGATTTACCTCATCGAGAAGGACGGCGTGCGCCTGCTCTACGCCACCGACACCAGCGGCATACCCGGCAAGTCGGCCCGCCACATTGGCATTGACAAGCACCGCGAGGGCTACGGCATAAACGCACTCATCATGGAGGCGACTTCTTCCGACCCCGACGATTTCCGCCTGTACTGCCATTCATCTACAGACATAGTGGAAAAGACGGTGAGGGTGCTGCTCAAAACCGACCGTCTGCACATGCCCGAAGGCCAGAAGGTATATATCACCCACATGTCCAGGAAATTGCACCCCAAGAACATAAACGAGACCCTTCCCGAGCCGTTGAGAGCTGCGGAAGATGGACTTGAGGTGATTTTCAGGGCTCCTTAAGGTCTGCTATTTCTGCCCGGCGATGGCAGTAATGTCGTAGTCGTAGTAGGTTCCGACAGTTTCCAGGAATTCCTTTTTCATGCTCTCCAGCCGCTCAGGCTCGGAAGCTGCGAGGTCTGCGTCTTGATGAGGGTCGGAAACGAGATTGAAAAGCTGCCAGCTATCTACATTCCCGAGTTCAGTGCCGGTGGTTTTGCGCACTGCCGGTCCCTTGTAAGGAGGCAGCAGGACCCAGTCGCCGCGCCTCATGACAAGACGGCTCTTGGCCTCCAGAATCATGCTCTCACGTGAAGGCCCTTTACGTCCGAGCAGGGTCTTGGAATAAGCCTGACCGTCAACGCCGGAGGGCACGGGGGCGCCGATAAGTTCGGCTATCGAAGAGAAGAGGTCCAGTTGAGACACGAGAGCCTCCGACACTTCCGCCCGCGTGTGCCCTTTCCAGGACACAATGAACGGAACATGCGTTCCACCGTCGTAGAGGCTGTATTTTCCGCCACGGTACACACCCGCAGGCGTGTGGTCGGCAATTAGTGAATCGGCATAATCCTCATAGCCGTCCTGAAGCACAGGACCATTGTCCGAGGTGAAGATAATCAGCGTGTTATCCAGCCGTCCGCTGCGTTCCAGATGCCTCAGCACCTCGCCGACGCACCAGTCCGCCTCCACAATGGCATCGCCTCGCGAGCCATAAGGAGTGGCTCCCTGGAAACGGGCATGAGGCAGTCTGGGCACATGCGGCTCGTGCAGTCCATAGTAGATGAATTGGGGACGTCCGTCCTTGGAATCCAGCTGCTTTTTAACCAGAGAGCAGAAAAAGTCTGCCATTTCTTCGTCCACCCACCTGGCGGAAGACCCTCCCTTCATGTACCCTATACGAGGCACGCCGTTCACTATAGAGCAGTTGTGCCCATGATGCCAGCGGAGCCGCAGCATTTCGGGGTTGGACAGTGCCGTAGGTTCGCCCGGGAAGTTATTCTCATAATCCACATATATAGGATCTTCTGCCTCGAGTCCGAGCACGCGCCCGTTCTCTACATATACTGTGGGCACGCGGTCGTTGGTGGCTGCGATAAGGCACGAATAATCAAAACCTATATCATTGGCACAGGGGCTTATGGGAGCGTTCCAGTCTATGTTGCCATCGCCCATCCCGAGGTGCCATTTGCCTATGGCTGCCGTACTGTAGCCGGCCCCCTGCAACATTTTGGGGAGAGTCGGGATGTCAGTTGGAATGAGCAGCGGAGCATCTCCCGGCAGAATCCTGGCATTGGGGTTTGTCCAGGGGTAGAGTCCAGTAAAAAGGGCGTAACGGCTGGGAGTAGAAGTCGCCGAAGTTGCATACGCATTGGTAAAGCGGACTCCGTTTCGCGCCAGCGAATCGATGTTGGGAGTAGGGATACGGCCCATCCCATAGCAGCTGACGTCGCCTATGCCGAGATCATCGGCCACTATCAGCAAGATATCAGGAAGTTCTTTCTGCGGGGCGTCGCAAGAAAAGGCCACAGGCAGCAGAGCCCCTGCAGCTAACATGGTCAATCGGGGTCTGCCGGAGTATCTCATGCCTTACAAGCTTTATGGAACATATCAATTAAAGCAGCTATTGACTTATGAATATCATAGGTGTCCATCAATTCTGCATATTTCGGGCCCATGGCGATACGCTCTTCAGGATGCTCAATCCAGTAGTCCAGGCGATCTGCCAGCGCACGGGCGTCGCCTGCCGGGAACAGGCTCCGGGAGTCGAGTGCAAACTGGGCCGTCGCCGTGAGTTCGCCTTGGGCGATGACGGGCACAGGGCCCTGCTGAAGCGCCTCCAGAGCCGATAAGCCCTCCACTTCCACATTGGCGCAGTGCACATATATATCCGAAGCTGCCGCCAGCTCGCGAAGCTGCTCACGGTCACAGAAACCGAACTCGGGAGCATACTTGACCACTCCGTCGCTGTAGAGTTTCGCCGCAGCGCGCTTCATCTTTTCCGCCTCCGGACCGCGCCCGGCGAAGAAAAGCTTCACCTTGTCGGCATGACGCGAATAGCGCATCGCCCTCATGAGCGTGTACTGGTCTTTTTCGACGGCAAGCCGGCCAACGCACAGCACCTTGACGGGGGCATCTGCCGGCGGGACTTCCCTCTTGACCATGCAAGTGTCCGGAACGATGCCGTTGGAAATCTCATGGAGCTCCGACTTGAAAAGGAAACGCTGCAGCCTCTCCATAACATTGCGCGTAGGGCACTGTATGTGCGAACAATTGTTGAACACGTAGTCGCGCCAAAGACGCAATGTGGTGTTGTTCAGGAACTTCCAGCCACCGAGATGGACCGAAGAGAACATGTTCTCGGGATGGAGATGATAGGTTGCCGTACACGGCACTCTCATTTCTTTAGCCATCCTGCCGGCCACCATCTCTATGATGAAAGGCTCCTCCAAGTGCACCAGGTCGGCCCATTCAAGGGCCTCGCGTATGACAGCCTTGTCTGTACCCGCAAAGCAATAGCCATGCGACCTAATGAGTCCGTCAAATATAGGTATCTTTATGACTTTCAGCAAATAATCAGGCCGAGGCTCATCTTGTTCCAGATTAGGACCGGACAGAATCCGGACCTCCTGACCGGCCTCCCTCAGGTACTGCACCGTACGGCGGGCGGAAGCAGAAAGTCCGTTGCCGGGAGCGTAATAATTATTGACGACAAAAAGGATTTTCATCACTAGTAATTAAGCTTGAATTCATCTACATACAGCACGCTCTTACTGCTTCCCGTGAAGAATTCACCGTACAAGCTTGTTGAAATAGATATCAATATGTAATTGGGGACCCGGTTGTTGAGATACTCGATTGGAATCTCGAAATGAACATAGCCGGGAGTCCGCTCGTCCAGCACAAGGGTACCCTTCCCGATAATGTGCGAGTCTTTTTCCTGATCTTGACCTTCGCCTTTGACCTCCAGATGGTGGGGAGAACTCCAGTCGGCAAGGGTAATGTCTATACTTCCCTTGTCGAGAGTCCCTTTACGGTCTTTATAATCTCCTTTGGCACAGTCAATTATACCAGGTTGATAGTGAAAATAACCGGAGAGGCTCACCGGACGTCCCATAAACGGCGTTCCCAGGTATATGTCGGCCGAAGAAAATTTAACCACTTTGACGAAATGGCCAGTGTACAAGTTTCCTGGGCAGAAAGTGCCTGCCACTTTCTTGCCGGACAGCTTGGCCGCCGCCTTTCCGGAGCCTTTGACCGCCACGTGTGCGTACTCCGGTTCAGTGCCGTTGATGCCAAGTATGCTGAGGCCTTTGTTGGCTGTATCCCAGACTCTCTCAGATGCTTCGGCATCCTTTGGGAAAGGATTCCAGCAACTGCCTTTCTTGCTCCATATGTCAAAGCCCAGGTTGTAAACTTGCGGCTGGGCAGAAAGATCAAACCAAATTGCCATCACCGCAAGAATCAATATTATTCTTTTCATTTAAAAACGTTCTTATAAAAATCATTAAGATACGAGCGCCAATTGTACCACGCATGTCCCCCGCCGCTTACTGTAAAGTCATGCTCGAATCCTTTCTTGTCCAACTTCCGAACAAAACGCATTATATGGGGCAGAAAAAAATCATTCCTGCCTATATAGATGCTGTACATCTCCGGAGGATCGGCAAACTGACGCTCAAGTTTAGGCCAAAGACGCCCGTACACATCGTCATGTCCCCATGCGGCGAAAGTTGGCCTGGTGTAAGGCGAGAAAAGAGCCACGTAGTCGAAATGCTCCGGACTGGCGGCGGCAAGGTGCAGAGCCTGCAGACCGCCGCTGGACATGCCGGCAATGGCCCTGGCAGACTTATCATCTATTGTTCGGTACAGACTGTCAACCCTTTCCACCACATCGCGGATGAAATACCTCTCTGTCTCGCCGCTTACAAGCCAGAAAGCCCTCATGGCCTTCAAAGGCCTGCCGAACTGATAGTCTTCGTCGCTGTAGTAATTGTTGGTATTCGGAAGGACCAATATAAACTCTTCCGCCAGATTCTCGCTGCGGAGCGAATCAAGCTGCCGGAAGGCATCGCCCCTTTCGAACCATGTCACTTCGTTGCCGCGTGCACCGTGAAGCAGATACATGACCGGATAGCTCCGAAGGCTGTCGGAATAGTAGCTAGGCGGGAGGTACACCACCATACGCTTCTCGCTCAGAGCCGGCTCGCTGCTGGGATAATTAACCACTTCCACCGTACCTTCACAGCTGCCAATAGCCTCTATTTCAGAGTCATAAGGCCCTGAAGCATAACGTCCGGCAGCGCAGGACACGGCCAGCCAAAGGATGGCAGAAAAAGCTAATAATCGGCGTGCGCTCATTTTGAGCGACAAAGATACAGAAATTATCGACAAAACGACCGGCGGCGGCGAAACAGATTCAGCCAGTCATAGAAGATACTGTAGGAGAGCAGAAAATACAGCAGCACTGTCAGGGCGGCCCACCAGGGCAGCAGCACAAAACCAAGCACGCCCCACACCAGCAACATCAGCGGAGTCCCGACAAGTTTCAGGAGATAACGCACTGAATTGCTGAACGCTTTGTCGGAGAGCCTGTATCGGCATATGTACTCAGCCACGCCCCACATAGGCAGCGTCAGCGCGGCCGAAAGGGCAAAAAAAGGAGCCGTCACCACCCCAAGGAGAATGTTTTTCCACCCGGGCTGCTCCATGGGACGGGCTTCTTCGAGCCTTTGTTCATAAGTTTCATTGTCCGGAAGACACAGGAATAGCTCCGACAGGTTTTGGGTCAGCTTACTGCTCAAGCCCTCATAAAGGGCTGTTTTGAGCAGGTCCCCGTGTTCTTCAAGATAGGCGTTAACATCGATAGGATCCCCTATCCGCACCCGGCATCGGCCGCGATAGTGGAAAAAGTCGCTGTAGTCCAGTCCCACAGGAACGATGCAAGTAGGCTGCATCGCGGCTGAACCGACAGCCACCCTAACTACCCCTTTACGTATAGGCAGCAGCGAATACATGGGCCTGTGACGTCCCTCCGGGAAAGCGCAGAAAGGCACATTGTGTCCTAATGTATCGAAAATCTCGGGCATGATGTCCAGGTTCTTGGCTACGGCCTGCAAGCCGTCCCTGCGCCGGGCTATAGGCAGGATTTTAAGGAAACGGAGGGCGCGCGCCGCCGCTGTTTTGCGGAAAATGTCCGCACGGGCGCCGAAAACCGTGCCTTCGCGCCGGCACTGCAGCACCACAAGGGCATCCATCAAGGTATTGGAGTGATTGGGAGCTATAATTATGGCACGGCCGTCATCGGGCAGCTTGCCTTCTACCTCTAATTTCGAAAAACTCTTTCTGGTACACCAGTCCACATATGGACGTAAAAAATCGTAGAGCCTATCTCTCTCCCAAATCGCAGACATTACAGTATTAATGGTTTAGCGCACCAAAATTAGCAAAAATTCTTATATTAGCATCCATTATGAAAGCATTCTCTCTTATGGCCGCAGCGGCCGTATGCGCAGCTGTCAGTTTTAGCGCGTCTGCAAAGGAGGAAGCCCGCCTGCTCCGTTTCCCCGCTACAAATGGCGAGCAAATAGTATTCACCTATGCCGGAGACCTCTGGAGCGTACCCTCAGTCGGAGGACAGGCTGTACGCCTCACCTCACACCTTGGATTGCCGCAACTTCCGTAATTTTTTGCTATCTTAGCGTCCCTGTTTGATTATTTAACTCACATACGCCAATGAAACGTATCGCTATCCTAGCCGTTCTGCTGTGGGCGGCATCTACCACCGTGCCGGCTCAGCCGAAAGCTTACTTCTGCACAACCAAAGGCATGACCCTGCGGTATGAACGCCACGACCCCGACGGGGACAGGCACTGGTGGACACAGACCACCAAAGTAAATGATATTCAGAAGCAGAACAACGGAAGCTACATAATCAATTTTACGGCAAATGTTAAAGGCGTAAAGGTCAAATCTCCGGTAAAGGGTGACGTGAATTCAACTGCGTTCATACACCCCGACGGGACTGTGGACATAATCATCTCGGAAGCTGTTTCCATAGCTGCAAAGCAACGTTTCTCGGCCTTCGACTTCACTGCATCAGGAGGTACCTCCTCACTGAAAAGCACCATACAGCCCGGTGAGAAACTGGACGAAATCCATGGAGCGGTGGAATGGAGCGGCATCAAATACCGCATCGACTACACCGCACGCTCGGTCACCAAACGCGAGACCATTACGGTACCCGCCGGCACCTTCGACTGTATCGTGGTAAAGGAGCACAAACTGGAAAAAGCTCCCCTGCTCAAGCGCGACCGTATCACCTACACCTGGTACGCCCTGGGCTACGGGCTCATAAGGCACGATACCTTCTTCACCGACGGCCGTCAGGAATGCACGGAACAGCTCACCGAAATCATTACACATAATTAAGTTATGAGATCACAGCTCATCGCAGTTATAGTCCTTGCCGCTCTGTGCTCATGCAGCACAGGACACGGCCCCATCAAGACTGAAGTTCCGCCACGCCCCGCCGGGCAGCAGGACATGATTCATTTTGCCGCAGACCCCATTCCCGATGTGGGCATCGGCGTAGTCGGCTTGGGGATGCGTGGAAGCGACGCGGTCGAGAGGCTCAGCCTCGTGCCGGGATGCCATGTGGCAGCAGTTTGCGACGTGGAGCCGGACAGAGCGGCTGCAAGCTATAAATTCTTATCAGACAAAGGCCTGAAAGCCACCGCCTACAGCGGGGACGAACGCTCCTACGAAGCCCTTTGCGAAGACCCGGCAGTTGACCTTGTGTACATATGCACAGACTGGCTGCACCACGTTCCGGTTGCCCTGTACGCCATGGAACACGGCAAACATGTGGCAATTGAGGTGCCGTCGGCAGAGACGCTCCAGGACTGCTGGGACCTGGTGAACACCTCCGAGCGCACACGCCGCCACTGCATGATACTGGAGAACTGCTGCTACTATTTCCTTGAGCTCACGGCGCTCGAAATGGCCCGCCAAGGAGTTTTCGGCGAAATAATACATGCCGAGGGAGCCTACCTGCACAATCTCGACCCGTTCTGGAAACTCTATTGGAACAACTGGAGGCTGGACTTCAACAAAAAGCACCGGGGCGACCTCTACCCCACACACGGTCTTGGACCTGTGTGTCAGGCACTTAACATCCACAGGGGCGACCGTTTCGAAACTCTCGTTTCTATGGACACCGCTCCCTTCAACGGCCCCAAGCACGAAGCGGCCCGTACAGGCGAGCCTTGCACCGAGTTTGCAAACGGCGATGTGACCACCACTATGATACGCACCGCCAAGGGAAAGACCATACTCGTGGAGCACGATGTCATGACGCCCCGTCCGTATAGCCGCATGTACCAACTTGTGGGCACTGAAGGCTACGCCGGCAAATACCCTGTGCAGCAGGTCTGCCTTAGGCCCGAAGGATCCGAAAACGTTGACTATCAGAATCTCGGGCGCGAGAAAGTGTATTCCGGAGAGGCGCTCAAAGAACTCATGGCCCAATATCGCAGTCCCATACTTACCGAAGAACTCGAAACCTTGGCGAAAGAGGTCGGAGGACACGGCGGGATGGATTACATTATGGACTACAGGCTCATATACTGCCTCAACCGTGGTCTGCCCCTGGATATGGATGTATA
>ODAI010498400.1_pt1 | contig 24662 bp, 22 predicted proteins | sample 1539321 | NCBI WGS metagenome assembly ODAI01 (sample SAMN02144231, study PRJEB22623) | gut metagenome | biome: sheep rumen | host: Ovis aries | place: New Zealand
GTCCTCGACGATGCTACCGACAAGTGGGGCGTGAAGGTGAACCGTGTCGAGCTGCAGGACATCATCCCGCCGTCAAGTGTGCTCAAGGCCATGGAGAAACAGATGCAGGCCGAGCGTAACAAGCGTGCCGCCATCTTGACCTCTGAGGGTGACAAGCAGTCGCAGATTCTGCAGTCGGAGGGTGAGAAGGCTGCCACCATCAACCGTGCTGAAGCCGTGAAGCAGCAGGAGATTCTGCATGCTGAGGGTGAGGCTCAGGCTCGCATCCGCAAGGCTGAAGCTGAAGCCAAGGCCATCGAACTGGTGACCGAAGCTGTGGGCAAGTCGAGCAATCCTGCCAACTACCTGTTGGCTCAGAAGTACATCTCGATGATGGAAGAACTGGCCCACAACCAGCAGACGAAGACCGTCTACCTGCCCTTCGAAGCCACCAACGTGATGGGTTCGTTGGCTGGTATCAAGGAACTGTTCAAGGAGAACAATAAATGATGAAAAGAAATGTCATGAAATGGAGTATGCTGGCTGTGGTCGGCATACTCCTTATTGCTTGCACTGAAAACTATTCGCGTGGTGAGAAAGTGGGAACCGTGATTGAGTTTGCTCAGTCGGGACTCATCTGGGATTCATGGGACGGCCGTCTCAATCTGACGCAGACCGGAATGAACACCGCTGGCGAACCGTTTACCTTCTCGCTGGACAACGACCGCACCGACCAAGACTCGCTGGTGAAACTGCTCTATCAGGCTCAGATTGAGGGCTGGAAAATCAAAGTGAAGTATCATCGCGTGAAGGGAAAGAATTGGTTTGAGAATCGTGGACGTTCTGACTATTTCGTTGACGATGTGACGGTTCTGGATCGTGACTTTGCCAATCCTTTGCGCGGAGGTGTGGCGAGAGAAGGCCGTGTTGTGGATACCATTTATGTGGTCATCGACAAATCTGAACTGAAGAATCGCTAACGATTTTCGAAGAAACAACATCCAACGCACAGAAAAGAGACAGCCGCCTTGACGAACAAGGGCGGCTGCTTTCTTTTGTTTATTGTCTTTTCTAGATTTTCTAGTATTCTCTAGATTGTCTAGTATTTCTAGATGCTCTAGATTCTCTAGATATTCTAGTTCTAGTATTTCAAGATTCTCTAGCTATTCTAGTTCAGCGGAGCGGTGGTGGGGTGAGGGCCACGATGCGCAGGATGGCGGGTACTTGCTCGATGGGTTGCCAATCAGCCATTCCGGGCATCCAGCAAAGCGACTCTTTGCTCACTTGCTTCGTGTAGATGAGCCGTGAGAGCTCTTTCTCGTCCATCGGTCCCATAGCCTCGCCGTTCACAGCCACGTAATAGATGGGTGGAGGTGCTGCTGGTTGTGGCATCGCCTGAATGCTTCCAGGGATGTACATATTGTGGAACTGCTTGTTCATGGAGGCAACCATCTGCTGAGCGATGGCGGCACTCATGCCGAATTCAACAAGTCGGTCTATTGAAAAGAAATTGCTGTCGTCCATGATTGTGATGAATTGATAATTGACAATTTATAATTGATAATTAAGGATTAGGCATGGGTGGCGGTGTCGGGCCGCCAGCAGGAGGCTGCTGCGGCATGAAGAGTGGAGCCAGCTCGGGCAAGTTGGCTGCGACATCCCATTGCGCCATACCCTGTTTCCATACATAGGTTTGCGGTGTGAGGTTGCCGTTTTGCACCAGTTGTGGCAACTGTGCGGAGGAGAAAGGACCTGCTTGCTGACCGCCAATGGAGACGAAATATTGCACGTTGGGCATTGGTGGCGGTGTGGGACCTGCTGCACCTGGCATAGGCGGCGGGGTCTGTGCACCCAGTTGTCCGTTAATCTGCGATTGTCCAGCCTGCAGACCTTGTTGCATGTATTGTCCCATGTTGTTCATCATACCAGCCATCTGTCCGCCCATAGCACCTCCCATCATCATTCCGGTCATCAGTCCGGCTGCGTTCATACCGCCGCCTCCACCGCTGCCATCGCCGCCTCCCATCTGGCCCATCTGGCCAAGACTCTCGGCTCCAGCTTTGAGCACGCTGGCTTGTTGGTCGAGTGCGTGAGCGCCGATGAATTGCGTTTCGGTTTGCAGGCGTTGTGCGCGCTGTGCCTCTTCGCGTTGAATGCGCAGGGTTTCTTCCATGTTCTTGGCGTTGATTTCCTGCGTGTCTTTCATGTTCTTGATGTTCACATCGCGCTGTGCAGCCAACGTCTCAGCCGTGATACCAGCCGTGAGTCGGTAGAGCTCTTGATAGAAGGGGCTGGTCTTGTCGATTTCGAGGTCAGAGATGTCGAGTGCACGAAGGTTGACACCGAAGTCTTCTTCAAGCCGTTTGCCGAGTTTTTCAGCCACTCCGTTGCTCACAGCCTCAATCTGCCGCTCCAACTGAATGACGGGCAGACCGGTTTCCATCGGCATGTTGGTGACCACTTGGCGCACATGCTTGGAGATGGCAGCGTTGATTTGGCGTTTGAAGTCTTCGAGGTCGAAATTGACCAGACGGTTCAGCTTGATGAAGTTCTGATAGTCGGTGACGTTGAAAGTCAGCGTTCCACGCACAGCCATTGGTACGGCTTGGTCGGGCAGACGTGGGTCGAAGACATCGAAATAGGGGACACCGAAGCGCAGCTGGTTGTTCAACTGCAGGTTGATGAAGTAGATTTCAGCCTGGAACGGGCTTTCGCCGCCCCACAAAGTGGCGACAAGGTTGGCCAGCACGGGCATGTTGGCTGTGGCTATGGTGCCATCGAAGGGGCCCACAATGAAGTCTTGCAGCGGTCCGTTCTTTTGGTTGTAGACAAAAACGGCCACTTCTCCATCTTTCACACGTAGTGAACTGCCGAAGCGAATAGAGTTTTCGCGGCTGGTGGAGTTGGCGTCTTGGTTAGCCGGGCGCCATTTCCATACGAGGTATTCACGTTCGTCGCAGCGTATGACGTTCATCAATCCGCCGCCTTTTCCTTTACCGAAGAATCCCATAAGTGTTTTTTTATTAGTGATTGACTTTTGTTAATAGATTGCTATAAATGAATGAGAGCCAGAGCGTTATGGGCTATAGTCCAAGCAATTGTTCCACTCGGTGCACTTCTTCCAAGTCGCTTGAAGAGCGCAGGGTGAGTTTTGCTTTTGTCAGCACTTGCTCTGTTTTTGCTTTCCAGGCAATTGCCAGTTCGTTGTGTTCCTTTTCGGCTTTCGTCAGCGTGTTGCGCAATGCCATGAAGATGCCGATGATGGCTCCGAATGTGAAGCCGAAAACAAGGAATCCGGCTCCAAAAGCCGACAGGAACATCGTGATGGCCGTGCTTGTTCCGTCGCTCTTTTCGGTGACACTTGCTCCAAGAATGCCCAGCGGAATGCCTCCGAGGGTGCCGATAATAACCACTGTCTTGACAAACTTCAGAATCATCGACTTGATGCTGGGCTTGATGGTTTTGGCGTTGGGAGCCGCTTGCGTGAGGAATTCGAGCAAGTCTTCACGAGTATTGGGCACGGGGAAGGTGGAGATGAGTGTTATTTTCTTGTTCTTCACCACCTCTTTGCTTTCACCACTTGTCTCCAATTTGTTGATTTTCTCGAACAATTCTTTGACCGAAGATGTTGCGCGGCCTTTCTCCAATTCGGCTCCACAAGCCGGACAGCGGTCGGTGAAGGCTGGTATCTCAGCTCCGCAATGAGGGCATTTCTTGTGAGCTGAGTCGGCTTTTTTCTTGATGTTCAGTTCCTGAAGCTTGGCGTTCAGAATCATCTCAGCTTCATCGGGGTCCATGCCTTCGCGTTCGGCTATGCGGCGGATGGTCGACCGTTCTTTCTCGGTGATGAAACCGTCGGTCAGAGCAGCCGCAACCAGTTTCTCGATGTGCTCATAAATAGCTTGTTGTTCCATAGCTTTATGTTTTATTTTAGTTGTTTCTCGTAGTTGGCAATGATGGCTTCATCCGTATGGTTCTTGTCCAGCGAGCGCAGCTTTTGGAGAGCCTCCAATGCCTTCTTGCGCCATATCTCGGAGAAGTAGTTGTAGTCGATGGTTGCCGTTGCGCGGTTCACTTTCTTCGCCCAGAAGTAGGCGATGGGGATTCCGTAGAATGCCGAGAAAAACGCAACGCCCAACATGTCGGCGCCAAGAGAGAATTCGCTGGGTTCGCCCATCGTCATTAACTCCAGAAACACCAACGAGCCCAAATAGACAGCAAGGCTCATGAAGACGAACCGTTTCCAGAATGTGTCAAGATAACGGTCGACAAAGCCCCTTTTCTTGGCGTTTGGAACAGCCATAGCGAGGAATTCAACCAGCTCGTTGCGATTGTCGGGAACTTGGAACGACTGCAGGATGCGCGTCTTCTGAGCTCTTTGTTCCACGCGAGTGATTGACCGTCTTTCCACCTCTTGTAATTCGTCGTAGAGCTTCTGCACCACGCTCATGGCTTTCTGGTCGCGGAACTCATAGCCGCAAGTGGGGCATCGGGCGGCAAATTCGTCTACCTCGGTTCCGCATTTCGGACACTTTCTTTTTCCGCTTTGCTCGCGTTGCTGCTGTTCGATTTCCTGTATGGCGGCATCGAGCAACAGCTCAGCCTCGTCGGGGTCGGTACCATCGAGTGTCAGCACGTCCAGCAACTTCTTCCGTTTGTCGTAGTTGATGGCTCCTTCTTTCATTGCTGCGAGCACCATCTCTCTGATGTGGTCGTTTGAAATCATGGCGTTTGGTTTTCTTATTGGTTATATAAATTTAGATTCTTTGCAAAGATAATGAAAAAACGGCAAACCTCCAAAGATTTACCGTTTTTTTCGCTATTATTCCTTTTGCATTTTCTTGGTCTCCTTCGGTTGGAGAACAAAGGGCGCCCTGTATCTCAGGGCTTTTGCTGTTTCAAAGCTTCCTGAATGTCCGACAAAGTCAGTTCAGCCAACTCGTCGGCGCTGAGGTTTTTCGATTTGTTCAGCCTGTTGGCTTGACATTGAATGGCTTTCTCGAAAAGGTTGCGCACGTAGCGGGCGTTTCCGAAGTTGCGCGTCTTGTTGTCCACCACAATTTCCAATTGCTCGCGCAGGTTCTTAGCAGCCTCTTGGGTGATGGTGTATTCGTTTTTGCGGAGATACATGCGGAAGATTTGGTAGAGCTCTTCAGCGGTGTAGTCGGGGAAGTTGATGTATCTGCTGAATCGGGATTGCAGGCCGGGGTTGGACTCGATGAATTTCTTCATCTCGTTGGTGTAGCCGGCCACGATGACCACAAGGCGGTCGCGGTCGTCTTCCATGCGTTTCAGGAGCGTTGCAATTGCCTCTGCACCATAGTCTTGCGAGCTGTGGCTTTGAGTGAGCGCATAAGCTTCGTCGATGAAGAGCACTCCGTTGAGCGCCGAGTCGCAGAGGGCGTTGACGCGTGGAGCCGTCTGGCCCACATACTGGCCGATGAGCCCCGAGCGGTCGGTTTCAACCAAATGGCCTTTCTTGAGCACTCCGAGGTCCTTATAGATTCGGGCAACGATTCGGGCAACGGTGGTTTTACCAGTTCCCGGACTTCCTGTGAACACCAGATGGAGCGACAGTTTCGGCGTCTTCAGCCCTTTCTCCTTGCGCATCTGCTGCACTTTCACATAGTTGGCCAGCGAACGGACTTCTTCTTTCACTTTCTCCAAGCCGATGAGCTCGTCAAGTTCTTGATAGGGGTCGCCTTCAATAGGCTCGTTCACCACCACGCTGTCTTTGTTTTCAGCGCCTTCCTTGCGGTCGTCTTTTGGGCGGAATCTGTATTTCCTTCCTTGCTCGTCGCCGCTATTGTCGTTAACTTCGGCCACGAGTTCCTTGTTTTCTTTTTCGTCTTCGGCGTTGAAAACCATCGTCATGATGCCCAGCAAGACGAAGACGGCAGTTGCGCAAACGATGATGATGGTCATTTGCTTGGGGCTAAAGGGATTGTTGCTTCCTATCATTTTTTTGTTTTCTTGATTCAATATAAATATAGGCACCGAGTGGGAGCAGATAGCACAGCAGGTCAGCCCAATCGAAGGTGCCTGGCAAGAGGCCGGCGGATTGCAAAACCTCAGAGACGGCTCCCATCAGGGGGATGATGCTCGCGGCGCCGATTTTTTGCTTCGTGGTTTGTCGTTTGAGCAAACTGTCGATGAGCAGCACGTAAGCTGCAGCCCACAATCCTGCAGGCAGACTGTCTGTGGCGAAGTGGGGCAGATGGCAGCCGTCAGTCAGCTTTCGAGCCGCTTCGATGGCGGGAGTCAGCCCCAGATGGTCGGCTATGCGGAACATCAGCAACGTCAACGGGCGGAACAACACGTAGATGGCTCCACCCACCAACAGCAATGCGGCGCTGAGAGACAGTTCGTGCCTTGCTTTCATGTCTGCTTTTGACATCGTTTTTACCGCCTACAAATGTACGAATTTTCTTTCAATAAAGCATCAATCCGAGCGTAAAAAATAGCTTCTTCTGGTTTGCTCATCGATTGTTTTCCGCGGAAATAGCCGCTTTCAAAATGGTTCGGGCGTCCTTTCTTTGTCAAATTAATTCTGAATTTCAGGCCCTAAAAACGGCCTGTTTTTTGAAGAGGAGAAGATTCGGGCGTAAAAAACGCAAAAAATCGACGTTTTTGCAAATGGCTGACCATCAGCAAGTTCCGTTTTCTTTACATCTTCGACTCTTTCAAAAGCTATGCTTTGAGGTTGTCAGAGCTATGCTTTGAGCCTCTCATTTGTGGCAAATGAGCGTGTCAAAAGCCACAAATGGCAAGGTCAAAAGCCACAAATGACAACCTCAAAGACGGCAAATGGCGATTCAACAAGATGAAAATGGGAGCGGAAAAGCGAAAAAATCACTTTTCAGCCCTTGTTTCTGCTCTAGATTGTTGATGAAAGTTGACAAACTTTTGTCAAATAAAATGACAATAAAAAACGATTAAAACGTGGTTTCCTTTTGTTATATCGATAAAATTGTTTAACTTTGCAGAAAGAACAAATTAAAATAATGCCTATGAATATATGTATTGTGGCTGGCGCAAGGCCTAATTTCGTGAAAGTGGCGCCCATCGTGCGAGCCATCGAGAATGCTCGAAGTCACGGGCGCGACATCGAGTTTTCGTTGGTTTATGCCGGAAAAGAGGACGATGCAACGCTTGAGGAGTCGCTCTTCGAGGATTTGCAGATTGCTCGCCCGAGTGTGTTCTTGGGTGTGGATTGCGAGAACTTGAACGAGCTGACTGGTCAGGTGATGTCGGCTTTCGAGCACTATCTACAGGAGAACAAGACCGACGTGGTGATTGTTGTAGACGACTTGGCTTCAACGATGGCGGCTGCGATTGTGACAAAGAAGCAGGGCGTGAAGTTGGCTCATCTGGTGGCTGGCACGCGGAGTTTCGATATCAAGATGCCGAAGGAAATCAACCGTCTGGTGATTGACGGTTTGAGCGACTTGCTCTTCACGGCTGGGATGGGCGCGAGCAGCATCGCCACTCGCGAAGGTGCTGAGCTGTCGAAGATTTACACCGTCGGCAACATTCTGATGGATACGCTTCGGTTCAATATCGGCAGATGGAAAGCACCGGCCGACTTGGCTGAACTGGGCGACAAGGACTATTTGGTTTTCACCCTAAACCGAAAGGCTCTGCTGGCCGACGAGGAGAATCTGAGGCGGATGGTTGAGGCTGTTGCAAGGAATGCCGGCGGTTTGCCTGTGGTGGCTCCGTTGCGTGAAAGGGCGCGGGCGGTTGTTGGAAAGATTGCCGGGCAATTAGGTTTGCCGCCCTCGACGTTCGTGCTTCATGCACCTTTGAGCTATTTGGAATTCGGTTGGCTGACCACTCATGCTCGCGGCATCATCACCGATTCGGGCAACGTGGCCGAAGAAGCGACGTTCAACGGAGTGCCTTGCATCACGCTGAACAGCTATACTGAACACATCGAAACCGTGAAGGTGGGCACGAATGTGCTTGTCGGAGAAGATGCCGAGCTGCTTGGCGAGATGGTGGGGAAGATGGTGCGAGGCGAATGGAAGTCTGGCAGTCTGCCCGACCGATGGGATGGTCGCTCGGCAGAGCGCATCGTTCAGATTTTGATGGAATTGAAAGATTGAAAACAGATAAATGCAGAAAGAATATGAGGAAGATAGCACTCATCACAGGAGCCACAAGCGGAATCGGCGAGGCTTGCGCACGTCGGTTCGCGCAAGGTGGGTACGACGTTGTGATTACAGGACGTAATACGGAGAAGCTCGCAATGCTGAAAGCCCAGTTGGAAGTCGATGGCTCTGAGGTTGTCGCACTGCCGTTTGATGTTCGCGACCGTCAAGCCGCCACAGCAGCCGTGAATTCCTTGAAGGGAAGATGGGCTGACGTTGATGTACTCGTCAACAACGCTGGCTTGGCGCTGGGTTTGGAGAAGGAGTACGAAGGCGACATAGACGAGTGGGAGACAATGGTTGATACCAATATCAAGGGGTTGCTCACGATGACTCGGCTGATTGTCCCGCATATGGTTGAACGCAATAGCGGTCATGTTATTAATATCGGTAGCGTTGCGGGCGATGCTGCCTATGCTGGCGGCAATGTCTATTGTGCCACAAAAGCGGCTGTGAAAGCCCTTTCTGACGGGCTTCGGATTGATGTTGCCGACACTTGCGTGCGCGTCACAAATGTGAAGCCTGGCTTGGTGGAAACCAATTTCAGCGTGACACGTTTTCGTGGCGACCGCAATCGGGCAGACAATGTTTATCAAGGTGTGAAGCCACTTACTGGTGACGATATCGCCGACGTGTGTTTCTATGCGGCTAGTGCGCCGCCTCATGTGCAGATTGCCGAAGTGCTGGTTCTGGCCACTCATCAAGCCAACGGCTCTGTTATCAGCCGCAACAATCAGCGTGAGGAGACGCCGTCTAAGTAGTGTTGTTGAGATGAATTGTCTAATGGTTTAAAAAGAATGGTGAAATGAGAGCGTTAAAGGTGATGTTGATAGTTGTCGGCTTGATATTTGGGTTGACGGCTGAAGCACAGAAAATCGTGCAGCGTTATGCTTTTGAAGGAACGTTGGCAGGCAAGACTCCTGTTCGTTTGGCATTCGAGGTGAATGCAGAGAAAATTGCTGCTGGCGCCATATATTATCCCAATGCAAAGAATCCCGCGCAAATCCTTATCGTGGGTAGTACTTTGGAAACCAATTCATTCCATTTCCGTGAGTTCCAAGACAATGGGTATGTGACGGGCTCCATGAGTTTCCAGATTAAGAATGGCAGATTGACAGGCACTTGGACGAATCCCAAGACGGGTAAGCAACTGGCGTTCACGGGTATGCGAAGCATCTCGTTCCCTCAGGGATTCGGTGGTAAACTGGTGCCTGAAAGCCCCGACCATATCGGCAAGGAATACGAATACTCGTTCTACAACGAGAACTACAAGGCTGATATGGGAGGCTCGGTCAGTTTCAAGGCAGCCGGAAAGAATCGTGTCAGTTTCTATGTGAGCAACTGTCCGCAGAACATTGCCGAGGGTGAAAGCGAGAAAGGTCGCCCTGCCGTGCTGTCGGGCAACTATTTCAAGTATCTGAATGTCAACGAGTGCGGCTATGGATTCGAAGCATTCTTTTATCCCCGTTTCGTGATTCTGAGGACGGTGACAGATTTCGAATCCATTCATTGCTTTGGCTTGAATGCCACTTTTGAGGGCGCATACATCAAAACAAAGGAATGAATAAGCGTGTGATTCCCGTTGTGGGTATGGCATGTTCGTCGTGTTCCGCCAATGTGGAGCGCACGTTGCAGTCGCTTGAAGGCGTCGTGTCGGCAAGTGTGAATCTTGCCAGCCGTTCGGCGTTGGTGGAATGGAATCCGGATGTGATATCGCTTGAACAGATGAAGGAAGCCGTGAACGGTATTGGTTTCGATCTCGTAATTGAAACCGATCGTTCGGTGGTGGAGATTGAACGACGCGAATATGCATCGCTTCGAAAGAAGACGTTGCTTTCGTGGCTGTTTGCCTTGTTGGTAATGGCGGTGTCGATGGGGTGGCTGAAAGTGGGCTCACGTAGTGCCGCCAACCAAATTGCTTTAGTCATTGCGTTGGCAAACATCCTGATTTGCGGCCGCCAATTCTATGTTTCAACTTTCAGACAGTTGCGCCACAAGTCGGCCAACATGGATACATTGGTGGCTTTCTCTACAGCCATCTCGTTCGTCTATAGTGCTGTGGTGACCTTGTTTCTCAGCCATCCTGAACCAGCATTCGACACCTTCTTCGATGCTTCGGTCATGATAATCACGTTTGTCTTGACTGGACGATTGTTGGAAGAGCGGGCTAAGAACGCCACAGCTTCAAGCATCCGGACGTTGATGGGCTTGCAACCCAAGACGGCACGTGTTGTGAGAGGCGATGACGTTGATGAAGTCCCTCTCTCTACAGTATCCTTGGGCGATGTTCTTGAAGTGAGGGCGGGGGAGAAGATTCCTGTGGACGGGAATGTCACATGGGCAGAAAGCTTTATGACTGCTGACGGTGCTTATGTTGACGAATCCATGATAACAGGCGAGCCGACTCCCGCTTTGAAACGCCGAATGGATAAAGTTCTGGCAGGTACAGTTCTTCAGCAAGGCCGACTGCGTTTTCGTGCTACACAGGTGGGGGAGCAGACGGCATTGGCGGGCATCATCCGGATGGTGCAGCAGGCGCAAGGCTCGAAGGCTCCCGTGCAGCGTGTGGTGGATAGATTGGCTTTGATATTTGTACCCACGGTGACGATGATTGCGTTGCTCACCTTCATCGTCTGGTGGATAGTGGGTGGCAATGCAGGACGACCTCATGCCGTTGTCTCGGCAGTCGCTGTGTTGGTCATTGCTTGTCCGTGTGCAATGGGATTGGCAACCCCTACAGCTCTGATGGTGGGAATAGGCAAGGCGGCGGAAAAGAATATATTAATCAAAGACGCCACAGCATTGGAGAACATGCGGAAGGTTGATGCATTGGTGATTGATAAGACGGGTACGCTGACCATTCCTAATCAGAGCATTGATTTTACAAAGGCCGACCATCTGCCGTTTGAGGAGCGGGAAACTTTGAAGCCGCATGCGGTGGAGGCAATGAATGACTTGCGTTCATCGGGCATTGAGGTCTATTTGATGAGCGGCGACAAAGCCGAAGCTGTCGGCTATTGGGCTGAAAAAGTGGGGATTGAACATTGGCAGAGCGAAGTGAAGCCTGCTGATAAGGAAAACCTTGTTCGAAAGTTGCAAGGCGAAGGCAAACATGTAGCTATGGTGGGCGATGGAATCAACGATTCGCAAGCTTTGGCAACGGCTGATGTGAGCGTAGCCATCGGTACGGGAACGGATGTGGCGATGGATGTGGCTCAAGTGACGTTGATGGGAAAAGACCTTCGTGCGTTGCCCGAGGCTATTGAATTGTCGAAGCACACGGTGGGGATGGTCCGCCAGAATCTGTTCTGGGCGTTTGTTTATAATGTAGTCAGCATTCCTTTGGCTGCTGGCGTGCTCCATCTTTTTGGTGTTGATTTCCAAATCACTCCCGTCTGGGCGTCGGCATTGATGGCTTTGTCGAGCATCAGTGTGGTCTTGAACAGTCTCAGGTTGCGTTGGACAAGCAAGTGACCATTAAGTTGTAGGATTTCAAGACGTGTTTTAGCAAATATTTATTAATCTTATTTAAAAAATGTCCGTTTTGGTGTAAAAATGACAAAATGATTGTTTTTTTTGTGTTTAAAAACGAGATAGTCAGAAAATTTAATGTTAACTTTGCAAATTATTAGAAACTATACACTTTATTAATCAGTACAAAACAAAATGGAACAACAGAAAGTAAGCCCTGCCGAGGGTAAGTTAGGAATTTTGGTGGTTGGTTGTGGTGCTGTGTCCACAACTTTCATGACAGGTGTCTTGATGGCTCGCAAAGGCCTGACAAAGCCTGTAGGTTCAATGACTCAGTACGACAAAATTCGTATTGGCAAGGGCGATGCAAAGAAATATCTTAAATACGACGAGATTGTCCCGCTGGCCAGTCTCAACGACATCGTGTTCGGTTGCTGGGATGTTTATCCTCAGAATGCTTTCCAGGCAGCTATGTATGCCGAAGTGCTGAAAGAGAAAGACATCCTGCCTGTGCGTGATGAACTGGAGAAGATTGTTCCCATGAAGGCTGCGTTCGATAAGAACTACGCCAAGCGTCTTGATGGCGACAATGTGAAAGATGCCAAGACACGTTGGGAGATGGTCGAGATGTTGCGCGAAGACATCCGCCAGTTCAAGCAGAAGAACGACTGCGCCCGCATCGTGGTGCTTTGGGCAGCCAGCACGGAGATTTATGTACCCGTTAACGAGAAGGTTCATTATCAACTCGCCGACCTTGAAGCCGCTATGAAGGCTGACGACCGCGAGCACATTGCACCCTCTATGTGCTATGCTTATGCAGCCCTTCAGGAAGGTGCTCCTTTCATCATGGGTGCTCCGAACACAACGGTAGACATTCCCGCCATGTGGGAGTTGGCCGAAAAGACCCGCATGCCTATTGCCGGCAAGGACTTCAAGACCGGCCAGACGCTCGTGAAGAGTGGTTTCGCTCCGATTATCGGTACACGCTGCCTGGGTCTCAGCGGATGGTTCTCAACCAACATTCTTGGCAATCGTGACGGACTTGTGCTTGACGAGCCTGCCAACTTCCGCACCAAGGAAGTTTCGAAGCTCTCTACGTTGGAAACTATCCTGAAACCCGACGTGCAGCCCGACCTTTACGGACACGGCAACGACGAGGATACACAGTATTACCACAAGGTTCGCATCAACTACTATCCTCCACGCAACGACAATAAGGAGGGATGGGACAACATCGACATCTTCGGATGGATGGGCTATCCCATGCAGATTAAGATTAACTTCCTCTGCCGCGACAGCATTCTGGCTGCACCGCTCTGCCTCGACCTTTGTCTCTTGAGCGACCTCGCTGCACGTGCCGGACGCTATGGAACACAGCGCTTCCTCAGCTTCTTCTTGAAGAGCCCGATGCACGACTACACGCAGGGCGAAGAGGCCGTCAACCATCTCTATCAGCAATATACCATGCTGAAGAATGCCATCCGCGAGATGGGCGGATATGAGGCCGACGAGGAAATCGACTAAAAGTCCCGCTATACGAATCGACAAAACGAAACCATGAAAATGTAGTTTGCTGACTCGTTATCAAGGTTTCAGTCAAAATAAAACAACGCGTTCGCAATTTCTACGAGCGCGTTGCTTTTTTTATTTGCCTATTGGCTTTGAAAATAAAAGCATAGCTTTGGTTGTCTCACATGTATGCTTTGACAGGCTCACATGCATGCTTTGACAGGCTCAGACATATGCTTTGACAAGCTCAGACATATGCTTTGACAGGCTCAGACATATGCTTTGACAGGCTCAGACATATGCTTTGACAAGCTCAGATATATGCTTTGACAAGCTCTGATGCATGCTTTGGCTTTGTCATTCAATGTTTACTCAACTACAAGCCGTCGGCTCTTCGGATATTTCACGCGATATTGAAGTATGAGTTCGCGTTGTTCTCCAGGCTGCAGTTGCAGTTCCCAAGTGACAAAACCACGTTCTTTGTCGAGTTTTCCGCCACTCAATTCTTCGGCTGTCACGGTGATGTTGCTGTTTTGTGAGACTGGAATCTGGTCTTGCAGTTTCAGTCCTACAGCCTCCTTACGGGTGTTCTTCACCGTGATGCGCCAAGTCATGTTTTGTTCCTGAGTCGAAGCAAGCAGCTTGTGCGTGCTGCGGTCGGCCACCTTTACGCGTTGGATGCGAATGCCATTATCGCGTCCGAGCGAGAAGTGCAGTGTGTCGGTGGGTTGTGACGGGTCGATGATGGTTTTTCCGACGAACGAATTTTCGAAATAAACGTTGGCCTCGCCTTCGAGCAGACTCAACTGCTGCCAGCTGGTAGCGTCGGCCACGAGGAATGCATCTTTGTCGGCGCGTGGAATGCCGTGATAATTGTATGTGGCAGGCAGTTCGTAGCGTCCAATCTCGGTGGTTGTTGTTTTGCCGTTAGCAGGTATGGTGAGCAGTTTCTTGATTTCGAATTCGTATCCGAATTGTGCTTTCTGCTCTTCCACTTCCACCAAGTCGCTTTGTTTCATCACCATTGGGCGTGCACCAACCGCAGCGTTCAGCCTGGGCAATTCATCCTCTTCCATTGCAGCTGCGGAGTCGTTTGACCGGCCGCGTCTCTTTGCTTTGCTTGAGCCATATCCCACGACAACCACTTCGTTCAGGGCTGCTTGGTCTTCCTGCAGAGTGACATTCAGCGTGGGACCGGTGGCGGTGCGAGTTTGTGATGCGTAGCCGATGAAACTGAACTGAAGGCGATGTTTGTCGCGTGGCAACGTAATGGAATAACGTCCATCTATATCGGTCACAGTTGCGATTTGAGTGCCCACGACAGTGACCGTTGCACCGATGATAGGTTCGCCGTCGTTGTCAGTCACCCTTCCCTGTACACCGTTTTCTAAGCTTTCTTGGTCGTATCGAGGTGCTTGCCTACCATAGTCAATCCAGTAGGTTTGCAGCTCGGGAGCTATGTTTGAATGGCTGGGGTTGGCTGATGAAAGGGTGACGGGAATGTTCTTCCATTCCTCTTCGGTCTTTTGGAAAACATTGGCCTTGTATGAAAGCTGCAAGGGCTGAGTGATGCCGATGGAACGGATGTCGTAGGTGGGATACCAACCAGCGTTCTTCACATAATATACAAGGTCGAACTCGGCTCGGCCGGCTTGCGCCATATCCAGTTTCACGTCCACGTCGATGGCGGCTTTCAGTTTCAAGGCGGCTATCGAGTCGAGTGTTTTCTGCCGTTGCTGCCGAACTTCGTCGAGTTGTTCGATTTCTTCGTCCAGCGCCTTCATGCGTTTCTTCAGCGAGAGCAGTTCCTGGGAATAATAGTTGTTGAGCTCCTTGATTCCTGCCAGAGGAGTCACGGCTGTGCGTCCAGCCACCGAGCTGTTGGTCTTCAGCATCTCCAGTTGGGCCACGATCACTTCCTTTTGTGCTTCCAGCTCCTGTTGCTTGTCAACGATGGCTTTCACGTGTTTCTTTGCTTCGTCACGTTGGCGGCTCTGCTTCAGGCTGTCGGGGTGGGTGGTGCGATAGTTCACGCCCAGTACGGTGAGCTTTCCGCGCGCCTTCACTTGCATGCTTTTCGTATCTGTGTAAGGTGAAAGTCCCGTGAAGGTAATCGTCTGTTCACCTGCCGTGAGATTCATTGATGTCGAGCGTTGAACTTGCGCGCCATTCATGAACACCGTCACCTTTTGCACGGGAGCGTCTTTCTTTTCACCTTGCGCCCAAGCGGCAAGAGTGGAAATGGCCAAAGTGGCGATTAGAATTTGTTTTTTCATGTTATGATAAAGTTTTAGTTTGTAAATATTCTTGCGGTTTCATTCGTCTTCGAATCTATTTGTTAGGGAACAGGATAGTTGTAGCGTCCGTAGTACAAGTTGTCGGGATTGGGGAGCCATTGCTTCTCGAGCGACACCTCGATGCTGAACGACGGGTTGAAATTATATCGCACGGCAGCACCGATGCGGTCGCCCCATCCGTTGTGCAATCCTCCGAGCGAGTACATGCTACTATAGAGTGGGAGAGGGGCTTGATGGTTGTTGGTCAGGCTCTTCTGGGCATAGATGTAAGCCTCCCAGTGCTCGTCGAACTGATAGCCGAATACAGCAGAAAGCCCTGCCTCGCGGAAATTGTCCCGGCCCCACGAGAGGTTGTTGAAGTAACCGCCCACAGCGAGCGAAGCGCGTTCGCTCAACGGCATTGCATACATCGCAGAGATGGATTGTCCGAAGCCCACTCCGCTCCGGGCGTGTTTGCCGAATTGTGCCGACACCGATGCACCCAAGCTGACGTTGAGTCCGCTGTGCAGTTGCCAGTTATCCCACCGTCCAAACCAATAGGGCGACAACGAGAAAGGATGCACGTGCCCATATGTGTTCAGGGGCAGCAGATGCAACGAGTCGGGGCCGATGGATGTGGGGAATTGTGAAATGTGAGACGGCGCCTGGGTTGCAGAACCAGCCAACTGTGGAGTCGGCTCGATGATGTCGATATTCGATTCCAGTTGGTTGCTCTCTGTTTGTGAGAAAGCTGTCGACCATCCCATGAAGAGCATGAAAGAGATAACAATTCGTTTCATCATATCGCAAAGTTATTCATTTTTCCACGAGAATGCAACAAGTGTCAAGATTATTTACGGATTTTTTACTGAATTTATTTTGCCGTTCATCTGATTTATGCTATTTTTGCGGCGATTAATATTACATAACAAAAAGATGAATAGAAGGATAATGACCATTATGGCGATGGCACTGCTCTGGATGGGCGTGCCTGCTATTGCACAAACAGAGAATACACAGCAGACCGAAACCTTTGGCGAGCGTTTCTCGCGTTTGGCCAAAAAAACGGTGAAGGAAATGGAGAAGGCTGGTCACAGTCTGGGCGACGCCATCGGATTCGACGACCGTGTGAATCCCGTTGAGGATGATGGCGACAGCGTGAGGATTGGCGGAACATACTACATGCCTTTGTACACCACGAACCTTTATAAGGGTTCAGATGCGCGCATATATACCGATGAATGCCGCAAGCGTTTCAAGGAACGTTTCCCTGAAGCCGAAATCAAGTCGGTGACGTTGCCGCAGACGCAATGGGTGTCGTCTACGTTGAAGCGTGGAAACAAGGTGGTTTCATACACTCAGACGATGTATTGCTATGTGTTGGCTAAGGATGGCGACGACGGCTATATCAACGCCCGCTTCAGCTTCACGCGTTCCAAGCAGCCCGGCTCTGTCTATAAACGCGAGGCCAACGGTTGGCCGAGATGGGAGAAGACCGACGTGATTCCTATGGCCGACTATCAGCAGATGAGCAAATAAGAAATAGTATATCATTTTTATATGGGATTCTTCAAATCATTGTTCGGCGGTGCAAGTGAATCGCCTGAAGATAAGAAAAAGGAAGAGGAGTCGAAAAATTTCGATGTGTTGAAATACGATGGTGTGCGTGCCCTCAATCAAGGTCAGGCCGCCTATGCCGTGCGTTGCTTCCAGCATGCGTTGGAGTTGCGCGACGATCTCGAAACCCGCGACTATCTCTCGCTGGCCTATGTGCGCACGGGCGACTTGCTTCCAGCCTATGAGCAGTTGCAGAAACTGGCCGAGGCACAACCCGACAACCAGCAGATTCTGTTGCGAATGGCTGAAGTGGCCTACATGATGGAGGACTATGGTGCATTGTCGTCGGCTTGTGAAAAAGCGTTGCTCATTGATGGCGAAAATCCTATGGTGCATTATCTGTATGCTCGTGGATGCGCCGGACAGGGAGACGACGTGAATGCCATCGCTATGCTCACCAAGGCCCTCACTCTGAAAGACGACTATGCCGAAGCCTACTTGATGCGCGGTGAAACGCTGTTGCGGATGGGGGATGTGGCAGGAGCCGACGATGACGTGAAGTGGTTGGTCGAACATCTGGCTGAGAACGAAGACGTGCTCCTGTTGAAAGCAAGGGTGGAAGAAGCCAAAGGCAACAGGGACGAAGCCGTGCTTATATATAATAAGGTAATCGAATTGAACCCGTTCAATGTTGCCGCCTTCCGCGGACGAGGTGCTGTGAAGTTGGCACAGGGTGACAAACAGGGTGCTGAAGAAGACATGCGGATGGTGCTCGAGCTGAATCCGCACGAAGCAGATGGCGTGAACGGACAATACACCGCTGAGGGAACTGAAGACATTGCGCAGAAAGTGCAAGAGGCCTATCGCAACAACAACCCCTTCGGGCTGGGTTGACCGGGCGAAGGACTGAAAGGCTGAAAACGCCCCAAAGTGGTAAAATGTAAGTCTAATCGCGATTTTTCTTGCAAAATGTTTGCGAGATTCGTTTTTTTGTTATACTTTTGCACCCGAATCAATAAGAATCAACAATTCAAATCATCGTTATGACCAATTCTTACGCATACTTTTACGGCTATTACTTTTACTTTGCAAAGAATTGCAGAGCGGGAAGTTGCGTATAATTCCATTTGAACGATGAAGAGAATAGAAACAATAACGAAACGGTCCCGCTCTAACAAGAGTAGGACCGTTTTAGTTGGAATAAAGATATCAACAACAAAAACGGCATAAGAAAGAAAATATGAAACGAATAGCCATACAAGGAGAGAACGGATCGTTCCACGACATCGCAGCCCACCAGTATTTCGAGGGTGAGCAGATACAGATTATCTGTTGCTCGACGTTCGAACAGGTGTTCGCACAGATGGCAGCCGACCCCACCATCATTGGGATGCTCGCCATTGAGAACACCATCGCTGGCAGCCTGTTGCACAACTATGAACTGCTGCGCGATTCGGGAACCACTATCGTGGGTGAACACAAGCTCCACATCGAACATTGCATCTGCTGTCTGCCGGAAGATTCGTGGGAGACATTGACCGAAGTGCACTCTCATCCTGTCGCCCTGATGCAGTGCCGCCATTTCCTTGACAAGCATTCCACGCTGAAGGCTGTTGAAACCGAAGACACAGCCGGTGCTGCCGAAGCCATCAGCCGAAATGTTTGTCGCGGGCAAGCAGCCATCTGCAACAGTAGTGCTGCACGCCTCTATGGGCTGAAGGTGCTGGAAAACCAGATTGAGGACAACAAGCACAATTTCACACGTTTCCTTGTCGTTACCAACCCTCGCAAGGCCGACTTCCTTCGTTCGTTGGAACAGTCCGACAAAGCCAGTCTTGTCTTCTCTCTGCCCCACGAGGAGGGCTCGCTATCCAAAGTGCTGACCATCCTTTCGTTCTATAGCATCAACCTGACGAAAATCCAGTCGCTACCCGTCATCGGACACGAATGGGAATACATGTTCTATGTTGACGTGACCTACCAGAATCTCACTCGTTACCGTCAGTCGATTGATGCCATCATCCCATTGACTAAAGAACTTAAAATACTTGGTGAATATGAGCAATGTTAAACCAGCCGACCGATTGTCAGAGGTCCAGGAATATTATTTCAGTAGAAAACTCAAGGAAGTGGCCAAGATGAATGCTGAGGGGAAAGACATCATCTCCCTCGCCATCGGGTCGCCCGACATGCCGCCTTCGAAGCAGACCATCGACAAGCTTTGCGAGGTGGCTGCCAACCCCAACGCTCACGGCTATCAGCCCACGATGGGTACGCCCGAGCTGCGCGAGGCTATGGCTGCGTTCTATCAACGTTGGTATGGCGTGGAGCTCGATGCAAAGTCCGAGGTTCTGCCACTCATCGGTTCAAAGGAAGGCATCTTGCACGTCACCCTCGCTTTCTGCAACCCAGGCGACCAGGTACTCGTACCCAATCCCGGCTATCCCACATACACCTCACTTTCCAAGATTCTTGGAACTCAAATCGTGAACTACAACCTGCGGGAGGATAATGGATGGCAACCCGATTTCGATGAGTTGGAGCAGATGGACCTGAGCCGTGTGAAACTCATGTGGACCAACTATCCCAACATGCCCACCGGAGGGCGTGCACGTCGTGAGACTTATGAGCGTTTGGTGGCGTTTGCAAAGAAACACGACATCGTAGTCGTCAACGACAATCCCTATTCGTTCATTCTCTCCGAAGAGCGCCTCTCGCTGATGCAAGTTCCCGGTGCCAAAGACTGCTGCATAGAGTTCAATTCTATGTCCAAGAGCCACAACATGCCGGGCTGGCGTGTGGGTATGTGTGTCACCAATGCCACTTTCATTTCGTGGATACTCAAAATCAAGAGCAACATCGACAGCGGTACGTTCCGAGGTATACAACTCGCCGCAGCCGAAGCCTTGATGGGAAACAGCGAAGAATGGCATCGCGAGGCCAACATCAACACCTACCGCCGCCGCCGCGATGTGGCTGAGCAGATAATGACCACTCTCGGATGCACATTCGACCCCTCTCAGGTGGGAATGTTCCTTTGGGGACGCATCCCCGACAGCATTGCGAATGTAGAAGACCTCACCGAACGCCTGCTGCACGAAGCTCGTGTGTTCATCACGCCCGGCTTCATCTTCGGCTCCAACGGCCAGCGCTACATTCGCATATCCCTCTGCGCCAAAGAAGAGAAAATTCAGCAGGCACTGGAGAGAATAAAAGAGATGAAAGATTAAAGATTAAAAATGAAAGATGAAAGATTAAAAATTAAATAATTCGAAAATATGGAACTTGAATTAGAAGCCCTCAAACTTCCCAGCGACAACCAACGCCCCTTCGTCATAGCAGGCCCATGCAGTGCTGAGACCGAAGAGCAAGTCATGACAACAGCAAGGCAACTCCGCGAAAAGGGATGCCACAACTTCCGCGCCGGTGTATGGAAGCCGCGCACCAAACCCGGTGGGTTCGAAGGACACGGAGAGAAGGCGCTCCCTTGGCTGAAACAAGTGAAAGAAGAGACCGGCATGCTTGTGGCCACTGAAGTGGCAACGCCCGAGCATGTGGAGCTGTGTCTCAAATATGGCATCGACATCCTTTGGATTGGCGCCCGCACCACAGCCAACCCCTTTGCTATGCAAGCACTTGCCGACGCCTTGCAGGGTGTTGACGTTCCCGTCTTCGTGAAGAATCCCGTCAACCCCGACATCGAGTTGTGGATAGGGGCAATGGAGCGACTCAACCAGGCTGGTGTGAAGCGGCTCGGAGCTATCCATCGCGGCTTCTCTTCTTATGACAAGAAAATCTATCGCAACACCCCGCAGTGGCAGATTCCCATCGAACTCCGCCGCCGCATTCCCGAGCTTCCCATCATCAGCGACCCCAGCCACATCGGCGGACGCCGCGAACTCATCGCACCGCTCTGCCAGCAGGCTATGGACCTCGGTTTCGACGGACTCATCGTTGAAAGCCATTGCGACCCAGACAAGGCCTGGAGCGATGCCAAGCAGCAAGTCACTCCCGACGTGCTCGACTACATTCTCTCGCTGCTCGTCATCCGCGACGAAACTGTCACCACCGAGGGCATCACCCAGCTGCGCCATCAGATTGACGAGCTCGACAACCAGCTGATGGACCTTCTTGCCAAGCGCATGCGTGTGTGCCGCGAAATCGGACAATACAAGAAGGAGCACAACATGACCGTGTTGCAGACCAACCGCTACAACGAGATTCTCGAGAAGCGTGGTGCACAGGGTTCGCTCTGCGGAATGGCTCCCTCGTTCGTAGCACAAGTGTTCGAGCACATCCACGAAGAGTCTGTGCGTCAGCAAATTGAAATAATCAACAAATGATAGTTGGTGTCACCCACCACCCAAAGAAATATGAAAATACTAGTCATGGGCGCAGGAAAGATGGGAAGTTTCTTCATCGACCTGCTCAGTTTCGAACACGAAGTTGCCGTTTTCGAGAAAGACCCGCAACGCATGCGGTTCACCTACAACTGCCAGCGGTTCACCGAACTCGAGGAGATTCGGGAGTTCAAGCCCGAACTTCTGATTAATGCCGTCACCGTCAAATACACTATCCCCGCCTTCCGCGAGGTGATTCCCTATCTGCCGAAAGACTGCATCATCACCGACATCGCTTCGGTGAAGACTGGCCTCAAGGAGTTCTACGAGTCCACAGGCATGCGCTATGCCAGCACTCACCCCATGTTCGGCCCCACCTTCGCCAACCTCAACCAACTGGCTGAAGAGAACGCCATCATCATCAACGAGGGCGACTTCATTGGGCGGCTCTTCTTCAAGGATATCTACCAGAAACTGGGGCTCCACGTCTACGAATACACCTTCGACGAACACGACAAAACCGTGGCCTATTCGCTCTCCATCCCCTTTGTCTCCACGTTCGTCTTTGCAGCCGTCATGAAACATCAGGATGCACCTGGCACCACTTTCAAACGCCACATGCGCATCGCTAAGGGAGTGCTCAACGAAGATGACTACCTGCTGCAGGAAATCCTCTTCAACCCCTACACACACGACCAGGTGTCGCAAATCCGCACCGAACTCAAGGAACTGCTCGAAATCATCGACAACAAAGATGCTGAGGGCATGAAACGTTATCTCAAGAAAATACGCGACAACCTCAGGCGTGACATCGAAGTGAAGTGACACGTATGGCGCACAACACAAGGGTATTAGGACACATCGTGGCGTTCCTGACGGTTGCCGTCTGGGGCTCCACCTTTGTGTTCACGAAGCTGTTGCTGCTTAGCGGACTCACGGCGGCGCAAATCTTCACCCTTCGGTTCATCATCGCCTATGTGTCGCTGATGGTGTTCTCGCTGAGCAGGAAGAGCCACCGCTGGATGGCCGACACGTGGCGTGATGAGCTGCTGATGGTGGGACTGGGGCTCGCGGGAGGCTCGTTGTATTTCCTCACCGAGAACGAGGCCATGAACTACACCACCACCACTAACACGTCGCTCATCGTCTGCCTCTGCCCGCTCTTTGCTACGGCACTCATCGGAGCGTTCTACAAAACCGAACGCCTGCGACCTTCTCAGCTGTTGGGCACATTACTGGCAGCCATCGGAGTCATCGTTGTGGTGCTCAATGGCCACTTCGTGCTCCATCTGTCTCCCCTTGGCGACTCGCTGGCTTTTGCCGCCTGTCTGTGTTGGGCTGTCTACTCGTTGCTCATGATACCCGCCAACCGCCGCTACGATGTGGTGTTCATCACGCGCAAAGTGTTTTTCTATGGTCTGCTTTCGATGATTCCCTACTATCTGTGGGTGTCGCCTGCCGAGTTCAATCTCTCTATCCTCCACATCTTCAACCCCGCAAATCCTCAATCCTTCAACCCCGCAATCCTCCTCAACCTGCTTTTCCTCGGTTTCATAGCCTCCATGTTGTGTTTCGTGGCGTGGAACTGGGCGATGAAGCAGATAGGGACCGTCACAGCCACCAACTACGTCTATATCAATCCCGTCACCACCATTGTCTTCGCTTGGCTGATTCTCGGCGAGCAAATCACGGTTTTCTTCCTCCTCGGCACGGTCCTCATTATCGCTGGAATGTATTTGGCGGATAGGAACAAACAGGCTGTCTAGAGAAGCTGGAGAATCTCTCGCTACTCCGCATCCAAGATGATGTTCACCAGGGCTGATACATCGGGGATGGTGATGCTTCCGTCCTCATTAACGTCGGCACATTCATGGTCAAACACGAAAGGCTGTGTGCCATCTTTGCCCAGGATGATGTCCACGAGGGCTGTGACATCGGAAATAGACACCTTTCCGTCTTTGTTAACATCGCCTTTGATGATTTCCACGATGTTTTTAAACTCCCGCCAGTATTGGGCATTCTGGTAAGCCTCTTTGCTGCCTTGGGGCACATAGAGCGTGGCATTGGCGCGGTTGTAGAAAGTGTATGAAGCAATTGGCAAGGGCGATGCAATATTCACTTTCACCGTCGTCAGATTGTTGCAGGCACCGAACGCACTCATGCCGATGGATGTCACCGAGCTGGGAATGGACACTGCTGTCAGACTGCTGCAGAGGGAGAACGCCCCACCACCAATGGTCTCCACACCGTAGGGGAGGGTGACCGATGTGAGACTGCTGCAACCAGAGAAGGCTCTGTCGCCAAGACTCTTCACGCTGCCGGGAATGTCGACCGAGGCCAGAGAGGTGCAACCATTAAACGCATCTTTGTCGATGGAAACCACACTCTCCGGAAGGGTGAGAGAGGCGAGGCTGGTGCATTTCTCGAAAGCTTTCACGCCAATGGATGTCACGCTGCTGGGGAGGGAGACATCCCTCAGTCCGCTGCACCCCGTGAACGTATAGTTGCCAACAGCCGTCACGCTGCTGGGGAGGGCTACCGAGGCGAGGCTGGTGCAATTCTGGAAAGCGTAGATGCCAATGGATGTCACGCTGCTGGGGATGCTGATGGATTCGAGGCCGCTGCATTCGCTGAAGGCATACATGCCAACAGTTGTGATGCTGTTCGGAATCTCATACGCTGTCAGGTTTTCGCAATGATAAAACGCATAATTGCCCAATGATGTCACACTGCTGGGGAGGCTGACCGAAGTCAGGTTCGTGCAATACTGGAATGCCCAATGCCCGACGGCCGTCACTCTGTAGGTCACGCCCTTATAGCTGACGTATTCGGGTATAACGACATCACCCGTATAGGCCGGCGTGTTGTTCGTTCCGTTGAGCAGATACGTCACAGTCGCTTCCGAGCCTTTGAAAATATAGTAAATGCCATTCACTTCAGCATCATAGGCCGACGCCTCAGTCGCAAAGAGGCATAGAGTGAGGGGGAGCAATAGAGCGAAGAGTCTTTGTTTCATTTTGTTTAATGGTTTAGTTGTTTCTGTCGTCCAGTTTTTATTCATTCATGCTTTCTTCTTTATTCATTTTTTAGGCGAGAGAAGGGGCTTTCTTCTTAGTGGAGTGGGGGACTTTTTATTACACTACAAAGATACAAAAAATTTTTGAAACCACCAAATTTCAAGGCCCGCTAACGTGCAAAAATTTGTTAAGAAAACGAGGGGTGATACCTTTTTTCTTCAGGCAAATCTCAGCAATCAGGCCTTTCCTATGAAGGGTGGCCGCAAGCCATCTGCACAGCCTTTTATTCGTTGTCCGGAATCAATTCTTGCGCCTCCTTCGAAAGGAACGACTTGATTTCCGAATAAGGAATCGTGTCTA
>ODAI011309233.1_pt1 | contig 24659 bp, 18 predicted proteins | sample 1539321 | NCBI WGS metagenome assembly ODAI01 (sample SAMN02144231, study PRJEB22623) | gut metagenome | biome: sheep rumen | host: Ovis aries | place: New Zealand
CGCATCAGCGCTGCTGAGGCCAGTGCCGACGGCAAGCAGATTGTATATCAGGTGGGCTACTATAGTGTGAAAGCCAATAAGAGTCAGCAGAAGATCGCCATCATCAATGCTGACGGCACAGGCAACACCACACTGACCACAGGTTCAAAGAGTGAGTCTGATCCTACTTGGCTGAATGGCAAGATAGCATTCCTTTCAGGTGGACAGATCTGGACGATGAACGCTGATGGCACAGACCGCAAGCAGATATCTAAGACCTCGAAAGATATTGAAGGATTTAAATTCTCGCCTGATGGCAAGCAGGTGATTCTGCTCCACTCGATCGACTACTACGAGGTCATCAAGAAGAATCCAGAGGATCTGCCAAAGGCTTCTGGCCGCTTGGTAACAGATCTGATGTATCGCCATTGGGATCACTATGTAGAATCGATAAAGCATCCATTCGTAGCTGAGGTCACTGAAGATGGCATCAAGGATGGTATCGACATTCTGGAAGGTGAGCCCTACGAGTGTCCGATGGAGCCCTTCGGAGGTATGGAGCAGCTGGCTTGGAGTCCTGATTCTAAGACTATCGCCTATACCTGTCGCAAGAAGACGGGTCTGGCCTACTCTATCTCTACCGATTCTGACATATATATATATAATATAGGTACGCGCGCGACTAAAAACCTCTGTAAACCAGAAGGTTATGTAGAACCGGAGATTGATCCGACGACGAGCATGAAGTACCAGAAGGTCAATGCCAAAGAGAACCTGAAGAACAATGTCGGTTATGACCAGAACCCTCAGTTCTCACCCGATGGTAAGTACATCGCCTGGACTTCGATGGAGCGAAATGGTTACGAAGCTGACCGTAACCGACTCTGTGTCTGCGACTTAACCACCGGCGAAAAGAAATATGTTACAGAGAGTCTTGACTCAAATGTAGATGCCTTTGTCTGGAGCGATTCGAAAGACGTTATGATTTACTTCATCAGTGTTTGGCATGCCACAGAGAATCTCTACGCTGTTAACTGGAAGGGCGAGCTCAAGCAAATCAATACGACGGTTGCGCCAGAGTCAGGATCTGACGGACAGAAGAATAATCCCTGGGCTGACTTTGGGTCGATCCAACTGATGAACAATGGCAAGCAGTTGCTGATGGAGCGCCACTCGTTTACAGCTCCTGCTGATCTCTATATCGTTACGCCAAACTTCAAGAAACCAGAGAAGACGACTGTTCAGCAGCTGACTTTTGAGAACAAACACATCACAGACCAACTGGCTAAGCCTTCTGTGCAACAGCGTTGGGTCAAGACTTCCGATGGCAAGGAGATGCTCACATGGATTATCCTGCCACCAAACTTTGACGAGACCAAGAAGTACCCCACTCTGCTCTTCTGCGAGGGTGGTCCTCAGAGTCCTGTGTCACAGTTCTGGTCATACCGTTGGAACTTCTATATTATGGCGGCTAACGGCTACGTGATCGTTGCACCAAATCGTCGTGGTCTGCCTGGTTTCGGACAGGAGTGGCTTGAGGAAATCTCTGGCGACTGGTCTGGACAATGCATGAAAGACTATCTCGCAGCCATTGATGATGCTGCCGAGAATCTGCCTTTCGTAGATAAGGACAAGTTGGGAGCTGTTGGAGCATCATTCGGAGGTTTCTCTGTTTACTATCTCGCAGGTCATCACGACAAGCGTTTCAAGGCGTTCATCTCTCACGACGGTGCCTTCAACCTTGCAGCGATGTATCTCGAGACTGAGGAGAACTGGTTCTCAAACTGGGAGTACGACGAGGCATACTGGCATCGTCCACAGCTGCCCAATGCCAAGAAGACCTACCACGATTCTCCTCACAAATACGTTGAGAACTGGGATACGCCAATCCTCTGCATTCATGGTGAGAAGGATTATCGTATCAACTATACGCAAGGCATGTCGGCCTTCAACGCAGCCCGCATGAAGGGCATTCCTGCGGAGTTGCTCATTTTCCCTGATGAGAATCACTGGGTGCTGAAGCCCCAGAACGGTGTACTTTGGCAGCGGACGTTCTTCAACTGGCTCGACCGTTGGCTGAAATAAGCTCGCAATTCGTTCCCAAGGTGGGAACAATTGATTCCCAAGGTGGGAACAAATCATTCCCAAGGTGGGAACAAACAATGAGAAGTAACAAAATAACGCAATAATGACTCAAGCAATTCAAAAGACTCTACGCGATTCTGCCGCGATGCGGTGGACCGCTCTGCTGCTACTCGCTATGGCGATGTTCTGCAGTTATATCTTCATGGATATCCTCTCACCTATCAAGGACCTGATGCAGGAGACAAGAGGCTGGGACTCAACAGCTTTTGGCACCATGCAGGGTTCAGAGGTGTTCCTCAACGTGTTCGTGTTCTTCCTTATCTTTGCTGGTATCATCCTCGACAAGATGGGCGTTCGTTTTACAGCCGTTCTCTCTGCTGCAGTGATGTTAGTAGGTGCTTGTGTAAAATGGTATGCTGTCAGCGAGAATTTCATGGGGACAGGACTTGAAACATGGTTCAACAATAACCTGAATTATATCCCCATCTTCGAAGAACTGGGTGTTTCACCATTCTATGAGGGCATGCCTGCTTCGGCTAAGTTTGCAGCATGTGGCTTCATGATTTTCGGCTGTGGCTGTGAGATGGCTGGTATTACTGTTTCGAGAGGTATCGTGAAGTGGTTCAAGGGCCGCGAGATGGCGCTGGCAATGGGTTCGGAGATGGCGCTGGCTCGTCTGGGTGTCGCCACATGCATGATCTTCTCACCCTTCTTCGCCCGTCTTGGTGGTGAGGTAAGTGTCAGCCGTTCAGTAGCCTTTGGTGTCGTACTGATGTGTATCGCTCTGATTATGACCATCGTATACTTCTTTATGGATCAGAAGTTGGACGCTCAGACTGGTGAGGCAGAAGAGAAGGACGATCCCTTCAAGATTTCTGACTTGGGCAAGATTCTGACAGATGCAGGTTTCTGGATTGTAGCTTTGCTCTGCGTGCTGTATTATTCAGCCATCTTCCCGTTCCAGAAATATGCTGTCAACATGCTGCAGTGCAACCTCACGCTAACGGCTCCTGATGCTGATTCATTCTGGGCATCATCGAGTGTGACGATTGTGCAGTATATCATCATGCTGATTGTGGCTGCTACTGGTTTCGCATCAAACTTCCAGAAGAAGCCCAATCTGAAGTATGGTCTGCTCGGTCTTTCGATTGTAGCACTCATCACCTATTGTTATATGGGCTATATGCGTCAGTCAGCTGAGTCGATCTTTGCCGTATTCCCACTGTTGGCAGTGCTGATTACGCCTATTCTGGGCTCCTATCTCGACCATCATGGCAAGGCTGCCTCGATGCTCATACTGGGAAGCATCCTACTCATCGCCTGCCATCTGACATTTGCTTTTGTTTTGCCGATGTTCAAGGGTAATGCCGTTGGTGGTATTATTATCGCCTATACCACAATCCTCGTCTTGGGAGCTTCGTTCTCACTGGTGCCTGCCTCGCTGTGGCCCTCTGTTCCCAAACTGGTGGATGCCAAAGTGATCGGTTCTGCCTATGCCCTGATCTTCTGGATTCAGAACATTGGCCTCTGGCTGTTCCCTCTGCTCATCGGCAAGGTGCTCGACCAGACGAATCCTGGTGTGACCGATCCTACCCAGTTTGACTATACAGCTCCACTGGTGATGCTCGCATCGCTTGGTGTGGCTGCTCTCATCCTCGGTTTTGTGCTGAAAGTGGTAGACCGCAAGAAAGGTCTCGGCCTCGAATTACCCAATATCACGGAATAAAGAATATGAAAATAGGATTCGATAACGACAAATATCTCAAGATTCAGTCTGAGCATATCAAAGAGCGTATCGCCCAGTTCGACGGTAAGCTCTATATGGAGTTAGGCGGCAAGCTCTTCGATGACCATCATGCCTCTCGCGTGCTGCCAGGCTTCAAGCCCGACTCGAAGCTACGTATGCTGGCACAGCTTCGCGACAGTATCGAGATTATTATTGTGGTGAGCGCGGAAGATATTGAGAAGAACAAGGTTCGTGCCGATCTCGGCATCACCTACGACGAGGACGTGCTCCGCTTGCGTGACGAATTCATGCGTCGCGACTTCATGGTGGGCAGTGTGGTGATCACTCACTATAATGGTCAGCACGCTGCCGATCAGTTCCGCCACAGGCTCGAGCGCGAAGGCATCAAGTCGTACATCCACTACCCCATTGACGGCTATCCTCACAATGTAGAGCTCATAGCCAGCGACGAAGGTTTTGGCAAGAACGACTACGTGAAGACCAGCCGCCCACTTGTCATTGTCACCGCGCCTGGTCCAGGCAGCGGCAAGATGGCCACTTGTCTCTCACAGCTCTACAATGAGAACAAGAGAGGCATCCGTGCGGGATATGCCAAGTTCGAGACTTTCCCAGTGTGGAATCTTCCACTGAAGCATCCCGTGAATATCGCCTACGAAGCTGCGACAGCCGACCTCAACGACGTGAACATGATCGACCCCTTCCACCTGGAGGCTTACGGGAAGACGGCCATCAACTATAATCGCGACGTAGAGATATTCCCAGTACTAAACGCCCTCTTCGAAGGCATCTATGGCGAGAATCCCTATAAATCACCGACGGATATGGGAGTCAACATGATCGGCTTCTGCATCTCTGACGATGAAGTCTGCTGTCAGGCTTCGCGCGATGAGATTATCCGCCGCTTCTATGATGCTACAAACAAGATGGCCGATGGTGCCGACAATGAGAACGAAGTCAATAAGATACGTCTGCTCTTCAATCAGGCGAAGATCTCTACTGCCACGCGGAAAGTGACGGTTGCGGCCTACGAAAAGAAGATCCAGAGCGGACATACCGCTTCTGCCATCGAACTGGAAGACGGAACTATCATCACTGCCAAATCATCCCCATTGCTGGGATGCAGTGCGGCCCTGCTGATTAATGCCACGAAGTATCTGGCAGGCATCGACCACGAAGTGAAACTGATTCCCCAGAGTCTGATTGAGCCGATTCAGAAGACTAAGATAGAATACCTCGGAGGCAAGAATCCGCGTCTGCACACGGATGAAGTGCTGGTGGCCCTCTCTGTACTCTCCAACGATGACGAGCAGTGCCGCAAGGCGCTTGAGCAACTCCCCAGATTGCGCGACTGTCAGGTTCACTCCACAGTTATGCTTTCAGAAGTTGACCGTAAGATCTTTAAAAAACTTGGCTGCGGCCTGACCTGCGATCCTGTGAAAAAGATTTAGGGAGATCATGACTGAGGTAATCCGACAGCGGCTGAACGATTCTCCTTTCGCAAGATGGACAGTACTCTTCATTGTGGCTACAGCTATGATGATGGGCTATTTTGTCAACGACGTGATGTCGCCGCTCGAAACATTATTAGAGGCTTCAAAGGAGGACGGAGGACTTGGCTGGACATCGAGTGACTACGGATTCTTCTCTGGTTCCAAGGGCCTGATCAACGTGTTCCTGCTCATGCTCTTCTTCTCAGGGCTGATCCTCGACAAGATGGGCATCCGCTTCACGGGCATATTAGCGTGTTCGCTGATGGTACTTGGTACACTGATCAAGTACTATGCCGTCACTGCCGATTTCGGTTCTCATGAAGTGGCCTTCTTCAGCACCCGTCTTCCTGCTTCAGCTGCATGGGCATCTTTTGGCTTTGCCATCTTCGGTGTGGGCTATGAGATGACAGGCATCACCGTCTCGAAAGCGATAGTGCGTTGGTTTACTGGTCACGAGATGGCCCTGGCAATGGGCATACAACTGGCAATGGCCCGACTGGGCACAGCCGCAGCTCTCAGTATCTCCGCCCCCATAGCCAGGCACTTTGCCCTTTCCGCACCATTGCTTTTGTCACTGACATTTCTCATCATCGGCCTGGTGGCCTTCCTCGTGTTCTGCGTCATGGACCGCCGACTGGATGCATCTGGCTATTCGATAGCCTCCGACGATTCCGATGAGTTCCGCCTAAGCGATATCGCAACCACCTTACGTAATCCAGGGTTCTGGCTTATCACACTTTTCTGCGTGCTTTTTTACTCAGCAGTATCCCCCTTCCTGAAGTTCTCCACCAAGTTGATGGTGATGAAATTCGGCGTTGACGCAGATATCGCAGGCTTCTTCTCATCAATAGCCCCCTTCGGCACCATCTTAATGACACCGCTCTTCGGACTTGTCTACGATCGCTATGGCAAGGGAGTGACTCTCGTCATCACAGGTGCCTTGATGCTGACTGCCGTTCATTTCGGATTTTCACTGCCTGTCCATAGCAGTACCATAGCCATTGCCCTGATGGTGACGCTCAGCATCGGCTATTCTCTGGCTCCAGCAGCCCTCTGGCCCTGCGTTCCAAAGATCATACCCCTGAAATGCCTCGGGACTGCCTGCTCGATGATCTTCTTTATCCAGAACTTCGGACTGTCCATCATCCCCATGTTTGTTGGTCGCGTCAATGAGACTGACCCCAGTTATACCACGTCGATGCTGATCTTCGGCTTTACGGCTCTTGGCGCCGTCCTTACAGCTATCGCCATGTATTATGTCAACCGCAAAAAAGGCTACGGTCTCCAACTACCTAATATCAAGAAATAAACCATGAAGCGAATCCTACAACCTGTCATTGAGAATATTCCATTGTTTCTGATTTCCATCGTATTAATGGGAGGCTTTGATGTTGGTTATCAACAGCATCTCTTCCACGAAAACACATCAATGGGCATCTTGACTGGTTATATGGAAATTATCTTCATGGCCTACATAATATGTCTGTTATCCTATCTGTTTAGGAAGATATATCTGAAGTTGCTTTTCTACATTGTGTTGTTTATACTCTATGGCTTGAGCTGCTATTTGCTCTATGCTTATAGTGCCTATATCACTCCAAACATCCTGCTACTGTTGTTTGAAACCAACAGCAAGGAGGTTACAGGCTTCTTCCAAACCTATCTGATGACTCCTGCGATGTTCAAGAGCTTTGTCATTGTAGGATTCCTGCTTGTGCTGACGATTGTTGGCGAGATCTATAATAAACGTATCAGTAGAATAGCCTCTAAGCCCGCTTGTATTTGGGGCTTGTCGGCAGTGCTGCTTCTTGGAGCTATAGGCAGTGTAGGCGTTATTAAAAGGTACTGGAATCTCAGCCGGAGCAAGACCGCCTATGATGCGGAATGTTGGAAAAGCAGTCACCTATTTTATAAGGTAATGCCTATTCCTAATTTCTGCTACTCTGTGATGGCCATCTACATGGCAGGTCAGGACATCTATTATATGGTCGATGCAACCAAAGAGAGCCTTGAAAGTACAGAACCTGTGGAGAGTGACTCACTGAATATCGTACTGGTCATCGGTGAATCGTTCAACAAATACCATGCTCAACTCTATGGCTATTCACTTCCAACAACTCCCAATCAATGCGAGGAGCAGAGTCATGGTAATCTTTACGCCTATACACATGTCAAGGCACCTCATAACATGACCAGCGTGGTGTTGAAGAACATGTTCTGCTGCAATAATGTCCACGAAGGCGAACGATGGCATAACTATCCTTTCTTCCCTGCTATATTCAAAAAGGCCGGCTATGACGTCTGGTTGTGGGATAACCAATATCAGACAAACCCCAACATGGCAATCAACTTCACCCTCAACTCTATACTTTTCAACAAGGAGATTGAGCAACTCTCATATACAGCATATAATGAGGTGTGCACCACATACGATGATGGTCTTGTTGCTGACTTTAAGCAAAAGAAAGGATCGAAACTCGGCAGTCATAACCTAATCATTTTCCATCTGAATGGTCAGCACAGACCTGCCAATACGCAATATCCTCAGGAGAAAGAATATCAAGTGTTCTCTGCAAAGGATATCAAGAATCCGGCACCCTATCTGAATGAAGACAGCCGGCAACGCATTGCAGAATACGACAACGCCACTCATTTCAACGACCAAGTGATGAAACAGATAATGGACTTGGTAAGAGATACGAAAGCAGTGCTCATTTATTTCTCGGATCATGGCGAAGAGGTATATGACTATCGTGATTTCTTGGGGCGTTCACTTCTGGAAGAGGCAAAGATTACTCCTGAGCTTGTCAAGTACCAGATAGAGATACCATTCATTGTATGGGTATCTGACAAATGGAAACAACAAAACGAGGCAGAATGGCAACGTATGGGAGAAGCCATTGACCGGGAGTTCTCCATAGACAATGTCTGCCACCTGCTTTTCAGACTTGGAGGTGTCAAGACGAAAGATTATAAGCCCTCAAGAGATTTATTCAGTCCGGAATTTATACCACAGACTAAAGAATATGATATATGGAATGTTCTTTAAATAGCATACGACGCATATTACTCCCCGTACAGCAGAATCTAACGCTTTTCGTCATTACGATCCTGCTCTTGGGCGGGCTTGATGTATTCTATCACCAATACATCTTTCATGAGAATAATATTTGGGGGATGCTCTTGTCGTATGGTGAGATGATTATGATGGCCTATATGGTCTGTCTATGCTCTCACTGGTTGCGAAAGATTCACTTGAAAGTCGTTTTCTATATCATACTCTTTGCCATTTACGCAGTCAATTGCTATCTGCGTCTGGCTTTCAGCACAGACTTTTCTCCAAAGATTCTTATGCTGTTGTTTGAGACAAACAGCAAGGAGGTCTCAGGTTTCTTCAGCACCTATTTCTTTACACCAGCCATGTACAAGACCATCACGGTGGTCACAATCTTCTTGCTTCTGACAATTGTTGGAGAGTTATTCCGTAAGAAGCTCTATCAGATAGCTGCAAAGCCAATTATCAGCTGGATTCTTATACCTGTTTTATTATTAGGAACCGTCGGAGGTACATTTGCATGTGTCAGATATGGACGACTTGCGATGTATAAAGATGCCTTTGAGGCCGAGCGGTGGCTATTGAACATTCCTTTTCGCAAAGGTATGCCTATACCCAACCTCTGTTACTCGCTTGACGCCATCCGTCTGTCAGGACAGGATTTGAACTACATGATCAATGCTACAGAATCCGCTTTAGACGATGTTACCACTGAAACATCCGACTCTCTTAACATCATTCTTGTGATTGGCGAGTCATATAATAAATACCGTTCATCGCTCTATGGCTATGATCTCAACACCACTCCCTTTCAGTGTGAGGAGCGCGACCGAGGCAATCTTTATGCCTTCACTCATGTGAAAGCGCCTCACAACATGACCAGCATTGTCATGAAGAATGTACTTTGCTGCAATAATGTCCATGAGGGTGAGCGTTGGTACAATTATCCATATTTCCCTGCCATTTTCAAAAAAGCTGGATATGATGTCTGGTTCTGGGATAATCAGTACAAATGGGATCCAGATGCTGCTTGGGCATTCACACTCAACTCTGTTCTTTTCAACGAACAAATTCAAAAGATGTCATATAATGGCATCAATGAAAATGGCGCACCTTTTGACGGTGGGTTGATTGCAGATTTCGAACAACATCACAAGTCGACTCTTGGCAATCGGAATTTTATCATCTTCCATCTTGGAGGCCAGCATTTCCTGGCAAAGAACCAATACCCCCAAGAGGCAAAATACAACATCTTCTCTGCAAAGGATGTCAAGGACAAAGCACCTTATCTGAATGATGAAAGCCGACAGCGTATTGCAGAATATGCTAATGCCACTCATTATAATGATAGCGTAATCCGTCAGATCATGGATCTAGTCAAGGAAACGAATGCCCTACTCATCTATTTCCCTGATCACGGCGAGGAGGTTTACGACTATCGCGATTTCTATGGTAGGCAACTGCTCAGTGAGGACAAGATTACACCAGAACTCATCAAGTATCAGATCGAGATACCTTTCATCGTCTGGTGTTCAGACAAATGGAAACATTCGCACGAAAAAGAATGGGAAACTATCGGACAGGCACTCGATCGGGAGTTCTCTACTGACAACGTGTGCCATCTTCTATTCCGACTTGCCGGCATCAAGACCAAAGTATATCAACCTGAACGCGATCTTTTCTCTCCAAAGTTTATTCCGCAAACCAAGGAGTACGATATGTTGGGGCTGTGACCGATCAATAGCTAATTCGTACCACTAACGGGAGATGATCGCTATAACCAGGCTGATAGCGCATGCCGTTATAAGTACGACGAGGCTTGAAGCCTCCATACTGCTTATCTTCCTCTAACAGAAAAAGTGGTGCATGGATGAAAGTTTTCTCCACCTTATTATATATATAAGGAGACCCGAGAATATGATCTATACTACCCCACTCGCCTTTATATCGATAAGTTCCCAAGACGCCATTAGCACCTTTGGCATCCTTAGTCAGATGACAAATAGAATGACTACTAATCTGCTGTATCACAAGCCCGTCAGCCTCTTCGTTGAAATCGCCGGCTATGAGAATCTTTGGCTCTGATGTGACGGCGTAAAGAGAATCGAGTGATAAGCAAAGACGGTCTGCTACGGCTTGGCGAAAGGGACGGCTATATCGCTCACCACCGAAACGGCTGGGCATGTGGACGACAAAAACATGTAGCGTATCACCAGAAGGAATCTGGCCACTGACATACAGTATATCACGTGTTGGTCGCATGTTCTTGACAGGCGTGACCCTCAAGGAATAACTCTGGATAGGTGCAAACGAGAATGGTGAATACAGTAATGCCACATCTATGCCACGAAGATCCGGCGAGGACGTGGCAAGATATTCATACCCGGCATTTCTCAGCAAAGATCTTTTCGTCAGATCCCTCATCACAGAGTCGTTTTCAATCTCGCAGAGAGCTATCAGGTCTGGTATTCCATCCGTTGACACAGACAATAGTTCCTGAGCGATATTGTTTAATTTACGCCAGTAGCGCTTCTTGTTCCAATGGCGGACGGCATCAGGAAGAAACTCCTCATCCTGTTTGTCAGCTTCATCGTGGTAGTCAAAAAGATTTTCACAGTTGAGCTCTACCAATGTGAGGAAACCAGAAAGTAGCAGACTTAGGAAGAACATTTCTCATTGCGATGCAGTATCTTCCAGCCAAGGGCAGCAACAACGATACTGGCCATAGGCGAAAGATAATTAAAGAAACAGTATGGCAGATATGTTAACGTAGAGACACCAAGAACGGTACTCTGCGTCAATCCACAAGTATTCCAAGGCACCAATACCGAGGTGACGGTAGCCCCATCCTCACAACTTCGGCTCAACAGGCGCGGTTCGTAGCCTCGCTCACGGTAAGTGTCCCTGAACATTGAACTACTGAGCATGATGGAAAGATACTGGTCAGCCATTGCTATGTTACAGAACAAGGCCGTCCCTACGGTAGAAGCTACGAGCGATGTGGTACCGTGAACAAAGCGAAGTATCAGTTTCATCAAGTCGCGCAATTGCCCGGTAGCCGTAAGAGCACCGCCAAAAGTCTGGGCACAGATAATCAGCCAGATGGTAGGCATCATCCCGCCCATACCGCTGGTATGCACCAGCTCGTTCAACATTGGCACACCTGTCTCGATATCTGTACTGCCATAGCAGGCTTGCATCATACCTTTATATGAAGTCAGCAGTCCCGGTGAGGCTTCGCCGGATATCTGATGTACCAACTGAGGCTGTATCGCCAATCCGACTATAGCTGCCAACAGTATGGCAAGGAAAAGCACGACCATCGAAGGCCAGCGACGGGCTATCATCACTCCCGTCAGTAAAGGTACGATGAGCAGCCAAGGCGAAATATAGAACGTATGCTGAAGACCATCCATAAACTCTTCGACATTGCCATGTCCCTCCACCCCCATCGTAAATCCCGCTATCAAGAAGACTGTCAGTGAGATGCAGAAGGTCGGGACGGTGGTGAAAAGCATATAGCGGATATGGGTAAATAATGGTGTGCCAGAAACACTGGAAGCCAACACTGTGGTATCAGAAAGCGGTGACAGCTTATCACCGAAGTAAGCTCCTGTAATAATAGAGCCGGCAATCCACCCGTCATCGAAGCCATGTGCCTTGCCTATGCCCATCAGTGCCAGTCCTATTGTTGCCACAGTAGTCCAAGAAGAACCAATCATCAGACTTACAAGGGCGCAAAGCAGACTGCTGCTGACCAGGAATACTTCAGGACGGATAATCTGCATCCCGTAATAAATCATCGTGGGGACAATGCCCGATACCATCCATGTGCCGCCAATGGCGCCAATTAACAAGAGGATAATAATGGCTGGCGTACAACTGGCGATTTTAGCGGTTATCTCCTTCTCTAAATTTTCCCATTCCAACCGCTTGGAAAAATGACCAATCATCACACTGACTGCAGAGGCAACCAGCAATGAGACCTGAGAAGCACCTTCCAATGTTGCGCTGCCGAAAACGGCAACGCAACATGTAATGAGCAGGATTAATACCAGGAATGGGATGAATACCATTTAGCAGACTTTTTCGAGGCGCTTCATCATGGCAAACATGAAGATTGCTGCCACGAGGCAAACGCCAAGAAATACGCTCCAGCAGAGCCAGAGGGGAACAGCACCCCACAGCAAGCCGCCTACGACAACGAGCTGGTTACCGATTGCAGTAGCTACAAACCAACCGCCCATCATCATTCCTTTGTACTTGGGTGGAGCCACCTTCGATACGAAAGAGATGCCCATCGGCGACAACAACAACTCACCAAACGTAAGCACCAGATATACAATAATCAAAAGATTGGGTGTAACGTCAGCCACGTGCACCGCTACAGGATTACCGTCAGCCCCTATCTCCGTCTGAGGCATGGGCAGACCGAACGAGGCAAATGCCATTAGTGCATAAGCAAGAGCGGCAACGATCATACCATAGGCAATCTTACGAGGAGCGGAAGGTTCCTTGCCCTTCGCTGCGAGTGAACCGAAGAGAGCCATCGACACTGGTGTCAGCGCAACTACATAAAACGGATTGAACTGCTGGAAGATAGGAGCAGAGACCACGACACTGCCAGTCCCGTCGTATTTCAGGAAAAGGTAGGCTATAGCCATGCAGATAACGACTGCAGAGACGGCCTTGCCCTTACCCGTCTTCGACTGGAACAGTGAGAACAAGGCATAGACAATGAAGATCACCGCCACGAGATTGAGCACATCGAAACACATGGCCTGCAGGCCATCGGCAGACTGCGCAGTGAACTCATCGGCGAAATAAGTCAGCGACAGGCCGTTCTGATGGAAAGCCATCCAGAAGAAAATGACGACGGCGAAGACGAGACAGAGAGCCACAATGCGCTGCTTTGTCTCTTCCTTCGTAAGTTCCGGCTCCGTGCTGACGGCATCAGACTTCGCAGCATCCTTCTTCGTCCCGCCCTCTGTATGACGGAACGTTGAACGGAATGCGTAGTAAATGGCAATGGAAAGGATCAGCGATGCACAAGCCACTGCAAACGAGAAGTGGTAGGCATCATTGCTCGAATAGCCCAATGCTGTTTCTGCATACTCTTTAATACGGATGGCTGCCGTCGGGGCAAACAAGGCACCAATGTTGATAGCCATGTAGAAAATAGAGAAGCCTGCATCTCGCTTGTCCTTATACTGAGGATCGTTATAGAGATCACCAACCATTACTTGTAGGTTACCCTTGAAAAGTCCCGTACCAAAACCAATGAGTACCAGAGCTGCCAGCATCACGACAAGTGCCAGTGTGTCACCACCAAGGGGTACAGACAAGAGCAGATAACCAGCAAACATGATGATGATACCCGTGGTTACCATCTTACCGAAACCGAACTTATCGGCCAGGATACCTCCAATCAGTGGGAGGAAATACACCAGCATGAGGAATGAACTATAGATTGTACCAGCCATAGCGGGCGACAATCCGTAATTAGCTCTCAAGAAAAGAGCAAAGACGGCAAGCATCGTGTAATAACCGAACCGCTCACCAGTATTGGCCAGCGCCAATGCGAATAATCCTTTTGGTTGTCCTTCAAACATAATTATTTAATTTTTGAGTTTTTTGTTCTGATAATATCAAAGAGGTAGGTGAACTTCACGACAATATTACCGAAGTTAGAACGGCCAAAGTAGTCGCGTTTCGTACTGCCATAGATGTTACCAAGACCATAATAATAACGGCCTTCTATGATAAAATGCCCTACATGACGATTACTGAACTCCAGTCCGGCACCGACGGCTATACCATAGTCCAATTTGTTCTCAACAGCCATTGTGTCTTGAGCCACTACGTGAGAGGAACGAACACCTGCATATTGATAATCCTCACTGACCTTTCCTTCCACCATCTTCGGATTGAAAGCTGGGTCATGGACATCAAAGTTTGTTTCTGCCTTGTCGCTCATGAAGAAACCGAACTGAGGTCCCAGCTGTATAAAAGCCTGTAAACCATTTCGTTCACGTCCCCACCCCAAACGAGCCAGCAACGGCACCTGCACATAGTTCATCTTCCTGGAATAGAATAGTGACTGAGATGGATCCGTATGTAAGGGAACGGGCTCGTCTTCCATGGTCAGGATATCCTCCTTCCATCCTATTTGGGCATAGTTGATCTCTGCCACCACAGCACAGATACTTTTGAAGTACTTTTCACAAGTGTAACGAGCTGACACACCAAAGGTCATACCGCCTAACATGGTCTGAGGGACTTTGGGAACAAAAGCCATGTTACTCATCACATAGCCACCATTAAAGCCTAAGGCAAAGTCTGTTCGATACTCACCTACCTGAGCAGTCGCCACTGTTGCCCACAAGGTCATCAAGATGATAAGAGCTTTCCTCATGGGCTAGAACTTGATGGTTTCTACCCGGTGCTCTGGGGTATAATGTACAAATAGCAAGGCCTTATTGCGCAGTCCACCGTTACCATAGCGTTCAAACTCCAATGGGGTCTGTACTGGTGGATAGCCGAACATGCCAGCAGCTCCGTTAAATGTCTTGCCATACTTATGCAAGCCCCTGATAAAGAAATAGGCGTGATCGAAACCTGTAATAGCAAAGCGTTGCGGATAATCCTGCATATCAGTATGGAAATTCCAGCGATATTTCTGCTGCAAACGCTGAGAGGCTGCTGACAGAGGATTATAGAAGAACACCGATGGGATATAGGCATTAAACTTATAGAAATTATCCAAATGTACACGTGTATACATCAGCCACTCCGTATAGCCAAACATGGTGATACTGAGTTCTGGGTAGTTAGCCTGCATACCATTAATCTTCGAGAAAGCCACACTAAGCTCTGACGAGCGTGCGCTGTTCAGGATAACCACATTGGGCTTTGTACGGCTGAACGCCTTGGAGAAGTTGTCCTCACCCGATTTCAGGTTCGTCAGCGAATAATGAATGTTCCGCTGATCCAGCTGGCGTCGCAATGCCGCAGTATAAACACCCTTCTTGCTCGTTGAATCATTGCAGTCGATAAATACCGGATGGTAATCCTTGAACTTACTCATAAAATGAGTGATAATTGACTCATTCTGATCATTCGGTGACTGCCATATTTGAAAGATATGGCGGTTTGTTGTCAACTGAGGGGCATTAATAGAGAACGGGATAACCAACTGGATATCATGACGATCGACAAAAAACGACATAGCCTCCATCTGCTTAGAATAGAGCGGACCAAAGATGATATCACAGTTCTGGGCATCTTTCAGATCCATAATCTGATGGATATCACCATCTTCCGAGGCATTCCACGCATACACATCAACAGAAATGCCAAGCGATTTCAGACTGTCACATGCCATCAGGATACCACGATAGTACTCTACCATACGCTTACCGTCGCCATTGACATCATGAAGGGGCAGCATCACGCCAAGACGGATGGGACGCTTGGTCAGATCGTCTGCGCCCTTGGCTGGTACTGTTCTGGCCGTATTATTTACTGGCTGGTTTTGCTGATGATTAGCAGATGATGTCTGCACTGGCTGCACAGTCTTACCTGTATTCGAGGGGAAAGGTATCTTCAATATATCGCCTTTCTTCAATTCATAGTCAGCCTCCTTCATCTCAGGGTTGGCATTGAGCAACTCTTCAATGGTCAGGTCATACATCCGTGAGATCCCAAAGATGGTCTCTTTTCTCTTCACCTTATGAAGACCACGAAAGGATTCCGACTCCTGAGCCGACACGATTCCGATAGTGATGAAAAGCATCACAAACAGCATAAAATATCTAAAAACTCTCGTCATATTCTCTAAAATTATCAATTTCGCCTACAAAAGTACAAAATAATTGTGAATTGGAAAGGAAGATTTATGAAATATTTAGTATCTTTGCACGATAATGCATACGAAAATGAGAATTGAACAGATATTTTTAGCAACTTTAGTGGCTTTTTTGCCACTTAACAGTCTGGTGGCTCAGGATATTTTTCCTTCCATATCCCCCACAGCCACCTATATTGATGAGGAAGGGAACGAGACTACGGCCGATGAGGGCAATCCCAGTTTCTTCGGACAGGCGCCCTTGGAGGTCACCTTCCATGCCAACCCCTCTGACATGATTGGTTTCTCACCTACTTACGAATGGCATTTCCGCATGGAGGGAGAAGTCAGAGATCTGCTGGTTCGCTATGAAGAAGATACCCAATACACCTTTACCACAGCAGGCACCACACGTGTGACACTATTTGTGAACTTGGGGACTGACACCCTGCGACTCGATTCCGTTACCTTTTTTGTCACCATCAGTGAGAGCAAGCTCTCCTTTCCGAATGCATTCTCACCAAACGGGGACTTGCGTAACGACATATTCATGGCCAAAGAGTATCAAAGTCTGGTTGAGTTTCACGCGTACATTTTTAATAGATGGGGACAGAAACTCTTCGAATGGACGGATCCGTCGAAGGGATGGGATGGCACCCACAACGGTACTCCTGTAAAAGAAGGTGTCTACTTCGTACTGGTAAGAGCGAAGGGAGCTGATGGGAGAGAATACAATATACGTAAAGACGTAAACCTGTTGAGAGGTTATAACGAAGAAACTTCAAGGCAATAAGCAATGGAAAAGATAGATCATCAAATCAATGTCTATGGTGCCCGCGTCCATAATCTGAAGAATATCGACGTCGAGATTCCACGCCATTCACTGACCGTTATTACAGGTCTGAGTGGCAGCGGCAAGTCGTCACTGGCTTTCGACACCATTTTTGCTGAAGGACAGCGCCGCTATATCGAGACCTTCTCGGCCTACGCTCGCAATTTCCTTGGAGGAATGGAGCGTCCTGATGTAGACAAAATTACCGGGCTCTCACCTGTCATCAGCATCGAGCAGAAGACGACCAACAAGAATCCTCGATCTACTGTTGGGACCACCACTGAGGTCTACGACTATATGCGTCTGCTCTTTGCCCGTGCTGGCAAGGCTTACAGCTATGCCACTGGTGAAGAGATGGTGAAGTATACTGAGGAGAAAGTGATTGAAATGATTCTCAGCGACTATGCGGGCAAGAAGATTTTCATCCTGGCACCACTCGTCAGAAGCCGTAAAGGTCACTATCGCGAACTCTTCGAGGCCATGCGCCGTAAGGGATATCTGAACATCCGGATTGATGGAGAGATGCAGGAGATTGTGCGAGGCATGAAAGTGGACCGTTACAAGAATCACGATATCGAGGTTGTCATTGACAAACTGCAGGTCAGTGAGAAAGACGAAGACCGACTACGCAAGTCTGTCGGCATAGCCATGAAACAAGGCGAGGGACTGATTCTGATCCTCGATAAGGACACAGGTTCCATCAAGCATTTTTCCAAACGTCTGATGTGTCCCACGACAGGTATCAGCTACAGCGATCCTGCACCCAACAATTTCTCCTTCAACTCTCCCCAAGGCGCTTGCCCCCACTGCAAGGGATTGGGCACTATCAATCAGATAGACCTCTCGAAGGTGATTCCCGATCGTAAACTCAGCATCTATGAAGGAGGTATCGTGCCACTCGGCAAGTATAAGAATCAGATGATCTTCTGGCAGGTCGAAGCCATCTTGAAGAAATACGACTGCGACCTCAAGACAACCATCTGCGACATCCCCGATGATGCCCTACAGGAAGTGTTATACGGCTCACTCGAGAATGTACGCATCGACAAAGAACTCGTCCACACCTCGAGTGACTATTTCGTTACTTTCGACGGTATCATTAAGTATCTGCGCAATGTGATGGACAATGACGACTCTGCTGCAGGTCAGAAGTGGGCAGACCAGTTCTTGGCAGAGTGCGAATGTCCTGAGTGTCATGGACAGCGACTGAATCGTGAGGCTCTGTCGTATAAGATCTGGGACAAAAACATCTCAGAACTTGCCTCGATGGATATCACCGAACTGCGCGAGTGGCTCGATGAGGTAGAGGCACATCTCGACCATCAACAGCAACAGATTGCAGCAGAGATCCTGAAGGAAATCCGCACACGACTTGACTTCCTGCTGGAGGTGGGGCTGGATTATCTCGCACTTAATCGTCAGTCTGCCAGCCTCTCTGGTGGTGAGAGCCAGCGCATCCGCCTGGCCACACAGATCGGATCGCAACTCGTCAATGTGCTCTACATCCTTGACGAGCCTTCTATCGGACTCCATCAGCGCGACAATGAACGACTGATTCGTTCACTGAAAGAACTGCGCGACTTAGGTAATACCGTCATTGTCGTCGAACACGATGAGGACATGATGCTCAATGCTGATTACATCGTAGACATTGGGCCTAAAGCAGGTCGCAAGGGGGGCGAGGTGGTATTCCAAGGCACGCCCAAAGAGATGCTTCAGACTGATACCATCACAGCCCAATACCTGAACGGACAGCAGCAGATTGCTATTCCTGCGAAGCGCAGAAAAGGCAATGGAAAATCGCTCATCCTTCATGGATGCTCAGGCAACAACCTGAAGCATGTCGATGCCGAGTTCCCGCTTGGCAAACTCATTGTTGTAACAGGCGTCAGCGGCAGTGGCAAGTCTACCCTCGTCAACGAGACCTTACAACCTATTCTTTCACATCACTTCTACCGCTCTTTGAAAGCACCTATGCCCTACGACAGCATCGAGGGACTGGAATATATAGATAAGGTGGTGAATGTAGACCAAAGTCCTATCGGGCGTACACCACGCTCCAATCCTGCCACCTACACCGGTGTCTTTTCCGACATCCGATCGCTTTTCGTCAATCTGCCCGAAGCCAAGATCCGAGGCTATAAGCCTGGGCGATTCTCCTTCAACGTAAAAGGTGGACGCTGCGAGGTCTGTGGAGGTAATGGCTATAAGACCATCGAGATGAACTTCCTGCCAGATATCCAGGTACCCTGCGAGGAATGTCATGGTAAGCGTTATAATCGAGAAACCCTTGAGGTACGCTATAAAGGCAAATCCATTGCCGATGTGCTGGATATGACCATCAATCAGGCTGTCGACTTCTTCGAGAATGTGCCTGAGATCCTCCGCAAGATCAAGACCATACAGGATGTCGGACTTGGCTACATCAAACTCGGACAGCCCTCCACTACCCTCTCTGGTGGTGAGAGCCAGCGCGTGAAACTTGCCACAGAACTTTCCAAGAAAGATACAGGCAAGACGCTCTACATATTAGATGAGCCCACCACAGGTCTGCACTTCGAGGACATCCGCATCCTGATGGATGTACTCCAGAAACTGGTAGACAGAGGTAACACCGTTGTCATCATCGAGCACAATCTCGATGTCATCAAACTGGCAGACTGGATTATCGACATCGGCCCTGAAGGAGGTCGTAAGGGAGGGCAGATTCTTTCTACAGGAACACCTGAGCAAGTGGCAAAATCGAAGAAAGGCTACACGTCCAAATTCCTGAAACAGGTGCTCAAACAATAAGAAATCGGCCTATCTGTCAGAAAAACTCCACAAATATTTGGTGGAAAATAAATATTTACTTACTTTTGCATGGAGAAAAATCAATAATAAAGAAAATATGAACAAAAAAGTATTCATTTTACTTCTGAATCTACTCTTCTGCTTTACACTTGTCAGCGCACAGGAGGCAGAGAAAAGCGACCTGCAGAAACGTGCAGAGGCTGTTAACCCCAAAGAAGACATTGCCAAGGCACGATCATTGTTTATCCATGCATTCAACGATTATGCCAATAAAGGGAAGACAGCCCAGGCAGTGGAGTGTGCAGTCAAGGCTACACCTCTTTATTATAGTGAAGGATTCTTTAAAGAAGCCTTTGACCTGTTGCAAAGAGCTGAACAGGTCATCTTGGCTGGTGTGAAATCGCCCAGCGAGAAGGCAGCGCTACAATACCTCACCATCAAGGAGCGCCTCCAGATGTATATCAAGATGCGCAGAGTGGAGAGTGCCAAGGAGCAACTGAATGCAATGGAGGTTAAGGCCAATGAGTCGCTGAACGAAAATCTGAAAAACGACCTTCTCTACAACAAGGCTATCTACTACTATACCTTCGGAATGAACGCTCAAGGCAACGCTGTCTTCAAGGAGATGGCCAACAAGCTGACAGCCAGCAAGGAGTATAACAAGGTAGATGAAGTCTATCAGACATTGATAGCCAATGGCCGCAAGAGCAACAATGCGGGCATTGTGGCTCAGGCTTACAGCAATTATATCGCTTGGAAGGACTCAACAGATGCCATCAAAAGAGCTGATGAGATTGGAGCACTCAACAAGCAGATTGAAGAGCATAAGGCTACTATCGAGGATAAAGACAGTTCGCTGTCATCACGCATGGCCATCATCGTCGGCCTCTGCATACTGGCCGGCGCACTGGCTGCAGCGCTCGTTGTAGGAGCTGTCGTACTGATGCGATATATCCTGCTTACCCGTAAGCAGAAGAAGACCATCAAACTGGCCAATGACAGTAATGCCCTGAAGGCCAAGTTCATCAGCAACATCTCTGCCCAGCTCGAGCCCACCCTGCAGAAGCTCGACAGCAGCATTCCAGAGGTAAAGGCACTGCTCGACTTCTCTCACCACGTACAGACATTGTCAGAATTAGAGAACACCTCAAACGAAGCTATCGAGTACGAGGATATCCAGATTCCACAATTCTGTGAGGGATTGATGAACGAGATTCGCGATAAAGTGAAAAAGGACGTCAACCTGACAGTGAATGCCCCAAAGATGTCGGCAAAGATCAATCAGGAGTACGTTTCCCACATCCTGCTCCACCTGCTTAACAATGCTGCAGAGTATACCCCAGAAGGTGGCAACATCTGGCTGGAGTACAAGAAGCGCGGACCAAAAGCCCACCAGTTCCTCGTTTCCGACACTGGTGAGGGCATCCCAGAAGAAAAGCGTGAGGATATATTCAAGCCATTCCTTGAAATCAGAGATCTCACCACTGGCGACGGTCTCGGACTGCCCACTTGCAAGCAGATGGCCCTGAAGATGAACGGCGACCTCGATGTCGATCCCAATTTCACGAAAGGTGCCCGTTTTGTCCTAGACCTGCATTCATAAGTTTTTCAGGATTAAATGCGAAGCATCAAATAAGCAATAAAAGGCTGCCAGAGATGGCAGCTTTTTTTATTTGTAGCGCGGATTCAGTTAAAAATGTTAAAGTATCTGAATTGTTTGCAGTATTTTTGACTTTGCTGGGTTATAAGGATAAAAAGACATTTAAAAAAACATAGAAATATGAAGAAATACCTATCGTGTCAACAATTAAGGATTTTAATAATGTTGCTCGCAGTGATGACAACGGGATTGATGGCCTGTCATAGCGATGATGAAGCTGATGGCTCTGAATACTGGACGGTAACCCTTGACAGCTATCAGACAGAGCAGAATGGCTTTCCTTTTCCATCAAAATATCTGGCTGTTCGTGGCATGAGAGACAATGGTGAGGAGTATTTTTTCCATGTTGGTGAGATTGAGGGATTCAACTATGAGGAAGGCTATAGGTATCAGTTGCTTATCAAGGCAACGCCTACACTTCAGCAGCCTGGTACTTGCAATCCTCCTCCTTATAAGTTTAAGTTAGTGAAAGTGATTTCTAAAGAATGGTTTAATTGGTGTAAGACATGGTGAAACATAAAAAACTGATATGGGGACTGCTTGTGATCACGCTGGCAGTAACCTCTTGTTCGAAAGGAAACGATGATGTAACGGAATCAGGGTTGCGGTATGATATGCCCAAGCCCAATTATGATAATCCCACAACAACGATCCCGTCGCTGGACTATTCTTTCCGAGGCGTCTGGACTGTTGATAATTCGGCAACGGATACTGTTGACGTCAGAGTAATAACTGGTGAGAATGTTCCCAAATATGGGGCTGATGGTAAAACACCCATTGGATTTATCTACAAGAATTATATCGCTTATAATGGCTTCCCCTATATGGCGATCATGAAAAAGATTGCTCCGGATGTGAAAGTAGCTAAAATAACATACGACATGCGCGTTGGTGGTCTCTTGCCTGCCGACGAGGCACTGCTCTTGAAGACGATAGTCGCTCATGGTGATAATTATAGCTGCATTGAAACTTACGTCGCTAAAGAGTATTTATGTGAAGGCATCTCCGAAAGTTCACTTTATCTTGTACTCAAACCAGCAGAAGACCAGTTGTTGCTCTATCTCCCGTTTGTCGTCACGACTGATCAAGGAAAGCTGATCTCTGTGACTGCGACAGTCCATCCGAATTACTCGAAGGCTGTCCTCAAAACAGATGGCACAACATTTACCAGTACGCTGACTTTGACACATATAGAATATAAAGAGGTTTCTGAGCTTGATGAAGTCACCAAGGAGATGAAACTCGAGCCAGAGATGACACTGAAATATACAAGTATCAAACGGATAGATTCGCCTCTCAGTGGAAACTGAACTGCAACTGCAGAATGCCGTGAAAGCAGGAGACCGTCAGGCCATGAGACGGCTCTATGAACGCTACAAGGGATATGCCATGTCGATAGGACTGAGGTATATCCCTGACGACAATGATGTGGAAGATGTGGTTCAAGATAGTTTCATAAAGATCCTAACCTCGATGAAGCAGTTCGACTTTCGAGGTGAAGGTTCGCTGACAGCATGGATTGGGAAGATCGTAGCCAACAAGGCTATCGACTTTGTGAGGAAGAATGAACATGTCAGTTTTACAGGTACCATCCCAGACATTCCTGATGATGAGGCGGAGCTGGAGCGGATACCACCCGAAGAGCTCACAGCAATGATTGCACAGTTGCCAGCAGGCTGCAGACTGGTATTGAACCTCTACGTTTTCGAACATTGCTCGCATACAGAAATCGCCCAACGCTTGGGTATCAAGGAGAACTCATCGACCTCCCAGTTGGCAAGAGCAAAACAGATGCTGATGAAGATGATGAAGGATTACATCAAACGACACGAGATATGAAGCAGGAGAAATGGGCCGAAAGGCTGGATAAACATTTGGAAGGCTACCGCAAGTCACCATCGCGCGACTTGTGGGAAGGCATTGAGGCTTCACTCGACAAGCAGGAGAAAGCGCATCCCATTCCGTTTATCAGCGGCAAGCGCTCTTGGCTGATGGCAGCTGCTTTGATCGGAGCTGTCTTCACAGGCACTTATCTGCTTTGGGAGAAAGAATCATCAACTGGTGTGTCTGCTCCTGTTGAAGTAACTGCTCCTGTCGTTGAAAAGCACGAACCTATATCTGAGCGTGAACCCGAAGTGGAATCAATCGAAAAGCGAGTCATAAAATCGATGGCCAATTTGAGAGAAAAACATCTTTCGCCAGAAACTATATGCAGTGTAGAGGATTCGACTGTTGTCTACGAGGAGCCCAAATCCTTGGGTTTAGACTCTATTGTACAATTCCCTAACCACAAGCCAGCGATAGAGGTCACTCCTAATCCCAGTGTTCGGAAAAAGACAGAGCATAGGCAGTCTCATATTGGGATCAATCTCTATGCTTCAGCAGGAACAGGTGGTTTTAGTGGAAGAAATGGTGTGATGATGAGCCCCACGTTACACCAGCAATTTACACGCACTCGAGGTGATCAGCCCTATCTGATGGATTACGAAGAACGGCAAAGTCACGATCAGCCTGTATCCTTCGGTCTCTCCCTGAGCTACCCTCTAACCAATCGCCTATCTGTCATGACGGGAGTGGTTTACACTAAGTTAACTTCCGACTTCCTCACTTTGATGCCGCGTCATCAGATTCATCGCCAACAGAAGCTCCATTATGTGGGTATTCCTTTGAACCTGCATTTCAGAATATGGCAATGGCGAGGCTTCTCTACCTATCTCTCTGCAGGAGGACAGGCAGAATGGAATGTCAAGGCAGAGGCTAATACTGATGGTGTGGATCAGGAGATGAAAAAAGACCGCATGCAGTGGTCTGTTGGTGGCAGTCTGGGTTTGCAATACAATTTCCTGCCGCAATTTGGAGTCTATGCAGAACCAGGTATCCGTCATTATTTTGATAATGGCAGCACCATCAGGAATTTCTACAAAGACAAACCAACCAATTTCAATCTGCAGTTAGGTCTCCGTTTCCAGTTCTGAAGCAAGCAGCATCTACCCATACTCTAAGCATACTCATGAGTAAGCCTAGAAGCAGCCTAGAAGCAGCCTAGAAGCAGGCTAGAGTATGGCTAGAGTATGGGGCTGGCCCGGGATTTAATTCCACAACTTTTTACTATTAATTCCAGAACTTTCTACTATTAATTCTAAAAAGTTCTACTATTAATACAATTTTCTGA
>ODAI010919579.1_pt1 | contig 24657 bp, 23 predicted proteins | sample 1539321 | NCBI WGS metagenome assembly ODAI01 (sample SAMN02144231, study PRJEB22623) | gut metagenome | biome: sheep rumen | host: Ovis aries | place: New Zealand
ACAGAATTCAGTTCGGGAGTAATAAGGAACAAGATATCTTCAGGGCACAAAAAGCATATCGTTTATATTTCCGAAGTGCTTATTACAGTTCTGATATCGACTATCATGTTCTGTCTTACAGCTGTTCCTCTGGTTGCCTATTATATAGCTTATTTGCAGAGAATGAACTATCTGATACTTTCGCTGGCGCTTATATATACAGCCTACATCTTTATCGGCATTATGATAGTATTTGTATGCTTTGTCACTGCAAACCGAACTGCAGCCGCGATCATCGGGGGCTTACTGGTCTTTCTGGTAAATGTTATCGGCTATAATACTGATAGTATGCTTAATGAACCCGAATTCTACAATGTATATCATCAGGCTAACGGGGATTACTTTACGGTAGCAGGTGAATTACAAGAAATCGAGGATATGGACGACATAGTAGAAATAACACAGGAAGAAAATCCTGAATATCCCCGCGGCCTCAAGCGAGATATCGTAACGGTGATCCGTGACAGTAATCCGAATGTAGCCATCAATTCATTTATGTCATACTGCTATTGCACAAATAACTCTGAAGAACTGTATGAATACGAGAAAGAATCTCATTCGGAAATGGTGAGAAGCGAAGCATCGATGTGTATAGCAGCAGTACTCATAACGATCTGTGGTGCTTTGATATTTAAGAAAAAGAATTTGAAATAAGGGAGCCATGTTTATGATAGTCTGTCTTGTCATACTTATCATTCTGCTTGTGTGCAAGATACTTATAATGCGAAGATCCGCAAGAGAGATAACAGATGAAATACGGGACAGACTTACTTCCGATACAAATACACCCATCACAATCACGAGCCATGACCGCCGTATGCAGGAACTGGCGATACAGATAAACCGTCAGCTGAAAGATCTGCGCAAGGAGTATCTTCAATATCATCATGGCAATACCGAACTGAAAACCGCGATAACGAACATATCACACGATATACGCACACCCCTGACGGCGATAGCGGGAAATCTCTATATGATCGGCAAGACCGATGATATTTCAGAGATCAGGGAATATATCAGCACCATAGAAGAACGTACAGAGACCATGAAACAACTCACCGAGGAGCTGTTCCGCTATTCTGTCATATTATCAGATGAAGGTGAACAGGATACGGAGGAAGTTTATGTGAATCAGGTGCTTGAAGAGAGTATCGGCGGATTTTATCCCGTGCTGACAAAGCGGGGCATCACACCGAAGATAGATATCACAGATACCCGCATTGTCCGTAATATGCGAAGATCAGATCTGGCAAGAGTATTTTCCAATCTGCTCAACAATGCACTGAAATACAGCGACGGCGATCTGGAGATAACGCTTACGGATAAGGGCGAGATCACATTCACAAATACCGCAAAGTATCTGTCAGCGGTGGAGGTAGAACAGCTGTTTGACAGGTTCTATACCGTCGAGGTCGCACGCAACTCAACGGGACTCGGGCTGTCTATCGCCCGCACACTTGTAAAACGAATGGGAGGAACTATCACAGCGGATTACGATGACGATCGGCTTTCGATCAGGATCAGTCTATGATATATAACGGCATAAGTATCTTACTGAATAGTCAACTCTTGACAACAACGATCATAAACGCTATAGGAAATCAAAATGAAAAAGATCTATGTCACACGGGGCTTCATGCGGACTGCAGACCGGTTTTTGTCCCGATAAAATTAAAAGAATCTGATTATCCCGTTTACACACCAATTAATTTGGTGTAATATCAGAACCGGAAATGCTCGGCGATTATCCTTTCCCGGCCGCAGGCGGGGGAAGGATAACATCAGCACGATGATCCATTGTTATATAGCACTATGTAATGGTGTGTTAAAGGGATAACCATGTAAAAGAATAGCTTGGTTTCAGGCAGATAGTTTAATATGCTGAGTCATGACGGCTCAGCATATTTTTTCAAGGTTTTCGCGTATGGCTTTCAGGGTCTTTTTTTCAAGGCGTGATATGTAGGACTGGGATATCCCGACGGTCTGAGCCACTTCTTTCTGGGTCATTTCGCTTTTGCCGTTAAGCCCGAAGCGCATTTCCATTATCATCTTCTCACGTTCGCCCAGCTTGTCTATCTCGCGGCGGAGAAGGGTCTTTTCCACTTCGCTTTCGATACCTTTGTGAACTGTATCCTCATCAGTACCCAGTATATCCGATAGCAGGAGTTCGTTGCCGTCCCAGTCGGTGTTGAGTGGTTCGTCTATGGATATCTCGCTCCTTCGCTGAGATGCCTTGCGCAGGAACATGAGTATCTCGTTTTCGATGCATCTTGAAGCATAGGTCGCAAGCTTGATGTTTTTATCGGGGCGGAAGGTATTCACCGCTTTGATAAGTCCGATGGAGCCTATGGAGATAAGGTCTTCTATCCCTGCACCTGTGGCTTCAAACTTTTTTGATATATACACCACAAGCCTCAGATTGTGCACTATAAGCAGTTCCCGAGCTTTTTTCTCATCGGTGGCAAAAAGCTGAAATGCCTTTGCCTCCTCATCTTTTGTCAGGGGCGGAGGAAGCTGCTCGGGACCGTTTATGTAGTAAACGCTTTCGGTACTGCCAAGAAGCCTTGTCACCCAGCGGTCGATACCCTTTAATATATTCATATCCATTCTCCTTTCATTCCAGCAGTGCGGGGTCGAATATTGCACAGCTGCGGTTACGGCATGAGGGCTTTATCCCGACACAGCACCGCACATCACGGCTCATGCCGCTGTTATCTGTTATGGTCACTGTGCCCTTTGAAGTTACATGGAGCAGTCCGCTGCCATTTATTGTCGAGTAAGGTGTAAGCCTGAAACCTGCACGCATCCCCTCATCGGGGTCATTCAGTGAGTAGTGCAGGTACATATCATCACAGCAGAATATCACCACCGGCAGACCTGTAAAGCTGTCGCAAAGGCGATTGCCTGTATCAGCAACGGCAGGCAGAGTGACCTCGTGATCTCCGCAGCGGAACACCGCATTGTATGTGACTGCCTTGCGGGCAAATCTGCGTTTAAGTGTATCGGCAGCTGTAAGGAGGATATACGCGGTTATCAGTGCAGCTGCAAGTTTCAGAAGGGATATATCAAAGTATGCTGTGAAGTTTCTTACATATATCCGCTTTGTATCAGATATCTCCCAGTACATAATGATAAGTGCTGTGTACACAGCGCGTACAGCCAGAAAGACTGCGAGAGCTCTTATAAACTCACAAAATCCCTTCATCCTCATCGCTATGAGCAGTGTTATGACTATACCCAGCGCTTTTGCTGTGGTAATAAGCACCGCGCCGATGAATGTGCCGCCGTCTGCACATATCAGCAGTGACATCAGACCTGCGAAAAAACAGGCAGCGAATACCCTGCCGCTTTTCAGCCTTATGTGAAGGAGCGCTGCAGCGGTATACAGATAAACATACTCCACAAGACAGCTTGTAATTATCAGTACATCGGCATATATCTTCATTCCACTGTCCCCCTTGCTCGATGTATATATGATACTACTTTGCGTGAAAGAAAACTGTCGGATATGAGGGTGGACTAAAGTCGAAAAAGTACAAAAAAACTCCCTGCCGCAATATCCGCAGCAGGGAGTTTACAAATAGTTTTATACGAACGTAAGCGATCGCTGGATCATTTATCTTCAAAGAAAACTCTGAATGCCTTGTAAGCCATATAGTTATCCAGCTTTGAGGTTATCTCAAAGGGTGCGTGCATAGACAGTACGGGAACACCAACGTCGATTACATCAAGGTCAAGGTTTGCGATATACTGTGCAACAGTTCCGCCGCCGCCTGCATCTACCTTGCCCAGTTCACCTGTCTGCCAGATGATGCCGTTCTTGTCGAATAGTCTTCTTATCCTGCCGACGAATTCAGCAGAAGCGTCAGATGTACCTGACTTGCCCCTTGCACCTGTGAACTTAGTTGCAACAACGCCGTAGTTCAGCTGTGAGCAGTTGCGTACCTCGAAGGGCTCGATGAATGTGGGGTCAACAGCTGCATTTACGTCAGCGGAAAGGCACTCCGACTTGCTCATTACATTCCTGCCGTTGGCACCGTATACCTCAGCAAGATCGCTGATGAAGTAAGGGAGATATGAGCTGTTAAGACCAGTGTTGCCGTCGCTGCCTGTTTCTTCTTTGTCGGTTAGTACTGTCATGCAGGTATACTCGGGCTTTTTGAGTTCAAGTACAGCTTTCAGCGAAGAATAAGCGCACACTCTGTCATCCTGACCGTATGAACCTACCATGCTTCTGTCAAAGCCAACGTCCACAGCCTTGAATGCAGGTACAGCTTCCAGCTCAGCAGAGATCAGATCATCCTCGACGATGCCGTACTTCTCGTTCAGTATAGCCATTATATTCAGCTTCACCTTGTTGGATATCTTGTCATCCTTGAAAGGTCTTGAACCAACGATGATGTTCAGCTCCTCACCTGTGATGAGCCTTGGTGCAGGTCTTTTATACTGTGATTCAGCCAGGTGGGGGAGTATATCACTTATACAGAAAACGGGGTCGCCCTCGTCCTCACCTATGCGTACCTTTACAGTACTGCCGTCAGCCTTGATGATAACTCCGTGGAGTGACAGCGGAACTGTCGGCCACTGATACTTCTTGATGCCGCCGTAGTAGTGGGTCTTGAAATAAGCTATCTCCTTATCCTCATAGAGGGGGTTCTGCTTCATATCAAGTCTGGGTGAGTCGATATGTGCAGCTGCCAGCCTGATGCCCTCGGAAATATCCTTTTTGCCCATAACGGTGAGTATCACAGCCTTGCCTCTGTTAACAAAGTAGAACTTGTCGCCGGACTTGTACTTCTTGTTTCTCTCATAAGCCTTGAATCCTGCAGCTTCAGCCTGTCTGACGATCTCCTCAGCAGCCTCGCGTTCGGTCTTTGCGGTGTTCAGGAAATCCTTGTAGCCCTCGTTGTAGCTGTCGATATCCTTAATCTCCTTTTCATCGACTCTCAGTATACCGTTCTTGTGCTGTGAGAGCAGCTTTTCAGCAAGCTCCTCGGCTGCCGATTTTTTCTTTTCTGCCATTTGTATTACCTCCCTGGTGTTAATAAATATATTCTGTATCGCCGTAATCTTCGTAATTATCGGTGTAGTAGTCATCGTATGTTTCAGATTCTTCCGTATCTTCTCCGGATTCCGTTGCGTCTTCCGATGAAGGATCGGTATATAAGCTGTCTATACCGCGTTCGGAGAGTATCTTCTTGTAAGCCGTATAGGCATCGTTTATCTTGTTTACGTAATGTGAAGTCTGGTCGTTCTCTTTCGGGATATCATTAACGTCGAATTTCTCAGCGCTGATAGTGCCGTCTTCCAGCCAGCTGTCCACCTGACCCATACCGCAGTGGTAAGCTGCCGCTGCAAGGTCTATGGAATCATCGTATCTGTCCATGAGAAAGCTGAGATAATATGTTCCGTATTTTATATTTGTTTCGGGATCGTACATATCCTCATAGCTCTCGCTGTCATCATCCAGCCTGAACTTGACCCAGTCGTAGGCATCCTCCATAAGCTGCATAAGACCTCTTGCGCCAACGTTTGATGTGGCTTTTGGCTGGAAGTTGCTTTCCACCTTTATCACCGAGAACACAAGAACAGGGTCTGTATCATATTCTTTGCAGTATTTTATAACATATTCCTCATATTTAGTGGGGTATGTAAAGCCGCTGGGCACGTAATCCGAAGTCTTATCTTTTACCTCCCTGAGTCCTTGGCTTACACCTCGTTTGAAAAGGAACACCAGGAACATTACTACTGCGACAGCTGCCGCTACACCTAACAGCACTGCTATCAGGTCGCCGGTTGAGCTTTTCTTTTTTCCTGGACTTCTGTTTGCAGAAGTTTTACTTGTTGTTCTTGCTGCCAATTTTACCTTCCTTTATTTTGTCTGTTATCTCAATTGTCTGTCGGACAGCTTCTGTGCTGTCACCGTTATTTGTTATGACATAGTCACTGACCTTTTCAAAGAATGCCTGGTCATGCTGTGAGGCAAAACGCTTTCTGACGCTTTCCTCATCAAGACCGTCCCTTGCGGTTATACGCCTGAGCCTGATATCTTCATCAGCCGTAACAGATACTATCACATGGCATTTTTTGTCAGCACCGGCTTCAAAAAGGGTGGGAGCATCCAGCACCACATAGTCATAGCTCTGGCTGTATTCGGCTATCTTTTCGTCAAGGAGCTTGTCGATGTACCTGAATATTACACTGTTGAGGGTATCCAGCTTTTGTCTGTCGGCAAATACTATACTGCCGAGGGCACGTCTGTCAAGTACATAGTCCTCATCAAAGCATTCGGGGAATATCTCAGCCAGCTCGCGGTTGCAGTCGCTGCCTGCTTCGGTGACCTCTCTTGCTGCCATATCGCAGTTTATCACCCCGAAGCCCTTTTCCTCGAATACCCTTGATACCAGTGTCTTGCCTGCACCGCTCTGTCCTGTAAGACCTATCACGATGCTCATAGATGTATCACCCTGAATGCAGCCGCTCTCAGCAGTCTGTTGTACACCGCCAGACCCACTCCGGTCTTACGGGGGCATCTCGCCCATACCTTCTCAGCGCCCATCTCGTCGAATCCTCTCAGCGCATCAAAAAGGTGCTGCGCCTGTTCTTCGTCTGTGGCACCGAGGACAGTTTTTCTCTGTGGAAGTCCTTGTGCATCAGCCTCGGTGAATACCATTAGCACATCATCAGCCGATGCATTCTCTCTGCAGAAGGCATTGAACTGTTCGCTGCTGCCGTCGATGATAGTTACTTCGGCTTTCGGGGCATAGTGCTTATACTTCATACCCGGGCTGCGTACCTTAGCACCCTCGCCCAGCATTTCAAGCACGCCTTTGTCCACCATAACGTTCTCGGTGATCTCTTTAAGGTCTTCGACCGAGATGAATCCCGGGCGGAGAAGCCTGATACCGTCGCCCTCAAAGCTGATGACAGTGCTTTCGACACCCACACCGCAGGCACCGCCGTCAACTATGGCGGGAATACGTCCGTCCATATCGTTTAATACGTGCATCGCTGTGGTAGGGGAGGGACTGCCCGAAAGATTAGCCGATGGTGCGGCAATAGGACATCCGCTTGCCTTTATGATAGCCCGTGCCGTGGCATTTGATGGCATCCTTATGCCCACGGTGTCAAGTCCGCCGCTTGTCACCAAGGGTATCTTATCGGATTTCGGCATTATCATAGTCAGGGGGCCCGGCCAGAATTTTTCAGCACACTTTTCGGCAAGTGCGGGTATCTCCGTTACAAGAGGTTTGATCTCCTCAAATGAACTTATATGTACTATAAGCGGATTGTCGGCAGGTCTGCCTTTTGCCGCGAATATCTTGTGCACTGCATCCTCATCAAAGGCATTGGCACCAAGCCCGTAGACTGTTTCAGTGGGTATTCCCACAACTTCGCCTGCCCTGATAAGTTCTGCGGCGGTGTTTACCGAGTTTTCGTCTTTACCCAGAAGCTTAGTTTCAAACATTTAAGATCTTCTTTCCGAAATATATTTATCGTCCAAAGGGTTTACCGAATGAGCCTATCTCAATAAGATTTCCCTCGGGATCTGCGATATAGCAGGTGCGCTGTCCCCAGGGTTCTGTAGCAGGTTCGAGAACAGGTCTTGCACCGAGTTTTACTGCCCGATCGAATTCGGCATCCACATCTGCAAAAGTATCAACGTACAGCGCTATCTCTGAATGTCCGTTCAGCCCTTTGGCAAAGCTGTACTGTCTGTTTGTCATGCGTTCAAAATCGTTACGTCCGTAAAGAAGGAACAGTGTGCCGTCTTTGATAAGATATACGTTGTCGGTGTTTTCGGCTTCCTTTATCTCAAAGCCAATCACATCGCGGTAGAATCTTACCATTGTAGGCATATCCTTAACGAACAGGCCGAAACCGTCAAGGTGCATCATAGGTATTATTCCTCTTCCTGTGCTGCCAGCTTTGCAGCCTGATCTGCGGTGGCAAGTGCATCTATTACTTCATCGAGATTTCCGTTGAGTATCTGTTCCAGCTTGTAAAGTGTCAGCTTTATGCGGTGATCGGAAATTCGGCTCTCGGGGAAGTTGTAAGTTCTTATCTTCTCAGACCTGTCGCCCGTACCGACCTGTGAACGTCTGTTGGAAGCTATCTCGTCCTCCTGCGCCCTTACCTTTTCGTCAAGCAGTTTTGCTTTCAGCATTTTCAGGGCTTTTTCCCTGTTCTGGAACTGTGAACGCTCGTTCTGGCATTCTACAACAGTACCAGTGGGTATGTGTATCAGACGTACTGCTGATGAAGTCTTGTTGATGTGCTGTCCGCCTGCGCCCGAGGAACGGAATACTTCCATCTTGATCTCTTTCTCTTCGTTTATCTCAAGCTCAACATCATCAACCTCGGGAAGTACGGCTACAGTAACCGTTGAGGTATGGACTCTGCCCTGAGATTCGGTCTCGGGAACACGCTGTACGCGGTGTACGCCGCTTTCGTATTTAAGGCGTGAATATGCACCCTGTCCCGATACGGTGAAGGTTATTTCCTTATAGCCGCCGAGTTCGGTTTCGTTGGCGCTCATTACTTCTATCTGCCAGTTCTTCTGTGCCGCGTACATGGAGTACATACGATAAAGGGAATTCGCGAACAGTGCAGCTTCTTCGCCGCCTGCACCGCCCCTTATCTCGATGATAACGTTCCTGTCATCGTTGGGGTCTTTGGGCAGAAGAAGTATTTTCAGTTCTTCTTCAAGACGTGCCATAGCCGCTTTTGATTCAGCGTACTGCTCCTGTACCATATCCTTCATATCAGCGTCAAGGCTGCTGTCTGAGGACATTTCCACTGCTTCATCGAATTCAGCCTTTGCTTTATCATACTCGCGCAGCGCCTCAACAACTGGTTCAAGATTTTTGTACTCTATCATAAGCTCGGTGTACAGCTTTGAATCGTTGACCACCTCGGGCTGCATGAGCCTTTCGTTTATTTCGTTGAATTTATCTTCAAGTGCTCTTAATTTTTCAAACATATCATTTACTCCTTATTATCCGTTCGACTGCGTCATCTATGTCGTAGCGTTCATCTATAAGTATATAACTCTCTCCAAGCTTTCTGCACATATCAAAATTTCTCTTGTTTTCGCTTGTAAGCTCTTTGCGGTTCAGTCCGCTGTCATCTAGCCTGTTTTCGATAACGCACGCAAAACGCTTTATAGTGTCAAAATTGTGTTCGATATAACTTTCGGTCATAACAAGGCAGAAGGCGCGTATCTCACGCAGATAATTCTCATCGAAGCTCTCTCTCCAGTCAAAGGGTATGTAGCAGCCCTCGACTATCAGGTGCTGTTCGTTTTCTACTGCTGTCTTTATCATCTCTTTTACTATGTTCCAGAGATATGGAGTCAGCTCCTCATCATCCATAGGGGTCAGAGTGGTCTGTCCGGACCTTATGAGCCCCATTTTAAGGTGGTCTATGGAAAGATACGGGTACTTGTACTTTTCAAGAAGCTTCTGTGCAAGTGCAGTTTTGCCCGTATGGGATGCACCGTAAATAAGTATTATCATATTATCTCCCTGTTATCAGATATATCTGGCGCAGCTAAGTTTCAGCCTCACGGATAACGGTTTTTACATTTTTTTCAGCCTTGCTGCGTGGTATCATGAACTCCCGCCCGCAGCCTGCACAGCGAAGCTTGAAATCCATACCCGAGCGCAGCACAATCATCTCGTTGCTGCCGCAGGGGTGTTTTTTCTTCATAACAAGCCTGTCGCCCTTGATGATATCCATCGCTCCACCGTCCTTTCAATTTAATAGATCATTCAGCATACTATATTATTATATCACCGTTTGAGCTTCTTTGCAAGCATCTGCCGCAAAATTAAGATTTTTTTAACGTTGAGTGGAATATCCAACAAAAAAGACTGCCGCGTTTGCAGCAGTCTTGAATGTTCAGCTAAAATCGTTGATGGTAGGAAGGTCTGTCCGTGATCCATGAGATCACACTGGCGATGAGAGCCAGTATTATTGATATCAGGCACAGTACAAAACCGAATTTCGTATTGACCTGAAGATAGTTGGCGGCTCCCTGCATATTTACATTGTCGCTGGTGAAGTATCGCGATACAAAAGTGCCCTTGAACACCAGCAGACATATAAACGCTATCAGACCCAGACATGAAGCGATCGCACTGAAAAGCTTGTCTTTCCTGATGAACAGTACCACAGCACCTGCAGCACAGCATATAACAGTTATGATGAGCCATGGATTGGACTTTTCATCTGAACCGTAATCATCACCGCTTTTTGTCTTGGTGGTTGATGTAGTTTTTTTCTGGTTGAATCCAGAACCCGTCTTCACATTCTTCTCTGAGATAGTGGACGGGAATATGAGATTATATCCTTTATATACGATCTCAAAGCTGTAATCCCCACCGGCTTCCTGGTTTGCAAGACTTCCTATTGCAGATGCATCGCATGATACCGACATGAACGGGAATGCGAAGCATACCAGTGCCACTAGAAAAGCTATCTTTGCTATCAGTCTTGCAGGAACTGCTCTCATGGTATCAACTAAAGCAGCAGTACCGCCGCCCTGTACAGGCACCATGGGCTGATCCGGGTTTGTCATTGCCTGATATACATTTGAAAATGTATTGCCTATAGGCTCATTTCCGATAACAGGCTTTGGTGCAGCACCTGTAGGTGCACCGCACTGAGAACAATGTGCAGAGCCGTCCGGGATATTGCTTCCGCAATTAGAACAAAACATTATATCGCCTCCAATTTAAATATGTTGATTAATTATATCATAGTTTAAATAATAAGTCAATATATACACAAAACTATTTTCATCCGTTCTTCATCGCGGCTGTGATCAGCTGTTTCTGTAGGAGTCTGATAATTACGGTATTTTTCAGACATCTCGGCGGCTGTGACCATTTGTTTATTTATTTCCTATTGACTTAGTCCGAAAAAAATGTTATTATATAAAAGTACATTTAATTTTTCAGTAAAGGAAGATGAAATATGAAAAAACCTTTTATAACCAAGGAGAAGGCTGAGGAGATAATCAAGTCTTACCCCACTCCCTTCCATATCTATGACGAGAAAGGCATCCGCGAGAATGCACGCAATCTTTACAAGGCATTCAGCTGGAACAAGGGCTATAAGGAGTTCTTCGCTGTAAAGGCTACTCCTAATCCATACATACTTCAGATACTGAAGGAGGAGGGCTGCGGTGTTGACTGTTCATCCCTTACAGAACTGATGCTCAGCGAGTGCTGCGGTTTCAAGGGCGAGGATATCATGTTCTCGTCAAACGTTACTCCTGCTGAGGAGTATGTTAAGGCTAAGGAAATGGGCGCTTACATCAATCTCGATGATTTCACCCACATTGATTTCCTTGATAAGCTCTGCGGCATACCCGAAACTATCTGCTGCCGTTACAACCCCGGCGGAACTTTCTCCATATCCACTAAGATAATGGACAACCCCGGTGATGCAAAGTACGGTTTCACACACGAGCAGATAATCGAGGGCTTCAGGATACTGAAGGAGAAGGGTGCAAAATACTTCGGCATACACGCTTTCCTGGCTTCTAATACTGTTACCAATGAGTATTATCCCAAGCTTGCGCGTATACTCTTTGAGCTGGCTGTTGAGATCAAGGAGAAGGTGGGCATCGAGTTCAAGTTCATAAATCTCTCAGGCGGTGTTGGTATTGCTTATGAGCCCGACAAGCCTCAGAACGATATCTTTGCTATCGGTGAGGGTGTTCACAAGGCATTCGATGAGATACTTGTTCCCGCAGGTCTTGGCGATGTTGCTATATTCACCGAGCTCGGAAGATATATGCTTGCTCCCTACGGTCATCTGGTAACAACTGTAAAGCACTTCAAGCATACTTACAAGGAGTATGCAGGTGTTGACGCTTGTGCCTGCAACCTGATGCGTCCTGCTATGTACGGTGCATACCACCATATCACAGTTCTCGGCAAGGAGGACAAGCCTTGTGACCACAAGTACGATGTTACAGGCAGCCTTTGCGAGAACAATGATAAGTTCGCTATCGACAGAATGCTCCCAGAGCTGGAGATAGGCGATATCCTCGTTATACACGATGCTGGTGCACACGGTTTCTCCATGGGATACAACTACAACGGCAGACTTCGCTCTGCTGAGCTTCTGCTGAAGGAGAACGGCGATGTACAGATGATTAGACGTGCTGAGACCCCTGCAGATTATTTCAGCACATTTGATTATACAGGCATACTTGACAAGTATCTGAAAAAGTAAGAACCCGAAGGTGATCACGGTTTCATCGGGAAAGACACAACGTTTGGGCTATGTAATACATTACATCTACGATGCTCTTCCTTCATTCTTCCATGAGGGTCAGTTATAAAACTATCATAAGAATTTATGGTTATCCCCTTAACACACCACAAGTAAGATCACTGCACCAAAGCAGCCAAAAGCCTTAAATACGCACTGTTTCCCAGCTTACGACGGTTGAATTTGTAAAGGAGAAACGCATATTAGATTAATTTATGATGACTTTGATCAAGTCTGGACTGTCTTTCCGTGCCCAACTCCATAAAATAGGTGATATTATGACGATTGAAAATATAATGAAAAAATATGATAGTATGACAATAGATAAATTTAAGGATTATTTATTTTCTGATGTAGGTGATATTGATGATGTTGATATCATTGTTGGATTTATAAAGGCGAATGATGAAACAAAAATACAGGAATATTCTGATATGATCTGCAACGATAGCGGTTATAAAGGTATTTTTTTAGATGGAAATCAGTATATAATTTCAAACGATAAAAATGAAGTTCATATCATAGATACAGTTGCGGCTGAATATGCAAAAAATTCATTAATCGAGATGGTTTTTGAAATTGATGAATTTATATTCCTTATTCGCCATAAAAAAGAATATATGGAATGGTTCAAACAAAACACGAAATGTATTCTATTTGATAACACACCACATTAATTAGTATTATATCAGAACTTGAAACACTTGGCGGTTATCCTCACCCGCCGCAGGCGGGGGAATGATAACTACGACACGATATTACCGTGTTATATAGCACTTTGTAATGGTGTGTTAAAGGGATAACCATGTAAGAATTTAATAGTCATTAAAAGACCTCCTGCGGTATCATCTTACTGCGGAGGTCTTGTTATTATATCAGTCATTCAGTATCTTAACAGTGAACAGCAGCATACGCAGTCCTGCAAATGATCTCATGAGTTTTCGGTATTCAGCGTTTTGTATCCTGCCGCCTGTACTCATCAGGTCGTATATGACCTTTGCTTCCTGCATCTTCTGACCTGTACGCACAAATCCTGCACGCTCGTAAAAACGAAGCCTGTTTACGCGCTGACTGTAGTTTTTGTATTTTTTATCTACTTCTTCTATTGCCAGGAACAGCTTTCTGCCGCTGTACTTTTTCTGAGCCGCCTTCAGTATCGCAGTGCCGTACCCCTTGCCGCGCACAGCATCATCCACGGCAAAATAGAACACATAGCTGAGATCACGGTAGTTGACGGTATAGATAAATCCTATCCAGGTATCACCGTCAAGACAGCTGAAAAAATTAACGTTTGGCTTTGCGGCACCTTTTACAAGTATCCCGAAAGGTGCGCGTTCATCCGACGGGAATGCGGTATTATACAGCCGCATGATCTTATCAATGTCGGTGGTGTCATGTTTGATATTTATAAGTCTTATATTCATGGACTTTCACCTGCTTTATTTATCATCTGCCGTATCAACGTTCTTTAGCGGTCATGGGATACAGCTTTGTATCATTATACCATACCTGCCGATAAAATACAATATAAAGTTTCAGCTTGGTTCATAAATAAACTCAGCCCCCGTGTTAATGAACTGTGACGGGGGCCGTTTCGTTATATCAGATGCTGTCTTTTTCAGTGAAGGCAGACTTGTGATCAAGCCACTTGCCGCTGAGGTAGTATGACCATGTTATGGTGCAGCCTGTTCCGAAGCCGAAAAGACCGTTCCACCATATTATGGTGTATCCGAAGAAGTCACTGTATCTGAAAATGTAGGTGACTATAACTCGTACAGTCAGTGCGCAGGTAGCCACAATAGTGGGAACGGTGCTGTGGTTTGTGCCCTGGAATACGCCGAAGAGAGGTATGTATACCGACAGTACCACATTTACCATCGCAATTGTTCGCAGATGTTGTATGCAATAATCTGCGGCGGCATGATTCAGGGCAAAAAGGTCTATTATCTTCGGGGCTGTGAGCATTATCGCAGCGGCTATCAAAATGGTAATGCCAACGGATATGAGTGTAGTCTGACGTGCGCCCTGTCTGACACGTTCGGGTTTGCCTGCGCCGTAGTTCTGACCCGTGTAGGTGGCAAGGGTAGTCTGGAATGCGTTGCAGGGGAGATTCAGGTACATTTCTATCCTTGAACCCACTGTAAAGGATGCTGTCATGTTCTCACCGAAATCATTTACCGCACGCTGTATAAAGGTCAGTCCGAAGGATACTATAACAAGCTGCAAGGCTATGGGCATACCGACTATCACTGTGCGCTTTGCCGCAGTGGAGTCCCATACGTACTCTTTGAGACTGAAGCGGAACACCGGGTATTTCTTTATCATGTAGATATACGCTGCAAGGAATGAGCCTGCCTGTGCGATGTCGGTGGCGATAGCGGCACCGAAAACTCCCCACCTGAATACTTTTACAAACAGGATATCCAGTGCGACGTTGAGCACCGAGGATATGAGCAGGAAGTACAGTGTAGCCTTGCTGTCACCCACTGCACGCAGTATCGACGAGAATATATTATAGCCGTACTGGAAGATAAGTCCCAGGCAGTACCAGCGGAAGTACCGGAGTGCGTAGTCGTGGTATTCGGGCTTTACGCCTACGAGGTGCGTCAGCGCAGGTTCGCTTACTGCTATACCCACGATCGTAGCGGCTAAGCCCAGACCCATAAGAAAGAGTATTCCTGTTGATGCTGTGCGCCTGACAGCTTTCTCGTTGCCTGCACCGTAGTGCTGGGCTATCACCACGCTGTTGCCCGATGAAAAGCCTATGGCTATGGCGAGAAACAGGAAAGTGAATGTACCCGTAGTTCCCACGCCCGACAGCGCCGATTTTGTCCAGCGTTCCTGCCGACTATGACAGAATCTGCAGTATTGTAAAGCTGCTGCAGAAGCGATCCTGCCAGCACAGGAAGTGCAAAGCTGACTATATGTTTCCACGGAGTACCCTATACGCGATTTTTATATGATTTTCAATCGGCTGATTAAACAAAATGTGCGCCCGCGGAAAGACCGTGAGCGCACGATGTTTATTATTTATTATACCTTAGGCAGACCTGCAAAGCCCTTTGCCAGATCATCATCGGTGGGTATATAGTCGGTCATCAGACCGTCATTGAACTTCTGGTAAGCCACCATATCGAAGTAGCCTGTACCTGTAAGACCGAAGAAGATGGTCTTTTCCTCACCGGTTTCCTTGCACTTGAGTGCTTCGTCGATAGCTACGCGGATAGCGTGGCTGGATTCGGGTGCGGGGAGTATTCCCTCAACACGTGCAAACTGCTGTGCAGCCTCAAATACCTTAGTCTGCTCAACGCTTACAGCCTCCATCAGCTTGTCATCATACAGCTGAGAAAGTGTGCTGCTCATGCCGTGATATCTCAGACCGCCTGCGTGGTTTGCAGAGGGTATGAAACCGCTGCCCAGAGTGTACATCTTAGCAAGGGGGCAAACCATACCTGTATCGCAGTAGTCATAAGCGTACTTGCCGCGTGTAAGGCTGGGGCAGGATGCAGGTTCAACTGCGATGAAACGGTAGTCAGCTTCGCCGCGGAGCTTCTGACCCATGAAAGGCGCGATAAGTCCGCCGAGATTGGAGCCGCCGCCTGCGCAGCCGATGATGATATCAGGCTTAACGCCCAGCTTCTCAAAAGCAGCCTTGCTCTCCAGACCGATAACCGACTGGTGCAGCAGTACCTGATTGAGTACGGAGCCCAGTACGTAACGGTAGCCCTCAGTGCCGACAGCAACTTCTACTGCCTCGGAAATAGCGCAGCCAAGGCTTCCCGAAGTGCCGGGGTGTTCAGCAAGTATCTTCTTGCCTACGTTGGTGGTCTCAGAGGGTGAAGGTGTTACGGAAGCACCGTAGGTACGCATTACCTCACGGCGGAAAGGCTTCTGCTCATAGCTTACCTTTACCATGAACACCTTGCAGTCCAGGTCAAAATATGAACAAGCCATTGAAAGCGCAGTACCCCACTGACCTGCTCCTGTTTCTGTGGTCACGCCCTTCAGACCCTGCTTCTTTGCGTAGTAAGCCTGAGCGATAGCACTGTTGAGCTTGTGGCTGCCGGAGGTGTTGTTGCCCTCGAACTTGTAGTATATCTTTGCGGGAGTACCCAGAGCTTTTTCAAGGCAGTAAGCCCTTACCAGAGGTGAGGGTCTGTACATCTTATAGAACTCGCGTATCTCCTCGGGGATATCTATGTAAGCATCAGTGGTGTTCAGTTCCTGCTGTACCAGTTCATCACAGAATACTACGCCCAGTTCCTCTGCGGTCATGGGTTTGAGGGTCTGGGGATTGAGCAGGGGAGCAGGCTTATTCTTCATATCAGCTCTGACATTATACCACTGCTTTGGCATTTCACTTTCTTCGAGATAAGTTTTGTAAGGTATATTGGTTGCCATTATACAAAAAACTCCTTTCGTTGCTAAAAAACTATAAAGTATTAATATTATACCACACTAAAGCGATATTGTCAAGACTTTTAACTACATAAAACCGAGGGGCTCATGCTTCTGCATGAGCCCTGTTACGCTGTTTATCGTTACTTGGTGAGCTTTATTTCCACCGATCCGTCGATACTTGTAAGTTTCTTGCCGTCGGTCCTGAAGCAGGTGTTCTTTTTGTCTACCTCTAACTTTTTGATCTTGTAGCCCGAGATTGCAAAAGAACGTATCCTCTTTAAATTGGGACCAAGTTTCAGCACAGCCAGTTCGGCCTCAGATGACTGTATGAAAGCATGACCGAATGCGCCTGTACCCAGGTATTCAAGGCTGTCGGGGAGAATGATCTCGCTGAAGCCTGTGCAGCCTTCAAAAGCGAAGTCGCCTATCTTTACAAGGGTCTTGGGGAAACTGATCTTTGTAAGTCCGTCAGAATCTCCGCTGACATTTCCGAAGGACAGACCCTGTTCAAAGCTGCCTGCAAAGGCATATCTGTTTATTTCGGTAACGCCCTCGGGTACAGTGAATTCCTTGTGTTTACGTCCTGTAAATGCCAGCAGCTTTTTCTTGCCTGCGGTGTAAAGAACATTATCCTCTGCGATGTAGTTCTTGGAGCCGCTTTCAATGGTTATCTTGTCGAGCGAGCCGCACTCCTTGAATGCACCGTCACCGATATAGGTTACGCTCTTGGGTATAGTTATTTCCTTCAGACCTGAGTTTTCAAAAGCGAAAGCGCCGATGCTCTCTACTGTGGACGGTATCTCGATACTTTCAAGTTCAGTATAATAGCTGAACATCTCATCGGGTATGCTCTTGAGCTTTTTGGGGAGAGTTACTTTCTTTGTTGCGGAAGAACCCGAAGAAAGAGAGCCTATGTACTCAACGCTGTCGGGGAATACTATCTCCTCGGGGCTTGTGCCTGAGAACGCACCGTCGCGGACAGTTGTAACCTTCTTGCCTTCAAACTTGTCGGGAACGGTGAGCTTTTTGGGCTCCTCCTTTCCTGATTTCTCGAACTTTACAAGTTCAGCGTAGTCATCGTGTACGGCGAATTTAAGTACGCCCTTATCCACCTTTGCTTCTTTCAGCTTTTCAGTGTTTCCGTCCTTTATGTTCCAGCTGCCGATGTTGCTGCAGTACTCTTTGCCGTCGATGGTGAACACGCTCATCTGAATTGCGTATTCGCCCGGTATATCAGAGGGCTTGCAGGCTTTGACATCGAAGTTATCGCCAAGAAGGCTGAATGCAGCGCCGAGCGTATCGGCAGTACCCTCGCTGAAATGCTTGCGGGGGTTCTTGGCATCGGGTGCATAGCCTGTGACAGGTGAACTGAATGACAGCCACTCGTTAAGGTCGATATCGTCCTTGGAAGCTATAGGTACGCCGCTGTCTGTGTTCTGATTTGAGGTAACGCCTGTGATAGCTGAATTGCCTTTTTCGTCAACGTGAGACTGTATATTTACTCTGAGATACTCATCGGCAAGATCACGGGTAGAACTGAGTGTACCAGATGAACGGTAATTTCCGTCACCCAGATACTTGGTAAGACAGATATTAGGCTCTGCATCCTTATCGGTAACAACGCCGATGATGGTCGGGTCGAGATCCATTTTTGCTATGCCTTTGTTATCCACCTCGGCAGGTATATAAAGTACATAAGGTGCCCAGCTCTTTTTCTTTTCGTCCATGGACACGTTTTTGAGTACTGTGTAGTAAACGCCGCGGATATTGCCCAGTTCTTCCTTGGGCAGTTTTGAGTAGGCACAGCCGTCGTCCTTGAATTCCTTATCGGAGGACTTTGCACCCTTTTCAACCACTGTCAGATCCAGCTTATCGAGTGCGGATGCCGATGAGTTTCCGCTGTTATCGGGCTTTGATGAGCTTTCATCCTTCTTTGAAGAGCTTGACTCAGCCTTTGAGGATGATTTTTCATCCTTCTTTGAGGAGCTTGACTCAGCCTTTGAGGATGATTTTTCGTCCTTCTTTGAGGAGCTTGACTCAGCCTTTGAAGATGATTTTTCGTCCTTCTTTGAGGAACTTGACTCAGCCTTTGAGGATGATTTTTCATCCTTCTTTGAAGAGCTTGACTCAGCCTTTGAGGATGATTTTTCATCCTTCTTTGATGAACTGCTGTCGGGCTTTGATGAAGGTGTACCCACATCTACATCAGTATTGCTCAGCAGAGTACTCATCAGTGCATGGTAATCTGAGTTGAGCGGATAGTTCTTTATGTAGTCGCCGCCGCCCAGGATCTTCAGTATTATAAGGCTGGTCTCCAGATCTGCGGTGCTGTTTGAAAGCGGGAAGTATACTGACATTCCGCAGGTGTTGCTGATAGTGGTAGTGCCGTCTATCACCATATCGTTTATGGCACTTTTCAGCTCCTTTGTTTCATCAGCATAAGAGCCCGAAAGGGAAGTTACCATAGTACCCAGGTCAGCCAGGTCAAAGCTTGCGTAGCTGTGTACACCGTCAAGGAACTTCTCGTATGACTTCTTGTCGCCGTTCTTCAGGTCATCGTTCATTGCCTTGCATACACCGCCTACAGCTTCCTTTACGCTGTCAGTCTTTGAAAGGTCAAAGGCTGCGAGGGTGGCATCTGAGATATAGCAGCTTGAACTGATCTTGGAAAGATAATCGAAGTAGGTCTTTATTATGCCCTTGCATATCTTGGTAGTATCGGTATCGCCCTTTACATCCTTGAGGAACTCATAGTTCCAGCCGCAGCCCGGTTCGGAATCTGCAGAAGCCACAAGGTATTCAGCATAGTCCTGCCAGAGGTCAGCTATCTCGATCGATGACATTACACAGGCATCAAAGCCCACGAATTTCAGCTTGTTTTTCTTGAAATCGGACTTGTCAAGTGCGTCCTTCATCTCAGCTATGGTAAGGCTGTCACCAAGTTTCGTCTTGCTGTCAACGTTCAGTTCGTCGCTGCCGTAGCCAAGTACTGGTCCGCCGCCGTGGTCCCAGCATATCAGTGCATAGTCATCTGCAGGATATTTCTCGGGAACATCTTTGAGGAATGCGCCGAAGGTATCAGCCTTGCCCATATTCTTTTTATCTGTCTCATAGATATTTATACCTGCACCGTTGTCACCCTGTATATCGGAGTCCTTGGACTTGTACTCTATATAAGCATTCTTGCCTGCCGGATATCCGGGTATCCACCATGTCTGTGCGCCGCCGCAGTATATCACAAGGTTTACATCCTTGTCATCAAGACCGCTGTATATCATCTCACCGATATCTATGGTAGCGGCTTTCTGCGCCTGTTTGCTTTCCAGGTCAGAACCGACCATGTATACCATCAGTGTCAGCTTTTTCTTTTCCTCTTTCTTTTTATCGGACCATTTTCTTGCCTTGGCTGAGGTACCTACGTTTATCCTTGTTGAAGGTGTTTCTCTGAATGCACCTCTTTCAACAGCGGAAAGGGAAGTCAGTCTGATGTTGTCAGCTATGGTGCCTTCACCTGATAGGTCTATAACATTCAAACCGTTTTCATCGTCTGTCGTTTCGCTGTCGGTTGTCTCACTGTCGGACGTTGTTTCATCTCCTGTGGTATCACTATCAGTGTCCTTGTTACCCGACGGTGCAGCTGACGAAGCTGTATCTGCTGCCTGTGAACTTTCGTCCGCAGCTCTGTCGCTGCAGCCTGCCATAAGTGAGGCTGTGAGCATCAGTGCTGTTATAGCACTGACTATTCTTTTGCTTTTCATCATGACCCTCCTGTTGTTTCATTCGGACATTTTCTGTATATGCGATGTCCGAAAACCTTAAATTATTTGATAAACTTCACCATCAGATATTTTACCATAATATTGACGTTTTGTAAATAGATGTCACATAAATTTCAACTATATAGCGGTATCTATCACATAAGACTTGGAATTTTTGTTTTAATTATATAATTGATGATACCCGAACGGTATGATGTTGTCGGGATAACCATATATTTTTTTGTAAAGCCGATTGAAAAATATTAATATATGTGGTATAATAAATATAACGATCAGTCAGACAGGGGGGATATCATGTGCACATGGTTCTATGCTGAAAAGACGGCGCTTTCACCGATAATATCCAAGACGCAGAAGAATCCGCTTGCGCAGACCATAATGATCAATCTGGCACGACCTCTGGCGATGTCCGGGAATATACGTCCCACGGATATGGCGGCGGTGTTTGCACCGAACAAGCACGGGGATATGGCTGTGTACCCGATGATATGGGGATTCACACATGATTCCTCACCCAAGCCGCTTATAAACTGTCGGGTTGAAACAGCAGAACTGAAGAGCGTATGGAAGGATTCCTGGTTCAGGCGCAGATGCATAATACCTGCCTCATGGTACTACGAATGGGGAATACCACCTATGGAAAACGGTTATCGTCCCATTGCCGGGCAAAATAATATAAAAAAGGTGAAGTATGCCATACAGCCCGAGGGTGCTGAGATAACCTATCTGGCAGGGTTGTACCGATTTGAGGAGCACAGGGGCGTTACGGTACCCGTTTTTGCAGTGCTGACGAGAGAGGCTTGTGCACCTGTGCGGGATATACATGATCGTATGCCCCTTATTTTCGGGAAGGAAGATCTCCGCGACTGGGTGCGCCCTGACAGTGATCCCAAGAGCATCGCGGAAAAAGCCCTGACAAAAATGGTGGTGGAAAAGGCTGTGGATTACCCTGAACCTGTACCGGAATTTATGCAGATATAACAAATTTTGTTTCACGATGTCTTTACAATCAAAGAAAAATATGCTATAATAATAAAAAGATGACCACGAAAGGAGAGTGTGGTATGAGCGCTACTATAAAGGACGTTGCAAGGGAAGCGGGAGTATCGGTAGCTACTGTATCAAGAGTACTCAACGGGAGCTGTAATGTTTCCGAAGATTCAACCGAAAAGGTCAACGATGCCATACGCAAGCTGAAATATTCACCTAATTTTCTTGGCAGGAACCTGAGAAAATGTGAGACCAATGTTATACTTTGTATAATGCCCACCTCAGAGCATTCACTGTATTCAAAGATAGTTACAGGTATGCAGCGGTACGCTTCAAAGCTCGGCTATGATGTTATCACTGCTGTATCTGATAATACTGCCACTGCTGAGGCAAGGCAGATGAATATGCTTTTCAACAGGACTGTCGATGGTGTAGTGCTGCTTGGCACGATGTATGATGCCGAGTCGCTGAATCATCTGGCGCAGAATTACGATATCGCCCTTTGCTGTGAGGGTGTACCGGGTGCCGATGTGCTGACGGTTGCCGTTGATGATGAGAGTGCGGCTTTTGATGCTGTGACCACACTTATCGGCAAGGGTCATAAGGATATAGCTTTTGTAGGTACAAATTCTGAGGCGATATCTTCTACTGCCCGTGAGAACGGCTATAAGATGGCGCTTGAAAAGGCAGGCATACCCTACCGTGAGGAGCTTGTTTACCGTGACAGCTATGAGTATAACTGCGGACTTGATGCTATGGATTATTTCGCTAAGCTGGATAAACGTCCCGATGCAGTGTTCTGTGTTTCCGACCTGCTTGCTATCGCAGTGATACACCGCGGGGCTGAGCTTGGCATCACAGCAGGCAAGGATATTTCCGTTATGGGCTTTGATAATATCTCCATGTGCGAGATGATGCTGCCTACGGTATCAACTGTTGAGCAGCCCTGCTTCAAAATGGGTGAAATGGTCATCGCCAAGCTGATAGAGAATATCCGTTCTTCACATAAGGACAATAAATATTACACTGTGGATCACAAGGTGATACTGAGGGCTTCCACAGGGGACTGACCATTTCGGGATCATATAGCTAATGAAATAAAAAGCTGAGCGCGTTTCAATAAACGTCCTCAGCTTTTTTGTGCTCATATTCAGTTTTGTGATATAAGCTTTTCGCGCATCACATGGGTATCAAGGTCGGCAAGCCTTGTGGGTATGGGTATATGGCTCTCCTTATCCGTCAGGGTCAGTGCAATATTGCAGGCGGTATCAAGGGAGATATTGTTGCCGACGGATACGAAAACAGGTCTTACACCAGTATGTGTCCTCAGGGCTCTGCCATAGACCTCGCCGCCTATCACGATATCGGTGAAGCTTCCGCTTTCGGGGGAAGGCTCGGTGTAGTCGGTCTTTTTGTCAGCGCGGAAATATGTCTTTGCTATACCGAAAGTAGGTCTGTCCAAATAAAAGGACGCATGAGAAGCTATGCCCATGTGTCTGGGGTGAAGATATCCGTTGCCGTCAAATATATAGATATCGGGGATATTTTCAAGGAGCTTCACTGTTTCGAGTATAAGGGGCAGTTCCCTGAAAGCCAGGAATCCCGGCATATACGGAACATTTATCTTTCCGCTGAAATGCTGTCTTTCTATGACTTCATGAGTTGTAAAGTCAATTATTTCGATACAGCATACTGCCTGTTCATCACCGTTCTCATTCTGCCGGTAAGCAAGGTCGATGCCTGCAACTGTCTTTATATCACTGAGGTGGAAGCTGTCCGCACAGGATATCCTGCTGCTGAGCTCTTCCTGCACGGCGCGGAATTTTTCCTGCATCTCTTCTTCGGACATACCCTTACAGTTTTCAAAATTCATGGCTCTCACTTTCTGTACAATTATCCGTACTTTTTAAGGTCTATCATTATGCCGACTTTAGCCAGCAGCTTTACTGCTGTATCCGTGTCAACGGGGTAGATATCGCTTTTGCCAGTCTGACGTTCGTTCTCAAAATGCAGAAGCTCTATATGGTTCTCCGAATAATCTTCGGTAGAATACAGCATACCCATGATGTAGCTGTTCTTTATGGCATAATAATTCACAGGCTTCAGGCGCATAAGCGGCTTGCAGCCTGTTTTCATATCTCTGCACAAGCCCTCAAAATCATCATCCACAAAATTGATCTTGCGGCACTTCATAGCCTGTATCCGCTTTTTCAGCGCAGGCTCATTATCTGCGGATCTTTTCCTGAAAAAATGGAACATAGCATACTCCTTGCTATTTCAGCAGTCTTTCAAACAGCTGACTGCGGCAGTCCTCCTCAAGCTTGTCATTTATAGGTGCAGGGACATAGTCTGTACCTGTCTTTCTTGTCATGCAGTAGGATATTATGTGATCTGCCAGCTTCGGGTTTTTGGAAAGCAGAGGCCCGTGAAGATAGGTGGCGGTCACATTTTTCTCGGTGTAGCCCTCAGTGGTGCTGGAAAATTCGTTGCCGTTGCCTGCCAGGACTTTTCCGAAAGGCGAGGTAACATTAGTTGTCTGTCCGCCGTGGTTCTCAAAGCCTATGACCTTGTATTTTTCGCCGCTTAGATCAGCTTCGACCACGATGTTGCCTATGCATCTTTCGCGCTTGTTGGTTGATGCTGCAGTATAATAATCGAACAGACCCAGACCGGGTATCTTCTTGCCGTTGGAGTCCTTGTAGTATTGTCCCATAAGCTGGTAGCCGCCGCATATCATCAGGAAGTATACTCCGCTTTCGTAAGCTTTGCGTATCTCATCTTTAAGTCCCAGCAGATCATCTGCAAGCAGCTGCTGTTCAAAGTCGGCACCGCCGCCCAGGTATACTATATCAACGCCCGAAAAATCAGTGTCCCTGTCACCGAGATCGTGTTTTATAACTTCTGTTTCTATGCCGCGCATCCTGCATCGGTAGGAAAGTATCTCAACATTTCCGCTGTCACCGTAAAGGTCCAGCATGGCAGGGTACATATGCAGTATCTTCAGCTTTTCCATTATCCCTGACCTCCTTCCGCCTTTGCTTTGTATCGCTTTATAGCCGCGCGTGTGGGCTGTATGGCGGTATAATTTGCTATGGCATACTTGCAGCCCTTGTTTTTGAAGAACTCGTCCATAGCATCATCAAGATCGGGTCTGACAACT
>ODAI014682152.1_pt1 | contig 24653 bp, 20 predicted proteins | sample 1539321 | NCBI WGS metagenome assembly ODAI01 (sample SAMN02144231, study PRJEB22623) | gut metagenome | biome: sheep rumen | host: Ovis aries | place: New Zealand
ATGATTGGGACATAGAAGCCGCTCCGATAAAGAGCGTGATGCTTTTGGCTTATCTGATGAAAACTCGTCCCGATCTCAAATTTCATGAGATCACACCGAGGCTAGATGGGGTGCTCTCTTTCTGCAAGTTTCAGAATGTCAAGAGACAGGCTCATTTAAGCAAGGTGGGTAAAGTCCTGAATAAGGAAGGGATTCCTTTCGCTATCCTGAAAGGAGGTGCGATGAAGGTTTACAGGCCTGACTTCCCAAGATGGATGAACGACATCGATATCATAGTTCCGGAGGCTGATTATCAGAGAGTTGTCGAGCTTGTTATGGGTATGGGCTATGACAAACCGATGAAAACGGATCATAGCGTGGATCTGCATCTCCCTGGTTCAGATGAGGGACTTCTGGATATTCACGAACGTATGGAGATGTTCACCGGGCTAGAGGAGGCATATAATGAGGGCCTCTTCACACGATCAGAAGAGGTTCCGATGTTCTCAGTCCGTGGACTTCTGCCCTGCCCGGAGGATATGGTATTCATCGCTTTTGTCAATCTATATAAAAACCTCGCTAAGAACCAGACGCCGGAGAGCATCATCACGACCTTCTTTGACATGAAGTATCTGATATCTCTGAAGCCTGGTTTTGACTGGGAAATTGTGAAAGACAGCGCCAGAAAGACCGGAACGGAGTTCCAGGTTTACTACTCCGTGGTTTTCTTATCCTCAATCATTCCAAATGTGTTCCCTGTAAAGCTTCTCGAACCAGATCTTTCGGACAAGGAATTGGAGAATCAACTTTTGGATTTCCTGTTCCGGAGAGATGTCGTTTCCGAGGCCCGGGACTCTCTTTCCCGGACAAGTGTCGGGGCGTCGCTTCAAAAGGGTTACAATCCAATTGTGTTCATGTGGGTGAGTTTCGTCTCCTTGCTCAAGCGGGTATTTTCTAACAGGCTGATAAAGAAAACGTTGCTTGTTTTCCGGTATAGGGTTCTTCCCAACTTCAAACTATCTTAAACTTTTATGTGATGAGACAACTTATTGACAATTGGAAAGATAAGATACAAAAACTTGAGACTCGAATCGGGCCGGCTCTTGACAGCGCTGAAGAAGTCTTTATTGATCTTGCGGGATTGAAGACTGTCCGTGTCAAGGCTTGTGATCATACTGCCATGAGACTTATCGGAAGGGAACTTGGTTGGGTGATTACCAACCCTGTCCCTGAGCCAGATGCGACAATATATCTTTGGAAGGAAAATGAGGTGAGGGATTTCATATCAGAGGTGATTATGCCGGATTTGGAAATCCCCGCCGAGGAGGAGTTTCTGCTTTTCTCGAAGACGCATTATTTTGAGCAGACTAACAGAACTGTCTCTGGTGCTGACCCTTATGCCGCTACTATCCCTACCGGACAAGTGAATTTCAAAGATGGGACTATTTTTCTTGCGGACGGGAATAACTACTATTACGGAACAAGCAGTTATGAGCCTGACAGGTGGTTGAGAGAAGGGCATGTGTTTGTCCAGATGCTGTTCAGGATCCTAAATACCCTGCCAAACGCCTCGCTTGTCCATGGAGCGTGCATTGGCCTTCACGGTAATGGATTACTCATGTGTGCCCGTGGTAACCGTGGTAAAAGCACCCTTGCGATCACAGCCCTTCTCAAAGGGTTTGAATACGTCTCTGAAGACTATCTTATCCTACAATCTGAGAATGGGAGCTTGACCGCCTCTCCCATTTATTCAATAGTAACCTTGTCTCCTCAGATGTATAATGCTCTGTATGACGAGTTTGACAGAGCTCGCTTTGTTGGGGTCAGCAGTTGGAAAGGAAAGTATGTTTTCAATATAAGTGGCTATTCGGATGCCCTTAGGCGTCATTATCCAGTCAAGGCCTGCCTCTTCCCTGATATCGATTTGTCCGCCACAAAGCCTATAATTGAAAAATGCGGTCCGCTTGAGAAGAATCGGGCGATTACCCATCTGGCTCACTCAACCCTTTTCCAGATGTGGAGCACAGGCCTTAAGCAGAGCCAGAATGACTCAGAGACTATTCTTAAGCTCGCGAGGATGATAACTCCTCTCGATTTTTACAAAATTACACTTACCCCGGACATCTTCGCGAATGCTGAGTGTTTGCGGGCGTTTACTGAATCAATGAACAAAAACATATAATCATGATTACTGAGAACTATCAACTCAACGACGCCAAGATGTTTGCAGATATTTCCGATGGAATGGCGATCGTAATCAACTCATCAACCGGTATTTATTATGGAATGAATGGTTTCGGAACTTCTATTTTTCAAAGCCTTATTTCCGGATCTCCAGTAGGGGAGATCATCAAGACGGTAAGTTCTATTCCAGGGGCCCCGGAAGACTTCCCGGACAAGCTTAATGCCTTTGTCAATACTCTCTCCGAATTCGAGATTGTAATTCCTTCGGATACCGCATCCTTGGAAAAACCAGAGATTGATGCCAATGCCGCGTCGGCTGATGGGTTTATCCCCGAGTGCACAGAGTATAAGGATGTTCAAGAACTGCTTTTCGCGGATCCTATCCATGATGTGGAGGAAGATAAGGGATGGAGTCCGGAATAACCGTCATTCTTCCTGTTTACAACACAGGGAAATATCTTTCCAGATGTCTCGATTCGGTTCTAGGGCAGACGTTCGCTGATTTCGAGTTACTGGCGATAGATGACGGGTCATCAGATGACTCGGCTTCCATATTGGATGAATACGCATCCGGGGATTCTCGTATGAGGGTGATTCATCTCCCTGAGAATCATGGGGTTCCATACGCCAGGAACCTTGCGATGGAACAGGCGGGAGGGGAGTATATCTATTTTATGGATTCGGATGACTGGATTGATCCGGATTATCTTGCGGAGATGTTGTCCCATGCCCGAAGTACTGGCCAGAATGTAGTCATAAACAGCAACTGGATATATGAATATGATGACAGTTCGAAGAACAAACATTCCGATCAGTCTGGTTTTATCAAAGGGGAAGCCGGATACTGTTCTCCTCTTTTAGTCCAATCGGGATTCTTCCCGGTTGTCTGGGCACGGTTGTATAAACTTGAATATCTTAAGATTAACAACATCAAATCCCCTTTGCTGAAAGGTGGCGTGGAAGACAATTATTTCACGGCCATGGCCGAGATACTTCAGGATAGGAGTTACATTTTCCAAGGGCCGTGTTATCATTATTATCAAAGGGAGGGCTCGTTGGTGCGTCAACCGGACGTCTCTTTCAATTATTTCAAGAATTTCCGGGTCTTTCTTGACGACTTACATGCCCGTGGCATAGCTCCTTCTCGCGCCAAGCGTTTTTATTTGTTGGACAGTCTTGAGGTAATAGACAAGGAACGTTTTGATTTCATGCGAGATTATTTCTCTGATGTCAGACAGGATGTGCTTGCCTGCCCAAATATTTACAGCGAGTTCGATGTCTTCGCTATGAAGGCTTTTCTCTCATGTTCCACTTACGAGGAATTCATTAAACGATATTCACGTAAACCATTTGATTCTTTTCGCGTAAAAGTGTTTAGGAATAAGAGTTATCCGACTGTGACTCAGATTCTTAACGGAGATTGGTCCATGTAATTTTTCTTAGAGTATGAGTCAGACTCGAGGCTTTGTGACGTTAGCGACTGGATCCCGTATCTATTATGAGGTTGCCCATAACCTATTGCTCTCGTATAGGTGGTACTCAAAGAACCCGATGCCTTTCGCGATAATCTGTGAAGAGGAAAATGAATTCACTTCAGATTTCGATGCGGTTATTCACATCGATAATCCCAGGCATTCGTTTCTTGATAAGGTGAGATTGCCGGAGTTGGCGCCATATGATGAGACAATTTTTATAGATGCTGATTGCTTGGCCTATAGGGATTTGAATGGCTTGTGGAAACTATTCGAGCATAGCGGAGATTTCGCGGTGTGTGGGGCTCAGTATTCTTTGGATTCAAGCGAAGGTTGGATCACTAGAGAAGGATCGGGAGTTTTCAAGGATCAGGTCAAGTTCTCACTGGTTTGTAACGGAGGGGTCTATTATCTTAGAAAAGAAGGCCTTAAAGAGTTTTACAAGACATGTGGGTATATTCTTGACCATTATGATTCGTTTGAGTTCTCGTATCCCTTAAAGTACCCTGAGGACGAGAAGGTATTTGCTTTGGCGTGTGCGGTTCATGGTTATGAGCCTGCTTTGTGTTTTGTCCATGTCTTCTGTTATTATCCATTATCCCATGGTGTCGAGATGGATATTCGCAAAGGGAAGCTGTTTTATCGGACGGCTGTCAATCAATTGTATCCTTCATACCGGTTTCTGTTGCATTGGAGTATAAAAGAGACAAAGGGTCAATTATACGAAAGGGAAGTGGCGAGGTTGAAGTCTGTTATGGAATCCAGGGAACGAGCGCCTGTCAGGTTTGAAATCAGAAACCGATTCTTGGATTATTTCCTCTTGGGATCCCACAACATCCTAAAGCATCTCCCATACGATTTCAAAGTGAAAGTCCATAAAATGATCTCTGGCATTTTTAAATGAGTCCCCGCCACATAGCAGTACTATACAAACCAGGTTTATGCGATGCGAGATTATTACACCAAAGAAGAATGGACTGATCGGCTTGCGGCACTGAAGAAGAGAATAGAAAGTGTGGCTGATGGCCATGAGTCTGTATTCCTTGATTTGGGCGGAGCGAGGAAGGTTCGGCTCGTGCTTTTCGCTCAAGAGGCTCGCGACTTGATCCAAAGGGAGCTTAAATGGGTATTGACTGACGCTACGGATGAATTCGATGCTACCGTTTACCTTTGGAAGGAATCCGACATGATATCATTCGCGCGCCATTTTTTCGTATTTCCAGGATCGATTGATGAAAATGAATACTTGCTCATCAAGGTCAAAGGAGGCGATGAGTCTTTTTTCCCTTGCGGCCAGCTAAATGTCAGCGCCAGGACGATACATCTAGTCGAGGATAACACGTTTTTTTTCGGTGCGGAGAGTTTCGCTCCTGAGCGGTGGCTTTCTGAGGGGCATATCCTTGTCCAGATGTTGTTCAGGATAATGAATACGGCTTCAAATGCCAGACTTGTTCATGGAGCTTGTATCGGGCTTGATAATAAGGGTTTGTTGTTATGCGCCCGTGGGCAAAGGGGGAAATCTACCCTCGCGGTGACTGCGATGGTGGAGGGTTTTGATTATGTTTCGGAAGATTATCTTATTTTAAGTCAGGAAGATAATAAGCTTTATGCTTCACCTGTGTATTCGATAATCTCTCTGTCTCCTACTATGTACGACAAGTTATACGATGGTTTGGATAAGGCTCGTTTTGTCGGAGTAAGTCATTGGAAGGGGAAGTACGTGTTTGACATCTCCGCATATGCCGACAGATTGAAGAGGCATTATCCGATTCGAGCGTGTTTGTTTCCTGAGATTTCCACGGATGTGGCCGAGCCGAGAGTCGAGTTATGTGATTCAATGGAAAGAAACAGAGCGATCACACATGTGGCTCATTCCACGTTGTTACAGATGTGGAGCCGTGGGCTAAAGCAGCATCAATCTGACCAGGCTTTCATTCTTGACGTGATCAGAATGCTTAACGGCATGGAGTTTTATAAGATTATTCTCACTCCGGATATCTATAAAAATGCCGTATGTCTTAAAAAGTTTCTACAATCTACAGATAATTAGCATGTGAATGAAAGATTCTTTATATGTCAAGGCCATTCTGTACACAGCCTTTTTCTCTTTTTTAGCTCACGGATTCAGTTGGTTTGACGTTGCCTTCAATCATGATTCTCTTAAGGTTTTTCAACTTGACGGGAACTGGCAGGCATACTTGGGGCGTTTCTTGATTCCAGCTTATTTATTGTTCAGAGGAAAGATTGTGGCGCCTCTCCTGGTCGCTTTTTTGTCAGTGCTGTTCTTGTCCTTGTCAGTGGTTCTCACTGTGAGACTGCTTGATATCAAAAGGACCTCGAGTATCATACTTGTCTCGGCGTTGTTCGCCACCTGTCCGGTGTTGACATCCCTTTATTCGACTTATATGTCAGCAGCTGACATTCAAATGCTTAGCCTGCTGTTCAGCGTGTTTGCGGTGTGTCTCATTTTTGACCAAAGAAAATATTTGATTCCCGTCGCGATCGTCTTTTTAGCCATATCCATAGCGTTGTATCAGGCTTACGCTCAGGTATTTCTAGTACTTGCCTTTTTGCGTTTGATCAAAGATAGGGCGGATGGTGGAGCGCCTGACAACCTATGGAAAAATGGCGCCAAGACGTTAATATGTCTCATTTGTGGCGCATTGCTTTATTATCTTGGATGGGTCATTTACGTAAGGATAGCCTTTGACTCGGGAATCTCACAGTTGCCCTCATCCGGGGCATATAATAGTGTTGATAGAATTAGTTCCCTTTCTTTGCAGACAATCCCGGGATTGATCAAAGGGACCTATTTTATGTTCTTGAAACATGTGTTACGGCCAGAAGGTATGCATAGTTTTTTTACGGGGGTCGTTCATTTCTTTCTCGCTGCCGGTTCTGTCTATTTGCTGTCCACCAAGATACGCTCCATTTCCAGTAGGATCTGGATTGTTCTGATACTGCTGTTAATGCCACTCGCGGCCAATTTCGTGTATATCCTTATGGGCGGGGTGACACACACGCTGATGTATTTTTCATTCATTGCCTTGTTTGCCGGGGTGGTGATGTCGTTGGAGATCGGTAAAGCGGACAATCCTAACGTAAGGCATCCTCGGCTCAATAAAGGTATTTGTGTCGTGATGTCCGCTTTTCTCCTTTTGCTGGTTTGGAATAATGTGGTCTATGCTAATCAGGTGCATGTTAGAAAGAGTCTGGAAGCGCGGGCTACACTATCGGTTATGACGAGGCTTGTGGACAGGATCGAGCAAGCCGAGGGCTATGTGCCTAGTGAAACAGAGGTCGTTTTTGTCGGCAATCTGGACAAATCCGAGGTCAGACAGATCAGGGAAGGGTACTATGCTCGTTATGTCTTAGGGGATTATGTGAATTTCAGCGTGACTTATCATGAGACCATAAGCGATTATTTCGATTATTATCTCGCTTATCCGATAAAAGTCGCTGACAGGGATACCGCGGTATATTTCAGTCAGATGCCGGAAGTCGCCGAAATGCCGGCTTTCCCCGCTCCGGGGTGCGCCAAGATGATTGGCGACAAGCTGGTTGTGAAACTATCCGAGTATATGAAAATAATGGGATCCAAGGAATTCCATTCCTCTCCCATGGGAGATTAAAGATTGGATATGACAGATCATTCAAGAGGCTTCGCCACGATGGCGACTGGGAAGAGGTTGTATTATGTTCTTGCCCAGAACCTGCTGATATCGTATCGTTTACATAACCCGGACCCTCAGCCTTTCGCTCTCATTTGTGATAGGAGAAACGAGATAACGGAAGAGTTTGACGATGTGGTGATCATGGACTCGCCCTCATTCTCGTTTAACGATAAGCTTCGGTTGGCTGATTTGACACCATATGACGAAACGATATTCATTGACGCGGATTGCCTAGTGGTCCGGAATCTTAGAGGATTGTGGGACATCGTCAAAGACAGCCCTGATTTTGGTATTTATGGGGCTGTGTATGATCCGGAATCTAAGATGGGGAAGGCTGAGTTGGATCGTTCTGGCAGGTTGCGTGATAGAATGCATGCTCCGTGTTCTTGTCAAGGCGGGATGAGATTTGTGAGGAAATCTCCTAAATTAGAGGGGTTCACTGAGTTATGTCTGTTTATCTTAGATAATTACTCTGAGTTTCAGATGCCAGGCCATCCTAAGCCGAGCGATGATATGATTTTCCCGCTTGCTTGTTCCATCTACGATTTTCCTCCTTCAGAGGATTGGTGGAAAATCTTTTGCTGGTATCCGGAATCGCGAATCAGTGAATTCGATATCGTAAAAGGGGTGCTGAGGTATCGCTGGACTGTAATGGATATCGAACTTGGACCAGAATGCTATTTTATCCATTTCGGTACATTGTCAACTAAGGAATGGCTTTACAATCGCGAGGCTTACCGGTTGCTTTGTCACGTTAAGGGCAAGAGCCCTTCACGATTATGGTTAGGCATGAAGTGGATACAATGTTTCTTTGTGAAGATGAAACGCATCTTAGTCTATAAGGCCAAGGTCTTTGTGTATCGGTCTATTCGCTTTTTTAGGGTGTAAATACAATGATATCCGTTATCATTCCTGTTTTCAATTCCGAGCGGTTCTTGAGGAGATGTTTGGATAGCGTCAAGGCTCAGACATACAAGGACTTCGAGGCTATCTTAGTGGATGATGGGTCAACTGATTCATCTGGGCTTATCTGTGATGAGTATGCCGGTTTGGATAATAGATTCCGTGTGGTCCATCAACCGAATCAGGGAGTTGCCTCGGCGAGAAACCATGGTCTAGATCTTTCGGAGGGTGATTATATTTACTTCGCGGATGATGACGATGAACTCAGGCCAGAAGCATTGGAACATCTGTACTCCGCGATAATTAAAGGAGGGTATGATGTCGCGGCTTCCGGGTTCTCGTTTGTTAAAAGAGAGGAATACGAAGATGGTTTCATGGTCACTGGAACCGCACCCGAGGTCTTTTCTAGCGATGACATGTTGTGGCAATTGCTGCAAGAAGGTAAATTAATTTGTTTTACTTGTTGGAACAAGTTGATCGCAAGACACTTGATGACTGAATTGAGATTTCGGAACATCAAGCAGGAGGATTTCCTTTTTTGCGGGCAGTTGTACCTCAGGCTTCACTCCCTGGTTTATTTGAAAGAGTCTCTCTATTATTATTACATTCGTCCTTCCAGTTTAAGCAGGGATTTCTCCTACGTTGGGCCTCATCAATCAGTCAAGGTATTGTCTCTCTTGTTGGAGGACGTGCCGAAGGAGAGGAAAAAGGCCAGAGGATTAGTTCTCTCGAGATTATTCAAGCGTTTGATGACATCGTCGTATTTCATTGCTGAATGGCCGCTATCCAAAGCTGAAAAAGAGGCTTATATGGCGACTCGAAGGGCCCTGTTAAAGAGATATCATTTAGAGTTTTTTTCTCATCCGGCAATATCGCTCAAAGATAAAATGGAAATTGTGGCGGCAAGGCTATTTCCTGGACTTTTTGGCCGATATCTCAAAAATATCGCTGAAAAACACTAAATTTATAAATTATGTGTTTGGTTTCAATCGTCATACCTGTTTACAATGCGGCCCCATTTATAAGGAGATGTGTGGAATCCGCTCTTGCTCAAACACTTCAGGATATTGAGGTTATCTGCGTTGATGACTGTTCTTCGGATAACTCGAAAGAGATTGTCGAATCAATTGTGGATCCGAGACTGAAGGTCATTATCTTCCCTCAGAATCAGGGCGTCTCGGCGGCGAGAAATGCCGGTTTGGAGGCGGCGAAAGGGGAGTTTGTCTATTTCCTTGATTCGGACGATTGGCTTGATCCTGACTATCTTGAGGCGATGTGGCAAATGGCTGAAAGGCACGGAGATGACGTTGTCATAAACTCGAATTATATAGAGGAATTCCCTGAGACGGGGAAGAAGGCCTTCAGCAGCCGTTTCGGTTTTGTCGAAGATGAGCCTGACTATTACCCTACCACTGTGATACAGAACAAGTTCCCTCCAGTGGTTTGGGCTCGCTTGTACCGTCGGGAGTTCCTTGAGAAAAACGGGATTCATTTTCCTCCTCCCTTTGTCCGGAATGGTACGGAAGACATATTCTTCGCTGGACTGGCAGGATCGTTTCGTGATGAGGGACTTGTTTTCCGAGGACCTTTTTATCATTATCTCCAGCGCCAGGAGTCGCTCCTCCACCAGAGGGATTTGTGCTATCATAATATAGTAAGTTTCAGGGCTTTGTATGACGAGAGAGTGTCCCGTGGCCTGTCAACGGATGGTTTGCGGCTGTTCTATGGCGGAACGGTGATTCTCGACAGTGAGGAGAAGTTCGATTTCTCCAAGGCGTTCTTCATCCTGATTACCGAGGAGGTTCATCGTCACCCAGAACTGTATGCTCCGGTCGATTTGTTTTTGTTGGAGGCGGTTCTTTCCTGTGATGATTACAATGATTTCAAGTCCAGGTTCAATCCCAATATTTCTGTCTCATTCCTCCGATCCAGGTTCCGCAGGCAATGAGTTTTAACTCTTTGATATTCGCGGCATTCTTGCCGATTGTCTTCTGCCTTTATTGGTTCGTATTCGGGCGAAACCTCAAATGGCAGAATGCTTTCGTGGTAGTCGCGTCTTATGTGTTTTATGGTTGGTGGGACTGGAAGTTCTTGATTCTCATAGCCATCACTTCCTTCTGTAGTTGGTGGAGCGGATTGTTGATTTACAGATTCAAGGACGACCGAAGGAAAGCAAAATGGATAAGTGCCGCCAACATAATCTTGAACCTGGGTATTCTGGGCCTTTTCAAATACTATGACTTTTTCGCCCAAAGTTTCGCTGATTTGTTCCTGGGAGGAAAAGCCGACGGCATATTACTGCATCTGATACTTCCGGTAGGTATAAGTTTCTATACTTTCCAGGCCTTGAGTTACTCTATCGATGTTTATAGAGGGAAAGTAGAACCGACAAGGGACATAGTACAGTTCTTCGCCTATGTCAGCTTCTTCCCTCAACTTGTCGCAGGTCCTATCGAGCGTGCCACCAATCTACTCCCTCAATTCGGCCGTGAGCGGAAGTTTGAGTATTCAGATGCTGTTGATGGTTTGAGGCAGATGCTTTGGGGCTACTTCAAAAAGATAGTCATAGCCGACTGGTGCGGAATGTATGTCGATGAGGTATTCGGGGATATCCCCGGACATTCAGGAACCGCTTTGATTGGTGCGGCCATATTGTTCGCTTTCCAGATTTACGGTGATTTCTCAGGCTACTCCGACATAGCGATAGGAACATCAAAGTTGTTCGGCATCAAGTTGATGAGGAATTTCGCCACTCCCTATTTCAGCCGTGACATCGCCGAGTTCTGGAGGCGTTGGCATATCTCTCTGACTACATGGTTCCGGGATTATGTTTATATTCCTCTCGGTGGCAGCCGCTGCTCCAAAGCCAAGATTGTCCGCAACACTTTCGTGATATTCCTGGTCAGCGGACTCTGGCATGGCGCTAATTGGACATTCCTCGCTTGGGGTGCCTTCCATGCCCTTCTCTTCCTCCCTCTGATCCTTACATCCAATAACAGGAAGTACAGGGAGGTTATCGCTCCGGACCGGTCGCTTCCTAACATTAAGGAATTCGGACAGATCGTCCTGACATTTGTCCTTGTCACTGTAGGATGGATAATCTTCAGGGCGGACAATCTTCCGCAAGCGTGGGAGAATTTCTCCGGGATATGCGCTTGGAACTCGGTCGGAGACATCTCATTCTTTATCTCTCCAGTATTCCTTTCGAGGGTATTCGGGATCGCTGTCATGCTGCTTGTCGAGTGGATTGACCGAAGGGAAGAACACGGCCTCTCTATGAGAGGAATACGCTATCGGTCAATTCGTTACGCAATCTATATAGTTCTCTTGCTCGTGACTATCCTTTATTTTGACGACGGTTCCCCAAAGTTCATCTACTTCCAGTTTTAAATTGAAAAAATTCCTATCCACATTCATATTCTTCTCGATATCCGCTTATTTGATTCTCGCTTTGGTGGATGTTGGTTATTCAAAGTTCGCCGCCAAGACGAACTATCGTTCGTACAAGTATTGGAGTTACTTGATGGATGATTCCATTGAAGCCGATGTTCTTGCGATGGGGAGTTCCAGGATCGTGAAACATTTCGACCCTGCGGTCTTTGACTCTGTGGCGGGAGTAAAGTCATACAATATTGGCATGGATGGCGCGCACATCCCGGATATACTAGCTCGATACATCCTCTACAAACAGAGAAATCCGTTGCCGAAGGTCGCGCTGGTGAATATCGACTATTTCACCCTGACAGACAACAGCACCAAGGACATGTCTCAGTTTTTCCCATGGTTCATTTACAGGAGGTTCCGCAAAGCTGTTTCATTTGTCAGGCCTTTTTCTTTTGGGCAGCTATATATTCCAATGTATCGTTATGACATAGCCAATCTTTTTCGTGCTTTGTATGAGAGAGAAAGACCTCTAGAGAAAGGTTTCGATCCTGTCAATCATCCGTTCGACAATGACGCGGTCAACCGATCGTCCCTTGTTTTCAAGGCAAATCCCAAATTCGAGCCTTATCTGTTTCAGTTTTTGGACATCCTCGAGGAAGATGGGGTTAAGGTCGTGTTTCTGTTCTCCCCGTGGCATGACGATGCGATCGCTAAAGCCAAGACATTGGGACAGATGCTTGAGTATTACAGTAAGGTGGCGAGCGAGAGGGGGCTGACCCTGCTTGACTACACCAAGATGCCTTTTTCCTCAGACACTTCGTTTTTCTTTGACGCTATGCACTTGAATGGTCGTGGGGCAGCTGTATTCACAGACTCTTTGGCTCGTGATCTAAAGAGGCTTCACATTCTTGATTCTCAATGAACATGCTTCGCGCGGATGATCATCTATCCCTGATTCAATCCTCATGGGTTGAGAAATACGGCTTGGACAAGCTTCACGGAGAAGTTAAGAAAGTCCCGGCCGCGATTCTTATGCGCCCCACCCGTTTCGACCTATTCGCGAAGTACTATTATATCCGTAACCGGAAGACGTCTCCATTTAGAGCGAAAAGAGTGTACTATGAGAATCTTAGATGCTTGGTGCCATTCGGGAAGGAACATGGCAAGGAAGAGGAAAAAAACACTTTCGCGAAGCATTTCGAAGTGTTTGATAGTCTGATTGACACTTTTTCTTCCGAGGAGTTTGATCCCTCGTGTTCGTTGGTGCCGGTCGGGGCGGACAACCTTTTATTTGACGGGGCACATCGTGTGGCGACATTGGCGTTCTATAAAAAGGACATTTGGATATGCGAATTCGCATCAGTTGTAGGAGATAATTATGACTATGCTTATTTCACCAGCCGTTGGATGTCGGATTACGCTGCCGATTTGACCGCGTTCGAAGGAATGTGCTTTTTGAAAGGGATGGTTGTTTTGTGTATTTGGGGTGATATTCAGGAGTTTATCCCGGATCAGGGAATAGTCTTTTATCAAAGGTCCTTCACTCTTAACCGGAGGGAATATATAAAACTAAGATCTTGTGTTGAACCTGATTGGAAAGGAATCGGGAATGAGATTGTCAGGAATGTCAAACCTGTTTTTGTGTTTCTGTATTCTCCGGCCGGATTGGAAGAGAGAGAATCAGGTTCCGTGACTATTATAAGGGGAGAGGACTCTGTCCGCCGAGTCTCATCTATTGTCCTGACAAAAGAGGGACGTAAGCAATGGCGCTCAGGAGGGTGTGTTTCCACCTTCAAGAGTAGTCTGGTCGTTGAGTTGTCATACTGGTGGTACAGATTTAAGAAGTGGCTTAGCGTGAAGGATTACAAAATCTGGATCTCATTCTACGGTGTAGTGAGCAGGTTGTGGAAAAAGAATTATTGTTTATAAATTTGTAATCCTTTTGTCGTCTTAAAGCGAAAAAATGCATTGCTAAATGATTTCTGTTATTATTCCGGTAAAGAACGGCTCCAATTATCTTCAGGAGGCTATAGAAAGTGTTCTGCGTCAGGGTGTTCCGGTAGAGATTTTAGTCATTGATGATGGCTCCACTGACAATACGGTGGAGATTGCCTCGGGATTGGGCTGCAAGGTAATTTCACATCCTGTCTCCAAGGGCCAGGTGGCCGCGAAAAACACTGGCCTTAAGGCTGCCACTGGGGAATATGTCTTGTTCCTTGATCATGATGACATTATCAGGGAAGGCGCTCTTGCCTCAATGTATGAGATGATAGAGGCTGATCCTGATGCCTCTGCTGTCCAGTCTATGGTGAAGGATTTCCTCTCTCCTGAGATCGCTTCTATGCCAGGTACCACAATCCGTCCTGAGCCGTATTACGGTCTTTTCACCGGGGCTATTCTTATCAGGAAATCTGTTTTCGACACAATCGGCTTTTTTTCTGAGGACAAGCGTACCGGCGAGATAATAGAATGGCAATCAAGGATGGATCAGAACGGTTTTCTGATCAAGAAAACCGGAATAGTATCTACCGATCGTCGTATCCATAACACAAATTTCGGCAAAACCAACAAAGGGGATGAGTATAAGGATTACGCCTCGGTCCTTAGGCAACGTCTTATGATGTTGCGGAAATAATTGTAAGCCAGAAAGTTGTCCGTCTCTATTATGCCAACTCGCAAACAGTCATTGTCAGTGGTAGTCCCAATTTGGGATGAGGCTGAGAGTATACGCAGACTGTTCGAGGATTGTAAGATGATGTGTGATGAACAGTTCGCGGAGTACGAGATTATCATAGTAAATGACGGCTCCACGGATGATACCAGGAGAGTTTGCCAGACTTTGCATCCTGTAAAGTACGTGGAATTTGATAACCATTATGGGCAGACGGCTGCCCTGGACAGTGGCTTCAAACTCGCGTCTTGTGATTATGTCGCGGCCATTGACGGTGACGGGCAGAATAATCCTTCGGATATTCCTATAATGCTCAAATACCTGGTCGATAATGATCTGGATGTGGTGTGCGGATGGAGAAAAGACCGTCAGGATAATTTTTCCAGACGTTTTCTGATGAAACTGGCTTATGTATGCAGGCAAGTTTTCCTTCGAGATGGCATCCATGACTCCGGTTGCACATTGAAAGTTTTCAGGCGAGACGTTCTGGAAGGTTTGGACTTGGTAGGTGGTCAGCATAGGTTTATTCCAGCCATCTTGCGAGACCGGGGGTGTAAAGTCGGGGAGATAGTGGTTTCGCACATGCCACGGAAAAGAGGTCGGTCAAAATACAATTCATTGTCCAGGATTTTCCAGGGATTACGGGACTTGTTTGCCATTAGGAGAGGTTCCTCCAAGCGGACTCCGGTCACTTATGTGATTAAGGAAGTCGTTGATTATTAAGCTTCGATGAAGATTCTTATCCTCATATCCTCCCTTGAGGGAGGCGGTGCCGAGCGTATCGCCTCCAGGGTGGCCAGCGCTTTGGCTGATAGACATGAGGTTCATATAATGCCTTTTTCCTCAGCGTCATCTCCTTATCCCATTTCTGATAAGGTCAAGGTTGATAACGCTGGATTATTTGATCTTCGAAAAAAGTCGAGATTACCGTTCCGGTTCCTGATTTCCATAGTATTCGGGTATTTCTTCTTATCCTTTATCCGGCTCCGGTTCCGTCCGGACGTCACTTTGAGCTTTTTGAAAAAGCCGAGCCTTCTTAACGCGTTCGCGTTAGGCGGAGGAAGGAAGATTATGTCAGAGAGGAACAATCCACGTCAGAAGGGAGAACGGCATTTCCGTATGACATGTTTGGCGTACCGCCATGCGGATAAAGTAATATTCCAGTCAAATACGGTCCGGAATATGTTTCCTGAAGAAATCCGCCGGAAGGGTGTCGTGATTCCCAACCCTGTTGAGGTGGTTTGCGAGGCTAGCGGTAATAGTCATAAGATTGTGGCCTCCGGGCGGCTTCGGCCACAAAAGAACTTCGCTCTCCTTATCAAGGCTTTCTCCACTTTTCTTGCGAGCCATCCTGATCACACCCTTCATATTTATGGCAAAGGCCCTCTTGAAGGGGCTCTGAGACGACAGATCAGTGATATGTCACTAGAGGGAAAAGTCTTTTTGGAGGGGTATGTGGACCGGATTCACGAGGCGATTCAGGATGCTGAGATGTTCGTCCTCTCATCATATTTTGAGGGAATGCCTAACGCTCTTCTGGAGGCGATGATGATGGGACTTCCATGTGTCACGACCGCTTTTGAAGGAGCAGGAGAGTTATTCGGAGACTCTGATAGTTGTTTGATGGTTCCTGTGGGTGATGAGAGAGCCATGGCTGAAGCGATGGCAAAGCTGGATGATGAACCACAGTTCAGGGATAGTCTTTCTAATCGGGGACGCATGTTCGCGGAACGATTCTCGACGGAAAAGGTTATACCATTATGGGAGAAAGAATTATGACAAGAAAACAGTCATTAGGAATTCTGGTGGTCATTATCGCTCTCCAATGCGGGGCGATGTTTTACTGGGCTTCCCGGAAGGCCGGCTATTACATCGACGAGTTGTTCACTTTTGAGTATGTCCAGAATATCAACAACCATAAGGACTCGATAGAATATATGGATGACAGTTCTTTGTGGAAAGTTGAGGACTGGTTGTCGGTGAAGGATTTGAAGACCAGGTACACCATGGAGGAAGGGGAAAGCGTTTTTGATCTCCCTATCTCCTTGACTGCCAAGAAGTTCTTCTTCGACAGAAATTATATGTGGATCATCAACGCCCTCGAGACAGTATTTGGAAGAGGCGGCCCACCAAAATGGATCTGCATTTGTTTCAACATATTCGTGTGGATATTATTCCAGCTGCTTCTGTTCTTTTTCCTGGATTCTTGTCTCGGGTTTGATCGGCGGACCTCATTGCTTGCCGTTACTATGTGGGGGTTCTGCCCTATGGTTTTGGAGCTTTCCGTATACTGCCGTTTCTATGCGTGGACCCTTCTCCTTTTCTTTGTCGCGATTGTCCTCCATAAACTTATGTGGGATGGGACATCGCATAAAAAGAATATCCTTTATGAGGTGGCGGCCATACTGACGCTATATCTCGCTTTCAAGAACTCTGAGCTTATTTTTGTGATCGGGGGAGCCCTGATATTCTTTTTCGCCGTAGGTCTTATAGCCAAGAAAAGGTATCTTCAAGCCGCCTATTATTCCTTGCCCCTGATAGTCGGTGGAATCCTGTTTTCTTGGAAAAAGTCTCATCTATTGGATGTTGTTTTTCATCCTTCCTCATATGCTTCCATGGGACATGGCGCTACCGCCAGACTTGCAGATTATCTCGTCAACAGTTCTATGCGAGAGAAGATCGTCTCTCTCCTGTACTCTTTGAAATCTTTTGCCGAGTCTGTCGGAGGAGGAATGGAACTGACGCTTCTCATTGTCATTTTAGGGTTGATGCTGTATTGGGCGGTAAGGAAACACTCTCTTAAGTTGATAGACGGATTCGACTGGATCCTGATCGGAACCGTCGCGGTTTTCTGGTTGTTCTGCGGGCTCTGTGGTGTGACTTACACAAGGTACTACTCATTCATGTTCTTATTGATATTCATCTTGTTGTGGGTATTGCTGGATCGGATGGCCGGAAGCGGCAAAATCTCCTGGGTTGTGTACAAGGTAGCATTCGCCGTGGTATTGGTTGCTTCTTTGATGCCGTTCTATAGAAGAGATGTCACATATGTCTATGAGGGACTGAAACCTGCTCTTGAGCGTGTTTCCGCCCATTCTGACTTGAAGGCGGTGGTAGACTATGATCCCGAATTCAACTTCAACGCATATTACAGCACATACATGCTGGATGGGTCATCTTCGATTTATCCTGTATGCCGTCAGCCATCAAATGATGTCCTTCCGGACCTTCCCGAAGCTTTCTTATTCTGGGAGTCGGAGTATTTGGCTCCTTCCAAGACGCTTGGCTTGATCAGGAGAAGCGGCTATTCGACATATATGCTGTATGCCTCCGGGAAGGCGATAGTTTATCTTTGCGAAAAACATTAGTGGCATGTATATTATTGACGGAATAGAGCCTGACTTGAATCCGAGAAGGCTTGTCACTGAAAAGATTCCGGAAGTGAAGTCCGGTATCAAAATGTATGAGCAAGACTCGGGGTTCATCTGTGGGCTCTTGAAAAAGTTTCGTCCACGGAAGATTCTCGAAGTAGGAGTCTCGCATGGTGGTACGGCGGCTGTGATATTGCAGGCGATGAATGCCTTGCAGATGCCTTTTTCGATGTATTCGGTTGAGATTAAGGAGTTTATTGGCCGTAAATCCAATAAGACCGGACGGCTTGGAGAAAAGGCTTGTAAGGATCTGGGATGCAAGGATTATCATCTTTTCAGGGGTGTATATCTGCCTCAAGTGATGGATGAGATAGGTGGAGATATAGATTTCGTCGTGCTTGACACAACCCATGTCATGCCGGGGGAAATCCTTGATTTCCTAGTGGTATTTCCTTTTTTGAGTCCGGAAGCTGTAGTCTGTTTACATGACATACGTCAAAACCAAGGCAAGCATCCAAATCCGGAAAATATCGCCACCAATGTCCTTTTCAATGCTGTTGTGGCCCGGAAATATGTCAATAGGGATGCTACTCGGACTCCGGACTATCCAAATATCGGGGCATTTGTCATTAACTCGGAGACCTTAAAGTATATCAATAACGTTTTCGGAGCTCTTACTCAAAACTGGACTTTTGCCGGTAAGGGTTTCCAGTACTATTATGATTTTATCATACAGCGTTATCCGTCGCGGTCAGTCTGGCTATTTGAAGAAGCGGTTAAAATGAATTCGCGATCTTTAAATGCTTTTCACATTCGTTTATTGAGGAAGCTCAAATCTCTTTTACATGCGTGAGACTTGGAAGATAAGGACACTTGGCCGCCATGATGGTGGCAAACTTGCCGACTCCCAGGACAGCTTCAACTTCTCATATGTTGAGGTTGATCCTGGAAAGGAGAACTTTTCCATCTCAGTGTCTTTTGAGGTTGAGGATGCTTCAGGCTCTGATTACCAGTCTGGATATGGGATTATGGTTGTGGATACCGTGGCCAGTTCCTCAAGTCTTTCCCGCCATCGTAACAGCTTGATGGTCGGGTGTTTCCGGTCTTCAATCAGATATGGCTACTCATATGGTGTCAGGATTGTCGGGGGGTATACGGATCGTGAGGCCATGCCTCAAGATGGCCGGAGGCTCTTGGATGCGTCCAGGCTATTCCCATCGGCGATAATTAAAGATCGGATTAACGATGGCGAGCGGCAAGTCTTCAGTCTCGAGAAAACAAATGAGGGCTTTGTCGCCTCAATGCGGACAGATTCTGGTGAGGAGACTATTTTTGTCCCTGGCTGTGATTTCTTGTTAAGGCAGGACAGGAGGGCGATTTATGTCGGTATCGCTGTGGCCGGGAATATCAAGATGAATATTTCCGATGTCAAGTTTATAACAAGTCCCGGAAAGAAGAGTCATACTCCCAAGGGGACAATCAAAAAGCAAGTATCGGTTTATCCTTTTTCCCGGGAGCTTGTGGATAATCTTGAGCCATCTTTTCGAGATGTCACCCCGGGCAGTGAGATTATCCTTCCTGACGGCGTGTATAATGCTGGGACATATTATATCAGGAAGCACCAATCCGGTACTGCCGGTAAGCCGATAATCCTTCGTGCCGAACATCCTGGGAAAGCCATTATTGACGGGGGTTCTTCCAAGGATAGGCTCCCGGCGATGATACTTCATGGAAGTTATTGGATATTAGATGGTTTGGTTTTCAGGAACGCTCCCTCTTGCGGGTTGTTGATTTGTGGTTCGAACAATGTCATCCGTAATTGTGAGGCCAGTGGAAACGGCGATACAGGATTCCTGATCTGCTCTTTTCCCGGTTCTTCCAAGAAAGAATGGCCCGCGAGGAATAGGGTTGAGTCTTGTGTCTCCCATGACAACTGCGATGCGGTGCGTCGCAATGCGGATGGTTTCGGAGCGAAGCTTTCTGTTGGGGAGGGTAATGGGTTCTTTAATTGCAAGGCATTCCATAATATTGACGATGGTTTTGACCTTTATACAAAGAGTTCCATCGGTAAGATAGGCCCGGTTACTTTGGAAGGATGTGTCGCGGAGTATAATGGTTGGCTTTCTGATGAGGCCCGTCCGTCTGTGGATCCGAAAACCGGTGTTGGATTCAAATTGGGAGGCGAGGGCCAAAGAGTGAGACATCAAGTGATAGGTTGTGTCGCCAATGACAATGCCAGAGCCGGTTTTGACGCTAATTCAAATCCGGGAGTTTCATTATCCGCATGCGAGGCTCGTGGGAATGGGATTGACTTTAGGCTTAAAGTCGCGAATTTCAACTGGTTCCAAAGATTGAGGAGGAGGGTTCGCCTTTTTGTGACGCGGTACACTCCGCATGACAAAGCCGACCTGGCTGTCTTGCGCCAATTCGAGGTTATAGTTCCGGAACTCACTTGTTATTCCCGGCAACAAGTCCTGTCTCAACTTAGCCGTCAGGCCATCAACCACGGATTCGGATCACTTCAGGATTACTACAATGAAGTGGCGTCCAATCCCGAGGCTTTGTCTCAGATGCGAGTGAATCTGACCTTTTTAGGGTCTCACTTTTTCAGAGGTGATGTATGGCCGAAGTTAGGCGGAATATGTCGTTCGTCTTTCCGGAATACTCCCGGAAACAAGATTCGTGTGTGGTGTGCCGGATGTGCCAATGGTAAAGAAGTTTATAGCCTGCTTATGGTTCTGTTGGACTTCCTTCCCTCTGATATGATTGATTTGCTGGCGACTGATTATAATCCCGAGCAATTGCGGAAATGTCAAGATGGAATATACCCTATAAGCACAATTAAGGAAATTCCAACTGAATACCATCATTATTTGGCCACGTTCGAGCATCAGCAGCAGTTCCGGATTTCTTCCGATTTAAGGCAAATGGTCCAGACCCAGTGCCATAATCTTTTGTCTGATGAGTACCCTGGCGGTTTCGATCTGATTTTGTGTCGGAATGTGATTAAATTCTTCGAAAATGATGTCAAGAGTCAGGTACAAGGGAAACTGGCCGCATCCCTTAATGATGGAGGCTATCTTGTGATAAGTGATGACTTGGTTCGGGAAGGGATCCATGATCCGGGTTCGATGAATTTGATTCAGTTGGATAACACTTGCATTTATAAAAAATCTGCTATATTTGCAGTCCCGTCCGCGAGTGTGTTGGAATTGGTAGACAAGCCAGACTTAGGATCTGGTGCTTAGGCGTATGGGTTCGAGTCCCTTCACTCGCACGAAAGACCGTCATCTTGGCGGTCTTTTGTCATTCTGAGCGAAGCGAAGAATCTTCTTCCTCAGCTGCTTCCAGTTCCTTCACTTCCTTTTCCGACAGATCCTCTGTCAGGTCGGCCGAATAGGCGACCTCTGCCTTCTTCTCCTCGATCGCCTGCTGAGCCTCCTCATTACGCCTTATAGCTTGCTCGATGCCTCGGTCAAAGATGCTGTGGATCGAGCTGACCAGATTGAGCCGGAGCCCGTCGATCTCATCATCAAACAGAGGAATCTTAGTGCTCTTGAACTTGGCCTTTCCTAATTTCCATCTCCAGTCAGTGAAATTGCCCCCGAGATTGACTCCGAAACGGAATGGAATAGGGGACTTGAGTGCGGCCACATGGTATTTGAAGTTTTGGTCGAAACCTTGCAACCCGTCCAGGGCAAGGGTGTACCTGTCCACTTTCAAGATGAACGGGAATACCTCCAGCTGATTCTCCTTTACTATTCCCCTGACCGACATCTTATCGATATAGCTGGAGTCCCTATCCTTGAATCTCAGGGTTTTACGCAGTTTGTCCAGTTCGGCGCTCTCAGAAAGAGTCAGGTCTTTCCCGTCTATTTTCACCATTCCGTTAAGAGTAGGCAGCATGATATTCATCGCCGTATCTATGGATGCGGTGGCGGCCAGCTCGCAGTCCAGCATCCCGGAGAAGGCCTTGAGCATAGGGATAATGCTGTCGACGGCAGGGAAGAGCTGGATGACTTTCTCGGCGGTAATATTCGAGAACATAAGGTCAAAGCCTGACGTGATGTCTTGCTTGCTACGTGTGGCGTAGAAACCCTCCATAAACACTTCCCCCATGTTGGTCATCGCAAGGGTATTGGAAACCTGGAGGCACCTGTCCTTCATCTCCAGATCGGCGGAGGCGAAGGATGTCTCGAGATCTGAATATCGGATGGTCCCGGCCTGGACATTGACTTTGGCGTTGAGGTTACCCGGGACGACAATTAGGGAAGACAGCGATGCCGTATCAGTCACGGCTTCTTCTTTAACCACCTCCATATATTCGTTATCATCGACCCCGGACAAGGCGGCATTGCCTCCGGGAGGGGTGAACTGCCTTCCGGCGTTGATCGCCACAAGAAGCTCATTAACATCAATGGTGTCAGAGCTAAGGTTAAGGTCGAGATTCAACATACCTCTTCCGGAAGCCAAGGCTCTCCTCAGTCCTGACAATGTGCCTCTCGCTGAAATGTCTGACGAGCCGGAGCGAAGAGTCAGGTTGGCGAGGTCTATCTGGTTGTTGGTGAATTTGCCCTCAAGCCCGGACAAACTGTTTTCCAACGGCATGTAAGGGGTGATGACTTTCCCGTTCCCGACTGAAAGATTCCCGGATATATTCCATTCCCGCATGAATTTGGAGAATGATTCTCCAAGGCTGATACGGATATCTTTCTTCTCGAAGTCCCTCTCATAAATAGGTCGGACAGAGCGCTGCCCTGAGCCTGTCGAAGGGCGTCTTAGCCCGAGAGAGTCCCTGCGAGGCCTCCTTCCTTCGGCAAACCCGGGACCGCGATTCTGTCGTGACGTGTTCACGGGGCTGGCTGTTACGGCCAAGGAAGCATCCTCCATGGAGTACCTGTTCACGCTTTCCCTGACGAATATCCTCTTGTTCTGGCTGCTGATGTTAAGGTAAGGAGGTGTCTCACCATTTTTAGGCGCCTGGTAAAGCTTGTAAGTGTTCTTAGAATCCCTCACACCCACAAAGCAGGAGTCGAGATCCATCATTCCGATGGATGTGATGTCAACTCGTCCGGTCAGAGGGTGACGGTTTTTTGTTCCTTTGACCGTCTCTTCGGAATTTCGAGCGGTCAATCTTATTCCTCTGCCCCTGAAATATGTGGAAGGCCCATATTGCGCGGACAAACTGTCTACGGAGGCTGTCAATCCCACATGCTTTGAGGATGAGTCTGAAGGTGATGTTTTGGATAAAGGACCAAGTGACACGGCGGTCCGGCCAAGGAAAGCGGATAGTGTGTCACCGAACGCCCGGACCCTGATTCCGGGACTTGAAAGAGAACCTTGGAGACCGATTTTGTCAAAATTATAAAGATCCAGTTGGGATAGTCTGAAACTGCCTTTCAAATACCCATCCAAGTTGCCTCTGGCCCGAATATCTGTCCCTTCTGGCAGGAATCTCATCAAAGAATCCAGAACCAAGTGCAGACGGCTATCCACCTTAAGGAGAGGGTCTCCGTTAAGCAGATCCTCTGAGGAACCCTTAAGATCGACATCCGCTCCTTTGATCTTCAGACATAAATCTGGAACCTCGGCTGAAAGAATCCCGTCCCGGATGTATGCTGTGGCGTCCAGATCGAACCTGCCTTTCTCATCCAATCCCTTCCAGGCTATCTTGGAATCCGGAACGAAGGCATGGACAGTCAGTTCCGGCAACTTGCCTGTCTTGGGGTTGTAGAAACCGTCACAATCAGCGTCCAAAGAAAGCATGGCATCCGTATCCAATTTCTTGAGGATAGGGAAGTTGTCTCCGAAATACCGGGTTACGTCTCTTACAGGCTCATCGTCCATGGCTGCCGAGGCCTTGATGTAGATGCTGTCGGAAGACATGTCGACCATGCCCTCAGCTTGAAGATCAAGCATTGCCAAGGAAGCCTTTAAATCCTTGATAGAAAACACCTTCCGTTCGAAGTCGGTATATAGTTCAGACTGGATTTTTACAGGCAGGTCCATCTTCCCCGTGGAGGTCATGTTCAGGGCGACCTTTGAGTCGAGATCAATCCCGTAATGGTCCTTAAGGTTTTTGATTGTGAGGTGATCCACGCTTACCGCAGCGGCAATGGAATCAGGATCGTTTTTATATTCAATATAAGGAGATTTCTCCAGGCTCACCCTCCCGACAGATATGGGAGGCAGCGTGAAGGAAGATGTGTCTTCGCTGGAAGGTATCTTGATTAGGTTCCAACTGGCTCTGGTGGAGTCGTATTGGTGGAGGAATATCCTGGGATGCTCAAGGATGGCGTGCTTGACTTTGACCTTCCCTTTCAGGGCTTCCATATAGTTGACGGAAAGGCTCAGACGGTCAAAACTGGTCAGTGTGTCAGGCGGGTCCTGGCCCACGACGGAGAACCCGTCAGCGGTCACGTTGAGGTTCGGGAAACTCTTGAAGACAGAAGCCTTGATGTTCGAGAACCTGACCTCCCCGTCCACGTATTCCGCCGCATATTTGTTGGCCAATCTGGTCAAGACCTTCGGGCTTAAAACAACCTGAACCGCCACGGCCATCGCCACCACCAGCCCAAGGATGGACCAGAGGATAATCTTGAGGGCCAGATGCTTTCCACGCTTGCTCACATCTACAAATTTATAACAAAAAAGACAAACCCACATGGATTTGTCTTCTAAAAATATAAGCGTGTGATTACTGCTCGTCCTGGAGCTGGAGGTGCTGGACGTAGATGGCTTTCATCCTCGCCGCTCTCTTCTTCACTGAAGGCTTCTCGAAGTTCTTGCGGGCGCGCATTTCGCGGACAGCACCGGTCTTCTCGAACTTTCTCTTGAATTTCTTAAGAGCTCTTTCGATGTTCTCGCCTTCCTTGATAGGAACTATGATCATAACTAATTTACCACCTCCTTTTTATCAAAGCGGGTGCAAAGATATGAAAAATTTCTTAATTTTGTCAAAACAAAAATGTTATTTCAATGGACAGCCCGTTTTTGTACAATAAGTATGTGACAG
>ODAI011278950.1_pt1 | contig 24648 bp, 26 predicted proteins | sample 1539321 | NCBI WGS metagenome assembly ODAI01 (sample SAMN02144231, study PRJEB22623) | gut metagenome | biome: sheep rumen | host: Ovis aries | place: New Zealand
CACATTATGTTTACAACTTGACCGATGAGCAAAAAGAATGGATTTCTGCGGAGATAATCGAAAAGATGGCTTTGTTTGATTATTCTTTTATGGGTATTCCGGAAGGCTACCCGCAAAAAATAGAACGTGAAATAGGAAGCCGAAAAATAGTTGCGGAACTTTATCGCACGTCTGTGGGCTATATGCCGTCGAATTATTCGATAAAAATTAAATACGGAAAAGGGGTTTATGCAATTAAGGAAGGCCAATGGGGATTTAATATTGTAGAAAAGGACGGTAAAAAATATCTTGTTTACATTGGGATGGGTGGCTCAGGTGAACATCGTGTAAGCACAATCGAAGATTTTTATCTGAATGTTTTGAACTTGGATTCGCTGGAAAATGTTTATCATGGTTTTGTAAAATCAAAAATTACTTTTGTGCGGGAGTGGGAGTAAGTTTGCGAGCCTTTTTTGCAAGGCTGTACTCTGCGCACTGACGGCAATTTTTGTAAAAAATACTCTGCGTACTACTGGCAATTTTTATAAAAAATACTCTGCGCACTGTTGATTTTCTTGCGTTTTAGGTATAAATTTGTATTATGGAAATCAAGCGGAAAATATATAAGAAGCTTCTTTTATGGAAAAACGAGACTCAGGGGAAAAGGGCTCTTTTGATTGAAGGGGCGCGACGTATTGGTAAGTCTACGATTGCAGAGTTATTTGCGAAGAACGAATACAAATCGTATATTTTAGTGGATTTCAATAAGGCTTCCAAAAAAATCAAAGATAATTTTGAAAATATGAACAACCTGGATTTGTTTTTCCAGACGCTTTCGCTTGAATATGGCATTAAACTTTTTCCTCGGAAATCCTTAATCATTTTTGACGAAATACAGAAGTTTCCGCGTGCAAGGGAAGCAATAAAGTATCTTGTGCAAGACGGCCGTTTTGATTTTATTGAAACCGGCTCGCTAATTTCAATCAAAGAAAATGTTGAGGATATAACGGTTCCGTCCGAAGAACGCAAAATCAAAATGTATCCTGTAGATTTTGAAGAATTTGCACTTGCGCTTGGGAAAGAGCTTCTTCTTGATTACATAAAGGATTGCTGGGAAAAACAAATTCCCCTTGACCAATCTTTTCACGCCCAGGCAATGCATTTGTTCCGTGAATACATGCTTGTTGGCGGAATGCCTCAAAGCGTTGTTGCATATATTGATTCGCATGGGGATTTTTCTTTAAGTGATGTTGAAAAACGAGATATTCTGGATTTGTACCGCGATGATATAAAAAAAGCGGCCCAGCGGTATAATTCAAAAGTCTCTGCTATCTTTGAAAATGTTCCAGCTTTTCTTTCAACCCACGAAAAGAAAATCGTCCTAAGGGAAATAGATAAGAACGGTATTTTTAGCCGTTATGATGAGCCTCTTTTCTGGCTTGGTGATTCTATGATTTGCAATCTTTGTTACCGTTGCAACGACCCGAATGTTGGTTTTGCCCTCAACAAAAATGATTCTGCCGTAAAGTGTTACATGGGAGATACAGGGCTTTTAATTAGCCTTGCATTCAGCGAAAACGAAATTGCGAGTCAAAAACTTTACAAAGCAATTATGGACGGAAAGCTTTCGCTAAACGAAGGAATGATTTATGAAAATGCCATTGCGCAGATGTTTACAAGCCTTGGCCGTAAATTGTTTTTCTACACCCAATACAATGCTCAAAAACACCGCAATGATATTGAAATTGATTTTCTTTTATCCAACGAGAGCAAGACAAATTTTAAAATTTGTCCTGTAGAAGTAAAGTCGTCCAAAAACTATACGGCAACTTCGCTTGGCGCTTTTAAAGAAAAATATGGAAAGAAAGTGGAAAAGTCTTATATCATTCATCCAAAGAATTTTTCTGCTGAAGATGGGGTTGTAAAAATTCCCCCATATATGGTTTTCTGCGCACTGGGGACTTTGTAACACAAGCACGGAGCTTGCGGGTTTTTTAGCTGGGAAAAAAATGCTATACTTTTTGCATGACAGAGATAGAGATAAAGGCTCACGTAAAAGACAGGGCGGGGCTGGAAGAAAGGCTGAACGAGATTGCTACTTTTACAATGCAGGTTTTGCGGGACGACACATATTACGGTTTAACAAAGGAGACACGCTGCAAGCTTAGGGTAAGGAGGGAGACTTTGCTTACAGGCGGCGGTGAAGAAAAGAAGACTCTTCTTACCTACAAGCGAAAGGAAATGCGTACCCTGCCAGACGGAAGCAGTTCTGAGGTGAACGATGAAAAGGAAACTGTCATTCAGAATGCGGATGTTCTGGAGGCTTTCCTAAAGGATTCAGGTTTTTTGGTTACGCTAAAAAAGCAGAAGGACGTAAAGGATTGGGAGCTTTGCGTAAAAAAGGATGATTTTCCAAAAGAGGCGGAAATAGGACAGGATTTGACCGCAACCTTTGAGCTTTGCAAAGTTCCCCCGCTGGGCGACTTTCTTGAGATAGAAATTCTTTCCCCAGTGGACAATCCGTGCGCGGTAGAAGCCATACAAAAAAAACTGCATGAACTGCTTGCACTTGTTGGCATTGGCGAAGACCAGATAGAGAACCGCTATTACAGCGAGCTTTTGCGTGCTTATGGAAATCAATTTGCATAAAGTATGGTGTCAGGTAATCAAAAGAACACAAAATTGATTTCTGTGATTGCGGAACCGATGAACCTACGCCGCCGTGTAGGGGCGTTTGGTTGAAAATTGCCTCCTTGCAATTTTCAACCATGAGTTTGAGAAACTCACCTGTTTTTTATGCCAACAAATGACGCGCCCTCCTTGGCGCTGCTTTTTTTTACATTTACTGGTTGGGCGGAACCCCGGAAGGGCGGTGGCGCAAAGGGGCTTTCTGTCGAGTTAGCCATAAAGCAAAATGGTAGAGCAAACAGGACTTCGTCCTAAAGGCTACCGTCCTAAAAAGTATCCTCTAAAAACTCACATTGATTATTAGCATAATTTGTAGTATCATAAACCGCTTTGTAAATTTATAAAAGAAGGAGAACATTTTGTTCAACAGAGGTTTATACAAGAAAAATGCTCTAAAATGTTTAAGGGACAGGCGGCCTGTTCCAACGCTGGTAAGTCTTGTTGTTCTTGTCACCTATTTTTTGCTTAACGCCGGTTCCGTGGGTAAGTCCATAACGGCTGTTGGCCCGCACCTTACGCTTATCTTAGACGCAAGAAAGATGAACTTTATTGTTATTGCAATAATGTGCTTTGTTTTGGGAACAATAGAGATTGCCGAAGCAGGCTTCTATCTTTTTGCGGTTGACCATCCGCAGGAGCAGCTTTCCTTTAACATATTTATAGAAGGATTTTCGCTTTTTGTAAGGGGATCGCTTGCCTTTATCTGGAAGTGGCTTTGGATTTTTATTTGGGGCCTGTTTTTTGTTGTTCCTGGAATAATAAAATTCTTTTCCTACTCACAGTTTTTTTACATACTTAGGGACTATCCCCAGATTGGAATTAGGCAGGCACTGGCGGTTAGCAAGGAAATAACCAAGGGGCACAAGGCGGATTTGTTCTGGCTTTACCTTTCTTTTATTGGCTGGGACTTGCTTTCCATTCCTACTGCATTCATTTTGCAGCTTTGGATTCGCCCATATAAGCAGGCATCTTTTGCCTTTGCCTACCGCTCTTTAATGCAGAAGGCGCTTACTTCCGGTGCTGTTGTTCCGGATGACTTAAAATAGTAGATGTAAAATAGGAGTTTTGCCATGGAAGATAACGAAAGCATGAATGAAAGCGGATTTATAGATGACAACAACATTGCAGACGGTGCCAGTGCAGGCAGCAGTGTTGCAGACAGCAGTGTTGCAGACAGCAGTGTTACAGGCGGAAACAAGGCCTCAGAAGACAAGGGTTTTGCGGGCAGCTATAAAGCTCCAGAAGATTATAAAGCCATGGAAAGTAAAAAGGTTATGGATAGCAATAAAAGTGGAAAAAAAGTTTTTGTAGTAGTAATAGTTCTTTCTGTAATAGCTGGACTTATTCAGTTTGCCGGTAAAAAGGATGAACCAAGCCAGTCACACGTACTTACAACTTCTTCTTCCGTAAAAAAGGATGATTTCTTTAGCGTGTTCAGCAACAAGAAGCAGAAGGACAAATGGGTTCACTTAAAGGGTACGTCCTACATTGCAAAGCTGGTGGTTAGCGGCGTAATAGAAGACGAAAACAAAACCTACAACCAGCAGTGGATTTTGGACACTATAAGCGAGCTTAAGGAAGACGGAGACAACAAGGGAATTGCCCTTTTTATTGACTCCCCCGGCGGCGGTGTTTACCAGGCGGACGAGGTTTACCAGGCGCTCCTTGACTATTCTGCAAGCGGAAAGCCTGTTTACGCCTACATGGGGCCTCTTGCGGCAAGCGGTGGCTATTACATTTCCTGCGGTGCAAAGTACGTCATGGCAAACCGCAACACCCTTACAGGCAGCATAGGCGTTCTTGCGGGGCAGTTTGTGGACGCTACGGGTCTTTTGGACAAGATGGGAATTAAGTCCGAGACGATTCACGCGGGCAAAAACAAGAACATGGGCAGCTTTAACGAGCCTGTTACAGACGAGCAGAGAAAAATCATGCAGGCGGTTGCAGATGAATGTTACGACCAGTTTGTGCAGATTGTTTCCAAGGCACGCGGAATGCCTGTCTCTTCCGTAAAGAACCTGGCGGACGGGCGCATTTATACGGCAAGGCAGGCCAAGGAAAATTCCCTTATAGACGCAATCGGTTCCTTTGACGAGCTTGTTGCATATATGACTAAAACGGAATTCTCCGGCCAGGAATATTCTGTGGAGGATTTTGAGTACGAGCAGGAGTCAAGCTTCTACGATTATCTTACCGGCGTGGCAAGTGCGCTCAAGGGGTCAAGCGTATTCTCTGCGGTGGGCCTTCCTCCCCAGACAGAAAGCGCAATTACCCGCACTATTCCCTATCCGGCCTATTTTTACGACGGAATGCTTGGCAACTAGTATAACGAATATAAAATAACAGGTCATTCCGAACGCTACGCCACGACCATACGCACTTGTTTTGGTCGTGTGTTTCGGAATCTATAGATGTTAGCGGTTGCTGAGCCTGTTGAACCATGGATTGATGTGGAACACACTGAATCCACATTCGAAGCAGTTCAGGGGTACAGTTAATTGATATTTGCCATACAAGGAAGTGGTTGTAAAGCCGCGCTGGGCTCCGTGAATGTTTGGGCGGTGTTTTTTACTTTTCTGGACCGGCTTTTTACCGCTAGCCCGCTTTGCAGGGTTCCGTGGGGCCCTGCCCACTCCATTGCTGGGGTTCGGCCCTTCGACTGGGCTCAGGGACCTCACCTCCAGCAACGGCTGCGCCGCCCTTCCAATCGGGGGTAGGCTTTGTTTGAATTAAGAGAAGTTTTTTTTGCTAACTAATCGTCAAGAGATGCTATAGTAGAAGAAAGTTCCGGCAGGTTGAGCGGCTTGCGGAAGAATTTAAGAACTCCAAGCTCCATACATTCTTTTTCCGTTTCCGGGTCATCCATTGCGGTAACAACGATGATTGCCGGCTTACCAAAGGCTTCGCTTTCTTTTATGTGGCGGCAGAGTTTTTTTCCGTCAATACCGGGCAGGTCAAGGTCTAGGATAATGCATTTTGGCTGCTTTGCAACCATCTGTGAACCGGCTTCAAAACCGTCAAATGCCTGTATAATCTGAATGGATTCGTCCTGAGTCTTAAGGAATTTGGCAACGACATCGTTCAGCGCCCTGTCGTCATCAACAACAAGCACTGTCTTTGGAGTTACTACGGACTTTTTGTTGCAGCAGTCCAGAAGGTCGGAAGGAATACGCATGTTGCGCTTTTCCATGAATTCCACCAGGTCTTCTGGATATACTCGGAACTGTCCGCCTGGAGTCTTGAACGCCTTTAAATAATTGTTGTGAATCCAGTTTATAGCCGTCTGATTTACAACCCCGCAGATGTTTGCTACTTCCAAAGCGGAGAAAACAATAGGCTTATCTCTCATTTTTACAGTCTTTGCCATTTTTTTTTGCCTTACCCTTACTATATCACATAAAATTGAAAAAATAAAGGTTTTGGTCATTTTTTATAAAAAAAATATTTTGATAATCTTAAGAGTCCAGGACTTTTTTTATTTGCTGGCCGGAAAAGCCCAAGCGCTGCAAAGAAGAGTAGATTTTTGAAGGATCCTTTTGAATCCTTAGGCATTTTTTGTATGCCCTTTTGCAAAGCTCGCTTTCGCTGTGGTCGGTAAAAAATTCATCCAATGCGGCCTTTGCATCTTCTTTTGAAATGCCCCTCTTAAGAAGTTCGCCTTCCAGTTTGCGGCGGCCTTCGGCATGGGCAATATAACGGCTTCTGAGCCATGCTCCGGCAAAACGCACGTCGTCCAATGCGCCTGTCCTTTGCAGAAAATCCAAACTTTTTTCTATTGAATCTTTGTCTATTCCTTTACGCAACAACTTTTGCTTTAGCATAAAGCGGCAATGCTCTGCCCTGGCAAGATATGTCATGGCTGCACGCTCGGCGGAAAAGACTAATGCCGCAGAAAGTATGTCGGCACTCTCTTCCTCGTTAAAGACTCCCTGCATTCCCGGCTTAAGGCTTGATTCATCCGCAAAAAGGGAATCTGCTCCGCCAAGGCCATCTTCTACAGGCAAAAGCCTTTCTTTGGAAACGCAGGTAAGGTATTCGTCGCGTAAAAAAAAGGCAGACCCTGAGTCGGGCGTAATTTCGTACACTCCGTTCAAAGTCTGCTTTATTCCAAGTATTACCAAAACAGTATAAAGCTTAGCGCTTGCTGAACTGGAATCTTCTACGTGCACCACGCTGACCGTACTTCTTGCGTTCAACCATACGTGGGTCACGGGTAAGATAACCGTTAGCCTTAAGAGCTGAGCGGCTGTTAGGATCTACCTGTGTGAGTGCGCGGGAAAGACCGTGGAGGCATGCACCAGCCTGGCCGTTAAGTCCGCCACCGTAAACATTGATAAGAATGTCAAACTTGTTGTCGTTGCTTGTTACCAGGAGCGGCTGGCGAACCATGCGCACCTGAGCTTCTGTTGCAAAGTATTCCTTGAGCTCTTTGCCGTTTACAACAATTTTTCCGCTGCCTTCACGCAAAAAAACGCGAGCCACAGCAGTCTTTCTTCTTCCTGTACCGATTGCTATATTTCTGATTCCTGCCATAATTGACTCCTAATTACACTTCCAGCGGTTTTGGATTCTGAGCTGTATGCGGGTGGTTTGGACCAGCATAAATCTTCAAGTTGCCAATAATCTGGCGTCCAAGACGGTTGTGAGGAATCATACCCCAGATTGTTCTTCTGAGGGGCTCTTCCGGACGGCGAGCAAGAAGTGAACCGAAGGATTCAGACTTGAGTCCGCCAACATAACCTGTGTAGTGGCGGTAAAGCTTGTCTGTTTCCTTGTTGCCAGTTACCTGAATCTTGTCGGCATTGATGATTACAACAAAGTCGCCACAGATTGTGTTTGGTGTAAATGTGGGCTTGTTCTTTCCACGGAGTACACTTGCTGCCTTAGCGGCAACACGACCAAGAGTCTTTCCTGATGCATCGATGATGTACCAGTCGTTCTTTGTTTCGCCTTTTTTAGCAAAAATAGTTCTCATTTATAAAACCTACCAAGTAAAACTTTGTATTTAAAGGGTTTGCATCATTCCTTTAAATAGAAATGAACAATAGCGGTTGTTCATTTAGTATACGGGGTAATATACAATAGCATAAAGAGCAAAAGTTAGTCAAGCAGTTAGTTTACTTTTCCACGGAAATCAGTTTGGTGTTCCGCTCCCAGGCAAATCCGTCTGATAAACCCGCGGTGTCGCGGAATAGGAAATTAAACTCCCTTCGGTCGTTCCGCTCCAATGCGGGTTTTCAGCCGGCTTTGCCTTCCGCTGCTCACCAAACTGATTTCCGGTTGCTTTGCATACGAAAGTATTGTGGGGAATGATTTTAGTTTACTTTTCCTGCTGGAGTTTCTGCTGCTTTTCGGCTTTTTCGGCGGCAAGCTCTTCTTTTTTGGCTTCCTTTTTGTCCTTTATGTCTGCAAGGCCAATTAATACTGCTATAAGGCCAATGAAGGCTGCAAAAACCGGGGCCGCTCCCTTAAGAAATGCTACTATGAATGTGCCCCATGCAAGACCAAGACCTGCGGGAAGGCAAGCGAACACACAAAATGCAATTAACAAAATTCCTACTATTAAAGATACCATTTTTTCCTCCAAGTGCTATTTTTAATAAATTATGTCGAAAAGAGGATTAAAATTCAAGCGTAGTGTGGCTTTCTTTTTTGAAGGAGGGGGAAAGGTGTACAGACCCTGAAACAAGTTCAGGGTGACGGACTTCGTTTAGGGTGACGGACTCGTTTAAAGGTGATGGGATGTGTTCTGGGGGTGTTTTTTGCACCAGCCTACGCCGCCGTGGAACCCCGGAGTTGCCGCGAAGCGGCAATGAGCGTTAGCGAAGGGTGGAAGGGCGGTGACGATTGGTATGGCGGCCGGTTATAGCAAAAGGGTGGATGGTAGAGCAATTAGGGCTTGCGTCCAAAAAAAGGAGAGGCCAAAAAAATCCCCGCACAGCTTTTAACTAAGACGCGCGGGGAAAATGTGGGGCTTAGAGTTTTGTGTATTCTTCTACTTCGCCATCACCCCAGTCTATTGTAAGTCTTTTCTTGTCAGAAGATAGTGTGCCGGTTGCAGTGTTACTGCCTAGTCTTAATGAAAAATCGCTTCCTGAAAGTGTGTAGGTAAAATCAAAATCCTCTTCGGTTTTATTTGTTCCGTTTTTACTGCTTTTTTCTGTAAAGTGCCCATTTCCATTGCTTCCGAGGACAATAAATTGGGCATTGGCTTTTGCATTGCTGCCGACGCTTGCTTCTGTGTATGCGTAGACAGTTCCGTTTGCAAGGGTAGCGTTTCCTTCCGCGTTTGTCAGTTTTCTTCCGTCTGAAGAAAGCGTGAAGTTTGCGTTTTCTTCGCTCGTTGCTATTGTTGCGGTAGAGCCGGAGACTGAATATGTGCAAGTTTCTCCAGAGAGTTTTTTGTTTTCCTTTACCGTGCCATTCTGAACCAATGATCTTATTTGTGTCTGTTTTACTTCTGATTCGCTGCTGAAAGATAATGTTGTAACTGCTGCTTCCGCTTTGTTTGATGAGGCAGATGAATAATTTGTTTTAAGCACATAGGAAAAGAAAGTTTTTCCTACAAATGCGTTTTGTGTTGTTGTGCTTCCTGAACCTGTAGAGGTGTTTCCTGAACCAGAGCCAGTGGAGCCGCTTCCTGAGCCTGAACCAGAACCTGTAGAAGAAGTGCCGGAGCTGGAGCCGGAAGTTGTTTCTTCGGATTCAGAGTCGTAAGAGCCGCTGTCTGATGATGAGCCAGAGCCGCCTGAGCATGATGTGAAGTTGAATGTAAGGCTTAGAGCTGCTACTGCCAAAGCAAGGGTTGCCAATTTTTTCATTTTAGAAACTCCTTAAAAATAAGTTGAATTTGAAAGTACTATACAAAAAAAAAGTATCACGTCAAGGGGCTGCGGGATGCTTGAAAATATTTTAGGGCTATATTATAATTTTACTCGGTTATGGTCGAGTCGGATTAAATAGAGTAAAATTATGACAGGGGCATGTTATGGCAAAAAAATTCTTTGGCCGGGAAAGGCAGAAAAAACAAATAATCGACTTTTTTAAAAATGAGAATCAATCTTTTGCCTTGCTTTTTGGTCGCCGGAGAATTGGCAAAACCGAGCTTCTAAAGCATTGCATAAATGCGCCCAAGATAAAAAAAATAAAATCTGTGTATTATGAATGCAAGGAAACTTCTGAGCAGAATAATTGCGAAAGTTTATCTGAGATAGTTAGCGAGGTGTTGGGTTTTCCGCCCCTTGCTTTTTCCTGTTTTGAAGAAATATTGCGCTTTATGTTCAAGCAGGCTGCCAAAGAAGAAATGATACTTATCATTGACGAATATCCGTATTTGCGGTCAGTGATAAAAGGTTTGGACAGTATAATTCAAAATATTGTAGACGATTACAGGGATAAATCAAAATTGCATTTGGTTTTGTGCGGTTCCTATGTTGAAACGATGAAATCTTTGCAAGAAAAACAAAATCCCTTGTATGGGCGTTTTGATTTGGTCATTGACTTAAAGGCAATGGATTATCTTGAATCTTCTTTGTTTTACAAGGATTTTTCTAATGAAGACAAAGTGCGGCTGTATTCTGTTTTTGGTGGCGTGCCCTATTACAACAGGTTGATTGATTCAAAAAAATCTGTAAGGCAAAACATTATTGATTTGATTGCAAGTGCGGGAAGCAGGCTGGAAAATGAAGTGATTATGTACTTGAAGTCGGAAATTACCAAGATGACAAATGCCTATGAGGTTTTTGAGGCCTTGTCAAAGGGGTGTGTGCGCTTCGCAGATATTTTGTCGCAGTCAAAGGTTTCCAGTTCGCCAACATTGGTTGATGTGCTTGATAAACTTGTAAAGATGGAAGTGGTAAAAAAGGATGCTCCTATAAACGATGAAAACAACAGAAAAAAGGCAGGGTATTATATTTCCGACCCGCTTACTTTGTTTTATTTTAAATACATTTTTCGCAATCTGTCCCGCCTGAATGTTATGGACAGCGATGTGTTTTTTGACAAATTCATTGCAAAAGATTTTGAGGAAAAGCATGTTCCGAAATTTTTTGAAGATGTTTGCCGCCAGTTCTTGATACGCAAAAACCGCCGGGCAGAACTTGAGAACGGCTTTGAGAAAATTGGTAAATTCTATTACGATGACCCGAAGAATCATAAAAACGGGGAGTTTGACATTGTAACAGAAAACAGCGGTGAATATATTTTTTACGAAGCCAAGTTCAAGGATGCGCCAATAGGCATGAATGTGATCCTTTCTGAAATTGAGCAGGTGAAAGCGGTTGGGTTGAAATGCAAAAAATACGGATTTTTCTCTAAAAGCGGTTTTCGCAATATTTCAAAAGCTGACAAAGCAAATCTGATTTTGTTTGATTTGGCTGATATGTTCTAATTTTCTTTGTGCAAAAAATCCCCGCAGGGGGCGGCAGACATTCTGCTTCCTTGCAGGGGAAATGTTTTCTGCGTTATTTTTACCTTGGAAACGAACCGTAATAAGTGAGGCGTTCTTCAATACCGTATATTTTACTGCCATCATAACACCATTTGTTGTTTCCCTCTCCCGGTATAGTTACCAATAGCTCGCCATTGTTGTTTGTGAAGGTGAAGTTTCCAGTGTGCCGTCCATTTTCAGAGACAGCAATGCTGCCGCTGTTATTAAAGGTAACACTAATTTGTCCATCCTCATCTTCAGCAGAGAAAGTGGCAAAAAGCCCCGAGCCGCTTGTACGTGGGAAGCAAAAGCCACGATACAATTTGCTGTTGTATTTAATGATATCATAGTCTTTTGTTTTGCTAAAAGAGTTTGGATTGGAAGATTTGTAGCATCTGCCACCGGAGAAGCCTAGGTATCTGGTTACGTCTTCTTCATCCTCATAAGAGAAAACCTTGTTGTTAAGGTCTGAGCTGGAGTAGCTAAGTAGCTGAATTGAACCAGCTGGGAGGGCTGCCCCGCTTACAGTTCCTGAACCTGTAGAGGTGTTTCCTGAACCAGAGCCAGTGGAGCCGCTTCCTGAGCCTGAACCGGTAGAAGTGTTCCCTGAGCCTGAACCTGTAGAAGAAGTGCCGGAGCTTGAGCCGGAAGTTGTTTCTTCGGATTCAGAGTCGTAAGAGCCGCTGTCTGATGATGAGCCAGAGCCGCCTGAGCATGATATGAAGTTGAATGTAAGGCTTAGAGCTGCCACTGCCAAAGCAAGGGTTGCCAATTTTTTCATTTTAGAAACTCCTTAAAAATAAGTTGAATTTGAAAGTACTATACAAAAAAAAAGTATCGCGTCAAGGGGCTGCGGGGGAAAGGTGTACAGACCCTGAAACAAGTTCAGGGTGACGGACTTCGTTCATGGGGTGTTTTTTGCACAAGCCTACGCCGCCGTGGAGGGGCGGGCGAAAGACCGTTCCGTAGGAATGGAGGGGGTAGGGGCCCCCGGAACCCCGGAAGGGCGGTGACGAGTTGGCATGGCGGCCGGTTGTAGCAAAAGGGTGGGTGGTAGAGCTGTTAAAGGCATCGTCCAGAAAACTATACAAACATGGGGAGGCTTATACAGACCCTGAAACGAGTTCAGGGTGACGGACTTCGTTCAGGGTGACAGGCTTCGTTTTGGGTGACGGACTTCGTTTTGGGTGACGGACTTCGTTTTGGGTGACAGGCTTCGTTTTGGGTGACAGGCTTCGTTTTGGGTGGCGGTTCTTTCAAAAAACGGGGGGCTTGGTTGAAAAAAAATTGAATTTGTGGTAGGATAGGGGTATGAATGTTGAAACGATTGTTAAGAACACGGACATTTCTTTGAGGATGGAAGGACTTGTGCTTACGGATGCGGAACGTCTTTCTATTAAAAAATGCCTTGAAGGTAAAAAAGATTTTTCGGACGCTGTGGCTGACATTGTGAAGCAGTATTCAAAACCTGTTCGGGCGTATGCTTAAAGACGGATACGAGTATACTGTAGACGACTATTACTGCTATCCCGGAACTTCGGTTCTAAAAAACAAGCTTAACATTATGGATGCCCAGGAGCTGGAGGAGGCTGAGCGTAAGATAACTTCGCTTAGGTATGCCCAGGCTCTTCAGTCCGGCATTAAGGGCAATTTTGATTTTAACCACCTAAAAAAAATCCATTTCTTTTTATTCAGCGACATTTATGAGTGGGCGGGGAAGAACCGTATTGTGAATATTTCAAAGGAAGACATGTTCTGCAATGCGATTTATATTTCTGACCAGGCGGAGGAGCTTTTTGGCAGGCTTAAGTCTGAAAACTATCTAAAGAATTGCCTTACAAAGAGTGATACTGCGGAGCGGCTTGCCTACTATCTTAGTGAGATTAATGCCATTCACCCTTTTCGCGAGGGTAACGGCCGCACGCAGAGGCTTTTTATTACCTTTCTTGCAAGGAGCTTGGGCTGGGAGCTGGATTTTTCTTCTTGCAGCCCGGCAGAGCTTCTTAATGCCAGCATAGAATCCTTTAGCGGAAGTCTTACCCCGCTGCAAAATTTAATTTTTTCTTCTATTAAAATTGCAAATGTATGATATACTATTTATGTTGATGTTCATGTTTTATCTAATGTGACCAATGGGGTTCTTTACAGGTTTGCAGAAGATGGCTGCGGGACGTAGGAAAAAACAAAAAGGGGGCCCCGCCCAAATGGCCTGACGCCCCGTATATAGATAAACGGCGGGGGATTCCGTTTTGTTTTTTCCGTAACTGGGGCCCGCAGACAGCTTCTGCAAACTTGTAATATAAGTCATACGGGAGGAGGTGACTATGATTGGTGCAATTATTGGCGACATTGCCGGCAGTGCTTTTGAATTCAACAACTACAAGTTTAAGGATTTTGAAATCTTTGGGCTTGACCACCGACCTACGGACGACAGCCTTATGACTATTGCGGTTGCCGTTGCAATTTTGCGCTGGAAGCGGCAGATGGAAAAGGGCAGGGAAACAAACCTCTTTACGGAAACAGTCAGTGCCATGAGGAAGCTTGGCCGCGAGTACCCGGAATTTATGAGCGAGTACGGGCACGGTTTTAGGGCCTGGCTTACAAGTGCGGAACCTGCACCCTACAACAGCTGCGGAAACGGGGCTGCCATGAGGATTAGCCCGGCTGGTTTTGCGGCAAAAGACATAGAGGATGCAAAAAAGCTTTCCTACGAGATAACGCGTACTACCCACAATCACCCGGAAGGAATAAAGGGGGCGGAGGCTGTTGCAGTCTGCATTGTCCTTGCAAGGCAGGGTAAGTCAAAGGAAGAAATCCGCGACTATGTGGAAAAGAACTATTACAAGCTGGACTTTACGATTGACCAGATCCGCCCAAGCTACGGTTTTGGTGCGCTTTGCCAGGATACGGTTCCCCAGGCAATAGAGGCCTTTCTTGAATCAGCTGATTTTGAGGATGCAATTAGGACTGCGGTTTCAGTTGGCGGAGACAGCGACACTTTGGCCTGCATTACCGGTGCGATTGCGGAGGCTTTCTACGGTGTGCCTGACACGATGAGGGCTAAGGCGATAGATATTCTGGATGATGATGAACTTTCTGACATGATTAACATGTTTGAAGAGGAGTACCAGAGCTAGATAGCAGGCAAAGCAAAAAATGGCAGTCTCCACGGACGCCGAGCTTGTCGAAGCGACTACATCCATTGCACACACCTCCCTTCGACAAGTTCAGGGAGCGGCCGTTACCCTGGGGCTGGCTTAGTGTTTGTGTAAACTACTATCCGTCACCCTGAATTTGTTTCAGGGTCTGTGTGGGCTTGGCGGTTATATTTTACAGATTCCGAATCAAGTTCGGAATGACGGAGGTCGTCTGGAATGACGGATGTTTTTTTCCGTGACCTTCGATTTGACAAAGTGCCTCTACCGGTATATTATCCCATAAAATATATGAAAAAAAATTATTGCTTTTTACTCATTTTGCTTACAAGCGTTTTATTTAGCGGCTGTTTTACAATGATGTACCACGATGAAGTTGTGGAGCGGGGTGCTCATGAGTACATAGAGAAGCCTTTTTCTGACGACAACAGGATGGGGCATTATATAGGCTGCAAGGATTACAATGGCGTTTTTTACGATGTTTTTGTCTTTAAGAACCTTATAGAAACAGGCAAGGACAGGTACGTAAAAATATGTCTTCCCCACAAGGATGAAGAGTGGCACGAGGACAAGGAATATTCAGAGAGGTTTATTGTTCCTGTAAGTGTGCTGAGCAGCTACCAGTGGTCCAGGAGAGGCCCCCAGCTATATGATTATGAGGTTGATGCGTCCAAAATGAAAACTGTGGAGGGCCTTGTAATTCTGGAAGCCGGCGCGGAGGATTTTTCTGAGAAAAAGAGTCTTGCCGACTGCAGGGTTGATGTTTCATCCTGGCAGAAGGGAAAGGTTCTCTTTTTGCGGTGCGACTATAATTCACCCATGAAGAACAAGTACAGCTTTGCCTTTTTTATTCCGTCAAAAAGCGTGATGGATTTTTACGGAAAAGGAAAGCCTTTCCCATCCTACATTTTTTCTTATCTTGGCTACCCGGGGCCAATAGCTGCGGATGTGGTTACGTCTCCCTTCCAGATTTTTATTATGTGGTTTGTGTTTAGGGATTTTAATCTTGGCGGGTGAAGGGGCTCTTGGAAAAAATAAAAAGGGCTCCCTTTTTTGCAAAAGAGAACCCTTTACGTCTAGAAAAAGTCTAGTCTTGTTTATTGTTCAATGTAATCTTATATTTTATCTTGCCGTCGTTGTAAAGAGCATACATATACCAGTCTTCATAGATTCTACCATCGGAATATTTTTCTTTTTTATGGATTAAATTATTGTTGGAGTCGTATTCGGACCATTTTTCAGAGATATAGATACTATCGTTGGGATATTTGTATTTTTCATGGATTAAATTATTGTTTGAGTCGTACTCGTACCATTTTTCAGAGGTATTACCGTTGCTATACTTGGATTTTTCATGGATTAAATTATTGTTTGAGTCGTATTCGTAATCGTACCATTCTTCATAGTTATCGTACCTATTACTACCCTTGGATTTTTTATGGATTAAATTGTTGTTTGAGTCGTATTCAAACCACGTTTGACTAATATCATCTTCACCCCAGTCGCGAAAGGGATCTCTTCTAATAGCTTTTTCGTAAGTAATATTTTCATTTGCATCATATTTGTATGTATATGAGGTTTCGTAACAGTCTTCTCTGTGAGATGTTTGACAGTCGTAGTATTTATAGATTACATTTCCTTTGTCATCGTATTGGTAACGGTAGTCTGTACTGCTTTCTTCTCCATGTTCGTGTGATTCTATAACTTTTCCATCTTTGTTATAAATTTTGTAACCTTCATCGTATTCGCCCTTATACGAACATTTTGTTGTTCCATCTGACCTCTTTGTGTAACTGTAGTTGTTTCTTCCGTCAGTAATCAGGCGGCCTTCATCGTCGTAGGTATATTCTGTGGTATCAGTTGTTTCACTGTAAGAGCTTTTTTCTAGTTTAAGGATGATATTTTTGCGCTCATCATATTGTTCTATGGATGATATGACTTTTGTGTCTGAGTCATCCTTGCCTGCAAGATAAACTTCGCCTTTTTTATTCCATGCTTTGTATTTTTCAACGATAAAATTGTAGAAGTTGTCCGCACCAGAAGATAGTTCTACTTCTTGGCCAGTGCTTGTTTTGTATTTTATAGAGGAGCCTTCTACAAGGCCTTCAAATTGATTGTTTTTGTCGTCTGCAGAAAACATCTGGAAGGTATTTTTGGCAGAGTTTTCTTTGTAGGTAAACGCCGTTTCTTTTCTGGTTTTGCTGTCAAAGTATTGTGCGCTTCCGTCTTTGTTAAATGAAATGATGTAGCCATAAAACTCGGACTTGTCATTCAGGAAGCCAGCCGAATATACTTTTCCGGCAAGGGCACTTTCTTTTGCATTTTTTTTTCCAGAACTGCTGCAACTTGCAAATGGCATTACAGCAAGAAGTCCAAATGCGGCCAGTATGTAATGATTTAGTTTCATCGAAAATCTCCTACCTAGTGTGCTTAGTTTTTTGTGTATACGAACATATCTTCTTCTATGGTTTTGTTTTCGGGATTATAGGTGAATTCGTGAGTTTCTCCGTTTTCAAGTGTTACGGATATTGTGTTTTCTTCTTCGTCAAATTCGTATGTGCCATTCGTTTTTCCGAATGCAGAGGAATTCAAAACCACCTTGTTGTCTCCCTTAAAGGTAAAGCTTGATTTGATTCCCAGGGCTTCCATTGAATATGTACCGCTGATTTTGGAACCACAACTCATGAACATAATTCCTGCTGTTCCTATAAGAAGTGACGCAGCAAGTTTTGTAAAGAATTTTGAAGTAATTTTCATAAAAACTCCTTTGTAGTGAATTGTAAAGTTTTTTTTCAAGGCGATTTTTCGAACGAAGTGAGAAAAATCGCCTTGAGGCTGTTATGTCAACAGCCTCAAGGGTATACCCTTGAGTTTTTTTAAGAAAAAAATATATATGTTTACAAATGTAAGGTATTATGCCTAAGGAAACGCTGATTAATGTCATTTTCAGGCCCGCTGGAAGCTTCGCTGCGGAGCACCAACCGTGGTTCGACAAGCTCACCAACCGCCCGATAATGGTATTGTTCTGGATTAATTTGTGGTTCCTTAGGAATGGCTGCCTATTGCTTTACCTGTTCAAGTTTTATGCCTTTGCCAAATTTTTCCAGGACTTCTTTTAGGTTGGGGATAAGGTTGCGGTCAAAGATGTGGGTTGCCTTTGCTAAAACTGCGTCGTCGTCGTAGCGGAGGAAGCAGACTGCAACGGGATAGGCATTCTGGAATTCAAAGATGTAGATGCAGTCTGACTTTAGCTCCTTGCTTACGAAGGATTTTTCGCTTTGCAAAAGGCTTGCCGCCGCAAGTTCTGGTGAACCAATTCTGGCGTTCCAGCTTGCGGGAATTGCACTTACAAAACGCTTGTTCATTTCTTCTTTTAGCGGGGCTGAATAGAAGTCTTCTTCTGGATTTTTCCAAGTGCCGGATAAGTCCATTCTGTTAAAGAGGAAGATGCCAAAGTTGTAGAAGTCTCCGCTCATGCAATATACCGCGCTTGCTTCCGCCACCTTGCCCGATGCGATTTCTTTCATTTTTTCTGCGATGCCATCGTTGCCGTTGGACATTAGATTAAGGAATGATTGGTTTCCTGCTTTTTCCTTCATCAGCGAGATTAGGGAAAGGCCGTGTTCCATAAGCGTCTTTGGCTTTTTGCTCTTGGCTTTTGCGCCACAGGCTAGGCAAAGGATTGTTAAAAGAATTGTTGCTGTAAGGATTGATTTTTTCATTTTGCTTTCTCCATTATGCTTTGCCTTGTCTTGGGCTAAAAGTCAGGTGTCGCGAAGGTAGCCGCGCTCGGTCAGATATCGGCAATATTATAGCGGATTAACGGCAAGATATAAAGGGGAATTTTTGTTTTGGTTTGGGGTTTTATTTTGCCGGTGGTTCGACTGTGCTTGCAACCGTATATTTTGTATGGGGACAGACCCTGAATCAAGTTCAGGGTGACGGTGGTTCGGCAGGCTTACCAACCGTGGTTCTACAAGCCGCTGGAGACTGGGCTTTTACAGATGGTGAATCGAGTTCAGCATGATGGAGTGGTGGCCGCTTCCTGATCGTAGTTGAAGGGTGACGGTGGTTCGACAAGCTCACCAACCGTGGTTCGACAGGCCGCTGGAAGCTTCGCTGCGGAGCACCAACCGTGTATTTTGTATAGGGACAGACCCTGAATCAAGTTCAGGGTGACGGTGGTTCGGCGGGCCGCTGGAGACAGGGCTTTTACAGATGCTGAATCAAGTTCAGCATGACGGAGTGGTGGCCGCTTCCTGAGCGTAGTTGAAGGGCGACGGTGGTTCGACTGTGCTCACCAACCGGGGGGCGTTACGGGGGGCTTGCCCCCTGTAGAGGGGGTAGAACGCAACGAAGTGCGGGCGTAGGGGGAGACTTCCCCCCCCCTGTAGTGTTCCCCAGAATTTTTATGCTTCGGAGGCTAATATGATGCAACTAGTACAGATGCCGAAATAAATTCGGCATGACGGAAACTAGGCTTGCTGGAAAAGGGTTAGGACTTTGTCCGGGCAGGCCTTGATGCATTCTCCGCAGCTGGTGCATTTTGAGTAGTCTACGACAGGAATGCCGGAGCTTACGTCTATGCAGCCTTCGGGGCATTTTTTTGCGCACATGCCACACTTGAAGCAGCCGGCTGAACAGTCTTTGCGGATTTGCGGCTTGTTGTCGCTTTTATTTGCGCAGACTGCAACTGAGCCTTTTGTGTTTGCGTCAAAGAGGGTAAAGAGTTTTTTGGGGCAAGTCTTTACGCACTTTGCACAACCGGTGCATTTGCTTCTGTCTACGACCGGGAGTCCGTCTTTTCCCATGCTAAGGGCACCAAACTGGCAGGCTTCCACGCAGTCGCCAAGTCCTATGCAGCCAAAGGCACAGAGCTTTGTTCCATTTGCGGTAAGCTGGGCGGCGGCACAGGTTTTTACGCCGTTGTAGATGCCCTTGCTTTTTGCACATTCATTGGTTCCGTGGCAGGCAAGGAAGGCAACTTTTTTTTGCGCACTTCCACCTGCAACGCCTAATATTTCTGCTATCTTTTTTGCAGTAGCTTCTCCACCGGCAACGCATCCTGTGACCGGGGCCTCTCCCTTTACTACAGCCTGGGCAAAAGCGGCGCATCCTGCATAACCGCAGCCACCGCAGTTTCCACCGGAAAGGAAAGAGATAATCTGTTCAATTTTTGGGTCTACTTTAACAGCAAAAACTTTTTTGAAAAGTCCGAGCAGCACTCCAAGCAGGAGTCCCAATATAGCGGCCATGATGACCGTAGCAATAATAATTTTCATCACAGCCCCCTATTTTATAAGTCCCTTGAATCCAAGGAACGCCATACTCAAAAGACCTGCTGCCACGTAGAGGATAGGAGTTCCCTTGAATGCCTTTGGAACTTCTGCGGTCTTGAGCTTTGCGCGCACTCCGGACATAATCACCATGCTAAGAAGGAATCCGATTGCGGAACCAAAAGCATATACCAGGCTCTGTCCGTAGTTGTAGTTCTTCTTGATGCAGTTGATTGTAATGCCAAGAACTGCGCAGTTGGTTGTAATGAGCGAGAGGTAGATACCCATTGAAGAATACAAGGCCGGGGCTGATTTTTTAAGGTAGAATTCCACAAGCTGTACAAGGGATGCTATTACCAAGATGAAGATGAGCGTCTGGAGGAATTCAAGCTGGAAGGGAACCATTACCAGGCGGAAGATTGGCCAGGTGACGGCTGTTGCAAGCACTATTACGAATGTGGTTGCAAGACCCATGCCGGTTGCCTTTCCAGTTTCGCTCGTCATTCCAATGAAGGGACAAATTGCAAGGTACTGGATAAAGACAACGTTGTCTATAAGCATTGACTGAATAAAAATCTTTAGGAAATCCATTATTGAACCTCCTTCTGGGCTTTTGCGTTTTTAGCGTTCTGGAATGACTGGTTTATGGCGGCGACGATTCCAAAGACAATGAAGCCTCCGGGTGCGCTGTTCAAGATGCCAATCCTAAAGCTTTCCGGGATAAGTTCCACTTTGAGGGCGGTTCCTGCAAGGAGTGTTCCTGCGCCAAAGAGTTCGCGGATTAGGGATATGGCAACAAGAACGATTGTGTAGCCAATTCCCATTCCAATACCGTCCAATACAGATTCACCGATTGAATTCTTTGATGCGAATGCTTCCACGCGTCCCATGATGATGCAGTTTACTACGATGAGCGGAAGGAAGACTCCCAATGCATCGTAGAGTGACGTTACGAATGCCTGAAGTACAAGCTGTACGATTGTGGTAAAGGCTGCGATTACTATGATGAATACGGGAAGCCTTATGGAAGACGGAATGCACTTGCGGAAGAGGCTGATTACAAGTTCGCTCATAACAAGAACGAAGGTCATGCCTGCCCCCATGCCAAGTCCGTTAAAAATGCTGGTTGTGATTCCCAGGGAAGAGCACAAGCCTATGTTTAAAATCAAAAGGGGGTTTTCTTTTAGAATGCCTTTTGTGATTATTGCGAGCTTTGAACTCATTTGCCTGCCTCCTTCAAGTACTTGTCGATTACGTCGCAACCTGTCTGCAAAAGGCCTGCCACACCGTTGCTTGTTATGGTGGCACCTGTTATTGCGTCAAAGGTTTGGCCTGCCTTAAAGCCGTCTGCCACCTTCTTGCCCGCAAACTGTTCGTAGAAAGTCTTTCCGTTTGCAAGCTTAAAGCTGGGGTCGCTGGCGTTAAGTCCAAAGCCGGGGGAGTCAGTGTTTTCCAGGAAGCGCATTCCGGTAACAATGCCGTCTGTGCTTACGCCGAACATTATTGTAGCGTGGTCGTAGGTAGGGCCAGAAACCTTTGCTACGGCACCGATTACATTTCCACCCTTCTTTGCAAAGTAGAGGGAATCAATCGGGAGAGAGTCGTCCTTTACCTGCTCAAAGTCGTCCGCGTCTGCAAAAACAGCCCGCATTGCCTCGTTTGCCTTGCGGATGTTGTTCTGCTCTATGACGGGGGCAGTAAAATTGTTTACGAGTGCCAGGACCGTGCATGAAGCCACAGCATAAACTGCAAGAATCAGCCCCAGTTTTAGCATGGAAAATATGCCTTCATTTTTTGTGCTTGTGTTTGAACTCATTTTGCGCCTCCCGTGTAAACCGCCGCTTTTTTGCCGTAGCCGTACTTGCGGGAGGTTAGTTTGTTAAGGAATGGGGTTACAAAGTTCATGATGAGGATGCTGAACATAACTCCTTCCGGGTAGCCGCCAAATTTTCTGATGAGGAATGTGATGAGTCCGCATCCCGCTCCAAATACAAGGCGTCCTGGTTTTGTAACAGGCGTTGTGGCGTAGTCTGTTGCCATGAATGTTGCGCCAAAGATAAGTCCGCCGGTGCAGAGTGCAAAAATTGTCTGCGTTGCGTCGAAGGAAGTTGAGCAGAATGTGCATACTGCGCAAGTTGCAACCATTGCAAGCGGTGCACGCCAGTCAATAATGCCTGTAACAAGAAGGAATACAAATGAAAGCAGGATGAGTGCTATTGAGCCTTCGCCAATACAGCCGGCCCTGTTTCCAAAGAAGTACTGCCAAATGGCATCGCTGTCTGCCACAAAAGAGCCAGCCTTTATCTTGCTGAGCACTGTTGCAGAAGAAACTGCGTCTGCGTTGGAAGGTCCTGTAAGAAGCCAGTTCATTTTGCTAACTTCTGTGGCAGGGTCAAACCAAGCGCTCATTGCTCCTCCAAAGCTAAGGAACATAAAGCCGCGGCCTGTTAAAGCCGGGTTAAAGACGTTGCTTCCAAGTCCGCCAAAAAGTCCCTTTGCAACTACGATTGCAACTGCGTCCCCAACAAGAACCATCCAAGTTGGAACTGTAGAAGGAAGGACAAGGGCAATCAAAACGCCTGTTACCGCTGCGGAAAGATTTTTTACCGCAACCTTCTGCTTTGTAGCTTTCTGGAAAAGGTATTCAAATACAATGCAGCCTGTTACGGATGCAAGGATTGTTATAAAAGCCCTAAGACCAAAAAGGTAGACTCCGTAAACGCATTCAGGCAGCATGGCAATAAGAACCGTGAGCATTATGCGCTGGGTTGTGTCTCCCTTTGTAAAGTGGGGGCTTGAAGATAGGAATATTTCGTTGAATTTTGATGTGGGTTCAGTCGCGCTCATTTTGCCCCTCCTGTTGGCGCTGTGGTTGAAGAAGCAGTATTTGCTGCCGCGTTTGCAGCCTTTGCCGTCGCTTTTGCGCCTTCCGCCATCTGGGTTCTTACGATGCCCTTTCCAAGACGGATCCTCTGGACAAGGCGCACGTTTGCAGGGCAGACGTAAGAGCAGCATCCGCATTCAATGCAGTCCATAAGGCCGTATTTTTTTGCATCGCCAATTTCTTCTGCCTTTACCGACTTTACAATCATCACCGGGGTAAGGTGCATGGGGCAGGCGTCTACACAGTGGCCGCAGTTGATGCAGGGCTCTTCTTCCGTAAGGTAGGTCTCTTCTTTTGTAAGGAAGGTTATGCCGCTTGTACCCTTTGCAACAGGGAACATGGGGCTTTGCATTGCGAATCCCATCATTGGGCCTCCGCTTACAATCTTTGCAACCGCTCCATCCTTTACGTCAAATGCTTGGGGGATAAGGTCTCCAACAAGAGTTCCGACCGGGACGCGTATGTTGCAAGGTTTTGCGCAGGCACCACCGCTTATGGTAAGGGGACGGTCAATCAGTGGCTTTCCAAGGCGGAAGGCATCGCTTATTGCGCAGACAGTTCCAACGTTGCAGATAACGGCACCCGCATCTGCCGGAAGCCCGCCAGCCTTTACCTCGCGCTTGAGAACTGCTTCTATAATGTTCTTTTCTGCACCCTGGGGGTACTTGGTCTTTACAAGTGCAACCGACATCTTGTCCGAAAGCTTTTGTTCAGCAATTTCTTTTTCCAGAAGCGGCTTTATGAATGCCTTGTTGTTTTCCAGAACGATGATTCCCTTTGCGCCAACAATGTTCATGACGATGGAAAAACCGTCAACGACCTTTTTTGTGTCTTCCTGCAAAGTCCTTTCGTCTATTGTAAGATATGGCTCACATTCAGCTGCATTCAGTAGGACAGCCTCTATGTGCTTTTCCGGGGCTATGGTAAGTTTTACGTGGGTTGGGAAAGAAGCTCCACCCATGCCAACTATGCCGGCATCGCGGATTCTTGCAAGGGCCTCTTCCTTTGTGCAGGAGAAGGGGTCAAGAGGAGGCATAAAGTCTGTTTCCATTGAGGAAATGTCTGTTGAATCTGCCTCGATTATTATGCAGGGCACCAAAGAGCTTCCCGTAACAAGGCAATTCTGGATTTTCTTTACTTTGCCCGAAACGGAGGAATGAACTGGAGCGGCCATGAATTTGTCGCTTTTGGCAATGACCTGGCCCCGCTTTACGGTATCACCGGTCTTTACAAGGGGGGTGTTAGGCGCACCGCCCATAGTTACCGGAATGGTTACCAATTTAGTTGAAGGAAACACATCCGTAACCTTACACTCACGGCTAAGTTCCTTCATCTCGGGAGGGTAAATTCCCCCGTTAAATGTTAGCGTTTTCATGGCAACAATTATACAATATATAGGAAAAAAAAGATAGTGTCATAAAGTTGCAGATACGGAAATCAGTTTGGTGTTCCGCTCCAATGCGGGTTTTCAGACGGATTTGCCTTCCGCTGCACACCAAACTGATTTCCGGTCGGTTTTACATAGGGATAATGTCAGATGGGATTACATGTGAGTTCCCTTCGACAGGCTCAGGGAACGTAGTTTTTTCTTGCCAAGCCGTATCGAGCCATGGAGGGCGGGTTAGCGCATGCAGAATTGCGTAGCGATTCTGCAATCCCAGGAAAAATCCAAGGAAGGATTTTTCCTGGGCAGGGGCTAGGCTTTGTTTGCAACGTATGGCTCAGTGTTTACAGGTCGTCAGCTTCTTCTGGTTTTGTGGGCGTAAGCAAAAGTTCTCCGTTACTGCCTTTGCTGGCTTTAAGGAAAAGTGTAATTTTGTTCTTTTGAAACCTTGCAGGAAGTTCACGAAGGTCTTTCTTTACAATAAAGCCGTCGGAAAAAGAAAATGTCTTGCTTACGGCTATGCTTCCGTCTTCTTCCTTAAGCTGAACTTTTACGTCTTTTACTGCCTGCTCGATTTGTGAATCAGAAAGGCTCTTTTGGCCAAGTTCTGTCACAAATACAAAGCCGTCCTTTAAGACTATGGAAGAATCGCGGTCTTTTCCATTGTAACTTGTAGAAACAGAAAAACTGCTTCCGCTCTTGTTGAGTATTTGCACGTATATTCTGTATCTTGTTTTCTTTTCCCCATCGCAGGATGCAAAACTTGCAAGCAAAATCTGCGCAAAAATCACCATAAACAAAAAATATGTCTTCTTCTTCATACCGCTCTCCTTTTTTAGACGCATATTGTGGTA
>ODAI012037087.1_pt1 | contig 24647 bp, 17 predicted proteins | sample 1539321 | NCBI WGS metagenome assembly ODAI01 (sample SAMN02144231, study PRJEB22623) | gut metagenome | biome: sheep rumen | host: Ovis aries | place: New Zealand
GAGATGGACTGTGGCAAAGTGGGCATGCGTAAAGGGAAATACATGGCTTCCACTGACGAACTCTACTGGACTGTCAAGGGATTGGGCGGCCACGGTGCCACGCCGCACCTGAGTGTTGATCCCATCGTCGTGGCAAGCCACATCGTTATCGCATTGCAACAGGTGGTTAGCCGCAATGCTGCTCCCATGATGCCCACCGTGCTCACCATCGGCAAGATACAAGAGGTCGGTGGCCGTACCAACATCATCCCCGACACGGTGAAGATGGAAGGTATCATTCGTACTTTCGATGAGAAGTGGCGCCTTGAAGCCCATGAGAAGATTCGCAAAATCAGCACCGGTGTGGCGGAAGCCATGGGTGCCGAATGCGACCTCTTTATCGATTACGGCTATCCCTACGTCTTCAATGACGATGCTTGCACCCAGCAAGTGCACGACAACGCCTGCGCCTTCCTCGGCGAGGAGAATGTGGAGTGGCTCGACCTCCGCATGACCGCTGAGGATTTTGCTTTCTTCGCACAGAAGATTCCGGCCTGCTACTTCCGGATTGGCATCCATGAGCCTGGCACCCCCTTCAGTAACCTGCACCGTCCTAACCTCATTGTCGATGAACGGAGTCTTGAACTTGCCAACGGTCTCATTGCCTACAATGCCATAAAAGCATTACAGAACAGAATCAAGCAATGAAACAGATACTGCTGATTAACGATGTGGTGGGCCATAGCCATGTCGGGATGGTAGCTATGATGCCGATTCTGACCTATCTCGGTCATGCCGTCTATAACCTTCCCACGGCTCTGGTGAGCAACACCCTTGACTACGGACATTTCAATGTGATGGAGACCACCGAGTATATGCGTGGCACACTCCCAGTGTGGCAAAGGCTGGGGTTTCGCTTCGATGCAGTCTGTACAGGGTTGATGTTCAGTGAAGAACAGGCTAAGTTGGTTGGTGACTACTGCAGGCGGCTCGCTGCCGAGGGCACCACCGTCTTTGTGGATCCCATCATGGGCGATGGCGGTCACTTGTACAACGGCATGAGTCAGCGGCAGGTGGAACTGATGCGCGAGATGGTGTCGGTGGCCGACCTCACGTTCCCCAACTATACTGAAGCATGCTATCTTACCGACATGCCATTCCGTAAAGAAGGTATGGATTGGAAAGATGCTTGCCGGATGCTCGACGCCATTGTCGCATTGGGTGCAAGGTCGGCCCTCATCACCAGCGCCCGGGTCGACGGTCGCAACTGTGTCCTCGGACGACGCAGCGATAGTCCCTTGCAGGGATTCAGCCAGAATCTCGCCGATGGACCCTATTTCAAAATTGATTATGAGGAGATTCCCAGGGCCTTCCACGGCACCGGCGACATCTTCTCGGCGGTCGCCATCGGCCACCTGATGAACGGCGATAACCTCAAACAAAGTACGATAGCTTCCATGAATGTGGTGAGCAATCTCATCGAGCGCAACCGAGAGCAGGAGGATGCCTGTCTGGGCATCCCTATTGAAAAATGTCTGGATTTGTTGTGATATGGATAAGGTAAAAGAACTGGAGACCAAATCTATCGGTCAATTGTTGCTGACCTATGCGCTGCCGGCCGTCATCACGCAGGTGGTGGCGTCGGTCTATAATATTGTTGACCGAGTTTTTCTCGGACAATATGTCGGGGCTATGGCCATCGCCGGTCTGGCCATCACCATGCCCATCATGAACATCATCCACGCCCTCGGTTCGCTGGTGGGTGTCGGCGCCTCTTCCCGCATGAGTATCGTGCTGGGGCGTAAGGATGTGCGTTGGGCTGAGAAGATTCTGGGCAACAGCATGCTGCTCACATTCTTCTTCGGTTTTCTCTTCGTCACCGGCGGCTACCTCTTCATGGACCGCATTCTGGAACTCTTCGGAGCCTCGCACGACACCATTGGCTATGCCCGTGAGTATATGCAGATTGTGTTGCCCGGTATGTTTTTCACCACCATGACGTTCAACCTCACGGGTCTTATCCGCGCCAGCGGCTACCCCACCAAAAGCATGTGGATTATGGCTGGCGGAGCTGTCCTCAACATCTTCCTCGACGCGCTATTTATCATGGGGCTTGGTTGGGGGATTGCCGGTGCCGCTTGGGCTACCACAATCTCCATGTTCAGTACTGCCGTGGTGGCTGTGCTCCACTTTGTGCAGCCGCAAAGTTTCATCCGATTCAAACGCCATATTTGGGCACCTAAGCTCTACATCTTCCGCAATGTGCTGCTCATTGGCATGAGCCCATTCCTGATGAACTTCGCAGCTTCCTTTGTGGTGGCGTTGCTCAACCGCCAGTTGATACACTATGGCGGCGACTTTGCCGTGGGTGCCTACGGCATTGTCAACACTTACGCCTCTTTCCTCGTGATGTTCATCCTCGGCCTCTGTCAAGGGATGCAGCCCATCGCGGGCTACAACTATGGCGCCGGCCACAATCACCGTCTGCGGCAAGTATTTACCCTCACCATGAAAGTCAGTGTCTTTGTCGGTACCCTCGGAGCCCTGCTGGCAATGGTTCTGCCGCGGATCATTCTCCGTGCCTTCACCGACAGCTCCGACCTTCTCGACATCGGCGTGCCCGCCATGCGCTACCTCAATGTGATGATGCCGCTCATCGCCTTCACTATCACCAATTCGCAGTTCTTCCAGAGCATTGACAAACCTTGGATTGCCATCACCACCAGCCTTTCGCGTCAGGTGCTTTTCCTTATCCCGCTCATGTTCATCATTCCTGCCATCCGTGTCTCGATGGGTGGTGACGGCCTGACAGGCGTGTGGATGACCTGCACTCTCTGCGACGTGCTGGGTGCCGCATTGGCGGCTGTCTTGCTCTCCACCCAGCTCAAGGTCTTCCACCCTGGCTATGTCCCTCCCGAACGCAAGCCCCGTAAAGAACTAGGCCCCAAGAACAATCAGCGATAGCCTATGGAAATATACGACAACCATTCCCTCAAGGGTCTCAATACATTCGGTATCGACGCACGGGCTCGCCGTCTCCTCTTCTTGCGTGGCAGCACCCTCGACGAGCCGTCCCGATTCATGAACGACGTAGATGAACTCTTCAAAAGCGACTTCCGCAAAGCCCCATATATGGTTATCGGTGAGGGCAGCAACATCGTCTTCACCAAGGACTACGAGGGATCACTCATCAAGGTCGGTGAGGCAGTCTTTTACGGAGATGACGATGGCCGATACAAATACCTCACCGTCGGCGCCAGTATGCTCACCGACGAGGTGGTGCACCTCAGCGTGGACTATAGGTACTACGGCATGGAAAACCTCTCGGCCGTCCCCGGCAACATCGGCGCCGCCGTGGTACAGAACGTGGGAGCCTACGGTGTGGAAATCAAAGATTTGGTCGAGACGGTGGATGCCATCGACCTCCTCAGCGGCGACCGGCATGCCTTCACCTGCGAAGAATGTCTCTTTGGCTACCGCACCTCGCTCTTCAAGCAGCAGCCAGGACGCTGGCTCATCTGGCGTGTCAAGCTCCGCTTTAACTCCGATTTCCGTCCCAACCTCAGCTACAAGGCCTTGGCCGACGAATTGCAGCGGCGTGGCATCGTCCGTCCGTCGCAGCGGCAGATGCGCGATGTAATCACCGAATTGCGCTGGAGCAAGCTGCCGCGTCCCGAGGAGTACGGCTCCGCAGGCAGTTTCTTCAAGAACCCCGTGGTCGATGAGGACACCTGCCTCCGGATCAAGGCTGCCTGTCCCGATATGCCGCAGGCGCACAAAGCGGGAGACGGCTACAAGCTCTCCGCCGGATGGCTCATCGACAAGGCGGGTTGGAAAGGCAAGACTCTCGGCCGTGCCGGCGTGTGGCCCAAGCAGGCCCTGGTGCTCTACAACACAGGTTCCTGCACCGGCGCCGAGGTGGTCGCCCTTGCGCAGGCCATTCAGAAAGACGTGCAACAGCAGTTCGGCGTCGCGCTCGAACCCGAAGCAATCATAGTTTAAGAAAACCCTCGTCCTCGTCTTACCGCGGGGAGAAACAAGATTAAGGATAATAAGATGGAAAAGATAGAGAAATTCTGGCAGTGGTTCCAGGACCACAATGAGCAACTGATAGCCCTCGGCGACCTCGACGACAAGGAGCGTGCAGAACTGGAGAGCGCCCTGCAATACCAACTGTCCAAATACTGCGACGGCCTCACCTTCGAACTCGGTGAACCCACCGCCAACGGCCGCACCCTTACCTTCACCGCCGAAGGCGACACCGACCTCTTCCGCCATGTGGTGGAACTCGTCGATAACGCCCCCGACCTCGACTGGTGGGAGTTCGTCGCCTTCAAGCAGCCCATGGGCACCGAACTCAAGGTGCGCTTCGACAAGATGCTGTTCGACACTCGCAAGATGTATTTCCAACAGCTTGAATGCGAAGAGGAACCTGAGATGCTCGGCTTGCGTGTGGCCGTCGAAGGCGGCGAGCGGCAGGACGAGGATTTTCAAGTGGGTGTCTATGTCACCCTCGAGGCCTTGATGGGCGAGTTCGACTGTGCCACCCTCATCGGATACATGGAGACCGTCCCCGTGCCCGACGAACCCTTCAAAGCCGGTTTCCAGGCTCTCGACGACCTCCCCAAGTTTGTCGAGTGGTTCAAGCGGCGCCGCGATGAGTAGCCTCAGGTTCACACTCCTCCTGGCCTTGCTCCTCTACGCCCCGGGCGACTACGGCTCGGCGCGGTGGCGCATCCCGGCACTGCTCTGTCTCGACGACGGCACTCTGTTGGCTGTCAATGACAAACGTAAGTATAACGAAGGCGACCTGCCCGAGGATATCGACATCGTCCTCCGTCGCTCCTCCGATTTCGGCCGCACCTGGTCCGACCCCCAAACCCTCATCGAAGGGCAGGGTAGGGGACTCGGCTTTGGCGACCCTGCCCTTGTGCAATGTTCCAACGGCGACGTGCTCTGCCTCTTCGCCGGCCACAACGGCTACTTCCAGTCTTCCGACGAGAAGCCCATCGGTGTCTATCTCATGCGCTCCACCGACCGTGGGCTCACTTGGTCCGACACCTTGAACATCACCACCATCCTGTGGAATGCCGATGCTCCCTACCGCGGTGCTTTTGTGGCTTCCGGCAACGGTCTCCGCCTCAGGCAGGGCCCCCATGCCGGGCGCATCCTCTTCGCCGCCGCTGTGCTCCGACGCAGCGAGTGGGTGAGCGACAACTACGTGATTTACAGCGACGACAACGGCTACTCCTGGCATCGCTCCGAGTGTGCCTTCCTTGGCGGAGACGAAGCCAAGCTGATGGAGTTGGCCGATGGCTCGGTACTTATCAGCGTGCGCCGTCAGGGAGCCCGTGGCTTCAACCGCTCCTCCGATGGCGGCCACACGTGGGGCATGCAAGACCTATGGGCCGGGATGAACGTCAATGCCTGCAACGGGGACATGCTCCGCGTCAATGACACTACGCTGATACACAGTCTTCCCAACTCGTTGCGACGCGAGAATGTCAGCCTTTTTGTCTCTCACGACGAAGGACGGTCATGGGACGCTCCGGCGCTGCTCTGCGACGGACCTTCCCAGTACTCGTCGCTCACGCTTTTGCCTGACGGCACTGTCGGCGCTTTTGTCGAACGCAACCCCGACGGTGGCCCTTGTCAACTCTGGTTTTACCGCTTCATTCTCGAGTGACATCACAGCCGGTCCCTTTGTATCAACTCCGTCTCACCTCCGTTTCAACTCCGTCTCACCTCCGTCTCACCTCCGTTGAGAAACGGAGATGCACTGGAGGAAGACTGGAGGAAGACTGGAGGAAGACTGGAGGGGGGACTGGAGGATCAGGCTGTGTAGAAGGTGTTGAAAAAAAAACATTCCTATTGTAAAAAAAAGTTGTATCTTTGCATCGCAATTCAGTGGGTGGTGAATAGTGGGTGGTGAATGGTATCACGATGACAAATAAAAGATAATGACTAAGATAGATGTATTGTTGGGTCTCCAGTGGGGCGATGAGGGCAAAGGCAAGATTGTCGATGTGCTGACGCCTGCCTACGATGTGGTGGCCCGGTTCCAGGGTGGCCCCAATGCCGGCCATACCCTCGAGTTCAACGGCATGAAGCATGTGCTGCATATCATCCCCAGCGGTATTTTCCATCAGGACAAGTTGAATCTCATCGGCAACGGTGTTCTCATCGAACCCCGCATTTTCCGTCAGGAGATCGAGGAGCTGGAGAAGAAAGGTGTCGATGCGACGCAGAATCTTTATGTGTCGAAGAAGGCCCACCTCATTCTGCCCACCCACCGCATGATGGATGCCGCCAACGAGCAGGCCAAGGGCAACAGCAAGATTGGCAGCACGCTGAAAGGCATCGGCCCGGCCTATACCGACAAGATTGCCCGCAACGGTCTCCGTGTGGGCGACACGCTGGCGTCCGATTTCCGCGAGCGCTACGAGTTGCTGAAAATCCAGCACCTGCGTATGGCGCAGACTCTCGGTTTCGATGTTGCCGCCTTCCGCATCGACGGCATGACCCTCGACCAATACGAAGCCCTCTGGATGGAGAGTCTCGAGACCCTGAAGCGCTTCCGCTTTGTGAACAGTGAGTACTTCATCAACCAGTGCCTCCGCGAGGACAAGAAGGTGCTGGCCGAGGGAGCACAGGCCATGATGCTCGACATTGACTTCGGCACCTATCCTTTCGTTACCAGCAGCAACACCATCACCGCCGGTGTCTGCACCGGCCTCGGTGTGGCGCCTACGGCCATCGGCCGTGTGATGGGCATCACCAAGGCTTACTGCACCCGCGTGGGAGCCGGTCCTTTCCCGACGGAGCTGTTCGACGAAACCGGCAAACGTCTCTGTGAGCTGGGTCACGAGTACGGCGCCACTACGGGCCGTCCCCGCCGCTGCGGCTGGATCGACCTGCCCGCCCTGCGCTATGCCTGCATGATCAACGGCGTCACCGAGCTTTATGTCACCAAACCCGACGTGATGAACGATTTCGACACCGTCTGTATGTGCACCTCTTATGAAATTGAAGGCCAGCGCACCGACGAGATACCGTTCGAGTACAACACCGTCGAGGTGAAGCCGGTGCTGACCCCCTACGAGGGTTGGCGCTGCGACCTGCAGGGCACCGCGGAGTACGGCCAGCTGCCGGCAAATCTGCTGAGCTATCTGGCAGCCATCGAGAAGCAGACGGGCGTCCCCATCGCCGCCGTCAGCATCAGCCCCGACCGCAAGGACGTGCTCTTCAAGGAGGCAAACTGACAATTCAGTTGCAATAATTTGACGAACCAAGATACTAAACAAGAAAATCTACGGATATGAAGAAGATATTTTTGATGCTGCTCATGGTGCTGCCCCTCGTGGCCGGTGCCCAGACCAAGATCAAGGAAACCGCCGTCCCGCGCAGCGTGCTGCTGGCCCTGGAGAAGACCTATGACTCCTACAAGGTGCGCACCTGGTACCAGGCTCCCGGCCAGTATATCGCTGAATTGGTCATCGACGGCCAGAACGGCCGCTCCTATTTCACCGCAGGCGGCGACTGGCAGTACAGCACCTTCCCCGTCAAAGCGGAAGAATGCCCCACGCTGATGAACACCTACTTTGTCAACAACTACCCCGGCTACCGAATCAAGAACATTGATTATGTCGAGGAGATGAACGGCGACAACTATTACCGTATGATGATTATCAAGAAGGGCATCGCCGAGCAGGATTGCGAACTGGTGTTCGACACCCGTGGCAAGCTGATGAAGAGCAACGCCCCCGACCCCGACGCTGTGAAGCGCGACTACTACACCCGCAACAGCCCCGATATGAGCGAGGAGAAAATCAGCGAGCAGAGCGGCACCGAAAAGAGCCGTGAGCGCAAGCGCCCCGCTCCGCGTGTCGATCAGCCTCAGATTGAGCAGTTCACTCCCAGTGAGGCCATCGCCGCCCACTTCGAGAAGTCTATGGGCAAGCGTGTCACCGCCGGCCCTGAGTGGGTGGAGCGCAACGGTGAATATGCGGTGGCATACTTCAGCAATGCCCAGGATGTGAAGATGGAAGCTGTCTATCGCCTCAGCGATGACCAGCCCATTATGACCGGCAAGGTGCTCGACAAGGACCGCTACAACAACGGTATCCTGAAATACCTGGAGGAGAAGTTCAGCGGCGAGCGCTACAAAATTGCGAAGATGGTGGTCTATGAGTACAACTCCAAGTTCCGTGATCCTGTCACCGGCAAGAAACCGAAACCCTATACCTATGTTGTCGTGAGCCAGAAAATCAAAGGTACCCGTGACACCAAATACACGCGTATGGAGTTCAATAACAACAGCCAGTTCATCGGCCTCATCGCCCAGCCTCTCGACGAGAAGGACGTGCAGTGAGTCTCTTTCGCGACAGATTACGTTGCAAGCATAGGAAAAGCCCTGTCTAGTACAGCAGGGCTTTTTCATGTGTTCCTGGTGAGCGATTGTTGGCTTGTGGTAGAATACGCATTTTATATGCTCTTCTACTTGTTTTTCCAAAGGGATGGGAGATGGCGCCTCCCTGAGCATGGTCAGACTGTCAGCAGGCGCATCTGTTCCAATGCTGCGGAGATGGAGGGTATGTTGTCGATGGAGAGACTGAGCCGTTCGGGAGTTTCTTTGAGGCGGACGCGGCGTGGGTTGTCTTGTGCGTAGCGTATAAGTTTGCCAAAACTGGTGCTGCTGTAGAATGGGCTTTCCGGGTTGCTTACCAGATGGCAGATCATACGCCCCTGCTTGAGTATCAGTTTCTCGATGCCGAACTCTTTGGCCATGCGACGCAGGGTGATGGTGCTGATGAGTTCATCGACGCAAGAGGGCACAGGGCCGAATCGGTCTTGCAGACGATTGCGGTAGGCGGCCAGCTCCTCTTCGGTGGACAACTCGTTCAATTCCTTATAGAGCACGAGGCGTTCGGTGCCGGAGGTGACGTAGTCGTCGGGCAGCAGCACCTCGAGGTCGGTCTCTATGGTGCATTCGCGCACGTATTCCTTGCGTTCCTCGGCTTCGGCGGCGAAGAGTTCCTTGAAATCGGTCTCTTTCAGTTCTTCAATGGCCTCATTGAGGATTTTGTGGTACATGTCGTAGCCTACTTCTGAGATGAATCCGCTCTGTTCGGCACCGAGAATATTCCCGGCTCCCCGGATGTCGAGGTCGCGCATGGCAATGTTGAAGCCGCTGCCGATGGTGGAGAATTCCTCGATGGCGCGGAGCCGGCGTTGGGCGTCGTCGGTGAGGGTGAGGTAGGAGGGGATAAGCAGGTAGCAGAAGGCCTTGCGGTTGGAGCGTCCCACGCGGCCGCGCATCTGGTGCAGGTCGCTCAGTCCGAATTGGTGTGCGTTGTTGATGATCATGGTGTTGGCGTTTGGTATGTCGAGGCCGTTTTCCACGATGGAGGTGGCCACCAGCACGTCGATGTCACCTTCTACGAAGTTCATCAGCGTCTCTTCGGCTTCTTTGCCGTCCATGCGGCCGTGGGCCATGGCCACACGGGCGTCGGGCACCAGACGCTGCACCAGCCCCGCCATCTCTGGCAGATTCTCCACACGGTTGGAAATGAAGAAGGTCTGTCCTCCACGGCTCATCTCGAACATGATGGCGTCGCGGATGAGTTCCTCGTTGAAGTCGGAGAGTTCGGTCTCGATGGGTTGCCGGTTGGGTGGCGGGGTTTGGATGACCGAAAGGTCGCGGGCACCCATGAGCGAGAACTGGAGAGTGCGTGGAATGGGTGTGGCGGTGAGTGTCAGGCAATCGACTCCCACCCTCATCTGTTTCAGCTTTTCCTTGACACTGACGCCGAACTTCTGCTCCTCGTCGATGATGAGCAGTCCTAGATCCTTGAACTTGAGGTCTTTGTTTGTGATGGCGTGGGTGCCGATGAGGATGTCTATCTTGCCTGATTCTACATCTTTGTATATTTGGCTTCGCTCCTTGGTGGTGCGGAATCGGTTGAGATAATCGACGCGGACGGGCATGTCTTTCAGTCGTTCTCGGAAGGTGTTGTAGTGCTGGAAGGCGAGGACGGTGGAGGGTACGAGTACGGCCACCTGTTTTGAGTCGCAGCAGGCTTTGAAGGCGGCGCGGATGGCTACCTCGGTCTTGCCGAAGCCTACGTCGCCGCACACCAGCCGGTCCATAGGCGCCTGCTCTTCCATGTCGTGCTTGACGGCGATGGTGGCTTTGAGCTGGTCGGGGGTGTCTTCGTAGAGGAAGCTGGCTTCCAGCTGCTCCTGAAGCGAGTTGTCGGCGCTGAAAGCAAATCCACGCGAGGCTTTGCGCTTGGCGTAGAGGGCGATGAGGTCGCGGGCGATGTCTTTTACCTGGCGTTTGGTTTTCTGTTTGAGTACTTGCCAGGTGTTGGAACCTAAGCGGTTGAGTGTCGGCGCTTCACCTTCGCGACCTACGTAGCGGCTGATTTTGTGGAGTCCGTGGATGGAAATATAGAGTACGTCGTTGTTCTTGTAAATGAGACGGATGAGTTCCTGGCTCTTGCCATTCTGGGTTACTTTTTCGAGCCCCGAAAAGCGCCCCACGCCGTAGTCGATATGGGTGACGTAGTCGCCGGGTTTGAGTTCGAACAGCTCCTTGAGGGTCATTGCCTCGTGGGTGGCTCTCAAGTCTTTGACGGTGTATTTGTGGTAGCGTTCGAAGATCTCATGGTCGGTGAAGCAGAGGAGGCATTCGTCATGGTCGATGAAACCATGGGATAATTGGAAATTGAAGATTGAAGATTGAAAAATATTATTGCCTGATTGATCAAAGATTTTCTTTAGGCGTTTCTCCTGGCTTTCGTTGCTGACGGTGATGAGCAGTTTGTAGCCTTGTTCGGCGTATCGGTTAAGTGTTGCGGTCAGCAGGTCGAACTGTTTGTTGAATGTCGGCTGGGGTTCGCTGTGGGCTTCGATTTTTTCTTCTTCCTTGAAATAATGACTGTTGCCGTATTCTACAATGTTCAACTGTAGCATGTTGCGGAGCAGTTCGTCGTGCGGACAGCATATCTCCTCTGGTTTGGGCAATGTGCCGACGACGGGATGTGCAGTGTCGGATAGTCGGTCAGAATAGGCCTTGCGGGTTTCTTCCATCAAGGCGTCGATGCGCTGGGTGACCATCATCAGGCTCTGCACCCACACGGTGTCGCTGCTACCGTAGTACTCCAGCAAGCTGACTTTTTTCTCCACGCGCCGTTCGCCATTGTCTTGCAGGTTGGGAAGGATGTCGATGCGGTCCAGTTGTTTGACGCTCAGTTGAGTGACGGGGTCGTAGGTGCGGAGGGAGTCGATGCGGTCGTCGAAGAATTCAATACGGAAGGGGAGGTCGGAAGCAAAGGAGAAGACGTCAAGGATGCCGCCACGGACGGCGTATTGTCCGGGTTCGACCACAAAGTCCTCGCGCTCAAATCCCATTTCCTGCAGTTGGTCGGCCACTTCCCAGAGGTCACGCTGTTCCTCGCGGTTCAGACGCAAGGTGTTGGCTCTCAATACGCCTGTCGATACCACCTTTTCGCTCAAGGCTTCGGGGTAGGTCACCACCGTCATGGGTACTCCAGACGAGAGCCCTTTTACCACTTCGCTGCGCATGAGTATGTTGGCGTTATCGGTTTGGTCGGAGTCGTAGAGGTAGGCTTTGCGGTAGGAGGTGGGGAAGAGCATTACCCGATCTCCGTTTTCCGTTTTCTGTTCATCATTCGAGGCTGCCAGCAGAGCTTCCAAATCGTTGGCAAGGTAGAAAGCCGATTCTTTGTCCGGTGCAATGACCAGATGGGATGCGGTGTTGAGATGTTGGGCCACAGAAGCTATCACCACAGCGGGCAGCGACCCCGTCAGGCCATCGACATGGAGGCGTGCGCCCTTCCCGCGGAGGTGTTCTGAGAGTTGGTTGACGATTCTACTTTCTTGGTATTCTTCGGTTAAGCGCATGGTCAGAGGAGTTGATCGACGATGCAAAGATACGAAGTTTTTGTGACATGGTGGAGGTGAGTTGATTGTATGACTTTTGATGGGTGGGGAAGGGTGGTGCCAGAGGTCTTTCTGGGAGAGGGATGAACTGCTGACGAGTGGTGGACAAAAAACAGCGGGATGGATACTAAAAAGGAAGAATGGACGTTATTTATTGAGATATAGAAAAAAAGAGAATTATGGAAGTAACGATATTGTGGGCCGACGACGAGATCGACCTTTTGAAACCGCATATTCTTTTTTTGGAGGATAGGGGTTACCGAGTGATTGCGGTGAGAAGTGGACGTGATGCCATAGAAGAGCTAGAGGGTGGAACATCGGTGGATATGGTGTTCTTGGATGAACAGATGCCTGGTTTGAGTGGCATTGACACCCTGCGCCTGATGAAACAGCGCTGGCCGCAACTACCAGTGGTGATGATTACCAAGAGCGAGGAAGAGCATATCATGGAAGATGCACTGGGTGGCAAGATCAGCGACTACTTGATTAAGCCCGTCAATCCGAACCAGATATTACTGACGGTGAAGAAACACACGGAGTTGAAGCGGCTTCAGAGCGAGCGCAGCACGATGGATTACCAGCGTCAGTTCCGCGAGATAGGAATGCAGTTGACGGACCGCATGGATGCGGATGAGTGGAAGGAGATGTATCGGCGCCTTGTCTATTGGGACTTGGAATTGGCTTCGACGGACGATGCAAACATCCATGATATCTTTCTTTTGCAGAAGCAAGAGGCAGATACCCAGTTCTGCCGTTTCTTCGAGAGGTATTACCTGGAGTGGCTGGCGGGGCGCGAGGAGAAGCCTGTGATGAGCCAGACGGTGTTGCATCAGTGGATGATGCCACTGCTGGGAGGTGAGAGTGGAGGTGAGATGAGATCGACGTTCCTGATAGTGATAGACAACTTCCGCTATGACCAGTGGAAGATGGTGCAGCCATTGCTGGAACGGTATTTCCGCGTGGAGCGTGACGAGATGTACTATACTATCATACCCACGACGACTCAGTTTGCACGGAATGCGATGTTCGCGGGGCTGATGCCCGCCGAGATCGAACGCAAGTATCCGCAATATTGGGTCAACGAGGACCAAGAAGGCTGGAAGAACCAATATGAGAACGAATTGTTGGACGAGAACCTTCGCCGTCACGGGTTTAATATCAAGCATACCTACAGTAAGGTGCTTAACGCCCAGTACGGACGCAAACTGGTGGAGCGTGTTCCCGAGTTGCTGCAGGTGCCGCTCAATGTGGTTATCTACAATTTTATCGACATGCTCAGTCACGCACGCACCGACAGCGACATTGTGAGAGAGCTGGCGGATGACGAGCGGGCCTACCGCAGTTTGACGTTGAGCTGGATGGAGCATTCGCCGCTGTTGGAACTGTTGCAGGCGCTGTCGGAGAAGAAGGTGAACGTCATCATCACGACGGATCACGGAAGTGTTAAGATCGACCGGCCGGTGAAGGTGCGCGGCGACCGCGACATAAGCGTCAATCTGCGATACAAGCAAGGGCGGTTGATGGAGTACAAGGCGGGAGATGTGTTCGAGGTGAAGGATCCGTCGAAACTCTTCCTGCCCCGGTTGCACCTGCCCAGTCCGTATATTTTCTGTCGTGGAGGCGACTTTTTTGCCTATCCGAACAATTACAACGAATACGTGAAGTACTATACGAACACATTCCAGCACGGCGGCATTTCGATGGAGGAATGCCTGGTGCCCTTTGTTTTGCTGAGAAGTAGGGAATAATACCTGGCTGTTTATTTGCCCAGTTTGTAGCCGATGCCGGCCATGACGATGCCGCGTTGGCCGCCGTGGGCAAGATAGGGATTCTTCAGGAAAGCGTCACCGAAGAAATTGAGTCCAATATTGTCGCGCAGCGAGAGGCTCACGAAGATGTTCTTGTTGAAGTAATACTTGGCTTGCACGAGTGTGCTCAGGCCCATGTCGAAGTTGAAGATGCTGAATTTGCTTATGGGCTGGCGGCTGGCGGGGACTTCGATGGCGGTGGATGTCACGGTTTGGAAGCTTTCGCCAGTGAGGCCGTAGAGAAGCCCCGAGTAAATTCCGGCGGCAGCTTGGAATTCAATCTGGTCGTTGAGCCAATAGGCTAATGAAACACGCACATCAGCCTGGAGGTCCCATTGTGAGAGGGTGACATGCTCGATGGTGGAGAGGTCGTGGGCGGCGGCGGTATAACGGTAGGCCTGATTCAGGTATGAGAGTTCTACTTGGTATCCCCAAGAGAAGCGGTCGTTGATGGGGGTGTCGCCTTCGTGGCGGAGGGAAAGGGCGAGCCCGGCGGCAGGATGGATGTCGAGGGTCTGTACACCAAAACTACGGGGTGTCAGGTTGAAGTCTGTGCCGATATTGAAGCTGAAAGCTTTGTTTCCATTCCAGAGGCTGGCGAAATCAATATGATTATGTTGCGGGAAGGCAATGCTCGCAAAAGAGAGGAAAACGATGAAGAGAATACTTGTTTTTTTCATGATGAAAATGTGTTTAATTGGTTGATTCAAAGTAATTAAATAGGAGCCGGAAAGAAAAGGCCCACCATGCAAAGATACAAAAAATGCGTCAAGTCGGAAAAAAAACGTATTTTTGCATTTTGATTCAAAATAAAAAATAGCAATAACAGGAAAGTGAAAATGCATAATGACGGCTTATACGTCTTTGGCAGGAATCGATAAAAATAAAATTATAGAATATGAAAAGATTGGTGTTACTCCTCATCCTCGCCTTTGTGGGACCTCTGGCAGCTCAGCAGGCCGTTTTGTCGAAGGGTCTCGAGAGCAAGCATGTAGATATAGATAATTTGGCTAATGGCAATTGGCTAGGTACACACAACGGACTCGATTGTTGGGTTTTCGAGGGCAAAAAGCATATCAAGCATGTGGTGCTTACCGACCAGAATCTTGAAACCCTCCATGTGGTCGATATCCCTCGTAGCAACAATGCCGAAGTGCTTGCTGCCACCCTTGACGGCAACTACGCGGCTGTTCTCCTGGTTGACCGAAGCGTCAAGCGACAGACGACGGTACTTTCCTGCCGTGTGAACCTTGACAGCCTTGTTGCGTTCCCGGTCGATACGGTGGAACTCTTCACGTACGGCAAGAAAGACCAGTGTTTTGTGTGGGCAGCCACTTCTTCCAACGGGAAATACACCGCGATGGTGTCGATTGTCAGGATGTCCGAGAGTATGCAGTATCGTACCGAAATCATTATGTTTGATGGAGGTCTTCGGACATTGTGGGACAAAGAGTTCGCCTTGGGCTCGATGCACAACATGTTGGTCACCGATGACGGACGCATCGTCACCCTCGGCCTTGAAGAAGGTGAGTACGAAGACACCCGTTTCATATTCAACATTCTCACCCAAACCACAGCCAATAGTTATGCCGCCGTGGTCAGATGCGACCCCGTCAAGGAAATCCAGCTTGCCGCCGTCAATGGCAGCCACGCTCTTGCCATGGGTACATTTCTGGCCGAGGACGGGAAGAGTACCGGTGGCATTATCGCGATGTCTTTCAACATTGACTCAGCCGTTCTTTCCAATTTCCTCCTGCGTCCCTTTATGAATGAGGATGTCAATATCTTCTACAACAAAGCGACCAAGAAGGTGCAGCGCGAACAGCGTGCCGACCATGTGCGCACTCTTGCCTGCGTCCCCACCAGCTATGGTGCCATGATGGTCGCCGGCCGTGCATTCCGCACCGAGAATGCCGAGTCCAACGGTACCCTTACATCGGTGTCCTATGCTGCCGGACTGCATTGCCTGGCCATTGACAATGATGGCAAACTGCTTTGGGTGAAGAATATCCGCCGTAGCGACATGCAGAAGAAGGGTGACGACCTGATCAAGGTTTCCTTGCTCTCCGACGGATCCAACGCCTATATCGTCAAGTCTGAGCACCCCAAGGCCCCGCTGGATTATGCAATTGCCAAAGAGGCCAAGACTCTCGAACTTGGAAATAAATCCAATCTGATTATCTATACACTCAATCCTCTCGGCGAAGTACAGAAGCTGCTGGTGGAAGCCAAAACCAAACACAGCCACCTGCGGGCTATCCGTCGTAGCGACGGCGTCTTCGCCCTCTATTCGGCCAACGGGAATAAAGTCCGGCAGGCCCAACTCAAGTTCACCAAATGAGTGATATCATCATCCATGGCGCTCGCGCCAACAACCTGAAGAATATTGACCTCACCCTTCCGAAGGGTAAGCTGATTGTCATCACCGGCCTCAGCGGAAGCGGTAAATCTTCATTGGCATTCGATACCCTTTTCGCCGAAGGTCAACGACGTTATGTCGAGAGTCTCTCCTCCTATGCCCGACAGTTCCTCGGCCGTATGTCCAAACCCGACGTCGATTACATCCACGGGTTGGCTCCCGCTGTGGCTATAGAGCAAAAGGTGAATACTACCAATCCCCGATCCACCGTCGGTACCCAGACCGAAATCTACGAATACCTCAAACTCCTCTTTGCACGTATCGGACGTACATTCTCTCCTGTCAGCGGTGTAGAGGTAAAGCGGCACTCCGTCAGCGATGTGGTCGATCACATCTCCCGACTTTCCGGCAAGGTGTTCATCCTTTCCCCCCTGTATGATTCCAAGGAGAGACCCCTCCGTTCCCAGATTGACATCCTTGGTCAGGAAGGCTATCAACGTATCATGGTCAAAGGTACGGTGGTACGTATTGAGGACTCTGCCGCCATCCCCCTTGACGATGACGTTTTTTTGGTAATCGACCGAGTCGAACTCACCCCCGGTGACGACAGCCAGATGGCCCGCATCGCCGAGAGTGTCCAGGCCGCTTTCTTCGAAGGGAGAGGCAGTTGCCGTATCATGGAGGTCGGAGGCATGGTTTCCGACTTCAGCAACCGTTTCGAGGCCGACGGCATCACCTTCGAGAAGCCTAACCCCAATTTTTTCTCGTTCAACAACCCCTATGGCGCTTGTCCTACCTGCCAAGGTTACGGAAGTATTATCGGTATCGACGAGAATCTGGTGGTCCCCAACAAGAGCCGCAGTATCTATGAAAATGCTGTGGTCTGCTGGAATGGCGACAAGATGCAGGACGTCAAGCGTGAGTTCGTCCGGCATGCCGCCGTCATCGACTTTCCCATCCATAAGCCCTACTACGAGCTCACTCCCGAGCAGAAGGATATCCTCTGGCACGGCGACGGTACTTGGGAAGGCATCGACGGCTTCTTCCGTTGGGTGGAAAGCCAAAGCTACAAGATACAATACCGTGTGATGCTGGCCCGCTACCGGGGCCGTACCCGTTGTCCCGACTGCCACGGTCGCCGTCTGCGCAAGGATGCCGACTACGTGAAGGTGTCGGGGAAAAGCATCAGCGAATTGGTGGCCATGCCTGTCGAGGAACTCTCCACGTGGCTCGAAACCATTCAACTCACCGACAGCGAAAGCAAGACCGTCGAGCGCATCCTCACCGAACTCCGCCACCGTGTGGGGTACCTCCTCGATGTGGGACTCGGTTACCTCACCCTCAGCCGTGAAAGCCGATCGCTCAGCGGCGGCGAAAGCCAGCGCATCAATTTGGCCACCTCGCTCGGCTCTTCCCTGGTGGGGTCCATGTACATCCTCGACGAGCCGTCCATTGGCCTCCACAGCCGCGATACTGCCCGTCTCATCGCGGTACTCAAGCAGTTGCGCGACCTCGGCAATACCGTTATAGTGGTGGAGCACGACGAAGACATCATCCGCTCGGCCGACTGGCTGGTCGATATCGGCCCCGAGGCGGGACGCCTGGGTGGAGAAGTGGTCTATTCCGGGACACCTGACAACCTCTCCAAAGCCCGGCGCTCCCTCACAGCCGACTACCTTCTCGGACGCAAGAGCATACCGGTGCCGGCACTCCGCCGCCCATGGCGCGACCGCATCAGTATCCACGGAGCCTATTGTAACAACCTCAAGCACATCGATGTGGATATTCCGCTCGGGGTGCTTACCGTGGTTACAGGCGTCAGCGGCTCGGGCAAGACAAGCCTTATCAAGCGGGTTCTCTACGATGTTCTTCAGCGTCGCATGGAAGGTAATGCCGACTATGTGGGCGACAGCGTCTCCGTCGAAGGCGACATACGGCGTCTGGCTGCAGTCGAGTTGGTCGATCAGAACCCCATAGGACGGTCCTCCCGCTCCAATCCTGCCACCTACATGAAGGTTTTCGACGAGGTGCGTTCGCTCTATGCCCAGCAGCCGTTGGCCAAATCGCGCGGCTACAAAAGCGGTTTCTTCTCCTTCAATGTCGAAGGGGGGCGTTGCGATGCCTGTGAGGGTGAGGGCTACGTCACCGTCAGTATGCAGTTTATGAGCGACGTGCACCTTCTCTGCGAAGAGTGCCACGGTTCCCGCTACAAGGCCGAAGCCCTCGAGGTGCTTTACAAGGGGAAGAATATCAGCGACGTGCTGGATATGACTGTCGATCAGGCATGCGAGTTCTTCGATGCCGACGAAACACGTTCCGTCTATACCCGTCTCAAACCTTTGCAGGATGTCGGTCTGGGTTATCTCAAACTCGGACAGTCCTCGTCGTCGCTCAGCGGCGGCGAAGCCCAGCGCATCAAGCTGGCGTCCTATCTTGTTCATGGCGAGGCCCAGGAACGTCCCATGCTTTTCGTCTTCGACGAGCCTTCCACGGGCTTGCATTTCCACGACATCCGCAAGCTGCTGGCGGCTTTCGACCGTCTCATCGAACGTGGTCACAGCATCATCGTCGTTGAACATCACCATGATATCATCAAGTGTGCCGACTGGGTCATCGACCTCGGACCCGAGGGTGGAGAACGTGGTGGCCGTGTGGTTTTCTGCGGCACACCCGAGGACCTGGTTAAGTGCGAGGAATCCTATACTGCCAAATACTTAAAGTTATGAAACATATCAAGACCATCCGTCGTTCGTCCGCCATCGGCCTCTGGGGGTCGGTGGGGATGGTGATTCTGACAGTCCTGTTCATCTACCTCAGCCCCTGGCGCTTCTATCCTTCCGCCTACACCTCGCAATGGATGCTCGTTGCAGGTGCCGTGTTGGCGGTACTCTCGGTCAGTATGACGCTGCTCACCGTGCGCCGCACAGTGCCCCGTCTGCGCCAGTCCGATGGGCTGGAAGCCAAGCTCGGCGGTTATGCCGCCCATGTTCGTTCTCTCTACCTCACCATGCTGGCTGTGGTGGTGCTGCTCTGCGCTTTCACACTCCTTTCCGCCCGCAATCCGTTGCTCATGTTGGCCATTGTCACCGTGCTGGTGCTCTTCCTCAACTACCCCAATATGTACCGCATCAAGGTCGATTTGGGCTTGACCGACGAGGAAATGCATTCGTTGTTCGGAGACAGATATATCGGTGACAATGAACGATGACACCATCGTGGCCGTTTCCACACCCCATGGGGTGGGAGGGGTGGCTCTGCTGCGGTTGAGCGGTGCCCACGCCTTGCCGTTGGCATTGCAGCACCTCAGCGTCGATGATTTGCCTCCGCGCCATGCCGTTTATTGCCGTTTCGGCGAGTTGGACGACATCATCGCCGTCTATTACCCCCGAGGCTATACCGGCGAGCCTACCGTGGAGTTGACCTGCCATGGTTCGCTCTACCTGCAGCAGGCTTTGGTGCAAGCCTTGGTGGATGGCGGTGCACGACTGGCCGAGCCGGGCGAGTTCACCCTCCGGGCCTTCCGTCACGGACGTCTCAATCTGTCGCAGGCCGAGGCGGTGGCCGACCTCATCGAAGCCGTCACTCCCCAGCAGCATCGGCTGGCAGTCAGTCAGCTGCGTGGTGGATATGCACAGAAACTCAGGGAACTGCGGCAGCAGCTCCTCGACCTCGCCAGCCTGCTGGAACTGGAACTGGATTTTAGCCAGGAGGATGTCGAGTTCGCCGACCGTACCCGGCTGCTTTCCCTTGTCGAGGACGCCAGCACCCAGATCACGGCCCTGCGAGGCACCTTTCACCTCGGCAATGCCCTCAAACGCGGTATCCCGACAGCCATCATCGGCCGTCCCAATGCCGGCAAGTCGTCGTTGCTTAATGCGTTGCTTGCCGACGACCGTGCCATCGTCAGCCCTATCGCCGGCACCACGCGCGACACGGTGGAGGAGACCTTCAATATAGACGGCTACACCTTCCGCCTGATCGACACCGCAGGACTGCACCACACCGACGACCCGCTGGAGAACATGGGCATCGATCGTGCCATTGCCGCCGCCGCCGCCGCCGACATCGTCCTCTATGTCCACGATGCCACCCGCCCGTTGTCGGAGGCTCTCGACGATATGCAGTCGCTGCAGGAGGCCGGTGTGAAGCTCTCCGACAAGCATCTCTGGCTTGTGCTCAACAAGACGGATCTGGCCGCGCCCTCCGGCGAAGACGCGAAGCAAGGCATCGCCGTGTCGTCGCGCACAGGCGCCGGCCTGGAACATCTGAGGAAGGCCATGGTCGAGGCTGTCGGCAGCGACGTCGGCACCGCCAGCCAGACTCTGCTCACCAACGCCCGCCATTACGATGCGCTGGGGCGCAGCAACGAAGCGCTCCTCCATGTGGCGCAGGGGCTCAGGGACGGCATCCCGGCCGACCTGGTGGCCATCGACCTCCGCGATGCACTCTACCACCTCGGCACCGTCACCGGCGAGGTGACCAACAGCGAGGTCTTGGGAAACATCTTCTCGCGGTTCTGCGTGGGAAAATGAAACAAAAATGTTAAAACAATGAGCCAGAACAAAGGACTTCGGCATCTTTTTAGGTAATGGAAACCACAATAATGGACCCCGAATCCCGTTAAATGAAAAACAATGGAACGATGAAACGATTCAAGCTCTTACTCATTATGCTCATGTTGCCGCTGCTGGCGGTGGCCAAGCCCGGCTACAAGTTCACCCTGCAGATCGACAACAACCGTGACACCATGATGCTCCTCGGCTACTACTACGCCGAGAGCCTGCGCATCCTCGACACGGCCTACAACAACGGCCATGGAAAGTATGTCTTCGAGGGCGACCGTGAACTCCTCCCCGGCCTCTATTTCTTCAACAACCAGAAAGGACAGTATGTCGATTTCGTGATCTACCACGAGAAACCCAACTTCAAGTTCCACACCGACCAGCGTGACTGGCAGCGCAACATGGAGGTCAAGGGCTCGAAGCAGAACACCGTGTTCTTCAACTTCCACCGCGCCTCGGAAAAAATCTATGAGGAAATGGAAAACGCCAAAGGCGAGATGGACGATTCCTCCTATGGGGCATACCGTCGTCGCCAGTACCTGCGGCTCGACAGCATCCGTTTGGCGTTCGTCGAATCCAATCCCGACGCCATGGTCTCCCGCATGATGATGGCCACCAAAGATCCTGCCGCGCCGCCCGACAGCCTGCAGGGCAACGACCGCTACTTCTGGTTCATGCACCATTACTTCGACAACATGCCCCTCGACGACGACTTCCTGGTGCGTACCCCCAAGTCGGTGTTCTATCAGCGTGTGGCCGACTATATCGACAAGCACATGCAGGGCCTGCCGCCAGCGGCCATCATCCCGCTGCTCGACAGCTTGATGGACCGGGCCGAACCTTCGCCCGAGGTCTTCAAGTGGCTGGTGCACACCACCACCGAGAAGTTCCTTCAGAGTAACGTGATGGTCTATGACGAGGTGTATGTGCACATGGTGCAGCGTTACTACGCCACCGGCAAAGCCTTCTGGATGTCCCCCTCGGGCATCGACCACGAGGTGGAACGCGCCACCAAGTGGGAGCGTCTGCTGGTAGGCCGTGAGGCTCCCGAGCTGATTCTCTTCGACACCCTCCACCGGCCTGCATCGCTGCATCACATGCCCGGACGCTACACCCTGCTTCTCTTCTGGAGCCCCACCTGCGGCCACTGCCGCGAGATCATCCCTGCCATCTACAAGGTGTTCGACCGTATGGCCGACTCGCTCAATCTGACCGCCTTCGCCATCCTCTCCGAACCCGACGAGGGCACGGTGGTGAAGTGGAAGAAATTCCTCGCCGACCACCACATGACCAACCCGCGCTGGATCAACCTCAACGGCGCCGAGGCCAACGTCGATTGGCGCGAAGTCTATGACATACAGACCACCCCGCAGATCTACCTTGTGGAGAACGAGACACACAAGTTTGTCGCCAAGAAGCTGAGCGCCGAACTGTTTGAGACGATATGCAAACAATTAAAATAATATGAAACGATTTATCCCTATCGCCGCCGCAGCCCTGTTGCTGTTCGCCGGCTGCAAAGACAAGAAAAACATGGACAACCCCTTCTTCAGCGAGTGGAACACTCCCTATGAGATTCCCGACTTCTCGCGCATCAAGACCGAACACTACATGCCTGCCTTCAAGGAGGCCATGAAGCAGCAGAAAGAGTGCATAGACAACATCGCCGACAACAGCGAGGAACCCACCTTCGGCAACACCATCATCCCCTACGAGTACAGCGGCGAGATGCTGCAGACCGTGAGTGCGGTCTTCTTCAATCTCAGCGAGTGTGAGAACAGCTCCGAGATGGAAGCCATCGCCGAGGAGGTCACTCCTCTGCTCTCGGCCCATGGCGACGACATCGCCCTCAACGCCAAGCTCTTCGCCCGCATCAAGGCCGTCTATGACCAGCGCCAGTCCCTCGACCTCACCCCCGAGCAGATGCGCCTGCTGGAGGAGACCTACAAGGGCTTTGTCCGCGGCGGTGCCAATGTGCCTGCCGACCAGCAGGAACGCTTCCGTCAACTCAACGAGCAGATCGCCTCGCTCACCCTCCGCTTCGCCCAGAACGTGCTCAAGGCCACCAATGCCTATTCCAAGGAGCTCCCCGACGGCGGCAAGGTGACCCTCGACATACCCACCTGGGAGCCTTTCATGCAGACCTGCCCCGACCGCGCCCTGCGCGAGGAGGTGTGGCACGCCTACACCGACCGCTGCAAGGATGGGGAGTTCGACAACACCAAGATTATCGACACCCTCGTCAACCTCCGCCTCGAGCGCGCCAATATCCTCGGCTTCCCCACCCACGCCGACTGGGTGCTCGACGACTGCCTCGCCAAGACGCCCGCCGCTGTCTATGACTGCCTCAACGCCATCTGGGGCCCCGCCCTCAAGGTGGCCAAGCAGGAGCGCGACATCTACCAGCGTATGCTCGAGAAAGACGAACCCGGCGCCAAGCTCCAGCCCTGGGATTGGCGCTACTATGCCGAGAAATACCGCGTCGAGAAGTATGCCATCGACGACGCCGAGGTGCGCCCCTACTTCGCACTCGACAGCGTCCGCGAAGGTGCCTTCATGGTGGCCAACCGCCTCTACGGCCTCACCTTCACCGAGCGTACCGACCTGCCCACCTACGACCCCGCGGCCCGCTGCTTCGAAGTCAAGGACGGCGAGCAGACCATCGGCATCCTCTACATGGACTTCCACCCACGTGCCTCCAAGCGCAGCGGCGCCTGGATGACCGAATTCCGCGGCCAGCACATCGACCGCCGGACCGGCGAGAACGTCATCCCCATCATCCAGGTGGTCTGCAACTTCACCAAACCCACGGCTGACAAGCCGTCGTTGCTCAACTTCGACGAGAGCGAGACCCTCTTCCACGAGTTCGGCCACGCCCTCCACGGCCTGCTCTCCAAGTGCACCTACCCCTCGCTGGCCGGCACCAACGTGCCCCGCGACTTCGTCGAGCTGCCCTCCCAGGTCATGGAGAACTGGTGCCGCCACCCGCAGGTGATGAAGCTCTACGCCCACCACTACCAGACCGGCGAAGCCATCCCCGACGCCCTCATCAAGAAGATCGCCGCCGCCCAGACCTACGGCCAGGGCTTCATGACCACCGAGCTCCTCGCCGCCTCCCTGCTCGACATGGACTACTACACCATCCGCGAGAAGCAGCACATCGACCCCGTGGCCTTCGAGGAAGAGCACATGAACACCATCGGCCTCATCCCCGAAATCATCAGCCGCTACCGCAGCCCCTACTTCCAGCACATCTTCACCACCGGCTATGACGCCGGCTACTACAGCTACACCTGGACCGCCATCCTCGACGCCGACGCCTTCGAGGCCTTCGCCGAGAGCGGCGACCTCTTCAACCCTGAGCTGGCCAAGAAGTTCCGCCACCTCCTCGAGAGCGGCAACACCGTCGAGCCCATGGACCTCTACCGCCAGTTCCGCGGCAAAGACCCCAGCCCCAAGGCCCTCCTCAAACGCAAGGGAATGCTATAGAAATTGAAAATTGAGAATTGAAAATTGAAATTATGGAGAACAACTCTTATCGCCGTTTGACTCGCAGTACCAGCGACCGGCGCATTGCCGGCGTGTGTGGCGGCATCGCCAAGTATCTCAACGTCGATCCCACCGTGGTGCGCATCATCTTCCTGGTGGCGCTGCTCTGCGGCAGCATCGGCTTCTGGGCCTACCTCATCGTATGGATAGCCGCCCCGGAGGACAATGGAATTGAAAGTTGAGAATTGAAAATAGAATGGTAAAAAAGGCTGACGCGGGACGCGTCAGCCTTACTTTTAACTTTTAATTTTTAACTTTTAACTATTCACCTTTCAATTTTCAACTTTCAATTTTCAATTTTCAATTTTCAATTTAAATCTGCTGCATCACCTGCTGGGCCAGCTCGTTGGCGCGAGCCTCGGTGGCGGCTTCGCTGTAGATGCGGATGATGGGCTCCGTGTTGCTCTTGCGCAGGTGCACCCA
>ODAI013788900.1_pt1 | contig 24645 bp, 27 predicted proteins | sample 1539321 | NCBI WGS metagenome assembly ODAI01 (sample SAMN02144231, study PRJEB22623) | gut metagenome | biome: sheep rumen | host: Ovis aries | place: New Zealand
ATTTATACTTAGAAGGTAATACCAAAAGAATAGATGAAATAATGGAATATATATTAAAGGAGGAAACATGTACGTATTTGGAAAAAATGTAGTATGTAGTTTGCTTAATGATGGAACTAAAATCAAAAAGGCTTATGTATATAAAGATTTTAAAGATAGAGAAATTACTAATAGTTTAAATTGTCCTATTAAATATGTAGATAAAGATTATTTAGATAGAATGGTAGATGGATTACATCAAGGTATTGTAGTTGAAATAGATGATTATAAATACTATGATATAGATGATATAATCAAAGAAAATGGTTTTATAGTTATATTAGATCATATTGAAGATCCACATAACTTTGGTGCGATTATAAGAACATGTGAAGCTGCAGGTGTAGATGGAATAATTATACCTAAAGATAGAAGTGTAGAAGTTAACGGTACTGTTATGAAAACATCAGTTGGTACTTTAGATAATATGAAGATTGTATCTGTAACTAATTTGGTTCAAACAATTGAATATTTAAAGAAAAAAGGTTACTGGATAACTGCAACTGATATGGAAGGTACTGATTATACTAAAATAGATTATAAAGGTTCTATTTGTATAATTATCGGTAATGAAGGTAATGGAGTAAGTAGATTAGTAAAAGAAAATTCTGATTTTATAGCTTCTATCAAGATGTGTGGTAGTGTTAATAGTTTAAATGCTTCAGTAGCGGCTGGTATAGTTATATTTGAAGCAGTAAAGCAAAGAATTGAAATATAGAGAATATAATGATTTTGAGTTGTTAAGTTTTGTGCGTGAACAAAATGAAGAAGCTAATGAAATATTATATGAAAAATATAAACCTTTAATTATTCAAATATCTAAGAATGAATACTATAGATGTGGTTATTTAGGGATTGATTTGAATGATTTAATAGGTGAAGGTATGATGGGTTTATCATACGCGATTAATACATTTGATGATGTAGGAGATTATACTTTTTATTCTTATGTTAAAGTTTGTATTGAAAGTTTTATTAAAACATATATTAAAAATAGTCGTGGATTAAAATATAGATATTTAAATGAATCTATATCATATGATAATACATGTGATGATTATAGTATTGAAAATAAATTATCTAATAATGATAATCCTTTATATGGTATGTTATGTGAAGAAGATAAGATTGAATTATATAATAGATTAAAAAATAAATTAACAGATTTAGAATATGAAGTATTTAAATTAAAAGTAGAAGGATTAAATTATAAGGAAATTGCATCAATATTAAATAAGAATCCTAAAAATATTGATAATGCATTATCTAGAATAAAAGGTAAGATTAGAAGGTGAAATATGAATACTTTATTGATTGTAAATTATAATGATTATGAATCAACTAGTAAATTAATTGACAATGTTAAGAATTATAAAGTATTAGATTTAATATTAGTTGTTGATAATAAATCTAAAGATGATTCATATGAAAAATTACTTAAATTAGAAAATAAAAAGATTAAAGTAATTTGTAGTGAAGAAAATAAAGGGTATGGTTATGCGATTAACTATGGTGCGAAGTATATAATTAAAAATTATAAAAAATCTAATCTTATTGTTAGTAATGCTGATATAATAGTTAAATCTGAAAAAGATTTAAAGGTATTAATTAAAGATTTAGATGATTATAAGTTAGTTGGTCCTGTTATTAATACTCATGGTGAAATAAGTAGAGGATGGAAGATACCTAGTCCTATGTTAGAGGTAGGATTAAATTTAATATATTTTCACAAATTATTTGAAAAGAAATATATGTATTATAAAGATTCTTACTATGATAAAGATATTGTAGATGTTGATACAGTATCAGGTTGTTTCTTCTTGATTAATACTGATACATTAAAAGAAGTTAAATTCTTTGATGAAAATGTATTTTTATATTATGAGGAGAATATATTAGGTAGAAAAATCAAAGATAAAAAAGTTATTGATAATAGGGTAGAGATTATTCATAATCATTCTGTTACAATTGATAAAAATATGAAAAAGATAGGTAAATATAAAGCTTTAAAGAAGAGTCAAAGATATTTTGAAAAATACTATAATAATGCGAATATATTTGAACTATTCTTATTGTTTATTACAAATAAGTTAAGTTTATTAATATATAGTATTATTTATAGTATTAAAGATTTAATTAAATGAATGGTTTATCTATTCTTTTTTTTATGTTATAATAACACCACTTGGGAGATGAATTTATGGGATATACAGCTTTAAGCGTGGAAAGAAAAGTAAAGGCTTTATTAGAAATAAATAAACTATATAATGAGGGTAATTTAAATTTTAATACTTTCGCGCCATTTTATGATACACCTAATTTGGTTTTGGGATTAGAACAAGATTATGTTTATTTAAAGAATCGTAAGATTGTTGATTTAAATGATCCAGAAGTTATTAATATGATGGAAAATTTACCTGAAATATGTAAAATGATAAGAGAATATACTACAGGTATTAATTTAGAAAATTTAAAGTATAGAAAAAGTGTTGAAGATATATTAGAAAAGAATTGTTATTTAGAAAACTATATGTATGCTTTCTTTGTTGTTAAGGCATACATAACTGACGCAAAAAGTTATAAAACAGTAGAATTTTTAAGAAAATATAATCTTGATGATGAAACATTTGAATATTGTGTTTCATTAATTCAATTTATTAATCCGGTATTGTATAAAGAATATTTAAATAGATATCATGCAAATACTAATGAAAGAAAAGAAGCTATTTTTCATGAATTTTATAATTTGGCAAAACGTATAGAAGAATGTAAGAAGAATGGTGAAGAATTATCTATATTTGAATTCTTTAGAATGACACCATTTAAAGAATCAGGACCAATATATATTGATAAGTTACGTAGTTTTTTAGGACGTGGTTATACACTTAATACAATAGCTGGTTATGTATATGAACATAAGATTCCACGTTTTAATTATATGCGTAAAGATCAAGAAATTAGTATAACAAGAATTATTGATGGACATAGATTAACACCACATGATAATGAAAATATTATTAAAATAATGGATGTTTATGGTATACCATATATTAAAAAATTATATAATTTAGTCACTGATGAATATATTGCTGGTAAATATGATATGGATGAAATATCAAAGAAACATGAGATGTTAGAAAATAAGGAAACTGTAGAAATACCATATCAATATATTAGAGTAGCTAATACCTCAAATAAAAATAGACTTTATTAAGTCTTTTTTATTTATATTTAAAAGAAAACATTGACTTAAACATAATATTATGGTATTATGTTAGACGTGTAGAGCCTCACTCTACAACCGCACAGAGAAGGTTTTAAGCATAGTCACCTTAATGGCGAGTCTTAGAAAATAAGGAGGTTAGTTTATGAAAGCAGTAATCGAAACTGGTGGAAAACAATACTACGTTGAAGAAGGCAAAGTTATCTTTGTTGAAAAGATCGACGCTAAAGAAGGTAGTACAATTACACTTCCACATGTATTAATGGCTAATGGTGTATCTGGAAGACCATATTTAAATAACGTTAAAGTTTCAGCTAAAGTTTTAAAACAAGGTAAAGGTAAGAAAGTTAAAGTATTTAAATATGTTCAAAAGAATAATTATCATAAGACTCAAGGTCATCGTCAACCATATACTAAGTTAGAAATAACTAAAATTGAAATGTAATGATAAAGATTAGTATTAAAGAAGATGAAATTCTAATTAAAGGTCATGCTATGTTTGATGATTTTGGTAAAGACATAGTATGCGCTAGTGTATCAAGTATTGCTATTACAACTATAAATGCAATTGTTGAATTTGATAATACTAGTATTGATGTAAGAGAAAATGATGGTTATCTAAAAATAGATATACTAAAGCATGATAAGAATGTAGATATACTTATTTCTAATATGATTAAATTATTTGAGGAATTAGAAATGAAGTATCCAAACAATATTAAAATTAATTAAGGAGGTGTATTCCATGTTAAGAATGGAGTTAAATATCCAATTATTTGCCCATAAGAAAGGTCAAGGTTCTACTAAGAATGGTAGAGATTCAATTTCTAAAAGATTAGGTGCAAAAGCAGCTGATGGTGAATTTGTTACTGGTGGATCTATTATTTATAGACAAAGAGGTACTAAAATTTATCCAGGTGTTAATGTTGGAATCGGAAAAGATGATACTATTTACGCTAAAGTAGATGGTGTAGTTAAATTCGAAAGAAAAGGTAAAGATAAGAAACAAGCAAGTGTTTATCCTACAAAATAAACACTTTTTTCTTGCAAATTTTTAAGATTTTTACATAAACTTATATAGGTGATTATATGCGTCTTTCTGATTTACAAGATAAAGATGTTGTTAATATGGATGATGGTAAAGTTATAGGTAGAATTATAGATGTAATAATAGATGAACATGGTAATATTAATAAACTGGTTGTAGAAAAATATAAGTTTATTATATCTAGATTTACTAGTAGTTCTGAGATAGAAATATTATGGAATCAAATATCAAAAATAGGGGAAGATGTGATATTGGTTTTATTTAGTTAATATGTTATAATTGTAATGGTGATAATATGAAAAATACATATAAATATATTATTGGTATTATAGCTATTATATTTGTAATTATAATTGGTATTTTGTTTTATAAATCAAGTAAGGAAACTATTGAATTGAGTAAAAGTTTTACTGATTATATGGATACTTATATACATGTTAAGATATATACAAATGATGAAGAAAAAGGTAATGATGCTTTAAAACATGTTGATGAAATATTTAGTGAATATCATAATTTAACTAATAAATATGCAGATTATGAAAACGGATTATATAGATTGAATAAAAGTGGAACTAGTATTGATAAAAAACTATATGATATTATTGAATATGGTTATAATTGGTATGATAAAAGTAATCATTTGTTAAATATTGGTATTGGTAACGTTACTGATATATGGAAAAAGTATAGAGAAGCTGAAAATGGTGTACCAAGTATAGAAGAACTTAAAAGTGTGTCAATTGATTTTAATAATATTAAATTAGATAATGGTTCTGTTAAATTAAAGAATGGTGTTACTATTGATTTAGGATCATTAGCTAAAGGATATGCAGTTGATGTAGTAGGAGAATATTTAGAAAGTGTTGGTATTAATAAATATATTATTAATGCTGGTGGTAATGTATTAGTGGGTAAAAAATATCATAAAGATAAATATAAAATTGGTATTGAAGATCCTACTGGAGAAGTAGCTATTTATAAAATAGTTAAAGCTGAAGAAGTCGCGATTGTTACAAGTGGTGGTTATAGAAGAAGTTATACTTATAATGGTGTTAATTATAATCATATAATTGATCCTAATACTTTATATCCTGCTAATAACATGCTTAGTGTTACTGTTATAACTAAAGAGTCTAAATTGGCAGATGTTTTATCTACTACTTTATTCTTAATGAGTTATGAAGATGGTATGGAATTTATTAAAGATTATGATGCTGAAGTTATATGGTATTTAAATGATGGTACTATAAAAACAACTGATGGAATTAGTAAATATGAATAAGTCTGATATTATATTAAGTATTGCTATATTTACTATAGGATTAATTATATTTGGTTTATTTAAAATAAATGATAGTGGAAGTTATGCGGTTGTTTATTATGAACATAATGAAGTATTGAGAATAGATTTAAAGGATAAAGAAAAAAGAACTTATACTGTTAAAGGTTATAATGGTGATATCTTAATTGAAACTTTAGATGGTAAAGTAAGAGTAGTTGATGAAATAAGTCCTAAGCATTTATGTAGTAAACAAGGTTATATAAGTAGTAAAAGTGATTCTATAATTTGTCTACCTAATAAAGTGATTATAGAAATATTAAATGATGAAGTAGATACAGTGGTGAGATAAATGGAATTAAGAAAGATTACAAGGTTATCTATGTTTTTAGCCTTAGCGGTTACTTTAAACATAGTTGAAAATGTTATACCTATATTTCAAGGAATTGTACCTGGTGTTAAATTAGGTTTAACTAATATAGTTATATTATTTGTATTATATAAATATGGATTTAGGGAAGCGTTAAGTTTATCTATAACTAGGGTTATATTGGTAGGTATACTTAATACTGGATTATTTAGTGTAGCGTTTTTTCTAAGTCTTTCAGGTGCATTATTTAGTATATTAATGATGGGCTTAGTTAAAAGAATTACTAAGTTATCTATAGTAGGTGTTAGTATTATTGGATCTTTATTTCATAGTTTAGGTCAAATAATTGTTGTTGCAATAATATTATATTCTTGGACGGCATTTAATTATTTACCTATTTTAATACTATTTTCTGTTCCAACAGGTATACTTACTGGTATTATTTGTAAAGAACTTTTGAAGTATTTTGAATAGATGTTGATTATATTTAATATTAAGGTTATAATGATAATAGGAGTGATAATATGAAAAAGGTTTTATTTGGTTTAATTGCATTAGTTTTAATTGTACCAGTAGCTGGATGTGAAAAAGTTAGTGGTAATTATAAGGAAGGTACTTATACAGGTTCTGTTATTGATACATACAATAATGAAAACAATGAAGCAACTGCTAAAGTAGTTGTTGATAAAAATGGTATGATTGAATCAGTATATTTAGATACTACATATCAAGGAAGTACAAAGAAAACATTAAAAGATAATTATAATATGAAGAAATTTAATTCATCTGCAGCTGGTGAATGGTATGAACAAGTAGAAAAATTAGAAAAAGCTGTTGTTGAAAAACAAGGTACTGATTTTCTTAATTTAGATAGTGAAGGAAAAACTGATGCTGTATCAGGATGTACAATTAAAATTGATGCTTTAGTTAAAGCATTAAATCAAGCTTTAGAACAAGCTAAGTAAGAAGATTTGTAAATCTTCTTTTTTAGTTATAAATATGTTATAATTAATTAGGTGATTCCATGAAAAGGTTAGTTTATACTTCTTTAATAGCTTTTGTATTAGATAGAATTATTAAGTTGTTAGTTATATCATTGGTATCCGCTAAAGACATAGTTATTATTAAGAATTTTTTTAATATTACTTTAGCGTATAATTTTGGTGGAGCGTGGAGTATACTTAATGGTTATAGATGGTTATTAATATTAGCAAGTATCGCTGCATTGGTATTAATATATTTTGTATATAGAAATGAAAGAATCACTAGAAGAAGAGGACTTATATTAGGAATGCTTGTAGGTGGAATAGTCGGTAATCTATGGGATAGAATAAAATATGGATATGTAATTGATTATTTAGCGTTTAATATATTTGGTTATCATTTTCCTATATTTAATTTAGCTGATAGTTTAATTGTTATATCAATTATTCTGCTTATAATTATAGAATTTAAGGGTGGTAAACATGTACGCGGATAATGATTATAAAAGAATCGATCAATATTTAATGAATGAGTTAGATATTAGTAGAAGTAAAATAGAAAAATTAATAAAAGATGGTCATGTTACTGTTAATGGTAAAAGTGTTAAACCTAGTTATAGTGTTAAAAAGGGTGACTATATCGAATATGAAATAGTGGAAGAAGATATGGATGTAGAACCAGAAAATATACCATTAGATATTGTTTATGAAGATGATGATGTAATTGTAGTAAATAAAGCTAATGGAATGGTAGTTCATCCTGCGCCTGGTAATTATCATGGTACTTTGGTTAATGCTTTAATGTATCATTTTAAAAACTTAAGTAAAGTAAATGGTGCTTTGAGACCTGGTATTGTTCATAGAATAGATGCGGATACTACTGGTTTACTTATGGTAGCTAAAAATGATAAAGCACATGAAATATTAGCTAAGGAATTAGAAAATAAAGAAACAAAAAGAAAATATTATGCTTTAGTATGGGGTGTAATTGAAGAAGATACTGCTACTATAGATGCACCTATTGGTAGAGATGAAAAAGATAGAAAGAAAATGGCTGTAGTAGGTAGTGGTAAACATGCTGTTACTCATATTGAAGTATTAAAAAGATTTAAGGATGCAACTTTGATTGAATGTGTACTTGAAACTGGTAGAACACATCAAATAAGAGTACATTTAAATTATATAGGTCATCCATTAGTAAATGATCCTGTTTATGGAAGAAGAAAATTAATTGATGAAACTGGTCAATGCTTACATGCAAAAGAGTTAGGATTTGTTCATCCTACTACTAAGAAGGAAATGTATTTTACATCTCCATTACCAGAATGTTTTATTAATATTTTAAATAAGTTTGAAGGTGAATAAAATGGATAAACAAGAAGAAGTAGTAATGCGAATGTTACATTACTTTATTACTGAACAAGATTATAATCCTATTGTTTTACATGGTGCGAAGGATGAGATATGGTTAGAAAATTTAGATAATCAATATCCTATTGTGCGTATTAGTTCTAATTATATTCATAATAATGAACAATTAGATTTTGATTTGTTTAAAACAAAGAAGATTAGCAATCAAATTAAAAGTAAAACTTTAACGTTTAATTTAAATGTATTAAATATATATACTAATTTAGGTGATAATGTTAATTTAAATGATTTTGATTGTAAAATGAAATTAGTTAATATTAATAAAATAACTGATTTTAAGAAATATAAAGATTTATTAGAAATATATCCATCTATTGATCATAAAGATTATGATAAATTAGATGGTATGGAATTATTTATGAAATTAACAGGGGATATAAGTAAGAAAACAGAAAAGACTGCAATTGAAAGTGAGAAGATATTTAGTATGAAAAAACCTATTATTACTTATAGTTTAATAGCGATTAATATTATTATATTTATTCTAATGTATGTATTAGGTAATGGTTCTACTGATATAAAGACATTAGTTTCATTTGGTGCCAATAACGCTTCTTTAGTAAGAAGTGGAGAATATTATAGATTAATCTCAGCTATATTTTTACATATTGGTGTTGTTCATCTATTATTTAATATGTATGCTTTATATATAATAGGACCACAATTAGAAAGTTTTTATGGTAAAGCTAAGTTTTTAACAATATATCTAATAAGTGGTATTATTGGTAATTTATTTGCTAATATATTTGAAGTTAATACATTAGGCGCAGGGGCTTCTGGTGCGATATTTGGTTTATTTGGAGCTTTATTATATTTTGGATATCATTATAGAGTATATTTAGGATCTGTTATTAGAACTCAATTATTACCTGTTATAGTTCTTAATTTATTAATAGGATTTACAACTCCATCAATTTCTTCTAGTGCACATATAGGTGGATTAATTGGTGGTTTACTAATTTCTATGGCACTTGGTGTACCAAAGAAATCTACTAAATCTGAAAGAATTAATGGTTCTATTGTTACTATTATTTTAATTGGATTCTTAATATATATGGGTATATTTAAATAGAGTAGTTATTTAGCTACTCTATTTTTTCCTGTTATACTTCCTACAATAGATGTGGTAAGTATAATACTATAATATATAATCGTTTTAATACTGAATTCTTTAAATATGAAGTAATTGAATAGTAAGATAAATATAATGATTATTAAAGCAAATTTGATGCCACTTATATAACCTTTATCTTTAGTAGTGCTTCCTAGTTTGTATGATCCAATTAGTAAAGTTATAATAATTGTTATATATTTTAATATATTAAATACATTATAATTTATAATGTTAAAGTAATTTAATATTGTTAATATTAACATTGTAATTAATAAAGGTATTATAGTATAAAGTAATGATTTACCTAGTTTTTTAAGATATTCCATATTATCACCAATTAATTATATTAAGTTTGTATAACAAATATAACTATGGTTAGAATAAAAATGGTGATTATATGTATTTTAAAATAGCGTTTAGAACTATATTTTTATATTTCTTGATTGTATTTTATTATAGAGTAATGGGTAAGAAAGAAGTAGGGGAATTAAGTATAATTGATTTGATTGTATCGTTTTCTATTGCAGAACTTGCATCTATTTGTATTGAGGAACCTAATAAAACTATATGGACATCTATTATACCTATTACATTATTAGTTGTTATTGAAATTATAATGAGTTATATTGGTATGAAAAATGATAAGATTAGAAAACTAACTGATGGTAATCCTTCTTTGATTATCAAAGATGGTAAAATAAATCATAGTTTGATGACTAAATTAAGATATACATTAGATGATTTATTAACTCAGTTAAGAGAAAAAGATATTAAGAGCTTAGATGAGGTTAAATATGCGGTTTTAGAAACGGATGGTGAATTATCTGTATTTAAAGATAGCGTATATCCATTACCTTTGATATGTGATGGTGTTATAGATTATGAAACGTTAAAAAATATAAATAAGAGTAGTGAATGGCTATATAAGGTACTTAATGATAAACATATTGATATAGATGATGTTTATTATGCTTTTTATAAGAATAAAACTACTTATATTATTACGAAAGATGAGTTATTTTAGATATTTTTTAACTTTTATATAATGATGTATTGTTACATATAATATATTTACTCCTGTCGCGATTATTAATCCATATAATCCTATGTTTAAATGACATAAGATAAATAATAATGTGATTCTTATAATTGTACCTACTAATGTACCTAAGAAGGCATCGTTAGCTTTATTCATGGCTTGTAATGATACTGTTAGGGGCGATTGAATGTAGTGAAGTAAACATATCGGTGCGAGAATTATCATATAGTTTATTCCTTCATTTGTATGATATAGTAAGTTTAGTAGTAATTCTGGTTTAACTAATATAAATATAGTAAAAGGTATACCTATTATTAATGAATATATGATTGCTTGATTTATTTTTTTACTTGTATATTTATATTCTTTTTTTATGTAACTTTTGCTTATTATTGGTAGAAGTGCGGATGAAATAGAATAGGTGAAAAAAGATGGTAATAGAATAATGGGCATTACGTATCCGTTGATAATACCATATTCTTTTACTATAAAACTATTTTGATAACCAATACTTAGTAATGCGGATGTCATAATAATTGGTTCTAAAAAGTAACCAAATAAACCAACTAATCTTGTTAAGGTGGAAGGTATACCTATTTTTAATGTGTCATATATATTTTTGAAATTAATTTTGAAATCTGATTTTTTAATTGTGAAGTTTTTAGGTAGAAATATAAATAAGATTAGTATTGATGTTAATTCAGATATTATATTTGTTAGTATTATATATATTACTGCAGTCATAATTCCTTTTTTGAGGAAATGAGGTATACCAATTATCATTAATGTTAATCTTATTATATCTTCTATAATGTTTGATATAACATGTGGTATCATTTTTTGTTTACCGAAAAAATAACCTCTTAATACACTTGATAGATCTATAAATGGTAATACTAGTCCCATACTTATAATTGCGTATTTATAATCTGGATTGTGAAGTAAATTAGTAGCTATGAAATCACTTAATAATGTTATTACAACTATTATTGTAATATCAAATGCCATGGTAATAGGTATTATACTAAATACTAAGTTTTTATTATTTCTTGTTTCTTCTGATACTAGTTTTGATATTGCGTTTGGTAAACCTAATGACGCTAAGGCAATTAATAAATTAAAAGTTGGCATTAATATCATATAGTAACCAACACCATCTGTACCTAATAATCTTGATAATACTATTCTTATAATCATACTAAGTATTTTAGTAATGATACCTCCAATTAATAAAATGATGGTTGATTTGATTAAAGTGTTTTTCATTATATCACCAACATATTATATTTATTTAGGAATATAAATATGTTGTAAAAAAATATAAATATTGTTATAATTTATTATAGTAGGTGAGGATATGAAAAAGGGTTTTACATTAATTGAGTTATTAGCTGTTATAATTATTTTATCTGTAATTTCAGTTATAACTATTCCTGTTGTTAATAATTTAATAAGAAACGCGAATCAGCATGCATATAATGAAAATATTGATGTTATTAAAAAGGCTGCTTATGATTGGACTATACTTAATCCAAGATTATTGCCTGATCATGAAAATGAATCTATTGTAATTTATTTAGGTGAATTAAAATTAAATGGTAATGTTGATAGAAATATCAAAAATCCATTAACTGGTAAGTTTTTTTCAAATAATACTTCAGTAGTGGTTACTAAAGTAGGAGATTCTTATAATTTTGAAGTTAATCCTGTTGATTTAGATAGCGGTGTTAATAATGATGCACCTTTACTTGTAATTGAAGGTAATATAGTAGATTATGTAGAAGTTACTCAAGAAAATGTTACATATACTGTACCTTCTGCGGTTGCAAAATCAAGTACTGGTGAGATTATATCTAGTAGTTATATATCTTATCAAATATTTAAGGATGATACTGAAGTAAGCGAAGTTGATTTATCTACTTTAGGTTTATATACAATTAAATACAGCGTAACTTATAATGGTGAAACTGGGGTATATGAAAAAAAGGTTATTGTTAGGGATACTACTAAACCTACTTTAGATTTAGGGTTTAATATATATTGTACTGTAGATACTATTCCAACTGATTTACTTGATGGTGTTACTGTTACTGATAATAGTGGTGAGGTAATTGTACCAGAGGTTAGAAGTGAAATTCAAAATGAAGGTGGATCTTATTATGTTTATTATACTGCGAAAGACTCATCTGGTAATGAAACAACTAAAAGAAAAGAAGTTATTGTTGAAATTGTAACTGATGTTTGTGAATATGAACCTTCAAAAAGTTGGACATTTGATTATATAGATGATAGTAATGATATGAGATATCATACATTTAATGTACCATGTAAAGGTAATTATAAACTAGAAGTATGGGGTGCTTCAGGAGCGGCTGGATCATATGGTGCGAATTTAGATAATAAACTTGGTGGTAATGGTGGATATTCTACTGGTGAGATTCGATTAAATAAAGGAACTCTTTGATCAATAGTTGTTGGTGGCGTCGGTGGTCACTTTGATGGAGGCTATAACGGTGGTGGCGCTGGAGCTTATTCACGTGCTGATGAATATGGCGGCGGTGGCGGGGGCGCTACCACTTTAGCTACTAAAACTGGTGAACTTAAAAATTTATCTTCTTCTAAGTCTTCTATCTTAATTGTAGCCGGTGGTGGTGGCGGAGGTGCCACTTGCGCGGGTTATGGCGCTAATTTAGAAATAGTTGGTGGAGCCGGTGGCGGACTTACTGGTGGAAATAACTTTAATTCAGATGCGACAGGCGCTACACAAGAAAGCACTGGTGTAATAAATATTGGATTTGGTAGACTTGGTGGCTTTGGTTATGGCGGTGATGGTATAGTTCAAGGAAGTGGTTGTGAATCATCAGGTGGTGGTGGTGGCGGCTACTACGGTGGTGTAAGTAATAACTATGCTGGTACTGGTGGTTCTGGATATATTGAATCATTAAATAATGCGTCTTCTATTGATGGAACTAGTTCTATGCCAACACATGATGGATTATCTACTATGACAGGTAATACTGGTAATGGTTACGCTAGAATAACTTATATGGGAAATTAGTACTTTATAAAAAGTACTTTTTTTGTTATAATAACTATGAACTGAGGTGATACTATGTTTGTTGATGAGGTTACAGCTGAATTATACGCGGGTAAAGGCGGCGATGGATGCATGGCTTTTAGACGTGAAAAATATATTGAAATGGGTGGACCATTTGGTGGTAATGGTGGTAAAGGTGCTTCTATTATATTTAAAGTTGATGAAGGGCTTAATACACTATTAGATTTAAAATATAAAAGAATAATTAAAGGTGATAAGGGCGAGAATGGTCAAGGATCAGGAAAACATGGAAAAAATGCAGAAGATATAATTATTAAAGTACCTCCTGGAACTGTTGTTACTAATTTAGCTACTAATGAAGTAATTGCTGATTTAACTATTAATGGTGAAGAAAAAGTTATTGCGCGTGGTGGCCGTGGTGGTAGAGGTAACATTGCTTTAGCTACTAGAAATAATTTATGTCCTAGTTACGCTGAAGGGGGAGAACCTGGTGAAGAAGTTAAAGTTAAAATTGAATTAAAATTATTAGCTGATGTAGGTTTAGTTGGATTACCTTCTGTTGGTAAAAGTACTATTATATCTATGATATCAGCTTCTAAACCTAAAATAGCTGCTTATCATTTTACTACATTAGTACCTAATTTAGGCGTTGTAAGAGCTTCAAGAGGTAGAAGTTTTGTAGTAGCTGATTTACCTGGACTTATAGAAGGTGCATCATTAGGTGAAGGTTTAGGAGATAAATTCTTAAGACATATTGAAAGAACTAGAGTAATCGCACATGTTATTGATATGTCTGGTTCTGAAGGTAGAGATCCATATGAAGATTATTTAACTATTAGAAAAGAACTAGGTGATTTTAATAAGAAAATATTAGATAAACCTGAAATAATAATTGCGAATAAGATGGATGTACCAGGTGCGGATAGAAATTTAGAAAAGTTTAAAGAAAAATTAGATGTAACTATATATCCTATTGAAGCAATATCTAATAAAGGTTTAAATGAAGTTGTTAATAAATTAGCTGATATGTTAGATACTATTAAGAAAGAACCTTTATATGAAATAAAAGATATTAAGACTCATGTTTTATATAAATATGAGGAAGAAGTACCATTTACTATTATTAAAGAAAATGATGGTTATAGAGTAATTGGTGAAAAGGTTGAAAAATTACTTAAAATGACTAAATTTAATACTGATGAATCTGCTTTAAGATTTGCAAGTCAACTTAAGAAAATGGGTGTTGATGATAAACTTAAGGAAATGGGTGCAGAAGAAGGAGATACTATTAAAATATTAGATTTAGAATTTGAATTTAAAGATTAAGAATCATTAATTGATTCTTTTTTTTATATAAAAAATATGTTATAATTGGTATATAACATAGGAAGTGATAGTATGGCAAAAAGAAAAAAGAGAAAAGAAAAGAAACTAAATGATTCATTTATATCTGAATTAAAAGGTATATTATTAGTTTTAATCGCGATAATTGGATTTTTAGGTGTTGATAATGGATTTGGTATAGCAGGTACGATTGTATCTGGATTCGCTACTTTCTTAGCTGGTTCATTATGGTTAATACCTGTTGTTATATGTTTTTTAATAGGTGGATATATTATTGTTAAAAGGGAAGAACCAAATTATTTTACTTCTAGAATGATTGGTTTAACTATTTTAGTAATAGGTATATTAGTATTATGTCATTTACCATATATTGAAGATTTCCAAGGCTTTGTTCCTACTTTAGAAGAAACTGTTGAAGAAATAATGGCTTCTATTAACAATATAAGAAGTGTTAGTGGCGGCGGTATAATAGGTGCTTTCTTTGCTTCAATATTTAGAATGTTATTTGATTATAATGGTACTAAAATAGTTGCTATAGTATTTATAGTATGTGGAACTATTATGTTTACTGGTATTACTATATTTGATATTATTATTAGTCTTCAAGAAGGTGCACATAAAGGATTAGAAGAATTATCTAAATTCAGTAAAGCTGAAAGAGAAAAGATTGAAAAAGCTAGAGCTGTTGCGGATAAATATGAAGAAGAAACTACTTTAGCGATTACTAAATCAGATGATGATTATGAAGAAGAAAAAGAAGATAAACAAGATAAGATTGTTATTACAAGTTTACATGATTTAGAGAAAACTGAAAGTAAGCCAGTTGAAGAAGTTAAAATTGATACTGATGTATTTGATTCTGAGGCTTCAGATAAAGATTATGTTTTACCACCAATGAATTTACTTAATAAACCAAAGAATAGTAAGGTTAATCAAGATAAAGATGTACAAGAAACAGCTAAGTTATTGATCGCTGCATTAAATGACTTTGGTGTACCTGGTTGTCATATTGTAGCTGCTCATATAGGTCCAGCTGTTACTCAATATGAATTAGAAATTAAATCAGGTACTAAATTAACTGCTGTTACATCATTAAATAAAGAATTAGCATTAGCATTAGCTGCTAAGGATTTACGTATCCAAGCACCTATTCCTGGTAAAAGAACTATTGGTATTGAGGTACCTAATAAAGTAACTACTTCTGTATGTGTAAGAGAGGTATTGGAAAGAGTACCTGCTAATTTATCTGGTAGTAAGTTACTTACTGTATTAGGTAAAGATATAATGGGTGAACCAAAATGGATGGAAATTAATAAAACGCCACACTTATTAGTTGCGGGTTCTACTGGTTCTGGTAAATCTGTATGTATTAATAGTATTATTGTTTCAATATTAATGAGAAGTAAACCAGATGAAGTTAAATTGGTAATGGTTGATCCTAAGAAAGTAGAACTATCTATGTATAATGGTGTACCACATCTATTATGTCCAGTTGTAACAAGTCCTAAAAAAGCAAATGATACTTTAAAAAGAATTGTTAAAGAGATGGAAGATAGATATGATGAATTTGAAAGAACTGGTACAAAGAATATAGCTGGTTATAATGATTTAGTAGAATCTAAGAATAATGATGGCCAACCTGGTGAAAAGATGAGAAAGATGCCATTTATAGTAGTAATAATAGATGAATTAGCTGATTTGATGCTAGTAGCTGCTAAAGAAGTTGAAGATTCTATTATGAGAATTACTCAAATGGCTAGAGCTGCAGGTATTCACTTAATTGTTGCAACTCAAAGACCATCTACAGATGTAATTACTGGTGTAGTTAAAGCAAATATCCCATCAAGAATAAGTTTTGCAGTTTCATCTGGAATTGATTCAAGAACAATATTAGATGCAACTGGTGCGGAGAAATTACTTGGTAAAGGTGATATGTTATATTTACCACAAGGTGAGAATACTCCTACAAGAATTCAAGGTACATTTATATCTGATGAAGAAATTAAGGCTGTTGTTGATTATGTATGTAAACAACAAAAAGCTAGATATGATTCTAGATTTGAGCATGCTGGGGAAGAAGATACTACTACTATGGTAGAGGGTGATGTAAATCATGACACATCAGATCCTATGTATAAACAAATCGTTGAATTTGTTGTTACATCTGGTAAAGCTTCCGCGTCATTATTACAACGTCGTTTCCGTATAGGTTATAATAGGGCTGCTACTTATATAGATCTATTAGAAGAACGTGGTATAATTGGACCTGCTAATGGTTCTAAACCTAGAGAAGTAATTTATAAATTAGATTCAAGTAATGAAGAAGAGGAATAACTCTTTTTCTTTTTATTAAAATAATGTATAATTTAATTGGTGATATAATGAAAAAGAAAGTTATGATAGTAATAGTATTGATTATAGTAATTATTTTATGTATGTTTATATTTAAAAAAGATAAAGCAAGAGTAATTAATTATGATGGGTATAGTGTTGTTGATTTAAATAGTAAACATAAAAAGTATTTCTTGTTTGAAGATACGGAATATGTATATTATATAAAAGGTAATCCAAATAATATGTATTATGTTACTGGTGATACTTCTTTAATTGATTTAGAAGAAATTAAAAATGGTAATTATAAAAAATGTATTACTGAGAATAATAAAGGTAAATGTTATGAAGCTACTAATTTAACTAAACATATTTATATGAATTTAGGATTACCTGAAGGACTAGAAAATAATATTAAGATTTATAAAAAGGATAGATCTAAAGTATCTATTGATATTAATAATTATGAAATTAATTCTTATGAAGGTAAATATTTATATTATAAAGATATGAATGGTATTAAACTATATTTGAATAATATGAATGAATATATGGTATTAAATATTAATAAGCAGTATAAATTAAGTAATATACTTAAAAGTAATAAAGTATCTTTAGATGATTTATATTCCTCTATGAGATATGAATATGATGGTACTAAACTATATTATGAAGATAGTTTAAATAATATAGACTGTATATTATATGATAAAAATAAGATGAAGATATGTAGATTTTATGATAATGAATTATATTATGAAATTACTAAGTTAATTAATGATTAATTGTTGACATAACACCTTAAATGTGTTAATATTTATTTAGACACATGAAGGTGTTTTTATTTTGGGAAAGTTGGTGTTTTATGGCAAAGAAAAAAGAAAAGTATCTTGAAAACGCTAAAGATACTAAAAAAGTTGCTTCAGTAAAGAAAACTGATACAAAAGAAAAAAGAAAACCAAAAGCAAAGAAGAAGGAGAAAAAACCAAGTATATTCTCTAGAATACATTCATATTTTAAGGGTGTTAATAGTGAAATGAGAAAAACTAAATGGCCTAGTAAAAAAGATATGGTTTTATACTCAAGCGCAACATTATTATTTATAGTAATATTTGCATTATTCTTCACATTAAATGATGTTATCATTTCTGGTGTTCATGAGTTATTAAGAGGTATCGCATAATGCAAAAGGAATGGTATGTAGTTAATACTTATTCAGGCCATGAGAATAAGGTAAAAGAAAAATTAGAAATGAGAGCAAGTTCTATGGGTATGGAAGACTATATCTATAGAGTAGTTGTACCTGAAGAAACAGTTATTGATGAAAAAGGTAAAGAAAAGAAAAAGAAGATGTTTCCTGGTTACATTTTAGTAGAAATGGTTATGAGCGATGAAGCTTGGTTTATCGTACGTAATACACCAGGTGTTACAGGATTCATAGGATCATCAGGTAAAGGTGCTAAACCTTTCCCATTAACTCCAGGAGAAGTTGATAAAATCTTAGGTTCTATGGGTATGAGTAGATTAGATATTGGTAGTGAAATTAAAGTTGACGACATGGTTAAAGTTGTTGATGGACCATTCGCTAATATGTTTGGTAAAATTAAAACTATCGATATGGCTAATGCTAAGTTAGAAGTTGCTTTAGATTTATTCGGACAAGAAACTATCGTTGAATTAGCGTTATCACAAATTGAAAAAGCATAAAAGTTTAAAGTATTGATTTAATCACAAAAATGTGATATTATCATTATGCTATATTATTTTTAATATAGATTTAGTGGGAGCACGGGTGCGATGACCACTCGCGAAAAAAGATTATATAGGAGGTGTTTTTCGTGGCAAAGAACGTAACAAAGAGAATTAAATTACAAATTCCTGCAGGAAAAGCTACACCAGCTCCACCAGTTGGAACTGTATTAGGACCTGCCGGTATTAATTTAGGTGAATTTTGTACTAAATTTAATGACGCAAGTAAAGATAAGATGGGAGATGTATTACCAGTTGAAATTACTATTTACGAAGATAGAACTTTCGATTTCGTAATTAAAACTCCACCAGTACCATTCTTAATTAAGAAATATGCTAAGATTCAAAAAGGATCTAAACAAGGTTCTAAAGAACAAGCTGGTACACTTACAATGGCTCAAGTTAAAGAAATTGCAGAAATTAAATTACCTGATTTAAATTGTGATGATGTAGAAAAAGCTATGTCACAAATTATCGGTACTGCTAAAAACATGGGCGTTACAGTAACAGAATAATAACATAGGTTTTACCTATGTGGAAGGAATTATCCGTGATACCACATAAGGAGGGAAATATAAATGAAAAGAAGTAAAAAGTATGTAGAAGTTGCTTCTAAGATTGATAGAACAAAATTATATACAGTTGAAGAAGCATGTAATTTAGTTAAAGAAACTTCTGTAACTAAATTTGATGCATCAGTTGAAATAGCTATGAACTTAAATCTAGATACTAAAAAAGCTGACCAACAATTAAGAGGTGCAATTGTGTTACCTAATGGTTCAGGTAAAAGTGCTAGAGTATTAGTATTAGCTAAAGGTGATGCTGCTAAAAAAGCAAAAGAAGCTGGAGCTGAATTTGTTGGAGATGCAGATATGATTGAAAAAATCGAAAAAGAAAATTGGTTCGATTTTGATATTATCATTGCTACTCCAGATATGATGCCTGCTTTAGGTAAAATTGGTAAAGTTTTAGGACCTAAAGGTTTAATGCCAAACCCTAAAACTGGAACAGTTACAATGGATACTGCAAAAGCAGTTAACGAAGTTAAAAAAGGACGTGTTGAATATAGAACTGATTCATTTGGTATAATTCATGCGTTAGTTGGTAAAGCAAGTTTTGATGCAAAAGCATTAAAAGAAAATGTAGATGCATTCATTTCTGTAATTGTTAAATCAAAACCAACTACAGTAAAAGGTGATTATATTAAATCAATTTCTGTATCTACAACAATGGGTCCTGGAATTAAAATTGATCCAAAATCAATTTAGTTCTTGTATTTTAAATAATTTAGTGTTATAATTATCTTGGTTTTCCAAGAAGTACCGTAGACAGTAGGGGCGTTAGCTTAATAACCTACCGAGGAACTTAATTAAATTAAGTCTTTCGGCCTTACTATCTTATAGTAGGGCTTTTATATACGGTGACCTAAATAAAGGAGGTGCAGTATGGCAAATGTTAAAATCCTTGAAGCAAAACAAGGTGTTATCGATGAGATAGTTGAAAAGGTAAAAAATAGCAAAAGTTTTATCGCATTTAATTACCATGGTTTATCTGTTGCTGACACAAATGAATTAAGAAGAATCTTAAAGAAATCAGGTTCTGAATTCAAAATTTATAAAAACACTTTAGTTAATAGAGCGTTATCAAGTCAAAAGATAGATTTATCTGATAAATTAAATGGTCCTAAAGCATTCGCATTTGGTAGTGATGAAATCGCTCCAATCAAAGCTTTAGCAGATTTTGCGAAAGATCATAAGACATTAACATTAGAAGTTGGAATCGTTGATGGTGAAATCGTTGATGCAGCTAAATTAAAAGAGTTATCAACATTACCAAGCAAGGAAGGTTTACTTACAATGTTCGCTGGTGGACTTATGGAACATGTTAGAAATATGGCTATATGTTTAGACTTACATAGTCAAAATTTAGAAAAGTAATTAGAAATTAAAGGAGGAATTAGAATATGGCAAAATTAAGCGCAAGAGAAATCGTTGATGCTGTTAAAGAAATGACAGTATTAGAAGTAAAAGAAATCGTAGATTTAATGAAAGAAGAATTAGGAGTTGACCCATCTGCAGTAGCAGTAGCAGCTGCTCCAGTTGCAGGTGCTGCAGCTGAAGAAGAAGCTTCAAGTGCAACAGTAGTATTAAAAGATTGTGGAGCTAATAAATTAGCAGTTATCAAATTAATCAAAGAAGTTACTGGTTTAGGTTTAGGTGAAGCTAAGGCTATCGCTGATAACGGTGGTAACGTTAAAGAAAATGTTGCTATGGATGAAGCTAAAGATCTTAAAGCTAAATTCGAAGAAGCTGGCGCAACTATCGAATTACAATAATTGGGATTTTAAGCCTGTACTTTTAAGTATGGGCTTTTGCCGTATATAAATATATAAAAATCTATGTAAATTAATATAAAACTCATTGACAATTTACAGGTGTTTTGTTAAAATTATATATTGGCGACTTGTTTTAAAAAAGTGCACGAAAATATTATAGGTATAGGGGTGAAAGAGTGGCTTATACAGTACAAAAATACGGTGATTACCGTGAAAGACGTAATTACGCAAAAACACAAAATGCAATCGAATTAAAAGATTTGCTAGAAATTCAAAAGAAGAGTTACAACTGGTTTATTGAAGAAGGCATTGAAGAGGTATTTAAAGATATTTCTCCAGTAGAAAGTTTCAATAATAACTTCTCTTTAGAATTTGGAAATTATTCTTTTGATGCACCAAGATATTCAATTAATGGATGCAAAGAAAGATATGCAACTTATGCCGCGCCTTTAAAAGTTGAGGCAAGATTATTTAACCATGAAACAGGAGAGGTAAAAGAACAAGAAATTTATCTTGGTGATATGCCTATCATGACTGAAAGTGGTACATTTATTATAAATGGAGCTGAACGTGTTATCGTATCTCAATTAGTACGTTCACCATCTGTTTATTTCAGTAAGGAATTAGATAAGAAGAGTAATAGAAATATCATTACTTCTCAAATTATTCCTACAAGAGGTACTTGGTTAGAGTATGAAACTGACGCTAGAGATACTATTTATGTACGTATCGATAGAACTAGAAAAGTACCTATTACAACTTTGCTTAGAGCTATAGGTTTATCAAATGATGAAGATATCTATGGTTTATTTGGTGAGGATGATTATTTAGTAAGAACTATCGAAAAAGATACTAACAAGAATACTGATGAAGCATTAATCGATATTCATGCTAAATTAAGACCTGGTGAACCATCTACATTAGATAGTGCTAAAAACCAATTAATAACTAGATTCTTTGATGCATTTAGATATGATTTAGCTAAAGTTGGACGTTATAAATTTAACAAGAAATTAGATATTTGTGACCGTTTATATGGTTGTACATTAGCTGAAGATATCAAAGTAGGTAAAGAAGTTAAAGTAGCTGCTGGTACAGTAGTTGATAAGGAAGTTTTAGAAACATTAAAAGAAATCATGAAAGATGGATATGGTGTTAAAGAAGCTCCAATTAATGAAGAATTAGATAGCTACAATAAAGTACAAGTAGTTAAAGTATATTCAAAATTAAATCCAGAAAAGATTGTTAATGTTATTGGTAATGATCAAACTATTGATGAAAAGAGATTAACAATTTCTGATATTTATGCATCAGTATCATACTATCTAAATTTATTAGAAGGTATTGGTAATTTTGATGAAATTGACCATTTGTCTAATAGACGTGTTAAACAAGTTGGTGAATTATTACAAAATCAATTTAGAATTGGTGTATCAAGAATTGAAAGAGTTATTAGAGATAGAATGTCTACTCAAGAAGCTACTGAAATTACACCAAAATCATTAATTAATATTAGACCATTAACTGCTGCTATTAAAGAGTTCTTTGGTTCATCTCAATTATCACAATTCATGGATCAAACTAACCCAGTAGCTGAGTTAACTAATAAGAGACGTTTATCTAGCTTAGGACCTGGTGGTTTATCTAGAGATAGAGCTGGTATGGAAGTACGTGACGTTAATCCAAGTCACTATGGTAGAATTTGTCCTATCGAATCTCCAGAAGGACCAAACATCGGTCTTATCACATCTTTAGCAAGTTACGCGAAGATTAATGAATATGGATTTATTACTACTCCATATCGTAAAGTAGAAAACTGTCATTTAACTGATGAAATTGTATATATGACTGCTGATGAGGAATTAGATCATTATATTTCACAAGCTGCAGTTAAATTAGATAAAGATAATAATATTGTAGAAGCTAGTATTCCTGTAAGATTTAGAGGCGATACTATCATGGTTGATAAAGAAAAGGTTGATTTTATCGATGTTTCTCCTCAACAAGTTGTATCTGTTACAACTCAAGGTATTCCATTCCTTGAACATGATGATGGTAAACGTGCTTTGATGGGTGCTAACATGCAACGTCAAGCAATTCCACTTATTAAATCTGAAGCTCCAATTGTTGGTACTGGTGTAGAAGCAGTTGCAGCTAGAGATTCAGGTGTTGTTATTACAGCAACTTCTGATGGTGTAGTTGATTATGTTGACGCAAATAAAATTATTGTTAAAACTAAAAAAGGTAATGATACATATTACTTAGAAGGATTTGAAAGAAGTAATGCTGGTACATGTTATCATCAAAAACCTATCGTAAGAAAAGGTGATAAGGTACACATGGGACAAGCAATTGCTGATGGTCCTTCAACTGATAAAGGTGAACTTGCTTTAGGTAAAAACGTTACTGTAGCGTTCATGAACTTTAATGGTTATAACTATGAAGATGCTGTAATCTTAAATGAAAGATTAGTAGCTGATGATGTATTTACATCAATTCATATTGAAGATTACCAAATTGAATGCCGTGATACTAAGTTAGGACCTGAAGAATTCACAAGAGATATTCCTAACGTATCTGAAGAATCTAGAAAGAACTTAGATGAAAGAGGTATTGTTAGAATTGGTACTGAAGTAAATGATGATGATATCTTAGTTGGTAAAGTTACTCCAAAAGGTATGGCTGAATTAACTTCAGAAGAAAAATTATTACACGCTATCTTTGGTGAAAAGACTAGAGAAGTAAGAGATACATCTTTACGTGTACCACATGGTGGTAAAGGTATAGTTCATGATGTAAAAATCTTTACTAAAGAAAACTCAGATGAATTACCTGCTGGTGTATCTATGATCGTAAGAGTTTATATAGCTCAAAAACGTAAGATTAGCGTTGGTGATAAGATGGCTGGTCGTCATGGTAATAAAGGTGTTGTTTCATTAGTATTACCAAGAGAAGATATGCCATATATGGCTGATGGTAGACAAGTAGATATCTTACTTAACCCATTAGGTGTACCATCTCGTATGAACCTTGGACAAATTTTAGAGATGCATTTAGGTATTGCAGCTAAGAATTTAGGTGTATATGTTGCAACTCCAGTATTTGATGGTGCAAATAGAGATGAAATTATTGATGCATTAAAAGAATCTGGTATGGATGAAGATGGTAAAGTTACATTATATGATGGACGTACAGGTGAACCATTTGATCATAGAATTTCAGTTGGTGTAATGTACTTCATTAAACTTAACCACATGGTTGATGATAAATTACATGCTAGATCTATTGGACCTTACTCA
>ODAI013380557.1_pt1 | contig 24640 bp, 6 predicted proteins | sample 1539321 | NCBI WGS metagenome assembly ODAI01 (sample SAMN02144231, study PRJEB22623) | gut metagenome | biome: sheep rumen | host: Ovis aries | place: New Zealand
GGTGGAGAGCGGGTGGTCGTGGATTCCTTCACCTTATTATTATAATAGGCTGTTCACTTCCGCCTTTCCCGAAGACGATGTCCTGCCTCACGGTCTCATCATCATCTCCAAGGAAGGAGGCCAGGTGGAATGGGACGGCAGAGAATGGGCAGGCGATCTCCCCGCGCTGATGGCCGGCCAGTATTTCCTCTGCTTCAACCCCTCCGACGATGCGTTCACCCTCACTTATGCCGATGAGTTCGTCATGGCGCAGGGCGACGAGGCCACTGCGGTGGCTCCTGTCGGCCCTTGGGAGTTTGACGCGAGTCTTTTCAGCGACAATATGACCATGGTGGCCACGGTGCCTGGTCTCGACAGTCCCGATGACTATGTCATCGGGGCTTTTGTGGGTTCAGAGTGCCGCGGCGAGGGCCATTGGGTGGATGGCCGCTTTTTCATCACCGCCCATGTCGACGGCTTCGAGGATGTCAAGTTCCGCCTCTGCCACCTTCCCACCGGTCGTGAGTACGGCATCGACGAGTCGGTTGGCGTGCAGCTCCACCTCGGCTCTGTAAGTCATCCCGTGCCTCTCCACTCCACGGAATATCTCACGGGCATCGTGTCTACCTTATCCCCCGACAGCCAGTCCACTGAGCGTTACGACCTCATGGGACGCCGTGTCTCCTCCAGCCATCGGGGTATCACCATTATCCGCTCCACCAGTAAAACCCAAAAAATGATTATCAAACAATAACCTCTCAACATGCTATTTTAGCTTCGCTGATTTTTGTCACTACTCGGCAGAGTTCAGGCAAGCTCGCTGCTTCAAATATTCAATCTTCAATCTTCAATTTTCAATCTTTAATCTTCATTATTCAATTTAAAATATCAATAATTCAATATAATACATAAGCTTATGAAAAAATTATTCTCACTTCTGTCATTCCTGCTCATTGCGGCAGGAGCGTGGGCCGACTACTACACACCAGCGTCGCCCTACACACAGGGCGATGCCGTCATCTACGCCACGGTGTCTACCAACGAGGCGGGAGCCGACGCCTACTCCTATGAGGTGGGTGCCTTTGTCGATGGTGTATGCATCGGCAATGCCAAGCCGATGGAAAGCCAACCCATCTACATCATCCGCGCGCGCGGCAATGAGGACTTGGTGGGCAAGACCATCGAGTTCCGTGCCTACAATCCCTCATCAGATTTGGAGTTCGCTCTCACGCCGAGCCAGACCATCACCTTCCAGCTCACTGGCACCTATGGCTTGCCATATCAGCCAGTGACTCTCACCCTCAAGGCGCCTACCAGCTATTCGCTCGCTGATATCGAAGTAGAGGTCGGTAAGAGCGTCAACCTGCTCGACTATCTCACCATGACACCTTCCGATGCCACCTTGCCACTTAACTTAGTATGGGGATTTTATGAAGAACCCTACGATATGGTCTCTGTCGATGGCAATATCATGACGGGTGTCTATACAGGAAGCACCTATTTATATTTGAGAGGTGAAAACCTGACAAATTTGGCATGGGCTAAAGTCAATGTTGTCAAGTATGCCACGGCCATCAACATCGTCACCAATTCAATCACGGTGAATGTGGATGATTACACGACGCTGATAGCATTCATGAAAAACATGAGCGAGATGATAGGCGAGGCCTACAGACTCATTCCTGCTGATGCCTCCAACCGTGTGTATTGGGAACTGAAGAACGATGGAATTATCGAACAACGAGAACCAGATTACTGGTATCCTGCCAAAGGTGGCACCACTCAGATTCGTCCCTACTTTATCAACAAGAGCGGCAAGAAGGTCTATCCCGCCAACAACCAGTGGATCACCGTTATCGTCTACGTGCCGGTGGAGAGCATCGCCTTTGATGTCACAAGAATCTATGCCAATGTGGGTGACGACATCTACCAGCGTCTCGCCAAGCATGTGAAGTTCACACCCGGCGATGCCACCGACCAAGACTTCACCTTCTCCACCACCGCCACCAACCGCCTCACCATCAGCGGCACCTCGGCTGTGGTCAAGTCGGCGGGCTCTGGCAGCATCACCGTCACCTCTGCCGACGGCGCGAAGACCGGCTCCGTCCTTTTCACTTTCTATAATCCCCTCAAGGAGGTGACCTTCTCACAAAGTCCACTCAGCATCGACAGGGAAACCTCAATCGCTGATGCAAATAATGCCATCGCCTCCAACATTGTCGGTGCTTTAGCTTCGAATCAAGACGCAAAAATCGAGTTGTCGGGTGTGCTCTCAGGCTCTGGCAAATTTAACCCAGATAAGTTGTGGACTGTCAATATCACCAACACCGAGCTTCAGAAGGGTAACGCCACCGTCAGCGTCACCTGCGGATGGTATGAGTACAGCACCAATGACGCAGGCACGGACGTGAGAACCATGGTCTGGGGCACCGCGAAAAGTTTTATTGTGAACATCGGAGTGGCGCTGAACAGCATGGCAATGTACGTGACACCCAATACGAGTGACCCCACCACGGGTACAATCACCCTCATACCCGACCCGTCTGACGCCGACATCAACTGGGCCGACTTCCCCGTTAGTATCAGTGATGGGAATCCTTCATATCCTTGGAACGTCGTCACGCTGACCGACCATGGTGACGGAACCTTTGACTATTCCGTCGAGTTGCCGGGACGCTATGTGGTTGAGCAAACAGCGGCTGATCCGCAGGAATTAGAGGTGCCGCTCAAGGTGAGTATGGCTTCAGGATGGCAATGGGTCAGCATTCCATGGGGAAGCGTTAGTGCCTATGAGGCATTCTTCGGCTCCAACTTCGCTGAGGCACGCACCTGGGCCGACCTGCTCATCAACGACCCGTCATGGGGACTCTTTGGCACACTGCTCAATACATCCATTCTTCAGGGAGAGATGTTCAAACTGAAGATGAACGGCACCAAAACGAGTTACCTTTATGATGGCATAGAAGACTTTGAATACGACTATAATCTTCAACCAGGCTGGAACTGGATAGGCTGTCCCTTCTTCTACAACCGCCAGCTCGCCAATGCCGTCAATACCAGCAACCTGGTCAGTGGCACAATCATTGCCTCTAAGAATGACGGCTCGGCAGAGTGGAACGGCACGAAGTGGGTCGGCGACCTCACGACCATTAAGAGCGGACAGGGCTATCTCGTCTATTGGCCCGGTTCAGCGTCTGGCTATTTTAGCTTTAAGAGCGAGTTCAGCATGGGCAAGGGCACCAAGGATGGCGCCTCTGGCGCACCACGTCACGTGGCCTATGATTCCCCCTGGCAGTACGACCACACGCTGTTTGCCTCCAACATGACGATGGTGGCCACGGTCGAGGGCATCCTCGACACCGACCGCTACACCATCGGCGCTTTCGTGAACGGTGAGTGCCGTGGCGAGGGACAGTTCATCGACGGCCTCGCCTTCATCACTGTCCATGGCGACGGCGGTGAGAATGTATCCTTCCGCCTCCACGACACCTACACCGGCGACTTCTTCGATATCGACCAGAAGGTGACCTCGAAGACCCGCCTCGGCTCGCTCGACGCTCCCGTGCGTCTCTCCAGCAAGGGCTTCACCGACGGCATCAGCACCATCCGTGTCGACAATGGCACCTCTGGTGAGACCTTCGATGCCAACGGACGTCGCCTCAACGGTCTGCAGCGCGGCCTCAACATCATCCGCCAGGCCGACGGCACCGTGCGCAAGGTCGTCAAGAAATAACTTTATCCAACACCTTCTCCCACCCTCATGACCTCAAGGTGAGGGTGGGGGAATTTTTCCTTTAATCACAACACTATGAAGATGATGAGCCCCACACACCGACATACGCTGTCCGCGCTCCTGGCGCTGGCCCTATGGCCTGCGGTCGCCGGCGCGCAGACCATCGGCCTCAACACCATATCCAATATAGCGAAGAGCGACCCGCTCATCATCTCAGGTGCCATAGGCACGCAGAACACATACTACCACTCCAGCATAGGTGCTGGATACCGCTCCCCCTGGAACAATTCCTTCTACGCCAACCTCAACATCTCTGTCTACGGCATCTCCATGCCCTTCGCTTTCTATTACGGCAACAACAACACTTCTTGGAACTTCCCCCACATCTCTTTCCGCATCGACCCCACCTACAAGAACTGGCGCGGACACTTCGGGCGTTCCAACATGGCCCTCTCACCTTATATTATGAATATGTCGTTCAATGGCGTCGGACTGGAGTACAACTCGCAGAAATGGCGCTTCGGCGCCTTCTACGGGCAGCTTCGCAACGCCATCAACGACGACCCCACCGACCCCTCGGCCCGCTCGCCTCAGTACCGCCGGATGGGGTGGGGACTCAAAATGGGCTACGGGTCCTCACGCGACTACATCGACGTCAGTTTCCTCCGGGCCTACGACCGTCTCAACTCCGTCGATGAGTACTGGCAGGAGCGCATCCGCCCGCAGGAGAACATCGCCGTCGCCGTCAAGGCCGGTCTCGGCGTCACCAAGTGGCTCTCGCTGCGCGGCAACCTCGCCTACTCGGCCTTCACCAGTGATACGGAGTCGCCGAAGCTTGAGAACACTGTCCGTGACCCCTGGGCATCCGCCTTCGATGCCAGATACACCTCACTCATGCGCATTGCCGGCGACATCAGCGCCAATGTCACTTTGCCCAATTTCAACACGTCGGTCTTCTACCGCATGGTGCAGCCCGACTACACCACGCTCGGCATGTACTATACGAGCAACAACTACCAGTCGCTGGGTGTCAACGTCTCGACCACCCTCTTGAAGAAAATCGCCCTCTCGGCCACTTTCTCCGGCCAGGAGGACAACATCACCCGCAAACAGCTCTACACCACACGGGGCTTCGTCTATTCGGCCAACGCCTCGACCAATATCTCCCAGAACCTTAACTTGTCGGTAGGCTACAACGGCTACCGGCAGTTGCAGAGCGATGGCAAAGCGCATGTCAACGATACCACGCGCGTCGACCGCATCATGCACTCGTTCAACTTCACCCCATCCTATACCATCGGCGGCGAGATGCTCGACCATGTCGTCTCGGCGTCGTTCAGTTACAACCAGAACGAGGACCTCAACCGCTTCGCCACAGGGCAGAGCGACGTCAAGACGCTCGCCGCCGGCGTCTCCTATAGCCTCGGTGTCAAGCCTTGGGAGATGGACTTCACCACCTCGCTGAGCCATCAGCAGAGCGAGGGCTACAATAGCCGTTACACCACCGACGTGCTCTCCCTCTCCACCGGCCGCTCCTTCCTCAAGGAGAAGAACCTCAACACTTCGGCCACGGTGTCGCTCTGCTACAATGACATCAAGGACCAGCAGCGCATGCTCTCCCTTGGCGGCTACCTCTCGGCGAGCTACACCCACAACAAAGTACACGTCTTCTCGCTTAGTGCGAGTGCCAACAAATACAGCGACACCAACATCTCTTCCGATGATGAGAGCCGCGGCACCACAGAGTTCACCGTCTCGTTCAACTACAACTACACCTTCTCGCTCCTCCACCTCAAACGCAAGGTCAAGGAAGGCGAGAAAGGTAAATAACTAACACGTCCGATTATGAACACAACGACACGTTATAGCCACAGATTTTTGACCAGATTGCTTACCTTGTGGGTTTGCTTTCTTCCCTTCACTGTGCAGGCCCAGGAGAAGATTTCCGTCATGGTCAATCCCGTGCAGCAGGTGCTGCCCCCTCAGGCGGGCAGGTATATCAGTGACCCCGGCCGGTATTTCAACGTGTGGTTAGTCAACAACACCGATGAGGTGCTGCAAGTTCACCTCGGACTCCAAATCCTGCAGCGCTTCCCCAATGCCGATGAACTCTGGGTGAGCACCAATATGGAAAACGGGCATATCCCGCAGCGCCCCATCACGCTCGCCCCCAACCAGCAGAAACAACTCAATCCCATAGAGATGCGCCATCTCTTCGACCATTTCACGAAGGACGACGTTTTCATCCGGGAAGGACGCTATTTCTCGGTCACCGACGGCGACTACGGCCTCCTGCCCGAAGGCGAGTACGAGACCTTTCTCACCGCCTACGAATGGAATCCCGAACTCACCACCAAGGTCGTGTTGAGCGACCCTAACGGAGGCAACGCCTTGTTTAATATCTGTTACGAGGCCGATGCGCCCCAATTCATCTCGCCCGTCATCACCATGAACGACGGCGGCTTTGGTGAGCTGCAAGTGGCCAATATGGACAAGAACTTGCCCGTGACGTTCACCTGGATCCCTCCTACGCTCAACTGCAACACCTCGCTCGTCAACTTCGAGTATGCCGTGCGCATTGTTGAGATGGGAGCCATGGCCCCCGATGAGGCCATGGAGGTCACCACGCCCACGTTCTACCACAAGGAGCACCTGCGGACGCCCACATTCACACTTTCCCAGGCCTACACTCGTCAGATGATTGAGAACGGACAGAAAGCGGGCAAGGTCTATCTCCTGCAGGTGACGGCCTCCACGCCATACGCCGGCAGCAACAGCGTCAATTTCTCGCTCATCAAGAACGATGGCAAGAGTCCCATCCTCCCTTTCCGTCTTGTGGACACCACCGATAGCCAAGATCAGACAGGACAACCACAAAACAGTGATGGTGACGGCGGTGGCAACGATGAGGACGACAAAGAGGAATTCAAAGGTGACAAAGACGATAAGGACGACAATGACGACAAAGACGACGGCCCGCTCTATACCTTTGAGCAACCCCTGCTTGTTGGCCCTGCTTTTGCAGGAAAGACCATTCGTCAGGTCTATGTCGAAGAGGACATCCCAGTGGAGTGGCGTCGTGCTTGGTTTGCCGGAGGACGAGGCGAGATGAGCGACACCATCCATTTCGACTATAATGTGCGTCTCTATAAAGGAAACTCAGTCGACTCGAAGGAAACCATTTTTTCTTATGCCCCCATTGATAGCATCAATACCACCTCGCTCAAAGACACCATCAGGTGGGAAAAAATCAAAGACAAAGTAACGGTTGGCGACTATCTGATGGTGAGGGTCACTGCCACGCCATCCACGCCCAATGACGGCATCAAGATGCAGGGCGACTCCATCAACTACAGGGATTTCGCTGTCTCCCAGCATTTCGGCGAGACCTTCGAGTGCGGGCACAGCACCGCCGATGTCGCGAATAAAACCGTTATCACCGAGAAGCCCGCGCGCAACGCTACGCTCCACATCGGTGCCTGGGAACTCACCTTCGATGACAACTATGATAGCTCTGTGAAGTTGGATGAAGGCGTCCTCAAGGGTACTGGATGGATCCATTGGCCTGTTGCTGGATTGGAAGGTCGCATCGCCGTGGAATTCGAAGACCTCAAGGTCAACGCCGAAGGCATCGTCTTCGATGGCACGTGCAGGACCCGTGCCAATCCCACCACCCAAGATGGAAACGTGACCATCGACGGCAAGAGTTACTCTTCCCAAGAGATTGCCCAAAACCTCTTCTCACAGGATGCTCTCAACGACATCTTTGGCGCTGTTGGCTTGCCTGCCGAGCTTCAGGAGAAGGTGAGGAACGAGGGTGCCAATCTCGCACAGAGTTATAACATCGGCAAATACTATTCGGCTTACAAGACGGCACAGAATCTCTGGACTTCCGGCACTCTCGCCGACCTCTATTTCCCGCTTGAGTTGCCTCAATCCATCAAATCCAAGCTGCCTAAGGACTTTGATGTGCAGATTGCCGATATGACGTTCTCACCCACGGCAGCCATCATGAACGTCATTGCCGAGATTGTTATGCCCAACTCCGATGTGTTCAACCACCAGCAGGTGCTCGTCTTCGGCGCACCGCGCCTCTGCGTGCAGCCCGACCGCATCCTGCCCGAGGACGGCGTGATCTCGCTTCTCAGCAATTTCCCCATCAAGGATCCGTCGAGTGAGTTCGTGTTCACTTTCAAGGCTCCCTCCGACCCCCTCGATCCGGGAAGCCACGACGGTTGCTTCATCCGCTGGAAAGATGACAAGTTTGATGCCCTTGGCCTTGGATTCACCATGACGCTTCCCAACACCAAGCGTATCATCGGTGGCCAGGTACGAGATGACGTTCCTGCCCTGCTCGATCTCTATGCGACCATCGAGAAAGATTCCTCGGCAGTCAACTTCCTTGCCGAGGGCTTTCTCACCGCATTCGAGGTGAACGACCTGCCCGGTTGGAAATTTGGCACCGATGCGGGAGATGAAGGGGTGAGGGTGATCTTCGACCACAACACAGGGCGCAATGGCGACCACATGCCCTCCATCAGCAAGATGGATGAGCTTTATCCCAACAAGGCGTTCGACCCCCAACTTTGCGGCAATGGCGTGAGCAGTTCCGCAGAAGGATGGAACCGTTGGATGGGTGTCTATATCAACGGCCTCAGCGTGGAATTCCCCAAGTTCGCTGTCTTTGGTAAAGGAGACGAGGGCTTGAAGATAGGTGCTGATTACATGCTTATCGATGCTTCTGGCATCACCTGCAAGGCATTCGGCAAAAATATAATCAATGCCGAGACAGGTTCCTGCGGTGGCTGGGCCTTCAGTGTCGATAACGCCACCGTCGATATCGTGCAGAACAATTTCGACAACTGTAAGATTGACGGCAGTTTCGGCGTACCTCTCTTGGGCAAGGCCGCGCAGAAGAAGGCGGCTGCGGAGACCAAGAAGACAAAGAACATCGACAGCAGTGACGATGACACCAGCGGTAAGGGCGACTATAAGGACATCGACTATCGTTGCGAGATACGGCATTTCACGGCGATGGAGGATGTGAGTGTCGAGAAGTGGAACGCCGCCGGCACACAAAAGGAGACCGCCACGCGTCGCGGTTACAAGAACAACCGTCTGGCCTACGTCTTCTCCACCACCAATAAAAATAATGTAGACCTCACGCTCAACTTCGTGCTTGGCGATATGTCGTTGGATGCCGAGCAGACCTATTTCCTTGTGGAGTCGGTGGATGACGACCCGGATGAGGAGGGCGACCAGGCCTATACCCAAGTGGAACTGTGCATGGCGGGCGACATCACCATCGCGAGAGCCTCCAAGATCGACGAAGGAATTGTAGGTCTCAAGAGCCGTCTCGGCAAGCTGGGTGAATTAATTGCGAATACAAAGCTGCCTATCCACATGCCTGGCATCCATTTCGCCAAGATGCGCCTGTCGAACAAGAAAGAGACAGAGTGGAGAAAGGACCTCGGCCTCGACAAGGACAACCTGCATGAAAAGCGCCTCAAGGCACAGGAAGACTGGCTCAAAGACAATTGGAATTATACATTTGCTTCCGGCGAAGAGGTCGCATTGAGCGAGAATGAGTGCTACTTCAACTACGGCGAGTGGTCGCTGGCCTCGGAGGCCAAGAAGATAGGACCTTTCACGTTCAATCTCAAGGAGTTCCACCCCAGCATGAGTAGCAATGGGAAATTCTCTCTCGACATCGATGGCAGCATAGGCTTTGTGGGTGAGAAGGACAACATGATTTCCGCAGGCGGTGGCTTCTCCATCTCTGGAGTCCTCCACAAAGAGGGAGGAATCAAAAATATCAAAGACTGGTATATCTCTGATGGCGATCTCGACTTCAGAAGATTCGAGCTCAAATGTGATTTCAGCGTTCTTCGCTTGGTAGGCGATTTCGAATTCGGGCAAAACAAGGATAATGAGAATGAGAAAGGCTTCTGTTGCAACGAGCTCACTGTTGATATCGAAGGACTTTTCACACTCAGTTGTGCGGGTGGCTATTACAATCATAAAGCCAGCAACCTCACCTCTGAAGAGAAGGAGAAGCTGAAGGCTGATGACCCGGACCTTATGAATACCGGAAACAGCGACATCAAGGATGTCAACTATTCCTGGGGCTACTTCACCGTCAACGTGGAGAGCAGTATGGGACTGCGTGTCGACCCCGTCGTCATCAACCGCATTAGCGGTGGCTTCTACTTCAACTGCAAGCCGCAGGTGGCAGAAGGAGCCTCTAAGGAGAGCCAAAACAAATTCGGAAAGCCCAAGGGACAGTATGGCACCATTGGCATCGCGTTCGGACTGGGAATGTCCACCACAGCGGGCGAGAAAGCGCTCAAGGCGGATGCCGACATGCTTGTGGTCTATGACCGTGAGAACCACTGTCTCTCCGCTTTCAAGTTCTATGGCGGCGTGGAGGCCGTGGGCGGTCTGATTAAAGCAGATGTAAACCTGCTCTATGTGAACGACAAGAACAGCGCCGGGCAAACACTCGATCGCTATCTCAGCCTCAACATTACCGTTGATGGCGGATTTGAGTCCACGGAGTTGAAGGAATTGGTAGGAAAGGCCAACGAGAAACTGGAATCTATCAAGGGTGAATTCGACAAATTCTCGAGCGAGGTATCAGATATTGTGGATACAAGCATGAAGAATCCCATGCAGGGTCTCAAGCGGCTCTCGGGCAAGGGAGAAGAAGTGCCTGAGGACGACAAACTTACCCCCGACCAGACAGCCGATGAAGTGACAGTGGAAAAAGGGGACGACCAAAAGCGCAACGACCTTGGACTTACTGCGATGCGCACCCAGGTGCAACTCGAATTGTTAGTTACATGGGTAAAGAACACAAAGCCATACAACACACCCAAGTGGCATCTCTATTTAGGTCAGCCGAATATAGACAAGCGATGCTCGTTTACGTTCATCGACTTCGATGCAAAAATCTGCAGTGCCCGCATAGGCGCCGACGCTTATCTCTGTTTGGGCAACGAACTGCCCGACAACGGTCAACTGCCGGAGATTCCCAAGACAATTAAGGAATTCCTCGCTGGACATGAGAGCAACACTACCGATATGGGAGGCGACATGGCTAAAGCACAGAACTCACGCATGAACGCCGTGAAGAGCATGCTCAATCCCAACAACATCAACGGCGGTGTGATGGTGGGAGCCTCGGCATGGGGTAACTTAAAAATCGATCTCGGACTGCTCTATGGCAAGCTGGAAGCCATCGCAGGTTTCGACGCCGCACTTGTCAACTATGGCAACTCGGCATTCTGCGTGAACAACCATTCACGTATGGGATACAACGGATGGTATGCCACAGGACAGCTCTACGCATACCTTGCCGCAGAGCTTGGCATGCATATTAACCTCGGCCGACTCTACAATGGCAACATCGTATTCTTCAACGCTGGCATAGGTGGAGTGCTCGAGATGGGGTTGCCACATCCCACATGGGTGGAAGGCAAGGCACGAGTGAAAATAAGCCTCCTCAACGGACTGTGGAAAATCGACCGCAAGTTCCAGTTCTCGGCCGGTGACCACTGTGTACCCTTCCGAGGTAACGCCCTCGACGGCTTCTCGCTATTCACAGGGGTAAACTTGGGTAGCGACAGCCTCTACCAGGCCCTTTGCAAACCGGAGTTCGCTGTCTCGAAGGCCGATGTGAGCAGGATGATTGTCACCACCAATGCCTCTCTCGGCTCACACCATCGCCTCGTCGACCCGTCGATTGCTGACATGGCCGACAAATACTATGAAGAGGACAATGACTCCATACGCAACCTGCTTGAGCTGCAGGCGGCACGCACTTACGTATTCGACATGGAGAAGGAAGCCACCGTATATGGCAATTTGGGGGTGCGCCTTGTCGATCTCGGCACCGGACCAACAGATTGGCTTAAAAAGAATCCCAACCTATCCGAGAGTGAGTTCTTAAGGCTTTGTGGGCGTGTCAGCAATTATTCAGGGAAAGGCAGTTCTCCATTCCCCACTATGCTTTCGCTTGTGGCTTCTCACTACAATAAGAGGGAGAATACAGTCTTTGAAGGCAGCCGTAGAATGAGCAGTTACAATAAGAAAACCGCCACACCAGGTGAAATCATCGGCCAGAACAACGTCAGTGCCATGTCATGGCTGCTCAGTCCTCCCACGGAAAAAGGTAAAATAATGGGAACCAGCTATTTCTGTGACGGAACCAACACCTTCTCTAAAGCCATCCAAGACGAAAAGACCATCATCGAGAAGAATGTGAACTTCCGCGAGAACAAGGGCCAGACCTTCCATCTCAGCGATATGAATGTACAGAAGGGGCATAGTTATGCCCTCATACTCAGTGGCGATGCCTATGAAATTATGAATGGGGAGAAGAGTTGGTGCCACTACGTCGATACCACTACCATGAAAGAGATTCCCATGAAGTGGAAGCAGGAGAAGGTGTGGTTCTTCCGGGTGAAAGACGATGCGGAAGACAGAGTGAATGCTGACGAGTTGACTACTCTTGAGCCCTATGCGGCTTTGGCCTATCCGTCGGTCGATGGTACTAAGGTGCAGAACAAGAGCAATGAGCCTTTCACAGCCTACTTTGGAGATATCATGCAACCCACCATCGCACTCAACCGCGACTTGTCAAAAGACTTGTCGAAGGACAAGATGACGTGGATCCTCACTGCATACGATGCCAGTGAGTTTGCAAGCAAAGATTCTGCTCAATGCTGGAAAGAGGTGCAGACAAGGCTTGCCGAGTATCAGACCGGCGACAACTGTGTCAACCTGCATCCCGCAAATGCGTTCGAGCGCATCAAAAAGTTCGGACAAGCCATTGGGACTGCAGAAAGTCAGGGACGCTTCTACGACTATTCCAAAGAACTTTATCACTTGCAACTCGCATACTACAAAGACGGGAAGCAGAATACTGCTCCCGACGATGTGAGATATCTCGTCGATTTGTGGATGACTACGGCACCTCATGGCGTGACAGTCAGCGGAATGGACAAAACTCAAGACGACTCCTGGCTCTATTCCACCAACCGTGAAATCACGGGTAATCTGCTGCCCTACGTGGTGCCCTTCGTCGGAGCCAGTCCGCAGCAAGAGCCAACATTCGACTATAGTGATAATCTTTATAATCTCACCGACGATAATATCGTGCTGCATAACGCCAAGTACAAAACAGTGCCCTATCGTCTCATCGACCCGTGGCTATATTTTGCATATCTGTCGAAATGGACGTTCATCGGCGACCACACGCTCAATGCCTACGACTTCGACCATATACCCACACCGTTTGCGTCAGAGTCGCTTATCTACGATTTCAATGGAACCATCATCAACAGCGACTTTATCAAAGGCACGGCAGCAAAATCGTTGTGGAGACTGCGCAACGACATGTACCGCACTTGGAACACCTGGTCGTGGAATGACAGCAACCAGCCCAAGTGGCCGCTACCGTCGACAACGAAGACCGTGGGCGGCATCACTGCTGCCAACCAGAACGGGCGTGCTTCGACCGTCGCACCGAGGGTTCTCGGTATCACGCAGAACGACAGGACCTTCACCTTCGCCGAACTTTTCAAAGACTTCATGGCTCCTTACGACGTGGCATACCGTATGAGTATCCATCTGAGAGATTGGGCGAGGAACATCTGGGAAGAAAAATTGTTGAACTCATGGACGGGTACCAACTTCATCGACGACAATCTCAACATCGAAATGAAGCAGTGGAACAATTTGCATCGCGGACAGTATATCAATGTCTCTGAAAGAGGGGTGACTGTAAGAGTGCCATGCTATCAGTTGCCGCTCATCTTGGGAGGGGCCATCGGTGATGACAACAAAGCCAAATACCTGGGCGTGACATTGAACTCGAAAAACCGTGGATTCAAGGCATCTGTCAGCAACAGGCAATCTTCAGACCAACGCTTTAAGACCGATGTGTCGAACATCCTTTTCTTCCGACTCATAGGTAATGAGCTAACAGATTGGTGGAGTGATGATTTCGCACCACGAGTGTTCGTGCGGTCATCCGAGTCAGCCTACGCTGGCAGTTATCTCGACAATGGAGAACACCCGAAAGTGAAATTGGACTTGTTTGACAGAAACTCCGCCTTAGAAGAGGTGTCCAAATTCTATGGTTGTGCGTACCGTGTCGATACATACGACCTCGAAACGGGATTCTACAGCGTAGGAAACCGTGCCTCACAACCGTGGCAAGAAAGATTCCAAATCGGATACTCGTCATCTGACCCTAATAACTTGGGTGAGGTGGATGACATCATCCGTGGCACTGAGACGACCATGGCTGAACGTATGGACCGGATGGTGCCATGGGCTATCTATACTGGGGGAGACAAGACACTCACCTTGTTGTATTCCGACAAGAACTACTCATACGACGAAAACTATAACAATCAGGAAATCATCAATGTGTTTTCAGGTGATAATGTGCTCGACCATAAATGGGTCAGTAACAAGAATATACAGAAAGACATAGAGCATGTGGTCATCGACAAGTCGTTTGGGGCTGTCGAACTCACCGATCTGAAGTTTTGGTTCTCTGGATGTGAGAACTTGAAGACTATCGTGGGCTTGCAGAACCTGAACACTTCGAATGTAGAGTCGATGGCATATATGTTCTATAATTGTAAGAAACTCGAGGAAATCGACCTATCTTCGATGAATACCAATAGACTGACATCTATGGCCAATATGTTCAATGGTTGTGAGAAGTTGAGGAATGTCAACTTCACGCGGTTCAAAACTGATGCGGTGACTGGCATTGGGGCCATGTTTAAAAACTGCTCCAGCCTGACCTCTCTTGATCTTAGTTCATTCTCCGGCGAGAATGTGGCCAGTTGCCCGCAAATGTTCTATGGCTGCTCGAAACTGACGACACTCGACATCTCTAATTTCGATGCCGATGAGAAAGTGGGTAAGTATTCCAGCTCGTATAACGAGATGTTTGTCAGTGTTCCTAACACCCTCGTCTCGTATATCGATGTCAACCTCAAGGAGGAAATCAAGGACCAGATACCGGGCAGGAAGAATGTGGACAACACAGCCATGAAGGCCGTGGTGGCCAAGAACCAGGATAAAGAGCATGTGCTCATCTTCTTGAACGCCCGCGATGCCAAACTCAAGAAAGGATATTCGGGCAATATCGAGACTCCGTTTGAGGTCTATCGTGACTTGACCGTGGAGAGTATCTATGAGGGCGACAATGTGATGAATACGGGCAACACCGTCCCGGGATGGGCTGGAGACAAGAAACTTGTCAAAGTCATCTTCGACCAGTCATTCAAATCGTCGTTCACATCCATGTATGGATGGTTCCAGGACTGCGAGAACCTGACCACCATCGAATGCAAGCGGAAATTGCGGACCAACCATGTGAAGACAATGAGCCACCTGTTCGATGGCTGTATCAATTTGGAGTCAGTGAATTTCATCGCACGGCATAACACCAACGAGGTGGAAGATATGTCGTACATGTTCAAGGATTGCAAGAAATTGGAGGAAATCAACCTCCTGTATTATGGACTTGATGATTTCAGCTGCTTCAACACAGGAAACGTGACCTACATGAGTTACATGTTCCAGAACTGTGAAAACCTGAAGAAAATCATCTTGGGCGAGAACTTCAACTTAGGCAAGGTGAAAAGTATGCAATATATGTTCTCGGGTTGTAAGAACCTCATATATATCGAAAGGGAGCGTGGTCTGAGAGATTTGGATCAAGCCGACCAACTGACAAATACAGCATATATGTTTGGTGGATGTGAGAGTCTGAAGGATTTGATGTACTTCGAGACATTCATCAAATTGCTCAACACCTCGAATGTCACCAACATGAGCTATATGTTCAAAGACTGCAAGAGCATGGAGGAAATAGACCTTTCCCGCTTCTCCACGGAGAAACTGACAAATACGTCGTATATGTTCCAAGGCTGTAGCGGGTTGAGAAAGCTCGACATGAGCATCTTCATGGCCTCCAGGGCTACGACCTTTGACGGCATGTTCAGTGGTGTGCCTACCAATAGTTACATCTACCTGCCCTATAACACCAATTCCAAAATCCATCCGACACAGGTGAGTAAGCAGACGCATCCCAACCTGGTGCTGATTTATCCTACATCGGTGCTGCTGCTCAGGCAGAACGCCACTTCGTATGCGGAATTGGTCTGCCTCAATACAGATACGAAATATACTAAGGGCGAGAAATACAATGGGATGGAGATCCTTGATGTATGGTCGGGTACGGATATCTATGGAGGTAATGGTACCTGGATAAATGCTGCCCCATGGGCAGGACATGATGAAGTAAGCAATGTGGTGAAAGTCACGTTTACTCCTGGATTCCAGAATGTGAGACCTCACAATTTGCGGCAATGGTTCGCAGGGATGGGAAAACTCAAGACAATTGAGGGCATGGAGTATCTTAACACTTCGGATGCAACAGAAATGGATGGGATGTTCAGAGGATGCAAATCGCTGAAAACTCTGGATCTGAGCCATTTCGACACTTCGAAAGTGAAGTCAATGCAAGGAATGTTCTCAGAGTGTTCTTCTTTGGAGAATCTTGATCTGAGCCATTTCAATACCAAGCAAGTTGAGGATATGAGTACAATGTTCTATGGTTGTAAACGGTTGAAGCATGTTGATTTGAGCAGTTTTGATACGAAGAATGTAACCAGCTTCTATAGAATGTTCTTTGAATGCTCATCGCTCAATGACCTGGATCTTTCCCAATTCGATGTTGACAATGCTAGTCTCGTCGGAATGTTTAATAATTGCTCGTCGCTGACATCACTCGACCTCAGCTCATTCCGCACGTCACAGAATATTTTGTCCACAATGTTTAGGAACTGTATCTCACTGCGTTCACTGACTATCGGAAACTGGTTCAATGCCAATAAGTTGAGTGAGGAAACATTCGAGAATGTTTACAAACTGAAAGTATATGTGCCCGACTATAAACTGGAGCAGATACGTGAGGACTTCACTACCAACCTCGGCTTCGTGGAGGGCGTGACGGGCAAGTTCTTGGTAATCGGCGAAGAAGAAGTGGTGGAGAATATTGCGCAGGTGGTATGGACAGAGAGCAACTCCACCCTGACATTCTGCTATATGCCTGAATTCCAAGTGGGTGAGACACTGGGCGGAGCGAAAGTCACCGAGGTGTGGAGCGGTGAGGATGTGACCAACTCGCCGAGATACGGCCGACCTAAATGGGGAAATAAGAATCCCAAGAGGGTGGTGATAGACCCATCTTTCAAGGAGGTGAAACCCAAGAGCATGACATATTGGTTCGTACCGAATAAAGTAGTGGATAATTATATTGATGAATTGATCAACTTGGAATATATAAACACTTCGGAAGTGGTGAGCATGAACCATACCTTCTGGGGGGTCAGCCAGAAGTCTGTCCTAATAGATTTCACCAAGTTGGATATCTCAAACGTGAAGGATATTACAGGTATGCTGCCCAATAACTTAAAAAACGAGTCGGTGCTCGATCTGTCTACTCTTGATACCAGAAATGTGGAATATGCTGACAGTTTGTTCGGCTACTATATTGATTCACATGTCAAGGTCGGACCGAATTTCACTTTCGATAATTTGAAGAGAAAAGCAGTGAACTCATTTAGTGAATTGGTTTCAATGAGAGATCTGTTTGTGGAAGTCGTAGGAAGTACACCCGGTTCGGCTGCCACTGCTGCTGAATTGACTAAGGTGAAGAATGCTTTTGTAGATAAATTGGGCTGGAAAGCGACATATGGACGGATCAAGGCTACAACTGAAGAAGTGATCCAGGCAGTATGGACAGAGGGAAACAAAACACTTCACTTCCTTGTAGCACCGTTATATGAGGCTGGCGAAGAGGCCTTGGATTATCAAATGGTCACAAAAGTTTGGAGTGGTGATGCCGTGACCAATAAAAAGGATGGCTCAAGTGCTGCTTGGTCTGGCATAAGTACTTTGGTGGAGAAGGTATACTTCCACAACTCGTTCGAATCGGTTACTCCAAATAGCACGAGCTATTGGTTCAGTGGTTTCTATAATCTCAAATCTATTATTGGAATCAAGTACCTCAACACTTCAAAAGTGAAGTCGATGGTTAATATGTTCAAAAAATGCCAAAGTCTTACAAGTATTGATTTAAAATATTTCACTACAAGTCAAGTTGAAGATATGCAATCTATGTTCGAAGGTTGTAAATCGTTGAGTGGAACCTTGGATGTCACTCCTCTCTCATTTACTTCTGCAACCAAGATGAAGAACATGTTCAATTCGTGCAGTTCATTGAAGTGTATAAAAATTTGGATGCCTGGATATTCCGTAGAGGTGGATTTGACGGGTATGTTTGATGGCTGTGAGCAGTTGGATAGTATATATAAAGGCAGTTCTTATTGGAATGCTGATAATCAATGGGCTAATGTTACAAGCACAGCATATATGTTCAGGAATTGCAAGAATTTGAAATCATTCCCGACTAATAAAATAAGTGCGCAAAAAATGAAAACAATGGAATCCATGTTCCAAAATTGTACATCGCTCACCTTTGGTGATTCTGGGGTACTGACTATAATGAGTCCATCGGTTTTGCAAAATGTTGCTCACATGTTCGAAGGCTGCACAAAATTATCCAAGCTCGACCTCAGTTCATGGAGTAGTGTAGAGAATCTTTCTTCTGCATCATATATGTTCTATGGCTGTTCAAATCTACGGACATTGAAACTTATTACTAGATTCTTCTCTAGTGGTAATATAGTAGCAAAGAATGCATTTACGCAAGTAAAGAATTGTAGTGTAACAATCTATGAACCAAGGTATGCATCACAAAATTATGTAATCTACAACACAGCTAAAGATAGAATCATCAACCTGTTTGGCTTTAAGGAGGGCACTAACGGAAATCTTATAAATGGGGGTCAAAAGTAATGAGATACAAGTCAATCATAGCAACAATAGCAATCTCTGCCGTCTGCCTCTCGGCAGGCGCGCAGACCGTAGATTCCGCGAGCATCGCCCGCGATGCCCGCAATACCGTGGTGCGTGAGTGGGTAGAGCCCCTTGTCACCACGAAAATCAAACTGCTCACCCGTACCTACGGCGACAGCATCGTGCTGCGCTGGGCGGCCGAGGACTATGTGTCGTGGAAATACCTCTGCACCTACGGTGTGAACGTGCTGCGTGTGCCGCACGACGGGCGGCCGGGCCTGCACATCGACACGTTGGCCTACGCTCTGAAACCCCTCACGCAGGACCAGTTCCGCCAGAGATACCCGATGACCGACTCCTTGGCATTGGTGCCGATGGGTGTGCTCTACGGCGAGGCCACGAACTACAAGTTTGAGGCACCGGGAACAATGGGGCGCACGTTGGAGGACAACTCGGAGCAGGATATGTCCTACGGCTTTGCCATGGTGGTGGCGGAATGGCGCAAAGACCTGGCGGAGGCGATGGCGGTGCGCTTCACCGACCGCAAAGTCACCCCTGGGGCGACATACGACTACTATATCCAGCCCACAAAGTGGGACAACGGCGGAAAACTCATCTTCGAGCCGGGCGTGGCGGAAAAAGTGGTGAACACTCCTTATACGCCTGCGGCGTTCGACCCTGTGGTGATCGACTCGCTCACCTCACCCTACCATGTCAGCATCGGATGGTGGGATCATGAGCACTCCAGTTATGAGATAGAGAGGCGCATGGTGAGCAACTCCAAAGGGGTGGCGGTGAACGGACCGTGGCAGCGGGTGACCGAGAAGCCCTACATCTCGATGGTGGAACAACCCGAAGGGGAGGACTATTGCCTCTTAGGCGACTCGGTGGCGGAGAACGGCGTCTATGAGTACCGCATCATGGGATATGATGCCTTCGCCGACCTCTGCGCGCCCACCAAGCCTCACCGTGTGGTGGTGAGAGACATACAGCCGCCGTCGCCGCCCAACCTGACGCACATCGTCTTGGAGCGACCCGACGACAACGACCCGATGGCGAAGGTCATCGCGCATTTCGTCTGGGAAAAGGAAGAATTGGAGCCTGACCTCGTGGGCTACTGCATCAACTACAGCAGCACACGCATCACTGGCAAGGAGTGGAAACTGCTCAACAGCGAGATGATACCGCCCACGGCCACGACCTACGCCGCCGACGTGACGGGGCTGACGACGGGCATGGTGACCATCTCGGCCTTCGACGACTCGGGCAACGAGAGCAAGTCGTTCATGCAGCTGATAGAACTGCGCGACTACAAGGCGCCCGACGCGCCCGACTCATTGCGCGTGACCATCCAAATGCCTGAGCTTGACTCGCTGGCGACGAAAAAAGACAAATGGGCATACGCCATCCTGAAATGGAACCCATGCCCAGACGATGACATCGCCTACTATGACATCTCTGCGGCCAACGACACGACGCACACGTTCCTCCTACGCAATCAGGGCGGTATCCACGAAACCGAGTTCATCGACTCATTGGCGCTCAACGTCAACCAGAAATACATCTACTACAAGGTGAGGGCCGTGGACTACTCGACGAACACCGGACCGTGGAGCCACTGGATAGAGGTGGAGCGACCGCACATCTCGCCACCTACCGTGCCTCACCTCGACACGTCGTCGCACAACGACAAGGACGGCATGCACATGGAGTGGATTGTAGGCAAGGACGCCGACATGAAATACCATGTGGCCTACCGCCGAGTGGGTGAGAAAGGCGACTGGCAGGTGATAGGACGCTACGACCACGACTCGTTGACGGCGAAGAACTATCGCATCATCATCGACGACAATCCCGCATTCGACCGTGAGCAGCGATACTACTACAGCGTGGAGTCGCACAACTCATCGCCGTTCACCGCACGAAGCCTCGCTGTGAGTTGGCTGCACCGTGGACCGAAGGTGTGGAAGGTGGATATCAAACTCGTCGGCGACTACTTCAAGCAGAAGGGGCATACGCGCCTCGTGTGGGATACTGGCAAGCTGCCCTTAGAGGGTGACTACTACTACTGCATCTACCGGAAAGGACCGGGTGAGGACACGTTCCACTTCGTGGTGAGCGTGCCGAATAGTACACTGGAATATACCGACCGGATACTCCAAAAAGGAGAGAGTGCCGACTACTACGTGATGATACAGTGGCGCGACGGCAGGCAGAGCACACCGTCGAACACCATCACCGTGCGACGAACACAATGACCACCGACAAGTCGGATGGTAGAGGCTACGGCCTCGAATAACACGAAAAAGGTTCATTCATCTTTCAATGAGTATAGTATGAAAATAAAAACCATCCTTTTCCTCGCTATCCTGGCAATCTGCACCTCATGCGGAGAGTTCTGGGACGGAGGAGACCCCGTTATCCGCACCATGACGCTCGCCAGGGAGTCCATCGACCTCATGGTAGGCGACCGGTACAGCATCCCTGTCATCTTCAGCCCCGATGCTCTGCCGAATGATGCTGTCTGGTGGACCACCGAAGACACCGAAATCGCCAGTTTCGACGAAAACGACGTGGTGGCACTGAAAGAGGGCACCACTACAGCATACGCCATGAGTGCCGTAGATAGGCTGGAGGCCTCGTGCACTGTCAATGTCTGGCCAAGATGGTACACTAACCCCAACGACTACCCCTACGACATGGTCATCTACGCCAACATCATGCTCAACGGCGAGCCCATCGACGATGACGTATATGTAGGCGCTTTCATCTTCGATGAACTGAGGGGCGTGGCCCAACGGCTTGAGAGGAATGGCCATAAATACACTGTCATCCGAGTGTGGAGCGATTCGGAATCGGGAGAAGTCATTTTTTTCAAGTATTATGACCCCAAAATAGCCATGATGGTAGAGCTTGATTACATGGTTCCGTTCACAGAAAACGCATACGGCAGCCCCTCTAACCCTATTGACATAGAACTCAATTGATACAATTCTTCACATTATATAATGTTGACCATGAGACAGCATCATATCAAACATCAAATGGCATCCCACATCATTCAATTGTTTGTCAAGGTTTGTTGCCTTGTCGTAGTACTTACACTGGCTGCCTGTAACCTTTTCATTGAGGATGATCTGGAATGGAAAGAGAATATACCCGTGCATACTGGCTATGGCTATGACGAGCCAGTGACAGAAAACGGCGAATTCTATGATCTGACATACCAGTTCAATAGTAATGTCAACATCTTGTCGGATGATGCTATAAGACATCTCGACAAGGTGCTTGTTAGCAGATCGAGGTGGATCAGTTGTCTGGATTTTGACCTCAACACTCCAAAGGAGTTGCGTCCTGTGCGTGGTGAGATTCTGCTTCATGGTATATGCGACAAGTTTCCAGAGGGTATGATGCAACAGGTGCTTGTAACAGCAGAGATGGACGGTGTTTATCGGGTGATTACTTGTGTTGTGCCTTTCGAAGACTTGTTCAAAGAACTGGACATGGAAGTTGATTGTGGAAAAGGACTTTATCTGCAGTCGCCTGGTGGTGATACCGAAGAAGCGGTGGGCACATCTTGGGATGATATGGATGACCAACAGGATGCTCCACATGGAAAAAGGGTGAAAAAGGTGGAGGATAATACAGAAAAATTCAGCAAATCATATTCAATCGCTTTGCCTATTACGTTTAGTACTGATAATGATTTAGTAGATAAAGAGAAGGTAAAAGTGAGTGGAAAAGTAGAAGTAGGTCCAAGATATGAGGAAGATGATGATAATAAATTGATTGGAAAAGTAAGCGGAAAACTAAGGGCTTTGAAGACCAAAAATGATATTAAAATCCCCTTCAGCTTAGAGATGACACATGATGTTACCTACCAAGCCAATCTTATTTTTGTAGGAGAAGTAAATGGGGAGTTCACAATATTAGATAAATCTGATATCTTTCCTGAAAGTTTCAAAATAACCATTATGCTTGGTGCTGTTCCTATCGTTTTTAAAATCTGTATGGGAGTATCAATTACTGTAGAATCGAAAATAACTCATGAAGGTAATATTAAATTCTGTTTGCCTCTGCATACAGAATTCCAAAGAGATCTTTTAGATCTTGGATTAAATCCGGTTTTAATTGGAAGGAAGTTAGAAAGAGATTTGAGTAAATGGAAGATAGATAAGGAAAAGGGTTATTTCGCACTTACACAAAGTTTTAATTCTGGTACGGAATTTAAAGTGACATTAACCCCTGGAGTGGGTATTTATACAGATAAACTCTCCATAAGAGCAATTTGTGAAGCCCCCGACATTAATTTTAATTTTAATTCACCTAAATCATATACTGGTAATCTAAACTATGGTTGGGATTTATCCAATAAAGAGGGGGTTGATTTGGGTTATACCTTTGCATTAGGAATGGAAGTAACGACACCTTCTGACGTAGTTTCTATATTGAATGGTATTGTGGACGAATTAGCAGATGCTCAAATGCTCATCGGAAGAATCACGGCTTTTTTCGTTCTTGGGAATGCCGATAAGGAAATGGCCAATTCTTATTTTGAATCAGTAAAAGAACTGAATGATTTTATAACGAGTATAAAACAAAGTTCAGATGATGCTTTAGATCTTTATCGTATTAAACCAGTACCAATTCTTGAAAAAAAATGGAGCAACACATGGTATCCAACGTTGGATGAAGAAACAAACCCTTTTAAATACAGGAAAAAGTATAGAGTCTGGAATAGCAAAAAGAAGAAATACGAAGACATTCTGCATGTAGAATACTATATCAAAGAAAAGGGTATCCTCGCCAGTTTGGGTACTTATACTCCATGTCTGATGGTTGCGGATAAGTACTACAATTTCTACTATCTCATGGTAAGTAGTAAAACTATTGGAGTGTTTACCCAAATGCCAAATAAAGGCATACTAGTGGAGTTTGATATTCCTATGGCGGATTTGCCTGAGGATAAAGATATCCTGCTCTATCCTGGGTTCTATAAGGGAAAAACCACCCAAGGCTCTCGTTTTCCCAATGGCATTCCTTGGGATGAAAAAAATAATTTCGCTTTTGATAAGCCACATGAGGCGAATACCAGTGTCCCTTCGGATTCAAAACTCGAGTATATAGAACATGTTTATACTTCCGTGAAACTACCTACTGCTATTCATGGATATCGTCATTATCGTTCTTTCCTTGTATGTTGGAAAGTCACTAATCCTAAGAATGCGACTAAGACACAATTGTATTATTCCCAATATCCAAACCAATCTGATTATGCGGATGAAGATCCGTCATGGAGAGAGGGTAATCGACATTTTGCTGTGATAAATTGCTTTAGGGAGGATGAAACTCGTAATTTTATTGATGTGCAACCTTGTGTCACTTTGGGTTATGACAAATCTGTAAACACCAAGCTTGGTACTGTCGGTGTATTAAATCAAAATATAGAAGATGGTCAGGGCTTGGTCTTTAATAGTGATGGCTCTTATGAAGTCGTTACTGGGAAATTAGTTAAGAATTCTGACGGCTCTTATAAAACAGATTGGACCACTCCAAAATGATACCATGTATCATGGGGATGTATCATGGGGACGGAGAAAGTGATGCGTTTTTCCTGTTCATCGGGGTCGATTCTCAATGATCACATTCCCAGATGACCACGGCGATTTGGCCGATGGGGAGCATCTGTCCCTCTAAAAAAATATCGGGCGGATTTGAGTCGACTCAAATCCGCCTGGTATCGTGTTTGTGGAACTTCGTTTTGTGTATCGTGTTTGTGGTACTTCGTTTTGTATATCGTGTTTGGAATTACTGACACAGTGTGATGTTGTGACAATCTACAGTGTGGTGACTGATAAGTCTTGCTTAGTACACTTTTAGTACACCTTGAAAAGAGAAAGCGCCCTGTAAGTCATCGACTTACAGGGTGCTTCTGGTAGTGGATAGGGGAATCGAACCCCTATGCCAAGATTGAGA
>ODAI014139761.1_pt1 | contig 24636 bp, 17 predicted proteins | sample 1539321 | NCBI WGS metagenome assembly ODAI01 (sample SAMN02144231, study PRJEB22623) | gut metagenome | biome: sheep rumen | host: Ovis aries | place: New Zealand
ATACTGCCCCTTTTCCAAAACGTAGGAAGCCTTTTCCTCATCATAGGATGCCATCTCTTCCATACCAAAAGATAAGGTGAGCTCCTCACTTTCACCGGAAGACAATTTTTTCGTTTTTCCATAGGCACAAAGCTTCTGATAAGGCTGATCCAGTTTTCCCCAAGGACAGGTTATATAAAGCTGTGCCACTTCCTTTGCCGGAAAACCACCGGTATTTTTTACTGAAACTGTGACAAAAACTTTGGTTCCCTTAATCTTTATATCCTTCTTTTCCATTTTAAATGTGGAATAAGAAAGACCAAATCCAAAGGGAAACAGTGGCTTTTTGCCTACACTGTTAAAATAACGATACCCTACATAAACACCTTCCTTGTATCTGGTGATATCCTTATCTCCAAATTCTCCAACCTTGGAGTAATCCTCCCAGCTGCTCCAGGTAGTGGTCAATTTTCCAGAGGGGGATTCCTTGCCCAGCAAAACATCTGCCAAAGCATCTCCGGTCGACACACCCAACTGGGATAAAAGAAGAATATTTTCCACTTCCATAACATCAGAAAGGTCTACCACGCCACCTACGTTCAGCACCAACATAAATTTTTTGTATTTTTTGTGGCAAGCACGAATGTCTCTCTTCTCTGATTCCGTAAGCTTTATATCCCCTGCTTCCGGTGTTCTGTCATTTCCTTCTCCGGAGTTTCTGGCAAGAACATATACACAAAGGTCGCCCTCTCCATCCAAGGGTAACTCGTAATTTGGTTCAGTTTCCACCTTTCCCATACCATAAATCATGGCCTGAACCTTTGCTGCCTTTGCCTCTTCTTTCACTTTTTTTACAAAAGACTCATGAGACTTCACTCGAAGCTCATCATAGGCATCCAACCATCTGTCCGTTGTGATAAAGAATCCAGCCTTTTGCAATCCGTATTCTGCCGTCACGTAAAACCTTGAATTTACATCTCCGGATCCGGTTCCCCCTTTAACTGTTTTTCGCGCACCATTTCCATATAATGCAATTTTCCCCGTTGCTTCCAATGGAAAATCCCCGTTGGATTTCAAAAGCACCATACATTCCGGAGAAAGCTTTCTTACTATATCAATGTGTTCTGTTTCATATTTCGCTAAAGCCATCCCTACATCCTCCTTTTCCTATACAAAAATGATACTATAAATATAATTTTTTTCCTATTATTATTTTGTCCTTTTTATCACTTTTTCCATAAAAAAAACCGCCCCGGAAAATCCGGGACGGAAAAACATTTTCTTAATATTAACCAACGCGAGATTCGGTCTTTTCTTCCAAAGTCTCAAAAGCTGCCAACTCAGGATGCTCTCTGTGTTCCTGAGAATAGTTTTCGTATGTATGCTTTCTGTGTGTCTGGTTAGCCCAGATTTCATCAGCTACAGGAGCCCACTCAGCTGCATAGTCATCACATTTTGCACAAAGGTGATCTGCATCTTCAGGAGACTCTAAGTTGGTCTGATGTGCGCCACTTCGTTCTACCATCTCACGTAAAAGCTGAGGGTTCTCAAGCATAGGACAAGGACGTAAGTGGTTGCGGTTGAAAGGCTGTCCTTTGTGATATTCCATAAACAAAGGAGACTGTAACATCTCTAAGATGCTGTTCTCGTGAATGTTTGTATTGGAATAATGAATAAATACACAAGGTTCTGCATCACCGTTTGAATTGATATGGAAGTAGTTTCTTCCTCCGGCAATACATCCGCCAACATATTCTCCATCGTTCTGGAAGTCCATAGGATAGAATTCAATATCGCTGTCCTTTGAACGCACCCAACGAATCTTTTCAATCATCTTCTTACGCTGCTCTACTGTAGGCATAAGCTCGGGAACTGCATTGTTTCCAACAGGCATGTAGTGGAAATAGAATCCGAAACGAGCGCCCTTTTCAGAGATAAATCTTAAGAAGTCATCATTGGTAACTGCTTCAATGTTATCTCTTGTGTAACAAATGGAAGTACCGTAAACGATACCGTATTTCTTAAGCAAATCCATTGCCTTCATAACAGCTGCATAATGTCCTTCACCACGACGTGCATCGTTAGTATCAGGTGTACCTTCGATGGAAAGCATAAAGGTAAGGTTTCCTAATTCAACTACCTTCTTGCAAAGTTCCTCATCAATTAAAGTAGAGTTGGAATAAGCAGCAAAGATACAATCGTTATGCTTCTCGCAAAGCTTAATAATATCTGCTTTACGTACCATAGGTTCTCCACCGGTCATCATGTAAAGGTAAACACCAAGTTCTTTACCTTCGGTAACAATCTTATCCATATCTTCAAAGGTAAGATTTGCTTTGTGACCGTATGTACCTGACCAGCAACCTACACAATGCATGTTACAAGCCATGGTAGGATCAAATAAAATCAACCAAGGAATATTGCATTTATATTTTTCACGGTTGGCACGAATCATTTTTGTTCCACGGAAGAATGCTTCGTAACCCAAGTTCAAAATGAACTTCTTTGCAAACTGTGGATTCGTCTCGTCAATAATTTTGTTGATGTATTTCACCCAGCGGTTGTTCGGATCGGATACGGCTGCACGAACCTTGTTCATGGTTTCCTCGTTTCCTTTTCCCCAGAACTTTTCTGCCATATTTACAAGCTTAACGTAAGTTTCTCCTCTCTGGGCCTCATCTTGCTTGTCCAAATGATTTAAAAATCTATCAATTGCTACGGAAAAAGCCTGTCTTTCTGCTGCGTGTTTCATGTTTTCTGCTACAGAAGCCATATTAAACCTCCTATTTCCTCTGATTCTAACTTCATTTTCTTTTAGTGATTTTATTCCCGAAAAAAGGTTTTTTCAATGAACAAATCCTCAAATTTGTATTACGCATATACATTTACCGTAGAAATGTAAATCTAAAGTAAAATGAAAGATTTTTTCTTTTTTATTGCAAAAACACTTTTTTCCCAAAATCCGTTGACAACTTTGTATACAGTAAATATGATTAGATTGGTTTTTTCTGTGAAAGAAAAATAACAAGGAATTGGTGAGTGTATTATATGGCAATAAATGTTTATGGAGAAATCTCCAGTATTACATTGGGATGTTTAGTATTGTTTTTCATGCTTTACTCCAATCCCAGAAAAACAATCGGATATCGAATTAACTTTATCGGAATTATTATAGGAATGATTGGAAGCATGATTCTCTTACATTTGGGACATCGTGTAAACGGAGTCTTTCCTTATAATAAAGCGGCTCTGATTATATGTTTTATTCTTTATGGCTTCTGTTATATTTCCATGTTAAATTTAATAATGTCCTATATCTATTATCTAATATACGGTTCTGCTTATAAAAAAACGACCTTGGTAAGCGCCTTCATTTTTACGTTTTTTTATATCATAATCGGTTATATCTACTTTGCTTTGATTCGAGGTGGCGAGCATACCTTCCCTACGGACACCCTGCGATTAAAGGCATTTATCCTGTTTTGCTGTGCCTTTGGTATTTCAACCTGCCTGATTGTACAGGTAATTACCTTTCTTCATCGAAATTATCTGCCCAAAGTAATCCTTTTAAGTATGCAAATTTTTTCCGTGTTCCTTGGATTTACTTTAGTACTTCAGGGATTGTTTTTGAATAACATCTTCATTAGTATGACTTATACCATACCTTTAATGGCATCCTATTTGTTGTTCCACAGCAATCCTTATGACGAGGAAACAGGAACCCAAAACGGAGATCCTTTAAATGCAAAGATTTCCGATTCCATTAAAAAGCACAAAAACTTTATCGTTGTATTCATCTCCATCCCTCAGTTGGAAAAGACAAATTTTGTTCTTCAGGAGTCCATGATACACAATATTATTTCTGACATTGCAAGAAGAACGGAACGCATTTGTAAACGGAGTTATGCATACCGTATTTCCACCAGCACCTATGCTGCATTTACTTATTTAGATACTGAAATAACCGGAAGAGAATATTTGGATGAAATCATGGATATTGTCAACCATCCCATGGGACATGATTATCTCCCTGCCTACTACAAGGTTGTGGCAATTACCAATCATCCCTTCCTGCAGAATTTGGATATTCTCCAGCATTACTACTCTTTCTTGCAGAACAAGCTAAACGCCAGTGCGGAAAACGAGATTTTGTTCGCCGGCAATAAAGAGATGACAGATTTCATGAAATACTACCGTGTTCATTTGGCACTGGAAGATATCCGAGACAGGAAGGATTTAAGCGATGCCAGAATCCTTGCCTATGCACAGCCCATTTATTCTGTTGAGAACGAAGCCTTTCTCAGTGCCGAAGCGCTGATGCGTTTGGAAATTGACGGAAATATTTTATATCCCGGTTCCTTTATTCCCGTTGCGGAAGAAAGCCGGTGTATTCACCCCTTAACCTGTATTATTTTGGATAAGGTATGTAAAGAAATCAAATCATTGGGAGACGATTACCAATACGACTGTATTACAGTAAACTGCTCTCCTTTGGAACTGTCCGTAAAAAGTATGACCGATGATTTATTAAACATCATCGAGCGCAACGGCGTGGATCCCAATAAGATTCGCTTGGAAGTTACGGAATCCTCCGTTTATGAAAACTACGACGTGGTGTCCAACAACATGCAAAGCATGAACGATGAAGGCATCCACTTCTACCTGGATGATTTCGGTACCGGATACTCCAACTTTGATCGTTTAACCTCTGGAGACTTCCACACCATTAAGTTTGATAAATCCATCTTATATAAGGCCATGGAAGATGAAAACACAGAAGAAATGATTCGCGCTTTGATTCATATGCTGAAAGAAAGCCACATTTCACCTTTGGTGGAAGGCGTGGAAACAGAAGATCAAAAGCGCTTCTGTATCAATCACGGTTTTGACTATATTCAAGGATATAATTATGCAAAACCTATTCCTATTGAAAATTTAAAAGATTATTTTAAGCAAAAATAAAAAGAAAAAAGCTTGTGCTAAAACAGCACAAGCTTTTCTTCTGCAATTCCATAACTCACCGAATCTCCCCAATCCAGGCTCGCCTTGGCTCCTGTTTGGTTCACAAGTTCCTTTTCCAAAGCATCCACATCTTCCAACGGGACGTATGCTTCTATGGTCACATCTGCATCATACAACATATCCACAATGAATACATTTCTTTCCTTTAAAATATACTGAACTTTTCCCAAAAGTGTATAGTCCATAGAAATTTTAAGTTTCTTTCCGTAGTTTTTCTCCAAAAGGGTGCACGCTTCAATTCCATCTTTGGTAGCCTGGGAGTAGGCTCTTACCAAGCCTCCTGTTCCCAGCAACACGCCTCCGAAGTATCTGGTAACCACAACTACCACATTGTGCAAATGCGCCCCGGTCAAAACATCTAAGATAGGTCTGCCTGCGGTTCCGCTGGGCTCTCCATCATCGGAAGACCGAACACACTCGTCCTGCTCTCCCACAATATAAGCAAAACAGTTGTGTCTCGCGTCATAGTGTTCTTTTCGCTTAGCGCTGATAAATTCTAAAGCCTCTTCTTCTGTTTTCACTGAGGCAACTGCCGCGATAAACACCGACTTCTTTTCTGTTATTTTTCCTTCACCGTCTTTATAAATTTCATATTCCATATTGCCAATTATATAAAATGCCCGGCTTTTTTTCCACCGTTGATTCCACTGTGGCCCATCCCCGTTCCTCCTGCACCAATCCATTTTTCTTTATAATAATGATAACATCTGCTATAATTATCATAACTATGTTTAAAAAGGAGTTTTTATGAATTACGGAAAGAAAAACTTGAAGAAGAATAAAGCTGCTTTATCTAACAAAAAAGCAAAGGCTCGAAAAAAATTCGGCATATCATTTATAAAAACATTACTGATTTGTATCGCACTCCTTGTTGCGATTGGACTTGGAGGCGCAGCATTTTACGTCACCAACTTGATTAATGATTTACCGGATGTATCTACCATAGATATTTCACCAGAGGGATTCTCCACCACCATCTATGACAATGCCGGTGTAGAAATCGAAAACCTCGCCTCTTCCGGCGCCAATCGAGAGTATGTTACTTTGGATTCGATTCCTGAGGATTTGCAACATGCCTTCGTTGCCATTGAGGATTCCAGATTTTACGAACACAACGGTATCGACGTAAAAGGTATCATCCGTGCGGTTGTTGTGGATGTGGTAAACATTTTCAGCGGAAGCAAAGCTTCCCAAGGTGCTTCCACCATTACACAGCAGTTGTTAAAAAACAACTACTTTACCACCTGGACCAGTGAGACGACCTTTAAACAAAGGGTTGACCGAAAGATTCAGGAACAGTATTTGGCCATCCAGTTAGAAAAAGTCACTTCCAAAGATGAGATTTTGGAAAACTACTTAAACACCATTAACCTTGGTCAGAATACCCTGGGTGTTCAGGCTGCTTCCGAACGGTACTTTAATAAGTCCGTTAGCGATCTTACACTTTCCGAGTGTGCAGTCATTGCCGGTATTACCCAGAACCCTTCCAAGTATAACCCCATCAGTTATCCTGAAGAAAACGCAAAGCGCCGCAAAAAAGTTTTGCAAAACATGTTGGATCAGGGCTATATCAGCGAAAGCGAATACGAAGAAGCCATCAACGATGACGTGTACAGTCGAATTCAGATCATTAACAACGAAATCGATACTTCTTCCACTTCCTACTTTGTAGATGCCCTTACGGATCAGGTAATTGACGATTTAATGGAACAAAAGGGTTACACAGAAACCGAAGCTTACCAAAAGCTTTACTCCGGTGGTTTAACCATTTATTCCACCCAGGATTCCAACATCCAAAAGATTGTGGAAGAAGAAATTAACAACAGTGATAACTATGCTACTGATCCAAAGGTCTCCTTCAGCTATCGACTCACCGTCACAAAAGCAGACGGCACTTACGAAAACTACAGTGAACAGACCATGCTCTCCTATTATCAGGCAGCGAATAAAAACTACAGCATCAACTTCAACTCCGAAGAAGAAGCCCAGGCTGCCATTGATGCCTACAAAGACGAAATCATGGAAGAAGGAGATACCATCTCTGAAGCAGGAGAATCCGTAGTATTTACCTTACAGCCCCAGGCAGCAATGACCGTTATGGATCAATCCACCGGTTATGTGGCCGCCATTGTGGGAGGTCGAGGAGACAAAACAGGAAGCAAAACCTTAAACCGTGCTACCGGCATTACCAGACAGCCCGGATCCACCTTTAAAGTTTTGGCAGCCTATGCTCCCGCCTTAGATGCCGGCGGTTTGACCTTGGCTTCTGTTCAGGATGATGCTCCTATGACGTATGCCAACGGAACATCCCTTTCCAATTACGACAACAGCTACCGAGGCTTTACCAACATTCGAACCGCAATTACCAATTCCATTAACGTGGTTACCGTTCGAACACTGACACAAATCGGAACCTCCTTGGGATACGAATATGTTGAAAAACTTGGAATCACTACCTTGGACAGCGGAGATAACAACCAGGCCCTAGCCTTGGGTGGTATTACAAACGGTGTTACCAACTTGGAATTAACCGCTGCTTACGCAACCATTGCTAACAGCGGAAATTACAACAAACCTGTCTTTTACACCCAGGTTTTAGATTACAACGGCGACGTTTTATTGGACAACACCACCAACGAATCCACCAAGGTATTAAAAGACACCACAGCCTGGCTGTTAACCAGCGCCATGAAAGATGTAATGACCAGCGGAACAGGTACCAGAGCCAATATCTCAAACATGGCTGTAGCCGGAAAATCCGGTACCACTACCAAGGATAGAGATACTGTTTTCTGCGGATATACCCCTTACTACACTGCTTCTATTTGGGGCGGTTGCGATGACAACTCTCCTCAGTCAAGTACAGTATATTCAAAGAATATCTGGCGTCAGGTAATGAGCCGTATTCACGAAGGATTAGAATACAAAGACTTTACCATGCCAAGCGGTATCGTACAGGTGACAGTATGTTCCAAATCCGGATTGTTGCCCATTGACGGGGTATGTAATTGCGACCCCAGAGGCTCCATGCTCTATACCGAATACTTTGCAAAGGGCACACAACCCACAGAGACCTGCGACCATCACATTGCCGTTACCTTGTGTGATGAATCCGGTCAGATTGCCAATGAATACTGCACCTCTACTCACAGCGGTGTTTATATGGTTGGCGGAAGCAGCACTGGTTCTGCAGATTCGGCCTATATGCTAAGCGAAGAGTTCTTATCTCAGATTTGTACCGTTCACAGCAAAGAAGCCGCTGAAAAGGCTGCAAAAGAGGCTGAAGAGCAAAAGAAAAAGGAAGAGGAAGAAAAAGAAGAAGAAGAGGAAGAGAGTTCTGAAACCACTTCAGAAGAAACTACCTCCGAAGAGACTACTCCCGATTCTGTAGAAGTCGAAGAAAACACCAACTAATAAGAATGCATAAAAAAGCGTAATCGCAAATTTGCGATTACGCTTTTATTTTTATTTACACTTCGAAGATCATATCTCCGTAAGAAGGCATAGGCCACATAGATTTGTCCACCAACATTTCCAAACGGTCTACCGGCTTACGAACTGCCTCCATTGCAGGCAATACATAGTCTCTGTAATAGAAGGCTCTTTCTTTGGTATCGGAAAGGGTTACACCCTTTGCTTCGTGCTCTTCCAGTTTTACAAGCTTTTCTTTGGTATCCTTTAAGCAAGCAGATACTTCTGTAAGCATTTCCACCTGAGTACTTACATCCGCTGCTTCTGCAGCAGAACGAACCTGATTCACAGATTCTGCAAGAACGGTAGTATAACGAATGGTCGCAGGAATGATTTGTTTACGAACAATATCAATCATAACCTTTGCTTCAATATTGCGTTTCTTTGCATAGATTTCGTATTCAATTTCTGCTCGGGACTCTAATTCCGCCTTTGTAAATACATTGAACTCTTCAAACAAGGAAACTGACTTATCAGAAGTCAATGCAGGAATAGCATCCAACATATTATTGATAATAGACAAGCCACGCTTTTCAGCTTCCTTTGCCCATTCCGGAGAATATCCATTACCATTGAACACGATTCTCTGATGATCTTTTGCAAACTTCTTAATCAAATCATGTACAGCCATGTTGAAGTCTTCTGCTTTTTCCAACTCATCACAAGCCTCAGCAAAAGCCTGAGCAACAATGGTATTTAATACGATATTGGGTTCACCAACAGAGTCTTCAGAACCTACCATACGGAACTCAAACTTATTACCGGTGAAGGCAAAAGGTGAGGTACGGTTTCTGTCGGTAGCATCCTTCAAGAAGTCAGGAAGTGTAGTAACACCGGTATCCAACTTCTCACCGGAAATACTGTGGTCAGCAGTACCCGTACGAATCAACTGATCCAATACGTCCTGCAACTGTTCTCCAAGATAAACGGAAATAATGCACGGAGGTGCCTCATCCCCACCTAAACGGTTGTCATTTCCCACATCTGCAGCAGACTCTCTTAACAAATCCGCATGCTCATCCACTGCTTTTAAGATACAGCAAAGAACCAATAAAAACTGGACATTTTCATGAGGTGTTTTACCGGGCTCCAAAAGGTTGATACCATCGTCTGTAACCAATGACCAGTTGTTATGCTTACCGGAACCATTTACACCGGCAAAGGGCTTCTCGTGCAACAGACACTGTAATCCGTGACGATATGCCACCTTCTTTAAGGTTTCCATGATTAACTGGTTGTGGTCTACCGCTACGTTTGCTTCTGCATAAATAGGCGCTAACTCGTGCTGTGCAGGAGCAACCTCATTATGCTGTGTTTTGGAGGATACCCCAAGCTTCCACAGCTCGATATTTACATCCCTCATAAAGGCTGCAATACGCTCCCGGATTGCACCGAAGTAATGATCGTCCATTTCCTGTCCCTTGGGAGGCATAGCACCCAAAAGAGTACGTCCGGTATAAACCAAATCTTTACGTGCCAGGAAGTTTTCCCGATCGATTAAGAAGTATTCCTGTTCCACACCTACGGAAGGTGTTACACGATTGGATGTTGTATTTCCAAACAAACGAATCAATCTAAGAGACTGTTTATTGATTGCTTCCATGGAACGAAGCAAAGGAGTCTTTTGATCCAAAGCTTCACCGGTATAAGAACAAAAAGCTGTCGGAATGCAAAGTGTTGCACCCGCGGCATCCTGTCTTACAAAAGCCGGAGAAGTGGGATCCCAGGCTGTATATCCTCTTGCCTCAAAAGTAGCTCGAAGTCCACCTGAAGGGAAAGAAGAAGCATCCGGCTCACCCTTAATCAATTCCTTTCCGGAAAAACTCATAAGGATCTTTCCGTTTTCCTTTGGAGCTGAAATAAAGGAATCATGTTTTTCCGCAGTTACACCGGTAAGGGGCTGGAACCAATGGGTATAGTGTGTAGCACCCTTTTCGATTGCCCATTCCTTCATTTCGTGAGCGACCACATCTGCTGTTTCAATATCCAGCTCTCTTCCCTGGCGAATGGTTTCTTTTAACTTCTGATAGGTCTTTTTCGGAAGACGCTCCTGCATGGTTGCGTCATTAAACACGTTTTCACCGAAAATATCCGCAACATTAAAATAATCTTTCTCCATTGTATTGATCCTTTTCTATAATTTACTTTAAAAAAGGGATGCCAAATAAAGGCACCCCCTTAGATTCAAAACATAAGTACTACTTAAGCTTTGCCGACAGAACCGAATAATTCCATCTTTTCTTTTACTTTAGCTTTGATAGCATCTGTTCCCGGTGCAAGAAGTTTTCTAGGGTCAAATCCTTTACCCTGCTGATCCTTGCCGGCTTCAATATATTTTCTTGTAGCTTCTGCAAATACTAACTGACACTCTGTGTTAACGTTGATCTTAGATACGCCTAAAGAGATAGCTTTTGCAATCATATCATCAGGAATACCTGTACCACCGTGAAGTACTAAAGGCATAGCTCCTGTCTTCTGCTGAATAGCATCCAAAGTCTCGAAAGAAAGGCCAGCCCAGTTTTCAGGATATACACCGTGGATGTTTCCGATACCAGCTGCAAGCATGTCAACACCAAGGTCAGCAACCATCTTGCATTCGTCGGGATCAGCACATTCACCCATACCAACAACACCGTCTTCTTCACCACCGATAGAACCTACTTCAGCTTCGATAGAGATTCCGTTCTTGTGAGAAAGTTCAACCAATTCCTTGGTCTTTTCAACGTTTTCGTTGATGTCATAAGAAGAACCGTCAAACATAACAGAAGTAAATCCAGCTTCGATACAAGCCTTTGTTCCTTCGTATGTACCGTGATCCAAGTGAAGAGCTACAGGAACTGTAATTCCCAAAGACTCGTCCATAGCCTTAACCATAGCAGCTACAGTCTTGAATCCTGTCATGTACTTTCCTGCACCTTCAGATACACCAAGGATTACAGGTGACTTGCATTCTTCAGCAGTAAGTAAAATAGCCTTTGTCCATTCAAGGTTGTTGATGTTGAACTGACCAACGGCATAGTGTCCTGCTTTTGCTTTGTCTAACATTTCTTTTGCAGATACTAACATAAATAGTTTCCTCCATTCTTTCCCCCTCTGAAATTCAGAAGGATATTATTATCAACACGGGCTTTCCCGTAAGATTTCCGCCTTCAATTATAGCTTAAATCCCTGCCTCATTCAACTATGATTTCCATAGCCTGAGGGATATTGGCAATCAAAACGCTTTCCGGATCTCCGCCATATTCCCCGTCCAATGTCCAGGGCACCTTTTCGTTACAGGTAAACTTAATTTGACTGGTTTTAAAGGAGTACACCAATTCCGTATCCTTTGCCAATCCTGTCAAAAAGGCCAGGATTTCATTTAACTCAATGGGATTCTTCGGTGTCTTAATCAAAGTCACCTCAAAAAGTCCGTCGTTTAATTCAATGTTTCCCGGAATAATACCTTTAAATCCACCTACTGACATGGTATTTGTCACCATTCCGTAGATAAATTCATCATAGAAAATATTGCCGTCATGTTCTACCAACATACGGAAAGAAGGAATATCCCAAAGCTGTTTCATTCCTTCCAAAATATAAGCGGCATGTCCCAACATGTTTTTCAGATTCTGATCTGTAGCATAAGATACTTCTGTAAAAATACCAAAAGCAGCCACGTAGACAAAATAGTCTTCCCCGAATTTTCCAACATCGCATAAAAAAGAATGCTCTCCCGCCGCAATATGTGCTGCGCTAAGCATTTCTTTATCTATGCCCAAAGAGTTTCCAAAATCATTGGTGCTTCCCGCAGGAATATAACCAATGGGAACCCTATGTCCGGACTTCATCACTCCGGTAACCACCTCATCCAAGGTGCCATCTCCTCCGGAGCATACAATCCGATCATAGTTTTGGGCTTCCTCACAACACTTGTTGACAGCGTCTCCCGCTGCCTGTGTTGCGTAAATTGTCACTTCAAAATCTGCCTTGATCAAACAATCCATAATATCTGACAGATTCTGCTTAATCATTCCTTTTCCGGAATGAGGGTTGTATACAAACAGTAATTTTTTACTCATAGTTGCTCTCTAAAAAATCTAGGTTGTAAGAAAATCTTCCATGGCATCAATTGCCTTATCTTCATCACTTCCCTCAGCATCGATGGTAACTGTTGTTCCGGTAGAAAGTACCAAACTCATCATACCCATAATGCTCTTTGCGTTTACACGCTTTGTGTCCATCTCAAAGTAAACACGACTTTCAAACTGATTAGCCAATTGTACCAAATGTGCAATCGGTGTTGCCTCCATTGTGTTGCTCATCTGAATGACAACATTCTTCTTCATAACAGTTCCTCCTAAATTAATTGCGGATTGATTTTGCAATCTCCCCAATACGACGTAACCGATGATTCACTCCGGATTTTCCCACAGGCGGATCCATAAGATTCCCCAAATCCTTCAACGCCATATCCGGGTGTTCTTTTCTAAGCACTGCAATTTCCTGCAGGTTTTTCGGTAACGACGAAAGGCCTCTTGTCTCCTCAATCAGCCTTATATCCTCTATTTGGCGAACCGCAGCCGATACTGTTTTTGTAATGTTGGCTGTTTCGCAATTCACCTGACGATTAATGGAATTTCGCATCTCTTTTTCAATACGAACATTTTCAAATTTCAGATATGCAACATTGGCGCCCATCAAGGCAAGTAAATCTTCAATTTGATTGCTTTCTTTTACGTAGACAACCGTCTGATGTTTTCGTTCTACCATCTTGGCATCTATCCCAAAGGAACAAATCACTTCCCGAACACTCTTTGCCAAACTTTCATTGGAAAGCGCCGTCTCAAAATGATAGCCCTTCCACGGGTCACTGACAGAACCGGAAGTCAAAAAGATTCCTCTTATAAATGCTTTTTTACAACAGGGTTGCTGTACGAGAAGGCCATTCATTTCAAAGGCATTGTCTTTTACTTTCAACACCTCAAAAAGTTCCTCTACAGTCTCCTTGGAAAGCACATCGTCATACTCACTTATAGTAATCGTTTTATTTAGTAAAGTAAAGAACTTTCTTTTTAATTCCTCATTTTCGGACTCTATGCAAAACCCTTTTTCTTCCCATTTTCCAAGGGTAAAGGTCAAAGCCGCCAGTTCGGCGATAATACAATGTCTGGGCTTTGGGATTTCTCCCATCAGCTCTTTTTTTATATCCTGAGAAAAGGACATTACTTTCCTCTCTTTCGGTCTTTTTCAATATCTCTGTGTTCAATGCGAAGGCCAAACCCCTCATCCAACCCCAAAAGGTTTTGGTAGATTTCATTGGCAATGGTAACGGAACGATGCTTTCCGCCGGTACATCCGATAGCGATTACCAACTGCGTCTTTCCCTCTTCAATATAACTGGGAATCAAAAAGGCAATCATATCCTTAAGTTTTTCCAAAAACTCCTTGGAAACATCGCTTTTCATTACGTAATCCCGAATGGGCTGGTCATTTCCCGTCATAGGACGAAGTTCTGTAACATAATAAGGGTTTGGCAAGAATCTTACATCAAATACCAAATCCGCATCCTGAGGGATTCCATACTTATATCCAAAGGACATCACTGTCACAAAAAGGCTTTTGAAGGTCTGGTGTTCCAAAAAGATTTTTCGAAGCTCTGCCTTTAAATCCTTGGTCAAAAGATGGGTGGTATCAATCACATAATCGGCCCGTTCTTTCAAAAAGGAAATCTGCTGCCGTTCCAAAGCAATACCGTCATAAATGCTTTCCTTCATTGCCAAAGGATGACTTCTTCTGGTTTCCTTGTATCGGGCAACCAAAACTTCATCTTCCGCATCCAAAAAGACAATATCCACTTCTTTGCCGTCTGCTTCAATTTCATTTAAGGTCTCTTCCACCGTCTCAATGGATTCACCGGAACGAACATCTATCCCCACAGCTACCTTGTTGGTCTCCGCCTCGTTTTTCCATGCCAGTTCCACAAAGCTTTTCAGCAATGGAATGGGAAGGTTATCTACACAATTGTAACCCAAATCTTCCAATGTTTTAAACGCAGTATGTTTTCCTGCACCGGACATTCCCGTTAAAATAATTAATTTCATATTAAAATCTTCCTATCATACGAACCTCAGGCTCCAAAGAAACATCAAATTTTTCTTTCACAATCCGCTGCACGTCCTGCATCAGAGTACACACATCTTTTGCAGTAGCATGGTCAAAATTTATCACAAATCCGGAATGCTTTTCCGAAACTTTGGCTCCACCCACAGTGTAGCCTTGCAATCCTGCATCCTCAATTAACTTGGCTGCAAAATAACCTTCGGGTCGCTTAAAAGTACTACCGGCACTGGGGAAGTTTAAGGGTTGTTTTTCCACACGTTTTTTGTTTAACTCTTTCATGGAAGAAAGAATTTCTTCCTCTCTTCCACTTTGAAGTTTCATGGTAACTTCCAACACAATCAAATCCTCATCCAACACGCGACTGTGACGGTAGGAAAAACCCATTTCTTCACCGGAATACTCTTTAATTTCATCCCCATCCAAAACCGTTACGCTTTGTACCACGTCTTTCATTTCTCCACCGTATGCTCCGGCGTTCATGGTAATGGCGCCTCCCAAGGTGCCGGGAATTCCGGAAGCAAACTCCAAACCACTCAAGGACTTAGACGCAGCAAAGGATGCCAGTCTGGATAAAAGGATTCCCGCTTTTGCCCGAACCACTTCTTTCTCGCAGGACACTTCGCTCATTTCTTTTCCAAAGGAAACCACAACACCTTCAATCCCTTCATCGGATACCAAAAGATTGCTTCCGTTTCCAATTAAGGTATAGGGGATGTTTTCTTTTTTCAAAAAGGAAAGAAGTTCCTTTACCTCTTCGAAGGTAGGCTCTACGTAGTAGTCCGCCGGTCCACCGATACGAAACGTGGTATGGGCGCTCATAGGTTCATCTACTGCTACCAATCCTTTTTTTACAATATTTTTTAACTGATTTTCCAATTCTTTTTTCATATGTTATGCGTTCTTTAAGAAAGAACCGTATCCTCTGTAAGCTTCGTACAAATCCACCTTGCTAATGATTTCCCAAGGTGCGTGCATGTTTAATACACCTACTCCGGAATCAATGACAAGCATGGAGTAATTTCCTAAAATGTAAGCGATGGTTCCGCCGCCACCCTGATCTACCTTTCCAAGTTCCGCAGTCTGAAAAGCGATGTCATCTTTTTCAAACATACCGCGAAGTTCGCCCATGTATTCAGCGGAAGCATCATTTGAACCTCCCTTTCCTCGAGAGCCGGTATATTTGTTGAATACAAGACCCTTTCCAAAATAGCAGGTATTTTTCTTTTCGTTTACGGAAGGATAGTTGGAATCGTATGCCGCACTAACATCAGAAGAAAGTGCTTTGGAATTTGTAAGGGCACGTCTTACCACCAACTCAGAGTATTCTCCGGTTAAGTTTGCAAGTTCTGCTACTGTATTTTCAAAGAAACGGCTTTCCATACCAGTGGCACCCACGCTTCCGATTTCTTCCTTATCTACCAAAAGGCAAGCCAATGTCTTCTTTGGATTCTTTGCTTCTGTAATTGCTTTAAAGGAAGGATATGCACAAACTCTGTCGTCATGACCATATCCCATAATCATACTTTCATCAAAGCCATAGTTTCTTGCTGCTCCTGCAGGTACCACTTCGATTTCTGCAGAAAGGAAGTCTTCTTCTTCCATATCATATTTTTCTTTTAAGATACGAAGAATATTCTGTTTTACCAAATCCTTCTTATTCTCGGTCTCTTCTTTATTTTTGCCCTTTACAGCAGCTTCCAAAGGAATGCTTCCAACTAAAACGTCCAAAGCTTCTCCTTCTACTACCTTAGCGCCCTTTTTCTCCATCTGCTCTCCGGCAAGATGAATCAAAAGATCGGACACGCCAAAAACAGGATCTGTGGGTTCTTCACCGATATTTACATTTACCAAAGTTCCATCTGTCTTTGCCACAACACCGTGCAACGCCAAAGGAAGGGTAACCCACTGATACTTTTTGATTCCGCCGTAGTAATGGGTATCAAGAAGTGCCATCTCAGTATCTTCGTACAAAGGATTCTGTTTCAAATCCATACGGGGAGAATCAATATGTGCTCCCAAAATACTCATACCATTTTCTAAAGGTTCTTTACCGATTACAAAAAGAGCAAGACCCTTTCCACGGTTTGACAAATATACCTTATCTCCGGCTTTTAATTTTTTGTTTTTCTCAATAATCTTGGATAAATCCTTAAATCCGCAAGCCTCGGCTTCCTCTATAAAGAAAGAAGTGCACTCCCGTTCCGTTTTGCATTTTGACAAAAACTGACGGTATCCTTCAGCAAAGTCCATGACTGCCTTTCTCTTTTTTCCTTCCGGATATTTCTTCCATGCATTTTCTCTTTCCATCATTGTTCCTCTTTCTAATTTATTGTTCTGCCTTTGCAATATTATCCTGTACACGGCGATACAACTCTGTTGCAGCGTTGTAACCCATCTTCTTCTGACGATGGTTTACTGCAGCGGTTTCACAGATAACTGCCAGGTTTCGTCCGGGACGAATGGGCAGACTGTGACAGGTTACCTTATTGCCAAGGATTTCCATATACTCATCTTCAAGGCCGATACGATCGTATTCCGCCTCTTTTTTCCAGTCTTCCAGTTTAATCACAAAATCAATTTTTTGATTTTCTTTTACACACTCCACACCAAAAAGGCTCTTAACATCAATAATGCCGATGCCTCGAAGTTCAATTAAATGCTTGGTCACAGCCGGTGCACTTCCCATAAGGGTGTTATTGGATGTGCGTCGGATTACTACCACGTCATCCGCAACCAAACGGTGACCTCTTCGAATCAACTCCAGTGCTGCCTCGGATTTTCCGATTCCGCTTTCACCGGTAATCAAAAGACCTTCGCCGTATACGTCAACCAACACTCCGTGAATGGAGGTCATAGGTGCCAACTCGTAATTCAACAAATGAATTAATTCTGCCATGAATTCGGATGTTCCACGTTCTGTTCCTAAAATCGGGATATTTCTTTCTCCGGCGATTTTCAGAATTCGCTTATCCGGAACAAAACCACGGCAAAAGATAATACAGGGAATGTCATAACTTAAAAGCTTATCAAAACTTTCCAAACGTTCTTCTTTGGATTGTTCGCTCTGCAAATAGGTCCATTCCACCATACCAATCAATTGGATTCTTCCTGCCTCAAAGTGATCGAAGAATCCGTTGAGCTGTAACGCCGGACGGTTTACATCCGCCATGTTTACTTCATGCTCATCCAGTTTTATATTTGATGTATAATTCTTAAGGTTTAATTTTTCCGCAATTACGGAAAGTTTTGCTCCATCTCCCATATCAAAACCTCCTTTTTGATTACCCTTCAATATTATAGCATTTTATACGATTGTCAATCTATCCTCGGCGGAAATAATTGTATACATTTTCCGCCGCCTCCCGATTCATTTCCGGGATTTCCAGCAATTCTTCCAGCGTAGCGTTTTTCAAATCCGCCGCGCTTTCAAAGTTGCGCATCAACGCCTTTCTTCTGGTGGGTCCAATTCCCTCGATATCATCCAAAAAGCTCTTAACCTGGGCCTTTCCTCTCAAAGACTTGTGATACTCAATCGCAAAGCGATGGGCCTCATCCTGTAGTCTGGTAATAAGCTTAAATCCCTCACTATGTTTATCAATGGGAATTTCTTCATTTTGGAAATACAGTCCTCTGGTACGATGTCGGTCATCTTTTACCATACCGCACACAGGGATGTCTAAGTGAAGCTCCTGCAACACCTCCATGGCGATGTTCACCTGACCCTTTCCACCGTCCATCATAATTACATCAGGGAAAGAGGTAAAACTGTTTTCCAATTGATCTTCCTTGTCCCGAAGTCCATGGGAGAATCGTCGCGTCAGTACCTCTTTCATAGAAGCGTAATCATTGGGACCCTCCACGGTTTTCAGCCGAAACTTTCGGTAGTCGCTACGCTTGGGCTTTCCTTTTTCAAACACTACCATAGAACCTACAGAAGCAAATCCCGATGTATTGGAAATATCATATGCCTCCATACGGTGAATATGGTCCATACCGATTAGGGCTGCGATTTCTTTCATCGCCCCAATGGTTCGGCCCTCTTCTCTCTTGATTCTCTCCCTGTCGGAATCCAATACCATCTTTGCATTCTTTTCCGCCAGTTCCACCAGTTTCTCCTTCGCCCCTCTTTTCGGCGTACGAAGGTAAACCTTTTTTCCCTTTTTCTGAGACAGCCACTCGGAAATGGTATCCACCCTTTCCAACTCTTCCTGAACATAAATCTCTTTAGGAATTACCGGAGTTCCCGCATAAAACTGCTGTAAAAAAGCTTCAATAATATCCGACTTGGTTTCTTCCATATGGACATTTAAAAAGAAATGATCCCGACCAATCATTTTTCCGTTTCGAATAAAGAAAACCTGGACCACCGCGTCTTCACCATCCGTGGCTACCGCAATAATATCCTTATCTTCTCCGTCGGATGCCGTAATTTTTTGCTTTTCCATACAGGCTTTGACACTTTCCAAAAGGTCACGATAGCCTGCCGCCTTTTCAAATTCCAATGCATCAGAGGCCTGCTGCATTTTTTCTTTCAGTTCTTTTACCACCGGCTCATATTTGCCGTCCAAAAAGGCAATGGCCGCCTCCACGTTTTTGGCATATTCCACCTGAGAAACCTTTCCGGTACAAACGCCGGGGCATTGGTTCATATGATAGTTTAAGCAGGGGCGTTTTTTTCCAAAGGCTTCCGGAAATTTTTGATTACAGGTCCGAAGCTTATAGAGCTTTTGTACTAGATCAATGGTGTCTCTCACCGCATTTCCACTGGTGAAAGGGCCAAAGTATTTTGCCTTGTCCTTTTTTAATTCTCTGGAAAACAAAACCCTGGGATAGGCTTCTCCCAGAGTCACTTTAATATAAGGGTAGGTCTTATCATCCCGAAGGAGGGTGTTATACTTTGGTCGGTGTTCCTTTATGAGGTTACACTCCAAAACTAACGCCTCCAACTCGGAATCCGTCACAATATATTCAAATCTACGAATGTGGGAAACCATTTGCTTCTTTCGGATTCCCTCATCATGAGAAGCCTGAAAATACTGATGTACGCGCTTTGTAAGACTCAACGCCTTTCCGATATAGATGATGGCATCTTTTTCATCATGCATAATATAAACTCCCGGTTGATCCGGGAGTTTTGTAAGTTCTTCTTCAATATTAAACATATGTATCTCCTGCAGCGATATCAATATGTTGACCTTTGGTATTTGCAGACAATTCTTCTTTCCCTTCGTCTACAAACATCTCTTCCTGTTTTTCTTCCGCAGTTTCTTCTATGCCCATCATTTCGCGATAAAGGCCCATAAATTCCTTACCGGAAATAGTTTCATGTTCATAGAGGTAATCGGAAATCTTATCCAAAATATCTCGATGTTCTTCCAAAAGGGAATATGCTGTTTCGTAGCATTCCGTAATCATGGAAAGAACTTCTTTGTCGACTTCTGCCGCTGTCTCTTCTCCGCAGGTTAAAGATGCACGACCTTCCAAATACTGGCTTTCTACCGTAGCAAGCCCCATCATACCAAATTTCTTACTCATACCGAATCTGGTTACCATGTTTCTCGCAATGGATGTTGCATTTTCAATATCATTGGCAGCTCCGGAAGTATAGGTTCCGAAGACAATTTCCTCTGCAGCACGTCCACCCATGTAAGTGGTAATCTTTGCCACCAGTTCTTCCTTTGTTTCCAAGAACTTCTCTTCTTCCGGCGTCTGTAATGTATATCCCAAAGCACCCATGGTTCTTGGAACGATGGTAATCTTTTGCACCGGTTCGGAGTTTTTCTGCAAGGCAGAAACCAAGGCATGACCTACTTCGTGGTAAGCCACATGTTTTCTTTCTTTATCACTCATAGCCCGGTCTTTCTTCTCTTTACCGCCTACAGCCACAAGTTCAAAAGCTTCAAACAAATCTTCTTGATTTACAAATTTTCTGCCTGCTTTAACAGCAATAATTGCAGCTTCATTTATAATGTTTGCCAAATCGGATCCCACCAATCCAGCAGACGCTAATGCCAAAGCCTCTAAATCCACAGTCTCATCCATGTGAACATCTTTGGCATGAACCTTTAGCGTTTCCACACGTCCCTTTAAGTCTGGACGGTCAGCAATAATTCGACGGTCAAATCTTCCTGGGCGAAGTAATGCCTTATCCAAAACTTCCGGTCGGTTGGTAGCAGCCAAAATCAAAACACCCTTGGAGGAATCAAATCCGTCCATTTCCGCCAAAAGCTGATTCAATGTCTGCTCACGCTCATCGTTACCTCCGCCATATCTGGAGTCACGGCTCTTACCGATGGCATCAATCTCATCAATAAAAATAATACAAGGCGCCTGTTTTTGCGCTTCTTTAAACAAATCTCTTACACGGGAAGCACCGACACCAACAAACATTTCTACGAAATCAGAACCTGCCAAAGAAAAGAAAGGTACCCCTGCTTCTCCCGCAACTGCTTTCGCCAACAGTGTTTTACCTGTTCCCGGAGGGCCCACCAAAAGAGCACCCTTTGGAAGTTTCGCTCCAATGGAGGTATACTTCTTGGGATTGTTCAAAAAGTCTACCATCTCCTGAAGAGATTCTTTGGCCTCATCCTGTCCTGCCACATCAGCAAAGGTTACACCGGTGCTTTTTTCAACGTATACCTTTGCGTTGCTTCTTCCAACGCCCATGGCACCGCCACCCATGTTTCGCATAAACAGGCCAAAGAGCACCCACAGAATCAAAAGGGGAACCACAAAGCTCAAAACATTGTATATAATAGCCGAAGTATTACCGGAACTTCCTCTTTTTACTTCTACGTTATGCTCTTTCAAAAGCGGCAACAATTCTTCATCATTTAAGTATCCGGTGTAATAGGTCACTTCCAAATTCTGACCGGTACTTTTCAAATAAGTGTCTGCCACTTCCTGTTGTTCTTTGGAGGCGGTAAAATCAGAATCCTCATTTAAGGTAATGGAAATGGTCTCACTGGTAATTTCCACAGATTTCACCTGATCCTCTTCCACCAAATCAATAAACTGGGTATAGCTGATTTCTACCTTTGTGGCAGATGCTCCGCTGTTCCAAAAATAAGTTGTAATCAAAAGAGCAATCAGCGAAAACAGCACCAGTATCATAAGAGGCTGATGATTATTGTTTTTGTTTTCGTTTCCGCCGTTTCGGTCTTTGTTATTGTTTTCGTTCATGTAATCCTCCGAATCTATTACTGTCTTCCCCTCTTTGAAAGTAGTGAAATTATAAAATTAAATTTCATACAACGCAATAGATATCCCGTATATTTAATAAATTTTTAAGATTTAAGAAAGAATCGCCTGATCGTTCGTAAATTCTGTTCCGGAAACCTCTTCAAATTTATGTAACAAGTCTTCAATGGTAAGATTCTTCTTCTCTTCACCGGAAATATTCAATATGATTTTTCCTTCATTCATCATAATCAAACGGTTTCCGTGAACAATGGCATCCCTCATATTGTGGGTAACCATCATAGTGGTGAGGTTGTTCTCTTTGATCACCTTTTCTGTAGCATCCAATACGGTAGCTGCAGTTTTCGGATCCAATGCTGCCGTATGCTCATCCAATAAGAGAAGCTTCGGCTTTTGCATGGTTGCCATCAAAAGAGTCAACGCCTGACGCTGTCCACCGGACAAAAGTCCAACCTTCGCTGTCATTCGATCCTCAAGTCCCAAATCCAACTCCTTCAGCAAATGGTAATACCGTTCTTTTTCCTCTTTGGTAATTCCCCAACGAAGGCCTCTGGATTTTCCTCTTCTCGCTGCAAGAGCAAGGTTTTCTTCAATTTCCATATCTGCTGCAGTTCCTGTCATAGGATCCTGAAATACTCTTCCAAGATATGCAGCTCTTTTATATTCACACAGCCCTGTTACATCTACGCCATCAATCTCGATGGTTCCTTCATCTACCGGCCACACTCCTGCTACCGCGTTTAACAAGGTAGACTTTCCGGCACCGTTTCCTCCGATTACGGTAACGAATTCACCCTCTTCCAAGGTCAAATCCACTCCGTTTAAGGCCACCTTTTCATTGATGGTTCCGGGATTGAAGGTTTTATGTATATTGGTTACTCTCATCATTTTGCGCTACCTCCTCTTTTCCCCGCTTTACGGAAAGAATTCTGTGACTGTCCCTTTAAATAAGGCGCAGCCAAAAAGATAGCAACAATAATTGCCGTAAACAATTTCAAATCGTTGGTAGGCATCTTTAGCCATAACACTACACCGATGACAATGTAATAGATAATTGCACCCACTACCACGAAGGTAAGACGTAAGACAAAGTTCATACGTTTTCCAACAATGGCATGTCCGATTACTTCACCAATAATTACCGCAGCCAATCCGATTACGATCGCACCACGGCCCATATTGATATCGGCAAAACCCTGATACTGGGCAATCAATCCACCGGACAACGCCACAAAACCGTTACTTAATGCAAGGGCAATCACCTTCATAAGGTTGATGTTGATTCCCTGGGCGCGGCTCATTGCCGGGTTGTTACCAACGGCACGAATAGCACTTCCCTGTTCTGTTCCGAAATACCAGTACATAATTCCAATGATTACCGCAACAAAGGCAACGGAAATCACCATTGTTTTGGGTAAGTAACGAAGAGACACAAGCAAAGGATACTGGTTCACGTTTACCGCTAAGTTTGAGCCTCCAAGAATATTTAAGTTCACGGAGTAAAGAGCAATCTGGGTCAAAATTCCGGCTAAAATTCCGGGAATGCCCAAAAGGGTATGTAGCAATCCTGTTACAAGTCCCGCCAAAATACCCACGCCAAAAGCTGCTGCCAATGCAACCGGAGCGGGAACTCCGTTTAAAATCAAAACCACACAAATTGCTCCGCCGGTTGCCAGAGAACCATCCACTGTCAAATCCGCGAAATCCAAAATTCGAAATGTTAAGTATACGCCGATTGCCATAATGCCCCAGATCATACCCTGAGCCACATCTCCGGGCAATGCATTTATTAAGTTAACAAAAGACATTGTTTCCTCCAAAACTGTTTCTGCCGGGCACATAGCCCGGCAAAAATAATGATTTATTCTTCAATCGCTTCGTAATCCTCCGGTACGGTAATACCGAGAGCCTCACAAACTTCCGGATTGTATTCTTTCTTAACTTCTTCAGCAAACTGAATATCCATTTCTCCGGGATTGGTGTTGTTTACTAAAATATCATAAGCCATAAGACCTGCCGCATATCCAATGTCATAGTAATCAATGGACAAGGTTGCCACTCCGCCGCCGGCACAAATGCCTTCTTCTCCGGCAATAATGGGCTTTGCTGCAGCTGATGTAATGTTGTTAATGTTTTCAATACAGTTCGCTGCCGTATTATCGGTAGGAATGTAAATAACATCTGCTTCGTCACAGGCAGCCTGTGTAACCTGAGCCACGTCATTGGAATCAGAGAACGTAAAGTCTTTTACCTTGTATCCATACTCTTCCAAATACTTTGTAATGGTTTCTGCCTGATACTTGGAATTGGTTTCTGCTGAGCAGTATAAAATTGCAACCGTCTTTGCTTCCGGGAATAATTCATTTACCATATCAGCCTGCTGATCCAAAGGAGCCAAGTCTGATGTACCGGTAACGTTGATTCCGCTCTTTCCTTCCCAATCAGATGCCTTAATATTTAAAGCAGTTGCATAATCTGTAATGGATGTTGCCACAATGGGAATATCTCCCGTAGCTGCAGAAGCAGCTGATAAAGAAGCTGTAGCATTGGCCATAATCAAATCGTATCCGGAAGATACGAATCCGTTTGTAATGGTTGCACAAGTTGCTGAATCACCAGCAGCATTTTGTTCATCAAAGGCTACATCATCCCCTAGCTTTTCTGTAAGTGCTGCTTTGAATCCTTCTGTTGCTGCATCCAATGCTTCATGCTGTACCAGCTGGCAAATACCAACTGTATATTTTGCATCTGACAGGTTTCCTTCCTCAGAAGCGCTGTCAGATTCCTGTGCGCCCCCACATGCAGACAACCCCATCATCACAGTGGTCATACATAACAGTACTGCAAATAGTCTTTTTTTCA
>ODAI014829982.1_pt1 | contig 24635 bp, 18 predicted proteins | sample 1539321 | NCBI WGS metagenome assembly ODAI01 (sample SAMN02144231, study PRJEB22623) | gut metagenome | biome: sheep rumen | host: Ovis aries | place: New Zealand
AACAGTACGAATCCCGATGCGAGAGTGGCGTGTCCGCAAAGTCCAACCTCGCAAGTTGGTGTAAACCAGCGTAAGCGGTAGCCCGTTGCTTCCTTCACTACGAAGGCTGTTTCCGAGAGGTTGTTTTCCATGGCAATGCTCATCATCAGCTGTTCGTCTGGCCACTGGTCCATAACGCAAACGGCTGCGGGGTTGCCGTGGAAGGGTTTGTCGGTGAAGGCGTCTACTATATACTGGTTCATACGGATGATTTTTTTGGTAAAGATAGGCAAATAAATGTTAGAATCGGCTCTTAGGGGTGGCTCTGTAACTTGTTGGGGCGCTGGTCGACCTAATTTCCCTTGCTGGATGGTGTTTAATTTGCATATACTCCAAATTTTTCGTTTCTTTGAAGAATAAATTGGCTAGGAGTGCCCTGTAGGGGGTTCTTCACTTGAAATCTTAGTGAATGAAGAAACGTTTATTTGCATATATTGCTCTCTTTCTGTGTCCCTCTTTCGGGGCGGTCGACGCAATGGCCGAAGCCTCAAAGAAAGAAATCCAGCAGTACGAGAAAGCGGTTATTCTTATGAACGAAGGTCGCTATAGCGAGGCTTTGCCCATATTCAAACAGTTGGTGCGCAACAACAAGAACTTTGTTGATGCTTCTTGGTCGCTTGCCGAACTGTATGGCCTGATGGGCGATGACGGAAAGCGCATACAGGCTTTGCAGTATGTTGCTAAACCTAAGGTCGAACGCTATTGGAACTCTATGATGCGCTTGGCTGCGGCTTATCACGAGACGTGTAACTATCAAGAGGCTATTAATGTCTATAAGCAGGTTCCGTCGTCTGAATTTGGCTATTATAAGATGGCACAGCCGAAAATTGCGGAATGTGAGGCGGCTATCAAACTGATGGAATCGCCTGTGCCTTATGTTGCTAGCAATATGGGCCCGAACATCAATACCGAGTTCGACGACTATTGGCCTAGCATTACTGCCGACGAAGGCTTGTTCTCCACCACGGTGAAGTTGAACAAGCGTGAGGGTGAAAGCTCTTTTGGCAAGAATGTGCAAGAAGATATATTTGTTGACAAGAAGTCGGCCGATGGTAGTTGGCCTAAAACACAGAATGCGGGTTCTTGCATTAACACCATACATAACGAGGGGGCACAAAGCTTCTCGCTCGACGGACGTTACATGTTCTTTGTGGCGTGCAACCGCCAGGGTGGTAACGGTAGCTGCGACATTTATTATTCGGTTCGCCAGGGCGATGGCTGGAGTAAGTCTATTGTGCCTGTAGCTCCGCTCAATACCAAGTATTGGGAGTCGAACCCGTCGTTAAGCCCTACGGGTGACAAACTGTATTTCACGAGTAACCGACCCGGTAGCATTGGTAAGAACGACATCTGGGTGGTCGATGTGACGATTAAACAAGATGGACTTCTTGAATTCTCGAATCCGAGAAACCTGGGTCCTAAGGTGAACACGAAGGAAGATGAAATGTCGCCTTTCATCCATGCCGATAACCAGACGCTCTTCTTCTCTTCACGAGGCCGTGGCGGTTTGGGCAAATACGATGTGTTTGTTTCGTATAAAGACGGCAAAGGTGGCTGGACCGAGGCTAAAAATATCGGCTATCCGTTGAATACCTGTAAAGATGAGATTGGCTTTGTGGTGAACGCCTATGGCGACAAGGCTTATTTCAGCAGCAACGGACAGGAGAAGAACGGACGAGGAAGGGACATCTACGAACTGAAACTGCAGGAAGGTAATGCTCGCCCCGTTAAGCGGATGAAGTTCGCTAAGGGAAAAATTGTTGATGCCGACACTAAAAAGCCTGTTATGGCACAAATTGATGTTTACAGCATCAAGAATAACGAAAAGGTGTTCAAAAGCGTCAGCGACAGCAAGACGGGCGAGTTCATCAGCTGTGTGCCCGAGGGTGAGGATGCTGGTGTGAATGTCGACCGTAAGGGATATTTGTTCTATTCGGAATACTTCGATGAGAACCAGAAGGTGAAGTTCCCTGAAAAGGGCGTCGTTATGGAGAAAATTGCGGTGGGTAAGAAAATCACCTTGAAGAATATCTTCTTCGACTTCGACAAGTTTACCCTTCGCCCTGCTTCCCACCACGAGTTAGACCGACTGGTTCAGTTTTTGAAAGATAATCCACAAGTCCATATCCGCTTGGAGGGGCATACCGATTCTAAGGGTAACCACGACTACAATGTTACTCTTTCCGAAAACCGTGCGAAGGTGGCGTACGACTATCTGGTAGCACGACGTATTGCTAAAGACAGGTTGGAATACAAGGGCTTTGGACCTGATAAACCGATTGCGTCAAATTCTACTGCCGAGGGGCGTGCGCAGAACCGCCGTACCGAGGTTATTATTACTGCTAAATAGACAAAAAGTCTAACTGATTTTTATCCATGGATAATGTTTTTATAACTCAGACCTCTCATTTTTATCCGAACGAGCCTGTTCCTAATGACGAAATGGAAGACTATTTGGGATTGGTAAACAATAACAAATCTTTGTCCCGACCCATCGTCCTTCGTAACAATGGTATCAAGTCACGTTATTATGCGCTCGATAAGCAGGGCAATATGACTCATTCGTCCATCCAGATGGCGGCTAACGCTATTCGTGGACTAGAGGAGGAAGGGTTTAAGTTGTCTGATGCGGATGTGCTTGCCTATGGAACCGCATCGCCCGAACAGTTCATGCCTTCGCCTGCCGCTATGGTGCATGGCGAGTTGCCTGAAGCTGGAAATATGGAGGTCGTTTCGTTCCAAGGTTCATGTTGTACTAGTGCCGAAGCGTTGAAGTATTGTTGCTATGCGTTGGCGTCTGGCGATGCCGACGAGGCTATCTGTGCCGCTTCTGAACGAACTTCTGCCCTTTTGCGTGCCGAGAATTTCAAGGCCGAGGGTGATGTTATTGCTTTGAATAAAAGGCCGATTCTGGCTTTCGAAAAAGATTTCCTGAGATGGATGCTGAGTGATGGTGCTGCTGCCGTTCGCTTGTCTAGAAAACCCGCCGAAGGACGACTCTCGCTCAAAGTGGAGTGGGTGGAACTGACTTCCTTCGCTAACGAACTTGAAACGTGTATGTATTTGGGCGCTGAAAAGAATGCCGATGGCACTCTGAGGGGGTGGAACATGTTCCCGCAAGACGAGTGGCTGCCTAAGTCGGTCTTCTCGCTTAAGCAAGATACACGTTTGCTGGGCGACAATATCGTGAAACTAGGCGGGCTCTTCCTTGAACGCATTATGAAGAAGCGTAACTTCTCTGGCGAAGACGTCGATTGGTTCCTCCCACACATGTCTTCTCTCTTCTTTAAAGACCAGATGAAGCAGAATATAGAGGAACTGGGACTTGTTGTCGACGATGACCACTGGTTCTACAATTTGCCTCGTATAGGTAATGTGGGCTCTGTTTCGGCGTTGGCAATGATCGACGAACTCTACCACTCGGGCAAACTGAAGAAGGGGGAGCATTTGTTGGTCGCTGTTCCTGAAAGTGCGCGCTTTACTTATGGTTATATTTATTTGACAGTTTATTAATCACTATATTATAATGAAAGTTGAAGATGTTCCTCAAGACGGCAAGTTCCTAGTGGATTCGGTTGCCCGCGACGTTTGTTATGCTGTAGACGAGCAGGGTAACTATCAGGCGGTTGTCAGTAAGGGATGGGATGTAAAGGCGGACGCTTTGCAGATTGTGCTCGACGATGTTATCGAGCAGTGCGAGCCGATTCGTCAGCGGGTGTTGCGCCACGAGGTTAGCCCCTTGGCCTACCACATGGAGAAAAACCTGATGGATATAGATATGTTGGCCGATAATTCTGGCATTTCAAAACGTAAGGTGAAAAAGCATATGGAATACGACGAGTTCCAGAAACTCGACCGCGAAACGCTCGAAAACTATGCCTATACACTGCGTATTACTGTCGATGAGTTGGTTACTGTGCCTGAAAAGTAAGTTGATGTTATGGAGTTAGATTTTATACACAAGCCTGCAGGCCATTGCGAAAATGGCGTTACTGCTAATATGATGCGTTTTTATGGGTTCGATTTGCCCGAACCTCTTATTTTTGGTATCGCCTATGGTATGTTTTTTTCGCACATACCGTTTATAAAACTGGCCGGTTTACCGGTTTCCTCTTTCCGTACGTTCCCTGGTGCCTTGTTCGGACGTGCAACTAAAGCGTTGGGCTTTAAATCCACTACAGAACGCTTCCTGATAGAGGAGAATGCAATGAAGAAGTTAGACGAGAAACTGGCCGAGGGTATTCCGGTCGGTTGTGTGGTGGGTATGTATTACCTTCCTTATATGCCGATAGAGTACCGCTTCCCTTTCAACGGACACAATATCTGCATTGTGGGACGCGACGAGGCGGCCGGTACCTATACGGTGAGTGACCCGAACTGCATAGAAAAGGTCACTATCAGCCGAAAAGATTTACAGAAGGTGCGTTTCACCAAAGGTGGAACTTATCCGCTTTTCGGCCAAATGTACTGGATTAACAAGGTGCCAAAGCAGTTGCCAGACCTTAAGCCGATTGTGCTGAAGTCTATACAGAAAAACTGCTGGTTTATGACTTCCGAGCCTTCTGTTATTCCGTTCTTCGGATGTAATGGTATCGATTATTTGGCTTCACGTATCTCGACTTGGAAAGAAACCCTTGGCGAACGTAAGGCTGCCCTCAATCTGGCTCAGATTATCCGTATGTTGGAGGAAATTGGTACTGGTGGCGCTGGTTTCCGCTTTATGTATGGCGCCTACCTGCAACTGGCGGCCCAGATTACTGGCGAGAACCAGTTTAAGGAATTCTCTGAGCGTATTACGGCTATTGGTGACGATTGGCGCACTTTCGCGTCCGATGCGGCCTCTATCTTTAAACGTAGGAAAGATGCCTGTACATACGATCATGTGGCTGCCCAAATTGCCGCAATCGGCAAACAGGAACGTGCTTTCTACAACGACTTGGTTAAAGTAGCGAAAGCGGTAAAATAATCACGATGTAATAACGAAAAAGGGCGACTCCTGAGAGTCGCCCTTTTTCGTTTATTGTTTGCTGGCTTTTTTCGCTTTCCACAGAAAGTAGATGATGAGGAAGAGTATCAGGGCGAATAAGCCCCAATAGGTGAGCACTGTCCTTATGCTGGTGCTTTCGCCTGGCCACTTTACGCTTTTTTGTTCGTGGTCGTAGTAGAGCTCGTTATTGGGCAGTTTTACACCTATGCCTGGGTTGACCTGGTCGTAGACTGTAGCCGGTACTTCTGTCAGATAGAGCGAATCGGCATAACTGACGGTCAGTAAGTAGCCGATGGTAACACTGCCTTTGCATTCGGTGTGCGACACGCGTTTGTCTACGATGCTGTAGTCGGTAAGTGTTTCACGATGTATGCTCTCGTCGATGTAGTGCGATGTCACGCTTATTGTTCTCGAGGTCAGTCTGACGCCTAGCGCTGCACAGACAACCGCCATCAGGATGTAGATGTATTTGTTCATTTCTTGATCTATGTTTCTGCAAATATACTTAAAAGACCTTTCTCCTAAAGTTTTTCTGCCCGTATAAGACTTGCCCTTTTTGTCGCCTGTTGGACTACTGCGGTGGCTGATTTGGCGTTGATTGATGTGTGAATAGATGTACTTGCACTTTTTGTGGTAATATTCGCATTCGCTTCTATTCTGCGCCAAGTACTGCAATACTGCAAGTTATGGGTTTTTGAGTAGGATTTTTCTGATTTTTCGGAAATAATTGCTCCTAGTGGCGCTGTAAGGTTTGTAAGAAGGCTCAAAACAATAAAAAAAGCGGAACAGATGCCTGTTCCGCTTCCTATTGTAATTGCTCTTTACTTGTGCAGTTGGTCGAAGATGTACTTGCCCGATTCGGTCAAAATGCTCTTGTCGAATGGCTGCATGTTGCCGTCGTCCCACTTGAGGGCGGCGCATACACCGCCGTCTGAACTGAAGCTCCAGTTACACCAGCTAACCACTTGTTTGCCGTCGTTGTTACCGTTGAAGATGTCCATCCACATATCCGACAAGTCTGGGCGGAAGTTGGTCCAGCCGCTAGCGTCGGTGGTTCCCCATTCGGTGACGAAAATAGGGAGTGTCTTTAACAAGCATGGAATGGTGTCGCAACCGTTCTTGAATATCTTCATAAAGTCAATATCCCAGAATTTAACAGCGGTCTCATCGTGGCGGCCGTCGTTATGGCTGGCTGCATAGAAGTGGAAGGTATACATCAGGTTGTTGTATGCCTGGCCCTTTTCGTCAACTGGCTCGTGGCCGATAACGTCTTGTGGACGTTGTGACCAGTGTGGGGTACCGCAAATGCAGACAACATCTTTGTCGTACGAGCGGATGATTTTCAGCATCTGTTCGCAGTGTGGTTTGATGTGTTCTAGCCATGTAACGCGTGGGTTCCAGTATTTCGGACCGTTGTCGTTGTATTTCTCGTTTTCGAAGTTCAAGCCGTTAGGCTCGTTGCACAATTCATAGAGAATGTGCTTTTGGTTCTGGTAGCGGCGCGCGCAGTAGGTGAAGAAGTCAGCGGCAAGGTCTTTGCCGGTGCGCGGGTGCTTGCGGTAAAGGGCGCTCATTGGGTTGCCTGGCGAGAGCACGTGCCAGTCAATCAGCAGGTACATACCCTGTGCTGCGGTCCATTTTACCAAACCGTCTACATATACGTCGCGGTGGTTGCTGTTGTAGGCGTATCCGCCTTCTTCATCAACATAGATGGCGATACGGAAAATGTTGGCGTTCCAGTCTTTTCTGAGGGCGGCCATGTTGGCTTCTGTTACGTTGGCTGCACCCTTCCATTGCAGGCCGTGCGAACTCATACCGCGCAGTTGTACAGGTTTCCCGTCTGCGCTGCACAGGCAGCGGACACCTGCCGCGTTGGTGTCTACTTTCAACTTGCCCCATTGGTCTACTGGCGAACCCTTCGGATAGGTTGGGGTTGGAAGTATTTCTACGTTGGCCGAAGCGCTGTCTATGGTGCCGAATGAGGTTACTGAGGCGTTAACGTCAAGTTCTCCGTTCGACTGCTGTGGCTGTTTTGCGTTGTCGCAGGCTGTTAGTGTGAGTGCTGCGGTTGTCATTGCCCAAAAAAGTCTTTTCATGGTTGATGATGTGTTGATTATTAGAAAGGCAACCCGCACAGATATGGGTGTGGGTTGCCTTTGTTTGTTTTGTATAATTAGGTTACTGTTTTGAACCTTTTACTACTGTATGGTACTTCTCGTGGAATTTCTTGTAGATATACTTACCCGATTCGGTAAGGATCTTTTCGTCGAATATATCCATGTTTCCGGTGTTCCAGTTCAGAGCAGCACAAGAACCGCCTTCTGCGCTGAAGTTCCAGTTACACCAGCTGACTACCTGCTTGCCGTCGTTGTCGCCGTCGAAAATCTTCAACCAGCGGTCGCTGAGGTCAGGACGGAAGTTTGCCCAACCGCTCGCGTCGGTAGTTCCCCATTCGGTAACGAAGATTGGAAGTTCTTTCAAAATACAAGGTGTTTTCTTGTCTCCTTTCTGGAAGCGGGTCATAAAGTCGTTATCCCAGGCCTTTACGGCTGTCTCGTAGTGCTGGCCGTCGTTGTGGGTTGCTGCGTAGAAGTGGAAGGCGTACATAATGTTCTCGTATACCTTTCCGTTCTCGTCAACTGGCTCTTTGCCGATAACCTGTTCCGGATTTTGGTCGTACATAGGTGTTCCGCAAACTACCACTACGTCTTTGTCGTAGGTGCGGATAATCTTCAACATCTGCTCGCAGTATGGCTTGATGTGGTTTTCCCAAGTAACGCGTGGCTGTTCGGCCCATGCCCATTTGCCACCGCCAAAGTTTTCGTTCTGGTAGTTCTCGCCGTTAGGCTCGTTACACAATTCGAACAATACGTGGCTTTGTTTCTGGTAGCGGCGGGCACAATAGGTGAAGAAGTCGGCGGCTACGTCCTTGCCGTTGTCGCGGCGGTTACGGTAAACGCGGCTCTGTGGGTTGCCTGGCGAGAGTACGTGCCAGTCAATCAGCAGGTACATACCTTGTGCTGCGGTCCACTTTACGAGGTCTTCAATATAGCGGCTGCGGTGGGTTGGGTTGTAGGCGTAACCGCCTTCCTCGTCCACATAGACTGCAATACGGAATACGTTGGTGTTCCAGTCGTTACGCAGGGCACGGATGTTTGATTCGGTCAGACAAGCTACGCCGGCCCACTGCATACCGTGCGACACCATGCCGCGCAGCTGGACGGGGTTGCCGTTCTTATCGCAGAGGCAGCGGACGCCCTGCTTGTTTTTCCCAACTTTCAATTTACCCCATAACTGTACGGGTGAGCCGATTGGGTAAGTAGGTGCGGTTAAAATCTCGCAATTGATAGATGCGCTGTCTACCCATCCGAACGATGGGGCGTTTTCAGTGTCAAGTCCTGGTGGAACGTAGTTGTTAGACTGCTGCGCCATAGTTAGCGATGCACAGAAAGTCAGTGCTAATGCCGATAGTCCAAGTCTGTTAAGCATTTCGTATTGTGTATTTTTTAGTTTGTCGTTCTATTGTTGCAGTTCATTCTGCCTTATTTTTGCAAATTTAAGAAAAAAAGTAGAATAAGAACCAAAGAATAATTACATCTTGTTCTCGGCATTTGTTAAATTTGCACAATAGAATTTATTGGATATGAAACAGTTTTTGAAAATGGTATTGGCCGCTTTTGTGGGAATGTTTGCTTTCCTTTTTGTCGGCCTTGTTATTGTGCTTGTTTTTTCGGCTTCTGCCTCTGCACCTTCTGCTGTGAAAGAGGGTTCTGTGTTGCACCTCCGCCTGGAGGGTGAGTTAGACGAACGCTCGCAAGAAAGTGTCTATACTTCGCTGGGTCTCGCCGACTATAAAATAGGCCTCGATGATATTCTGCTGGCTATTTCTGCCGCTAAGACCGACGATAATATCGAGGGTATCTTTTTGGAGCCTGGGGCGCTCGTGTGCGGCTCGGCTTCTCTCTCCGAAATCCGTTCGGCTTTGCTCGATTTCCGCTCTTCCGGCAAGTTTGTCTATGCCTATTCGGGGGCCTATACACAGGGCGCCTATTTCCTTTCTACGGCTGCCGATTCGGTTTTCCTTAATCCGTCTGGTACGGTCGACTGGCGGGGTATGGCTTACCGTTGCAGTTTCTACAAACGCTTGTTAGAGAAGGTGGGTATTGAAATGCAGGTTGTGAAAGTGGGTGTCTACAAGTCGTTCACCGAACAGTATACGAACGAGAAGATGAGCGATGCCAACAGAGAGCAGATGAAGGCGTTTGTTGGTGACATTTGGAAGACGGTTTCCGATTCGGTGGCTGTTGCGCGTAACATTCCTGCCAACGTTCTGCAACTGGCGGCCGACAGCATGCTCTCGTTTCAATCGGCCGACAGTGTGTTGGCTATGGGGATGGTCGATGTATTGGCTTATCGCGACGAGGTGCTCAAGTGCTTGAACAAGCGTCTGGGAAAGGATTCTACGGCTAAGATTCCGACCATTTCTCCTACCGATTATGTGGCGCAGTTGCTCCCTTCCGATAATGGGGGCGACGAAGTGGCGGTTGTTTATGCTGTGGGCGAAATCGATAACGGTAACACCGACGGCATCAATACCGAAAATCTGTCGAAGGAGTTGCTGAAACTGGCGAATAACGACGAGGTGAAGGCTGTGGTGCTGCGCGTGAACTCTCCGGGTGGAAGCGCCTATGGTTCCGAACAGGTGTGGCATGCCTTGCAGGTTCTGAAACAGAAAAAAACGCTGGTGGTCAGCATGGGCGACTATGCGGCTAGCGGTGGTTACTATATTTCTTGCGGTGCTGACCTTATTGTGGCTGACCCGCTTACCATTACTGGTTCGATTGGTATTTTCGGTGTGATTCCGAACATCGGGCCTCTTGCCGATAAAATTGGCTTGGATTACGACGTGGTTAAAACGAGTGAGGGTGCCGACTTCCCACGGGTAATGGGACCGATGACTCCTGTACAACAGCGGCGTGTGCAGAATTATGTGAACAATGGCTATGCTTTGTTCACCAAACGCTGTGCCGACGGTAGAAAAATGGACCCTGCAGCTTTGGAGGCTATTGCACAGGGCCGGGTGTGGAGTGGTTACAGTGCCGTTCGGATTGGATTGGTCGACACGTTGGGAACTCTTTCTGACGCTACCAGAATTGCGGCCGATTTGGCCAACCTCTCTGACTATCATGTTAAGGACTATCCGGCTAAGCCTACTTTGTGGGAGTCGATGATGGAGACGCCTTCGCTGGGTACGCAAATGTTTGCTCCGAAGGAGTTCGAACGCGAAAAGAAGGCCATTGAGCAGTCGCTCAAACTCGATATCCTTCAGGCGGCTTTGCCTTTCAATCTGGTCATCGAATAAAATAAGCCCCCGATAACTTTTTTGTTAAAGGGGGCTATTTTTTTTAATTCTTTTTGTGCTGGCTGAACCGCAGTAGGTCGGGACGGTATTCAAAGTGCATGGTGTCGTAGTGGTACCAGCGTGCACCCGATACAAAACCGTGTTTCTCGAAGATGCGGATTATCTCGTGGGGTATGCGGTTGACGTACCTGATGTCGTCTTTCTCTTCTTTCCCCGGATTTGACCAACGCCAGAAGTCGGAGTACTTTGTACAGATGTCGATGGTTATGCCGTAGCTGTGCGCGCTTAGCCTGTTGCTGCCTCGTACCGCACGCCAGTTAAAGGTCGACGATTGCGAAAAGTATTTCTGGTAGGTGGGGGGCAGGGTGGCGGCCAAGTCTTTTGCTACCGTTCGCAAACTGTCGGCGGCGCCATTGACGGCCGTAAACAACAGTTTTTGTCCAAACCAGTCTACCTTCACCAATTGGCTCAATACTTTCTGTTTGTTTTTACCATACATGTGCTTGAAGATGGCCTCGTTCCGAATTCTCCCCGGGTCGTAATTCTTTTTGGGGTGCCATACGCTGGTGTCGTAGGGTTGTGAGAACATGTCTTCGGGGTCGGCGTTGTCCATCTTTTGGGTGTGCGTTTTTTGCTGTCCGTCGTCATAGACCAGCGTACTCCCATCCGAAAGGATCAGGCAGTTGTCTTTATACCCTTTCACAAATTGCGGGTAGCACGCAATCAGGCATTCCGCTCCAAACGGTATAGTGTCTTTGGCCACAGGTGTCACCGGTGCCTCTTGCCGAAGCGCCTCTTGCTGGTTGGGTGCGTCTGTCACTTGCGCGCTTGTGCAGGCACTGTTTGCCAGAAGCGTAAGCAAGGCCGTTGTTAGATGTAGTTTCCCTGTTTTCATTGTTCTGTTTACAAGTCAGTCCACCGCATAACATGTTTGCCATAGAAGGGCCATTCGGGCGTGTCTATTGGCAGGTCGGGGTCGTCCACTTTTTCTAGCTCGAACCAGGGCGAGTTGTTGTCGTAGCGGTTGGCCAATATCTCTATTTCTTGCGCGGGCATATAGCTTTGGCTGAACATCAGTTTTATTTTTTTGCCGCTCTTCTCGTGCAGAACGTCCATTATGGTTACTGCGTGCCCTGGCGAGTTTCCGTACACGAGCATGTCGCCTGGTTGTACTTCGCTGAGCTTTATTTTGCGTAATTCTTTCGAAAGCGACAGCGTTCCGCAATAGGTGAACACGAAGGACAGGTATTTCCTGAAGTTCTTGTAGCTATAGTCTGGCTGTGCGTCTTTGCTCCACGATGCCTTCCAGTTCTTGTCGAAGTGAACGCGGTAGCCGTCTGCCCACTTACGGAATCTGATGTCGAACCCCGGTGTATTCTTAAAGTGTATTTTGTCGTACATCTTTTTCTCCCACAGGTATTCTGCCCGCAACCTGATGCAGGCATCGGCGCACTGTTGCAGGTCTTTGCCGATAAGGTCGTAGGTCAGTACGCCTATTTGACATTTGTTGGCCTTTTCTACGCCGTTGTAGTAGTGCGTATTGTAGTCAATGGGGTGCAGACTGCGGTTTAACAACCAGTTCCCATAGTCGTCGGTCGCTCTTCGCTCGTAGCGCGGGTCCAGATTGGTGTACCGTGTGGCTATAGTTGTGCCTTTGGGATTTATCTGGTAGGTGGACTTGTCAGACTGTTCGGTCGCGCTCTCGTTGTCGACGAGGCTGTCTGGTAGGTCCTTTGCCGGCGTGGTGTTCGATGCGGTGCTCGTATTTACGGAACATCCGCATAGCAGTGTCGTCAGCGAGCATCCGCATGCTATGGTTAGTTTGAGTAGGTTGTTCATTAGCATTGCCTGTTTTTTATATTCTCGACACGCTGGTAACGCCCTTTACCGATTTTATTTTCTGTATGAGCGATTCCAAACTTTCGGCGTCGTTCAGTCTGACGCTGATGTGGCCCTGGAACAGGCCGTCTACCGAGTCTACCGATATGGAGCGTAACGATACGTCGGGTTCGCGTTGTATAAGTGACGAAATGTTGGTCATGATGCCGATATCGTCTTTCCCGACTACCCTTATAGTACCGATAAACTGTCCGCCGACTGATTTTCCCGACCAACGGGCCCTAACGACACGATAGCCGAAGCGGCTGATGAGTTGTGGTGCGTTCGGGCAGCTGTCTTTGTGGACTTTGATCTTTCCCTGCGACGATACGAACCCGAATATAGGGTCTCCGTAGATGGGGTTACAGCAGCGGGCCAACTCGTATTGGATGCCTTTAAGGTCTTGGTCTATCACCAGCACGTCGTCTCCGCCAGTCTTGTCGAAATTGTTGTTCGACTTCTGTTCGAAGTTCGAGGCACTCTGCGTGGTGGTCACTTCGTCGAGGTGCTTCTCTTTGCGGTAAAACTCAAGGTATTCCTCCCTTATTTTCGCCAAGTCGCACTTCTCGTTGGCCACATCGGTGTAAAACTCCATGATGTTGTTGTAGCCGACACGTTTGATGTATTTGGCCAGAATGGCGTCGTCTAGCTCTATTTTCCAGTTGCGGAATCGGCGCTGGAAGGTCTCTTTGCCTATTTCGGTGTTGGCTGACTCTTGTTCGCGCAGTAGCTGCCTGATTTTCGATTTGGCTTTGCTGGTCTGCACTATGTTGAGCCATTCTTTGGTAGGCTTTTGTGCCGACGAGGTCACTATCTCTACTTGGTCGCCGTTGTTCAGCATGTGCCTTATTGGCACATTCTTACCATTGATGCGGCCGCCTACGCATTGTGCCCCCAGGCGCGAGTGTATTTGGAAGGCGAAGTCGAGAATGGTGGCTCCCTTCGGGAACTTCCTGAGCTCGCCGGTCGGCGTGAAGACGAAGACTTCTTTGTCGTACAGGCTGAGTTTGAACTCGTCCATAGCGCTGTTTACGTCGTTGTCGTCTTGGTGTTCCAGCAGTTCGCGCACGTTGGCCAAGAATTGGTCGAAGTCGTTTTCGCTCTTTACTCCCTTGTATTTGAAGTGGGCGGCCAGACCTTTTTCTGCAATCTCGTCCATTCGCTGCGTCCTTATCTGCACTTCCACCCAACGCCCTTGTGGCCCCATAACGGTAGTGTGCAGACTCTCGTAACCGTTCGATTTTGGTATCGACAGCCAGTCCCTCAGTCGTTTGGGGTTAGGCTGGTACATGTCGGTCACAATGGAGTAGGCCTGCCAGCATAGACTTTTTTCCTGCTCGTATGGCGCATCAATGATGATGCGTATGGCAAACAGGTCGTAAATATGTTCGAAGGTGGTGTTCTGTTTCTTTATCTTGTTCCAGATGGAGAAGATGCTCTTGGTGCGTCCCTTCATGCTGAACTTGAAACCGGCGGCCTCCAGTTTTTTCTGTACGGGCTCTATAAATGCGGCGATGTAGGCGTCGCGGGCACGCTTCGTTTGGTTCAGCTTGCCTGCTATCTCTTTGTAAATGTCGTAGTGGAGGAATTTCATCGACAAGTCTTCCAACAGCGACTTCACATGGTACAAACCCATTCGGTGGGCCAACGGCGCATACAGGAACGAGGCCTCTTTGGCTATCTGGTCTTGCTCTTCCGGACGGTAGCTTGCTATGTTCTGCAACAAGTACAGGCGGTCGCAGATGAGGATGACGATAACCCTTACGTCGTGGGCCAATGCCAGCAGCAACTGGCGGAAGTTGTCGCTCTCGAACGAGGTGTTGTGCTGGTTGCTCAACTCTTCGGTCTTTACCAGTCCGTCGAGCAGTTTGCTGGTCAGCTCGTCAACCTGCTTGTTCACTTCTTCTAGCGTGGTGAAGCCGGCGCGCACGGCCTCGAACATGATTTTTGCCTCTACTACCTGTTTGCCCAGGTTGACCTCTTGCTCTAGTATAAGGGCTGTGCTTGCTGCTCGCAACATGCTGTCGAGTGCAGATTCTGGAACTTCTGCATCTTCTGTATGCTGAAATATGGTACGGAGTCTGTCTATCTCTTCTGGGGTGAATTTATCTTCTGCTGTCTCTAGCACTTGCCGGAACTTCTCGGCTATCTCTTTCCTCTTTTCTTCCTTTTCCATGGGGAGTCCTTTCTTTTGGGGATTTTATTTTTGAATTCCTACTTTATGTAAAGATACAATTTTACGGGAACTATTCAAAATACCATTTTTATGGTAAAGACGCTGTTTTTTCAAAAATAACTTAATTTAGTGCCCCAAAACCTGCTTTTTATGCTTGAAATAGTTGGAATGGTAGCCCTTTCTATGGTGGCGTTTTTTCTTGCTGACATGGGCATGACGCCTGAGTGTGATGCCTCTATACCCGTAGGGTGTCGCACAGACGGGGGCTGGAAAATAAAGAGGGAACAGCTGCAACTGAGTGCGGTGTTCCCTTTTTTTTGTTTACATATCGTCGAACAACGAGCCTTGCATCGGTTTTCTGCGTTTGCCCATATGCTCGTAAGCCAAAGTGGTTACTTCGCGTCCGCGTGGTGTGCGCTTAATAAATCCTTCTTTTATCAGGTAGGGTTCGTACACGTCTTCCACGGTACCTGGGTCTTCGCCAAGAGCGGTAGCTATTGTGGTCAAACCCACCGGACCACCATTAAATTTGTCGATGATGGTGTTTAGCAGCTTGTTGTCTATCTCGTCTAAACCGTATTTGTCGATGTTCAACGCCTTCAGTGCGTATTCGGTAATTATCATGTCGATGGTACCGTTGCCCTTTACTTGGGCAAAGTCGCGTACACGGCGTAGAATAGCGTTGGCTATACGTGGCGTGCCTCGGCTGCGGCGGGCTATTTCAAAAGCTGCGTCGTAAACACAAGGGGTGTTCAGCAGTTTTGCCGAACGCTGGACGATTTTGGCTAGCACGTCTGCGTCGTAATACTCTAGGTGGCACTTTATTCCGAATCGTGCGCGGAGCGGAGCAGTTAGCAAACCGCTACGGGTGGTGGCGCCTACCAGAGTGAACGGATTCAGGTCTATCTGGATGCTTCTCGCATTCGGACCTTTGTCTATCATTATGTCGATGCGGTAGTCTTCCATGGCCGAGTAGAGGTATTCCTCTACAACGGGGCTCAGACGGTGTATCTCGTCAATGAAGAGCACATCGTTTTCTTCCAAATTGGTAAGGATGCCGGCCAAGTCGCCCGGTTTGTCCAATACAGGACCCGAAGTTAACTTGAATCCTACACCCAGTTCGTTTGCTATAATGTTTGAGAGGGTGGTCTTACCCAAACCCGGCGGACCATAGAATAAGATGTGGTCAAGTGGCTCGCCGCGCATTTTGGCGGCTTGCACGAATATCCGCAAGTTCTCTATTATTTTGGCTTGGCCCGAGAAGTCGTCGAAGGTTAACGGACGAAGGGCGTTCTCAAAGTCCTTCTCGCGTTCGCTGGCGCTGTCTCTTATGTCGAAGTCGTTTTCGTCCATGTGCGGGTGTTTAGTTCTCCTGCTCGTTATCGCTTTCTATTTTTACCTCTACTGCCGACTCAATGCCGTTTTCGTGGTCTTTCTTCAGACGGGTGAACAAGTCGCTGATCTTGTCTGCAATCTGGTCGGTAAGGTTGTCCTTGGTGAACAGGTTCTTAACTCGTTTGTAGAGCGTCTTGATGTTCCACCAGTAGTGGTAGGCGAAATAGTACGACAATGGCAGCGAAACACAGAAGCATGCGGTTTCGAGGCCTCCGAAGTGCTTGTAGATGAGTGTGCCGCCAATTACCATTAGCAGGAAGTGGTAGATAGGGAAGAACAGCATGTGTGCGCCCAAAGCTACCGATGAGTAGAAGCCGGTGCCTTTAGCCCATTTGTTGCACGCCCATTTTACGAATGCGAATATTGGTGAGTTGATGAGGGCACTGTACAGCGCGGGCAACGACCAGCATATTGCATAGATGATAAGGCCGAGGAGGTGACCGTCGAACGACTTTGGCATTTCTTTAATGCTGGCCCATTCCTCTATTTCGCTGTATTTCTTTCTCCATTGTTCTACCAGGGTGTCCAACTCTTTCAACTCGTTGTCGTATCTGCCCGATGCGGCCAGCTCGTCGAGGTTGCCCACTATGCGTTGGCGGGCAGCCATACGGTTGGTCTCGTTGTCGTCCCATCCCATCTGGTCGAGCATGTCGTAGTTGTAGATGTAGCTCGATGCGTAGAAGGTGTCGTAGTGCTCGTCGGTGCGTATGTCGAGCATAAGCGGACTCATGCGTCTGTAGAGCTCTGCCCTTACCTCGTTGTAGGCTACTGGGGCGTTCTCTTGGTACTTGGCATAGTACTCGCGCATGTTGATGGGTTTGCCGAAGTTTACGATCAGGTGTCCGCCACTATGGTCGTAGCTGGCATAGTCTATACCGGTAGGAACGATGTAGACGTTGTCGTTTATGCCTTGCTCGTGATAGTGGTCTTGGACGGTGAAGCCGATGCGGAACATACCTTTAACTAGCGGACGCAGTTTGCGGCGCTCTTTCTGTCCGCCTTCCGGCATCAGACAGAAGAACTCCTTGTGCTCGAGGCACTGGGCTGCCTGCTCGAACGAGTCGGCGTTCTTTTTCAGGTTGCTTATGCCGTTACGCATACGGTAGGCTGGCATTATTTTCAGCCAGCGCAGTATCTTGTCGAAAATCTTTTTCTTGAAAAGGTCGGCACGGGCCAGAAAGATGACTGGTTGTGGCGATGCTGTCAGCAAAGCCATGGCATCGGTAAATGCGTTCTGGTGGTTTGGTGCATAAATAACAGATTCTCCTTCAGGTATTTTTTCTTCTCCATTGATTTCTACTGATGAGAACCAGTGGTTATAAAGAAAACCCGCATGTAATTTAAGTATCTTATAGCCGAGAGGTATTTTATATATTTTCCCCATTTTGTTTTGTTATATTTTTATACAAAAATAGCAGTTTTTGTCTTCCTTTGCAATTCCAATTTGTTCTATTTGTCGAATTTGGGCGCTTCCACGTATTTCATGTTGCGGATTATGCCGTTGCGGTAGCGCGTCATTTTTCTGTCGGGGTGGGCAATGTTGCTTTTTAGCGGCGAGCGTAGCGATGCGGCTATGGTCGCGGCTTCTTGCTTGGTCAGGTTCATGGCCGATTTTTTCAAGTACTTGCGCGATGCGGCTTCTACTCCGTACACCCCGTCCCCCGTTTCTACTATATTGAGGTAGACTTCCAATATGCGCTTTTTCGGCCATGCGAACTCTATCAAGACGGTGAAGTACGATTCCAGACCCTTCCTCAACCAGGTCCGTTTGGGCCAGAGAAATACGTTTTTTGCGGTTTGCTGCGATATGGTGCTGCCGCCTTTCTTCCGACCGCCGTTGGCGTTGTTCTCGTAGGCGTCTTCTATCGCTTCCCAGTCGAAGCCGTTATGGCTCATAAATTTCGAGTCTTCTGCCGCTAGTGCGGCGTGGTACATGTTGGGCGATATTTTCTCTATCGACTTCCATTTTTTCTCGCAGCAGACTGGCTTGCCTTCCTTCCACTGCTCATAGCTGCGTATGCACATGAGCGGCGTCAGGTAGACGGGCACGTACCGGTAGACGAGGACGCTTAGTACCGAGGTGGTGAAAAACAGGATGAGGGCGACCTTGACTATCTTATAGACTAGCGCCTTTATCTTTCCTGATAATAAAAAGGAGATGTCCATATCATTCTTAAATTCTCTATTCTATTGTAGGGCGCACATAAACAGCATACAGAATCCGACCAGGAAGCCGAGTAGGAATCCGGCATAGATCTGTACCAAGTTGTGCTGTCCCGATGCGATGCGTGCCGATACGACCACGCCGGTTATAAGCACTACCATCGATAGGGTCAGACTGTTGCCGCTGGTGAAAAAGCCGAACGGCCATACAACGTGCAGGTGCAGCACGCAGCCCAGCCAGCAGCCTATGGCGGTGGTGTGGATGCTGATTTTCCACCAGAAATTGATTAGCGAACAGATGATGAGGCTGATGGCGCCGGAATACAGGGTGGCGTATACAACCGGATACATGCTGTTGTAGGCTAGCACGATGGAACATGCGGTCAGGCTGGTCGCACAGATCAGGTAGGGTATCACACGGTCTTCCTGTCTGGGGATGTCTACGCTCGAAATAGCCCCTTTGGCGTGTAGCCAGTGTAGCGAGAGCAGCGGAATGAGCAACGAGAACAAAATGGTGTAGGTCAAACCTATCAGCGTGTGGTAGAGGTTGATGAAACCCAACACGTAGAACAACAAAATGTTGTAGATGGGTATCAGCAAGGGGTGGAACAGCCGCAAGACTGTTCGCGCTAAATCTGTTTTCTTGGCTCTCAAATAGGTTACCATCATGTTCTTCTAGATCTCCTTACGGAGCGATGCTACTGGTATGTTCAGTTGTTTGCGGTATTTTGCTACGGTTCGGCGGGCAATAACGTAGCCGTGCTCTTTCAGTATCTCTGAAATGCGGTCGTCGGTCAGCGGGTTGCGCTTGTCTTCGTTTTGCACGCATTCTTCCAATATCTTCTTTATCTCTTTGTTCGATACCTCTTCGCCGTCTTCGGTGGTCATCGACTCGGAAAAGAACGATTTCAACGGGAAAACTCCGAAGTCGGTCATCACATATTTGCTGTTGCTCACCCTCGATATGGTCGAGATGTCGAAGCCCGTTGCGTTGGCGATGTCTTTCAGAACCATCGGACGGAGTTTTGCCTCGTCGCCGGTCATAAAGAACTCTCGCTGTTTGGTGATGATGGCCTGCATGGTTTTACGCAGGGTTTCCTGACGCTGTTTCACGCTGCTGATGAACCATTTGGCCGAATCTACTTTCTGCTTGATAAACAGGGCCGCGTTCTTGTGGTCTTCGGTCATGTTTTTACCCTTGCTCAGGCTTTCTAGCTGGTTGGCATAGTCTTCGCTTATCCTTAGTTCGGGTATGTTGCGGTCGTTGAGCGACAAAATGAGTTCGCCGTCTTCACATTCTACGGTGAAATCGGGAATTATCTGCACACTTGTGCTGCCCATCGAGCTGTCGAAACTGCTTCCTGGCTTCGGGTTCAGTTTCACGATTTCCGATACAACCCCGCGGAGGTCGTCCTCGCTCAGGTTGTATTTTTTCATGATTTTATCGTAGTGCTTTTTGCTGAAGTCGTCAAAATTGTTTTCCAGTATCTTCCGGGCGTTGGCTACCTCAGCACTCTGCTTTTTGCGTTCTAACTGTAACAGCAGGCATTGCTGGAGGTCGAACGCGCCTATGCCGGCGGGCTCTAGCGACTGGACTGTCTTCACGGCCTCGTGCATCTTCTCGTCGGGCACCTGCTTGCCGGTCTGGAACATATAGTCGTCTACCATCGACTCGGCTTCTCGGCGAAGGTAACCGTCATGGTCTATGTTGCCGATGACGTATTCGGCCAACTCTTCAACGTCGTCGTCGATGTTCTTGAGGCGGAGTTGGTCGTGCAACAGGTCGTGCAGCGACACCGATTCGGCCAGTGGCGACTCTTTTCGCTCTTCGTCGCTGTAATTGTCGGCATTCAGTTTGTAACTCGGAGTGTCGTCGTCGGTCTTGTAGTCCGACATCCGGAAGTCGGCATCGTCGTAGGCCGAGTCGGTCTCGTCGTGGTCTTCGTTCTCGCTCGGTAACTCTTCTCTACGGCTGGTCTCGCCCTCAACTTCTTCCAATACGGGATTCTCATCCAACTCTTGTTGGATGCGTTCTTCTATTTCCAGAGTCGTCGACTCTAGCATTCTAATCATCTGAATCTGCAACGGCGACAATTTCTGTTGCAGGCTCTGTGCTAATCCTAGTCCCTGTTTTGGCATAGTTGTTATGTTTTGACTACAAAAATACAAAAATTAAGGATATTCATTTTTGATTTACTGCACGATTTCATTATCTTCGTAACAGAAAAACAGTGGTATGGAAAAAACAGGAATGGAATCACTGAGTCGGGCTTTGGAAGAAGCCCGTGCCGATCTGGAAAATCCCAACTATTATGGAACTTGTCCTGATAAGGACGGACAGCGGGAATTTGCTGTTCCTGAACCTCTTCTGCATCTATTTACGGCTTCTGCTGGCTCTGGTAAAACCTGGAGGCTGGCTTTCGAGTACATCAGCCTGTTGCTGAAGGATGCCTATCTGCCTTCCGAAGGGAAAAATTCGTTTGCGGTTCTCGACAATTACCGGCATATTTTGGCCATCACTTTCACCAATAAGGCGACGGCGGAAATGAAGGACCGTATTCTCCAAAATCTGGAACTGCTTTCCGAACCTGTTCCGTTCGACGACGGACTGGCCGCGGAGCGCGAGGCCTATCTGAAGCATCTGGCGTCTCGCTTGGGGGTGAGTTCTGGTGTGGTGGCACAAAGGGCTAAACTGGTCTATTCGAATTTGTTGCACGACTACAGCCACTTCCACGTGCTTACTATCGACTCGTTTTTCCAGTCGGTACTGCGTAATCTGGCCCAGGAACTCGGTATTGGCTCGTATTGGGAGGTTGAACTCGATTCCGAAAGTGTCTTGAAAGAGGCGGTTCACCGCCTTCTTAACAGGGTTTGTGCCGACGACGACTTGCGCCGTTGGGTGACCGACTATGTGAAAGCCCGCATCGACGATAACAAGAACTGGAACGTGGAGGGCGAACTGGTGGCTTTTGGCTCCAACCTCTTCTCGGAGGCTGTCGTGACTAACGAAGAAATGGACGTTTTTTTGTCGGAACCCTCTGGCGCGTTGCGTGAACGCATCAACCGCATCAAGTCGGTGCTATACGGGGCCAAACATACTTGCTGGGACGCTATTAAGCGGCAGGCTGGCGCTTTCATCGACTTTTGTCAGGCCAACAATATCCCTTCTTCTTCGTTCTCGCAGAAACAGACTATCTTCACGTTTGTCGCCGCTTTGGCACAGGGTAAGCAGAAGGAGCCTTCCGATACGGTGCTGAAGTTTATAAATGCTGAAAATGCCGATGAAATGGTGAAGATTGGTGTTGCTGCCAAGGAACGTGCGGCTGTTCTTCCCTTTATCGGTCAGATTCGCGACCTTGTCGCTGCGGCGAAGGATTCGTTCGACACAAACTACGGCCTGGTTATTGTTTTGGAACAGATTCTGAAAAACATCAACCAGATTGGTCTGTTGGCCGATTTGAAGGAAGAGGTGGCTAACTTGCAGGATGAACAGAACATCTTTATGCTGGCCTATGCACAGCCTTTATTGCACAAGTTTGTCACTAACGACGATGCTCCTTTTGTGTTTGAACGCATTGGCGAAAGCCTGCGCTATATGATGATCGATGAGTTCCAAGACACCAGTAAGGTGCAGTTCCAGAACTTCCGCCCGCTCATTTTGAATTGTTGTGCCGAAAATTCTGGCAGTCTGATTGTGGGCGATGCCAAACAGGCCATCTACCGCTTCCGTAATGGCGACTGGTCGCTCATTGAGTCGCTTCGCAGCCAGTCGGAGGGAAAACGCGAGCCCGACCCGCGGTTACAGATGGGTACTGTCATCTGTGGACACAACATGCAGTTCAATTACCGTAGTGCCCCTGTCGTCGTCAATTTCAATAATGCGTTGTTTAAGTCTGTCGGTTCTGATGAAATCGTCAGTTTTTACGATAGAACGTTCAAAAATAGTCTGGTCTCGCTTCTTGCTGGTGCCGATGACGAACATCCCGGTTACCTCCGCCAAATTTATTCTACCAGCCAACAGTTCTCCACTAAGGGCGAGGGTGGTTATGTGCGGGTTTGCTTCCATAAGACGGAAGAGGCCGATAAGAATGCGGAAACCGATTGGTCGCTGACTGCTCTTTTGGCCGAAATTAACAGACTGCACGAAAATGGGGTGGAGTATAGCGATATTACCATTTTATCGAGGTTTAACAAAGAGATTCCTCCTATTGCTGAGTTCTTGAGGCAGCAGGGCATTCCTGTGGTCTCCGACTTGGCCTTCCTGCTTATGGCCTCTATCAGGGTGCGTATGATTGTCGATGCTCTTCGTTACATCGATTCCCACTTGGTGTCTTCAACCATCAAACCGTTAGACACGTTATACAAGCAGGAATTGGTCTGCGACTACTTCCGCTTCAAGTATGCGGTCGAACAGGTCGACAACCGGCTGAACGAGCCGGCTCCCGTGGTCGATGAATGGTGTCGTTATCTCGATGGAATGGTAGGTTTCGACGGTTCTGAGCAAGGCGACCGGCTACCAGACCTGCCTATCTACGATATGGCCGAACAGGTGTACCACCTTATGTTCCCCGGTCTGCCTACCGACGTCTATGTGCAGTGCTTTTTCGACCATCTTCGCGATTTCTTGTCGCGTAGGGTGGCCTCTCTACACGATGTGCTCGATTATTGGGAGAGCAAACTGTCGGTGGTTAGTATTCCTGCCGATCCGAAAATGTCCGATGGAATCAGAATGATGAGCATACATAAGTCGAAAGGCTTGGAGGCTCATACCATCATTCTGGCCAACTGCGCCTGGAAGGCGACGAACGACCGTATGTTCTCGTTCTGGTGTCAGGGGCGGGGCAAACTGGGCGAGGACCTCGCTGATGCCGAGCTCCCTTTGGTCCCTGTCGATTTTTCCGAAAAACTGAAACTGACGTCTTTTGCTAGCGAGTACTGGGAAGAAATGGCCCAACTGCATGCCGAGAATGTCAACCTGCTGTATGTGGCACTGACCCGTGCCAGAAACAATCTGGTTGTGCTTGACGAGTATAGCATCCCGAAATCGGAAGAAAAAACGGGCCCTAAACTAGCAAGTGCCACTATGGGACGCCTGTTGTACGAGGTGGTTGGTACTTCGCCGTTGGAAGACGAATATGTTGATGTTCCTGGTGCTGGCGACGATGGTGGGGTTACTTTTGCAAACCAGGTTTTCCAGTATGGCACAATTGTCTCTTCAGCCAAGCAGGCAGAACAGGCTTCGCCTACCGAATTTGTCGATAAAAGCGATACTTTTACAGTGAAAGGACGGTTCCGGCAGTCTACTGCTGCCAACCGGTTTGTCCGTAGTGGGGCGCTCGATCCTGACGAGTATACCGAATATGGTAATACCGTGCATGAGCTACTGGCTAAAATAGGTGCCATTCCCGATGCTGGCAGTTGTGCGGCTGTGGTGCATAAGGCGGTGGATGTACTTTTAATTGAAGGCGGTCTTGGCGCTGCTGAGGCTCCTGGCATCGAGTCCGATTTGTGCGCGGCTGTGTCTGCTCTTGGTGGTGAATTCCTGCACCAGTGGTTTGGACCTCATTTGCAAGTATATGCCGAGAGTGGTATCGTCTTGTTCGATGCGGAGGCTGGCGACGACGATGCTGCCGATTATTTGAGGGAATACCGGCCCGACCGGGTGGTGTTCGATGCCGCTGCAAATACCTATACTGTGGTCGACTACAAGACGGGTGCCTGTACTGCTGCCTGCTTTGAGAAACACTCGCGGCAGGTGGCCAACTATATGCGGTTGGTGGCTCAAATCAATCCGACTGCCAATGTCAGTGGATATGTGTGGTATGTGTGTGCAAAACAAGTGAAAGAAGTATTATTAAATAACTGTTAGAATAATGAATGTAGGCATTAAGGGCGAGCAGAAAGTACGTGTCGATGACACTAATACGGCGGCTGCTCTGGGTAGTGGTTTGCTGAAGGTGTTCTCTACGCCTTCGGCTTTGGCTTTAATTGAAAAAACGTGTTGGATGAGTGTCGCTCCCTTCCTTGAAGAGGGACAGGGCACGGTGGGCACACGTGTCGAACTCGACCATGTGGCTACTAGTCCTGTCGGTATCGATGTGGTCTGTGTGTCTGAACTGGTGGCTGTCGATGGACGCAAACTGGTGTTCAACGCTGCTGTTTATAACGGTGGTGTTGGGGGCGAACTGGTGGCTAGGGCGGTTCACGAACGGTTTATTGTCACCAATAGCAAATTTCAGGCGAAAGCCGATGCTAAACTTGTTGGTTAGGGGGTATTTATAACTGTATATTTTTGTTATAGATGTAGATTTCTGGGTTGGCACGTAGCGTTTTCCAAACGCACACACGCCGCATAAGAGTCCGGGCAGGGGGAAAGGACTGGTCCTTTCCCCCTGCCCGGTTATGAAGATACCGTCTTCCTGACGGGTGTTTACTGTTGTTTACAGGTCCTGAAGGGGGTGTAGATGTCGGTTCCTGCCTAGGGCAAGCGGACATTATTCCTTCACAAACCGCTCTATCTTGCAGGTGTGTTCCTTGGTCTTCTCGTCGTAGTTGATGCCTACGAACAGCAGGTTGTCGTAATAGAGGTTGAGGGCCTCGTGGTAGTTCTTTGCCTTGATTTGCCCGAGGGCGCT